>Ga0074045_10006139_pt1 | contig 10349 bp, 15 predicted proteins | sample BogForMeECP23OM2_FD_94442 | JGI IMG/M metagenome (GOLD analysis project Ga0074045, IMG submission 94442) | Bog forest soil microbial communities from Calvert Island, British Columbia, Canada - Bog Forest MetaG ECP23OM2 | ecosystem: Environmental > Terrestrial > Soil > Wetlands ... | reverse complement strand
GGTGCACGCCGGCTGCCAGGCCGCGCTGTTCGAGCATTTCAGCATCCGCCCCGTCCGCGAGGAGGCCGAAGGATCCGTCGTGCGCATCGAGCCCGGCTATCCGGCCGACGAATACCGCCTGCTTGGCCGGATCAGCGGCTCGGCGCCATTCATGGGCACGCTCGTCCACCACGGCTAGAAGGCCGACTCCGTCAGGCTCCCGCGCGTCCTGCGCGCCTCGGCCAACCGTCTGCCGACGATCGCTCCGGCGGAGGTCGAGCTGAGCTAGGCCCCCGAGCCACAGGCCGGCCGCCCCCCAGGAATCGGGACTACGCCGGCGCGCTTCACCCCTCGTTTCAGTCTCGGAATCGACCTTGGCACCAGCAACAGCGCGATCGCGTTCGTCGATCTCGAAACCGCGCAAAGCGGGATTGTCGAGGTCGCGCAGATCCTCGGCCCGAACCAGTTCGGCGAGTGCCCGACCCTCGCCTCCGCCCTCTACATCCCCCACTCTGACGAATTCCCGCCCGGCTCGTTTCCGCTGCCCTGGAACCCGGACGGCGAGCCGGCGATCATCGGCCAGTTCGCGCGCCATCGCGGCGCGCTGGTGCCGGACCGTCTCGTCACCTCCGCCAAGTCCTGGCTGTCCAACCCGCATATCGACCCGCGGCAGGCGATCCTGCCCTGGCGCTCCGACATCGCCGAAGAAAAGCTCTCGCCCTTCGAGTGCTCGCGCCGCTACCTGGCCCACCTCAAAGACGCTTCCCTGCATGCCGAGCGGGTGCAAGGCCGCGCGTGGGACCTCGCCGACGGCCAGATCGTCCTGACGGTCCCCGCCTCGTTCGACGAGGTCGCGCGCAGCCTCACGGCAGAGGCCGCCAAGGCCGCCGGCCTCGGCGACGTGACCTTGCTGGAAGAGCCGCAGGCGGCGTTCTACGCCTGGACGGCCCAGGCCGGCCGGACCTGGCGTGACGAGGTTACCAACGGCGACATCGTCCTGGTCTGCGACGTGGGCGGCGGCACCGCCGACTTCAGCCTGATCGCCGTCACCGACGTCGACGGCAACCTTGAACTCGAACGTATCAGCGTCGGCGAGCACATTCTGCTCGGCGGCGACAACATGGACCTCGCGCTCGCCTACACGCTGCACGCGCAACTGGACGCCGCCGGCAAGTCGCTCGACCACTGGCAGTTGCTCGCGCTCGTGCACGCCGCGTCGCGCGCCAAGATCGCCTTGTTCGAGGACCCGTCGCTCGCCGAGGTACCGATCCCGGTCCCCTCGCGCGGCTCCAGCCTGCTCGCCCGCATCATCTCGACCACGCTCGATCGCGCGCTGCTCGAGCAGGTGGTGGTCGACGGCTTCTTCGCCATGACCGACATCGCCGACATCCCGCAGGAGAGCCGCCGTTCCGGCCTGCAGGAATTCGGCCTGCCCTACGCGTCCGATCCTGTCATCAGCAAGCACATCGCCAGCTTCCTCGGCCAGAGCCTGCAAAACGTGATGGCAAGCGAGAAGCTGTCCGCGCTGGTCGGCGCGCGTGCCGGCGCGCAGGCGCTGATGCCGACCGCGGTGCTGTTCAACGGCGGCGTGTTCAAGGCGGCACCGATCCGCGCGCGTGTGCTCGATCTGCTGGCGTACTGGAACGGCGAGCCGGTGCGCGCGCTGCAAGGCTTCGAGCCTGACCTCGCCGTCGCCAAAGGTGCGGCCGTCTACGGACGTCACCGCGCGACCGGACACGGCATGCGCATCCGCGCCGGCACGTCGCGCTCCTACTACATCGGCCTGGAGGCCTCGATGCCCGCCATTCCCGGCTTCCGGCCGCCGGTCAAGGCGCTGTGCGTCGTGCCGCAGGGCATGCAGGAAGGCACCGAGCTGCTCATCGAGGGACGCGAATTCGGCCTCGTCACCGGCCGCCCGGCGGAGTTCCGCTTCTTCTCCTCCGCCGTCCGCAGTGGCGACGTACCGGGCCAGGTGATTCCCGACGCCGAACGCGAACTGCAGGAGACGAGCCTGCTGGAGATCGAGCTGCCGCCGCTCGACGACCTGCCGGCCGGACAAGCGGTGCCGGTGCAGATCGACGCGGTGGTGACGGCGCTGGGCACGCTCGAACTCTGGATGAAGCACACCAATTCCGATCGCCGCTGGAAGGTCGAATTCCAGGTCCGCACGGAATAGCGGCGCCGGTGTCCGCGCCACGCAAGTCCTGACGATGTCGGCGCGCTATTCGATCGGAATCGATCTCGGCACGACCAACTCGGCACTCGCGTTCGCGTCCCTGGTCGGCGACGCCAGGCCGGAGATCCTGCTGATCCCGCAATGGGAGAGCGTGACGCGCCTGGCGGACGACCCGACACTGCCGTCCTTCCTCTATCTGCCGGAGGAAGTAGCGGCGGCGCAGCTACACGGCCCCGACACCTGCCCGTCGAGCGTGGCGCGGTCGACCACCCCCGGCAAGTGCTGCGCGATCAGCGGCATCAACTGCTGAATCGGCAGGCCGGTGCGTTGCGCAAGCTGCTGCACCATGTTGGACCCGAGGATGCTCTGAAGCTGTTCCGGCGCGATGGGCGCATTCAGGCCGACGCCGACCCAGCTTCCGATCACGCCGCCCGCGCCGGACAGTTCGAAACGCTGCACGAGCCCGGCGATGCCGACCTGTTGCTCGATCACCTGTCTCAGATGGCCGGCGATCGCAGACTCCGCACCCTGCCCCAGCAGCGAGCCGGCGACTTCGTCGAACGGGCTCATGCGCGCGTTCGGCTCAGCTGTGAGTCGTGCTCGACGCCGCCGGCTTCGTCGACGCCCCCGCCGCGTGATAGCCGGCCGCGGTCGCGTCCTTCATGCACATATATGCGCCGTGGTGGGTGTGGCCGTAATACTTGTCGCCGGAGAGGTGATACACCTTCGAGCGGCGCGTGTGCCACACGACGGTGTCGCTGCCGCAGGCCGCCTTGGCGTCGGCCTCGGTCTTGTACGTGTCCGGCGCACCGCTCATCGTCGGCGCGGCGGTCGACGCCGAGGGAGCTGTCGAGGGCGCGGTCGTTGGCGTCGTCGACGGCATCGTGGTCGACGGCGTGGACGGCTTGCTGGCGGGGGCGGCCGGTGTCGAGGTCTGGGCGACCGCAAGGCTGGCGCCGAGCATGGTCGCGAGAACCGCCGCGAAGGTGGTGCGTGTCACGTCGCTGCTACTCCTGTCTGTCCGGGCCGGGTTCATTTCTGGATAAGACTGTCCGGCCGTGGATGGCCGGTGGTGCGACCGATGGCGGCGGCCGGGCCGGCCCGGCGACCATGGCTTCCAGCAACACCGGCGGGCACGTAGCAGCAGCGCGCTGCGTGATCAAGCTTCAGCGCGGCTCGCCGAAGCTCTGAACCAGGCTGCCCGCGGCGAGCCGCCACCCGTCGACCATCACGAAGAAGATCAGCTTGAAAGGGAGCGATACCGCGCTCGGCGGCAGCATCATCATGCCCAGGCTCATCAGCGCGCTGGCGATCACCATGTCGATCACCAGGAAGGGCAGGAATCCCATCTCGAAGGCGTGGCGCAATTCGCTGACCAGGAACGCTGGAACCAGCGCGCGCCAGCCCGGCGCCTCGCCCGCCGCCGGCGGCTTGATGCCGGCGATGTCGGAAGACAGCACGAGCCCTTCCATCTCGGTCACCCGGCCCTCCGACATCGGCAGCAGCCCGGTCGCGTAGGCCTGCTCAATCACCGGCTGCATGACGAAGAAGGTCAGGAGCAACGCCAGCCCGATCAGCACCGTGTTCCCGCCCCGTCGGTCGGGTCAGCTACCAGGCCGAGGTGACGGGGCTTCTCTCAACCTCGTCGCTATCCGTGCACGCGCGGCTGGTACACGTCCGCGACGTGGGCGCCCCGGGATTGTCACATTCCCCCTCTTGACCGAGCTGCAGTTGGACCTAATGGAACTCGACTACGGCAACGAAAACATCCCGTTTCAGCGGCGCGTGTTCCTGGCGTCGCACAAGCCGTCGCAGACCATTCCGCATGCGTTGCGGAGGCTTGGGCCCAGTTTAAGCCGCGCATGGCGCGCTGATCAAAGGGCGCGACTGCGACTTTCCGTAAAAGGCGTTACGCGGCGCAACGATTGTAGATCACCGATAGAAATGTCACCGGCCTCCCCGATGTTCTCCCCCCCAGGTTCTGGACGATCTCTGGCGGCCAATCTGGACCCCGCCGCCGGCTCGCCGATCGTCGCCGCGATCGACCGGCTTGCCCGCCGCGGGCTGCTTCAGACCTGGCAGCGGCCGGCCATCTCCGAATGCACATGCATCGAGATAATCATCGGCGAAGAGATCCACGACGCGCTGACCGGGGCGAAGAGCGACATCAGGGCGCTGGCGGCAGAAGAGCGTCGAATTGAAGCAGCATACCGGGCTGCTGACAAAGATGTGCGCTCAGCCATGTTGGAGGCCTGACTGCCCGATCGCGCCCGGTCAAGCCGCGGCGCGCAGGCGGTCGCGCTGATGCGGCATGTCGAAGTCGAGCGTGGGACCGGCTGGCACGATCCGGGTCGGATTGATCGATCTGTGGCTCTGGTAGTAGTGGCGCTTGATGTGCCCGAAATCGGTCGTCTCGCGCACGCCCGGGAACTGGTAGAGTTCGCGTGTGTACGCCCACAGATTCGGATAGTCGACGATCCGCCGGATGTTGCACTTGAAGTGCCCGACATAGACAGCGTCAAAGCGCACCAGCGTCGTGAACAGGCGCCAGTCGGCTTCCGTGAGGCACTCGCCACACAGATATCGCCGCGCGGCCAGCCTGTCCTCCAGCCTGTCGAGCGTCTCGAACAGGGGAATGACCGCCTCCTCGTGCGCCTCCTGAGTCGTGGCGAAGCCGGCCCGGTAGACGCCGTTGTTGACCCGCGCGTAGATTTCGGCGTTGAGCTCGTCGATCGCGCCGCGCAGATGAGCGGGGTAATAGTCGCCTCCCTTCGCCCCGACGGCGTCGAAGGCCGAATTCAACATGCGGATGATCTCGGAGGACTCGTTCGAGACAATCGTACCGGTCTTCTTGTCCCACAGGACGGGCACGGTCACCCGGCCCGAATAGGTCGGCGAGGCGGCCGCATAGACCTCGTGCAGCCGGCGCTTACCGTTCACGAAATCCAGAACGACGCCCTCGCCCGCATCGAACGTCCAACCCTCGGCGCCCATGAACCAGTGCACGACCGAGACCGAAATCAGGTCCTGCAGCCCTTTCAGCGCACGGAAGATCAGCGTGCGGTGCGCCCAAGGGCAAGCGAGCGAGACGTAGAGGTGGTAGCGCCGCGGCTCGGCCAAGAAGCCGCCGGCGCCGCTCGGGCCTGGGCGTCCGTCCGGCGTGACCCAGTTCCGGAACTGGCTCTCGCTGCGCACGAAGCGCCCGCGCGTGGCGTTGGTGTCGTACCACTGGTCCTGCCAGCTTCCGTCGATCATCAGCCCCACGCCCGCGCTCCTGTGTCCTGTGGCGCGATCACGCACCGATCTTAGTTAGCGCGTTGCGAGCACGACGACAATTCATGATGCTCGAAACACATTGTTCACGGAATCGGAATGACATGAGCCTGTTCGAAGACATGACCGTCTTTGTGGGCGCGTGGAGGCGGAGAGGCCGACGCTCTCCTGGGAGCCATTCGGGCAGAGTCGCGCGAGCGTCAAAACTTGGTTGCGTCAATCCTGCCGAGTGACCTCATCACGACCGACCCCGCTGCATTCCATTTCTGGCTGACGTTGCCACCTCGATGGAGCCGATCCGCGTTCGTGGGACACATGGCTTCATGCGGCCTCGGCGTCGTCGCGAGCGATGTATTCGGGACGGACGGCCCTCGTCCGGAGGCAGTCCGCATCTGTCTTGGCGGTCCTGTCTCACGTTCTGCAGTCCGCAACGCGCTCGAATTCGCTGCGCACGCTCTGTCCGAGTCCCCGGCCCGTGCGTCGAGCTTCCTATAGCGCCTTCGCCGCAGGCTGGCCGTCTGGGCGGCGTTCTTGGGGACCTTCGTGCCTGTGAATCGGCGTGGAAAAAGGACCCCGGGGTCCCCGTTTCAATGCCGATTGACACGTGCCTGGGATCACCCTCGGGGAGCCGCAGCACTACCCGTTCTGCGTTTGAACTGAAAGCGCTGCGTTGGGGCGTCAGGCGAGTTGGCTGGATGTCGGCACAACAACCGCAAACAGGTCGCGCAGGGCTGCGAGGCTCGCCGCTTGCAATGCGGCGGCTGACACGACATCGCCATCGCTGCCCGGAAGGTCTCGCGTGGCAGTTGCCGCCGCCACGACAGTCGGCTGAAAGCCGAGGTTGAACGCCCCCCGCGCAGTCGAGTTGACGCACATATGCGTCATGAACCCGGCGAGGATGACCTTGGTGACGCCGACCGCGCGCAGTTGCTGCTCCAGGTCAGTCTGGATGAACGAGTTGGGAAAATGCTTGGTGATGACCGGCCCGCCGGCCTTCGGCGCGACCACGTCGCTGATCTGTCCGATCGGCGCCGTGATGTCGTACGGGGAACCAGGACCAGAGTCGTGCTGGATGTGGACGATCGGGATGCCGGCTCCGCGCGCGCGCTCAAGCAGGCGTGCGGCTTCGGCGAGGGCGGGTTCGACGCCCGCCAAGCTCATCGTGCCCTCGCGATACGTGTTCTGGCAGTCGATCAGCACCAACGCCGCCTCGCGAAGTGCCGCCGGCTGGGTGGGAAGTCCCGCGACTTCGCGCAGTGTCTTGGGCAGCATCGCAATCTCCTTACTTACACCGTACCGGTCGTAGGTCCGCTTGCCGGCCGGGACGGCTAACCGACTGCGGTCACGGGGCCTGCAGGGCTAAGACGGGCTTATCCAAATAGATCTCCGGAAACAGCCGCTTCAAGCTCTCGACCTTGGGAATGTCATTGTAGGCGATGTACGGCTGGTGCGGGTGCCGCTCCAGATAATCCTGATGATAGGTCTCGGCCGGATAGAAGCCGTTCAGCGGATCGACGCGAGTGGCGATCGGGCGGGCAAAAGCGTGCGACTGATCGAGTTGCGCGATATAGGCGACTGCCGCCTTCGCCTGCTCGGGACCGGCGGTGAAGATCTCGGAACGGTACTGGGTGCCTACGTCCGGCCCCTGCCGGTTCACCTCGGTCGGGTCGAGCGCGACCGAGAAGAAGATTTGCAAGATGCGGCCATAAGAGATCTGCTGGGGGTCGAACTCGACCTGCACCGATTCCGCGTGCCCGGTGTGCCCCTCGCTGACGGTCTCGTAATTGGCGGACGCGGCGCTGCCGCCGGCGTAGCCCGCCAGCACCTTGCGCACGCCGCGGACGTGCTCGAACACGCCCTGCACGCCCCAAAAGCAGCCGCCGGAGAGCACCGCCGTCTGCGCCGGGCCGCTAGCGGGAACATCGACAGCCGGCATCGGCAGCGCGTTGGCCACGGCCTCGGCCCGCGCCGCAGGCCAGCCGGCAAATGCGGCGCCCACAGCGATGAGCGCGCCGCACGCCAGAAGGCCGCCGGATAGCTTCAATAGAAATCGGAACGGCATGGCGGCAACTCTTTCAGAGTGGAGAGGACAATTCCCCCGCTCAGACCATCAGCTCGGGCCAGCGTTACAACGTCTGCCCCTCAACGCAATGTATCGCGATGGGCCGGCCGCGTCGACGGCGCGCCCTCTCGCCAGATCGGCTGACGGCACGTAGGTGGCAAGCCCTTAGTTGGTGCCGTCAGCCATCCAGATCGCATTCTGCCCTTGAGCCCGTATTGAAGGTTCCTGTCGAGCTGCGACGCGCGCGCGGCCGTTGAGTTGGACCACCGAAAGAGCCAAGTTGGCACTGCCGGTTGAAAGGATGCTGCCATGGCCGACGGACACTACGCCGTCACGCGCACCGACCAGGAGTGGCGCAATCTGCTGACGCGGGAACAATATGACGTGATGCGGTTGCACGGGACCGAAACGCCGGGAACCTGCGCGCTGCTGCGTGAGAAGCGGCCGGGCCGATTCGCGTGTGCTGGTTGCGGACAGCCGTTGTTCGAGTCGCAGACGAAGTTCGAGAGCGGTACCGGATGGCCGAGCTTCAACGACCCGATCGAAGGTGCCGTCGCGACGACCGTCGACCGCAGCCACGGCATGGTGCGAACCGAAGTTCACTGCGCGACCTGCGGCAGCCATCTCGGGCACGTGTTCGACGATGGCCCGCCGCCGACGCGCCTGCGTTACTGCATCAACGGTGTAGCGATGAATTTCACGCCCGCCTGACAATCGCGAACGTTGCCCTCGGCGGCTTTCTTACGAATTGCTGCGTCGAATCGACGATGCGCACCGCCTACGAGAAGGGCTACAATGTCATCATGCTGACCGACTGCACCGCTGCTTTGAGCCAGGAGGAGGAGCACAGAGTGCTCAGACTTTGATCCTTATACGCGACAGACTGCTTCTGGAGATCGTGCCCTCGCCCTCGTCAAAGACTTGGGCGCCCCACTTGCCGCATCTACTCGCACCCGGTGACGAACTCATTGTTATCGACATCCTTGCGACGGCCGGCTTATTTGCGACGCGCTGAATTGGGATCAACGCGGCAAGGAGGTCGGCGGCGTCCCAGCGTCTGGTCTGCGGCATCGGCTGCGCTCCTACAGATCGGTGACGACGTACGCGGAGTCCATGTCGAGGATGGCGGTCCAGATGTGCGCGTCGAGTGGCGCCCACGCGAGCGGCTGCCCGTACAGGCGTTCGGCCTCCTGCGTCGCTTCGTCACGTGAGTCGTGGGTGCTGAGCGGCGCTAGCTCATGCTCTTCGCGCTCCAGGTAGAGCGTCCAGATCGTGTCAGGTCCTCCCTTCGGTGCGCTGCCGGCCTGCAGCAGCCGCCCCTCCAAGCTCCGCGCCATCCGTCCCATAAGCATTCCCATTGACAGAAGCCCTAGGCTAATTGAGCTGCGATCCCAGCAGAAGCAAAGGAGCTCATGACCCCTGGTTGCAAACCGCCGGACCACCTCGTCCCCAACCGGATCTCCAACAACGCTACAACTGGGCACTGCGATTGCTGGGTGGAGATGAGTCATGCCTGTTGCGGATTACACCTTAGCCCGCCACCAGGGGTCGCTCTGCGTCCTGTTCGCTGAAACGTGTGATCGCCACGTCAGACGCGCAGTGTTCCGCGGCCAAGTCCAGGATGTGTGTGTGATGGGGTTCACGTCCCCAACGTGACGAAAGTGACGCTAAGGAATTTGAGCGTTTTCAGTTGCTTATCGGCAGCCAATCAGCGTAAGCCATTGAAAGGCCCTGCTTTTCTACTTTCGCCTCTCGTTCCGGGTTCGACGAGCCGCTTCCGGCTTTACACGAGGAGCGGATCCAGGAATTACCTCGGCCATCGCGATCCCAAGCACACGGTGTGTTTCGGCACCGACGTTTGACCCCTTTCGGCGCCCAACCGTGACCCCGGAGTAGCAGGCACATTTTCGAGCGAATTCAATACGACACTGGCCACCGGTAGGGGGCAGCCTTCGACGCCGATCGAGGGTCAAACGCCATGCCGATTCACAATGGGGCTTATGCGTCAGCTTTAGTGCCGCGCGCGACGGGGCGCGACACAACACCTAGAATCCCGCACGCCCGTGCCCGATGCAGATCCCACCACACCGACCGGCGACGCGCAGGACGACCAAGCGCCACAGCCCGCACCGCCGAGCGTGCCGGTCACTCAGGCATGGCTCGCTGAGATGCGGCAGCGGCAAATCGCCTACGCCGCGCACGCTGGACGGAGGCGTTCTTCCGGGGTGGCGAGCCTACGCCTAGGGGAAATCTGCCGCGCTGGCTTTCTCGCGGTAGAGCGCGAAAATCCTGCGCAGAGCCTCGCGTGAGAATACGCCAGCTTTATTGAGCCCCCAGGGACTGCGCCGAATCTGGTAATTGAAGCTGAAGGCGAGATCCGAAGGGTCGTCTGTCGGATAGGTCTCCCACATCATCGGGACAAAGTCGTCGGACGCAATTCCGACTATGTGTGCGACTCGTCGCGTGACCTTGTCTTCCCGAGGAAAATCGTAAGTGATCCGCCGAGTTCCGTGATCACAGTGCGGACACACCGAGGTCAGGAGCGATTGGTCCCAATCAGCCGGGATCAGCCTATCCCAGATGAAACTGGCCATACCTTGAGCTCCGCCTGCTGTAGCGAAGTCGGTCTTCTCGCCGCAGGCCTCACATTCCCACCAATATCCCTGCATGAACACATCCCCCGGACGATCAGGTGTGATGCTGGTGAAGGCGATTCTAGACTGAGCTTCCTTCTTTCCTTGCCTATCCGCTTGTCACATACAACCACTAAATCTGGTGGCCCGGCACGAACAACGAGATACTTCCGGGAGTATTTAGACGGCGCTTACGCTCTATTGACCCGTCGCGATACCGCATTAT
>Ga0074045_10006138_pt1 | contig 10350 bp, 13 predicted proteins | sample BogForMeECP23OM2_FD_94442 | JGI IMG/M metagenome (GOLD analysis project Ga0074045, IMG submission 94442) | Bog forest soil microbial communities from Calvert Island, British Columbia, Canada - Bog Forest MetaG ECP23OM2 | ecosystem: Environmental > Terrestrial > Soil > Wetlands ... | reverse complement strand
CTTCATCATCAGAAGGGTTTGTCTGCAGTACTCTCTTGTATTCCGTAAGGGCAGCCGTTTCATCACCAAGCCCTCGATAGGTCTGTGCCAGTCTCTTATGACACTGGACATTGTCGGGTAGCGCCGTGTTAACCTCAAGCAATATTTCTTTTGCCTCCTGGAGCATTTCGCGCTGAAGATACCAGCGACCGAGGGTGAGTCTTGCCGGAATGAAGTCAGGATCTCTCCGGATTCCGTCTATCATCACAGCAAATGCCTCATCTATCAGCCCCTGCTTTCTGTATTCTTCTGCGAGTGATACAAAAAGCCTTGAGCCCGCATTCTGATGCAGCCTCTCCTTTAATCGCTCGATGTAACCCTTTCCACTCATGTTCAGAATCGACTCTGTTCTATAGGAGGCACACAAATGGGATTAAGCATTCTTTTCTGTCCGCTGGGTTCCTTCTTCATTGCGTCACCCGACCGTTCGCCTGCTCATTTATTCCTTAGCACGATTAATCTATCAAATATTGTCCGTGCGACATCTTCCTTCGACATCAGCGGCAATTTTTCGTCGTGAGTTTTACTCACAATAACCACTTCATTAGTGTCCACGTCGAACCCGGCCCCATCGAGTGTGACATCATTAAAAATAATCATATCACAATTCTTTGATAGGAGCTTTTTCCTTGCCCTTTCCAACAAGGGGCCAGTCTCTGCAGCAAATCCAACCGTAAATGGTCTTTCCCTGCGTTTGCCAATCTCTTCAAGTATATCAATCGTTCTTAACAGAGGAATTGAAATGTTATCTTTTTTTTCAATTTTGCTATCAGATTTCTCCAAAGGAGTAAAATCGGCAACAGCTGCAGACATTATCAGTAGAGAAGTTGTCGAGATGTTATCCATTACTGCGTTGTACATCTCCATAGTGGTTTCAACTCTGCTGACAGTAATGTCATCAGGGGCCTCTAGTGAAACAGGCCCACTTATGAGGATGACATCTGCCCCTCTCCTTTTAGCTATCTTAGCAAGAGCGTAACCCATCTTCCCAGAGGATCTATTGGAAATAAATCTCACAGAGTCCATGTATTCACGAGTTGGTCCCGCTGTGATAAGGATTCGCTCTCCTGCCAAGTCTTGATCAGTGAGAGATCTTCTCACTGATTCTATGATCTTTTCAGTTGCGGCCATCTTCCCGATCCCTTCCTCGCCACAGGCAAGAGACCCCCTCTCCGGCTTGACAACCTTCACCCCAAGAGAGATGAGGGAGTCAAGGTTTCTTTGCAACACAGGATTTTCCCACATTCTCCAGTTCATTGCAGGGGCAATGATTGCCGGGCCTTTAAAAGCCATCATAGCGGCGCTGAGGAGATCATCAGCAATACCATTTGCATATTTTGCTATAATATTTGCGGTGGCAGGGGCAGTGACAAATACATCGGCACTACGTGGAAGGGTGACATGAGACAGTGGTGTTGCAAACATATCACAGCAACTATTCTCCCCCGCAGCCAAGTTCAGGGAAAGCGGAGTCACAAAATGAGTCGAAGCCTCTGTCATTATCACCCTGACAGAGGCTCCTTCATCTCTTAATCGTCTGATGAGTTCAATTGATTTGTAAGCAGCTACACTTCCTGTAACTCCCAAGAGAATCGACTTACTCTCAAATATATTCCGCACTACATTGATCCTAAAAGACTTTATGAAAACCAGCCTGACTATATGACGTTACCACTTTTCGACTATTCATTTTCCTCATTCTCAGTGAACAGTCCTTCTAAGGCTTTTTCTGTCGTTTCCCTTTCATGGAGATAGACCTTAAGGTCCTTTTCAAGCTCCGAAAGATCAGCAATTGACTTTCTCTTGCCCTCTATAAGTTTCTTGTAATCAATCTTCTCCGCCTTTTCCCTTGCTATCGCTGCATCTTCCCCAGTGAGAAACGTTACCTCTCCTGCAACTGTTTCTAAAAGGGCAGTTGTAATGACCTTTTTTGCCTTGGTCTTAATGTGCGGAGTTGCACCTAATGAGAGCTCCCTTGCCCTCTGAGCCGCGATTACAACGAGTCTGTATTTGCTCTCTATCTTGCTCTTGTCGTATTCCACTGGTACTGATGTGATATCCATTCTACTCCTCCCTTAGAAATGTTTCTTCTATCCACTCATGGTCCGCCTTAGATACTCTCAGCCTCTCGGCCGTAATGATGCTCGATAATACCTTCATTGCATCGTCCACACAATCATTTAATATAACATAGTCATACTTTTTATATTCGTAAAACTCTTCTCTCGCCTTCTTCAACCTTTTCTCTATAGCCCCTTCTGACTCGCTCATCCTGCCAACAAGCCTCTTTTTCAATTCAAACATTGACGGAGGGAAGACAAAGATCAGTACACTTTCGGCGTAGTACTCCCTTATCTGCCGTGAACCCTGAACATCAATATCTAACAGCACATCAACACCTGACTTGATCATACCCTCGAGCCTTTTTTTTGATGTGCCATAAAAGTTCCCGTGAACATGTGCCCACTCAACAAAATCTCCTTCGTCTATCATTTTTCTGAACTCGTCCTCATCCACAAAGGTATAATGGACGTCATTGATTTCTCCATCTCTCGGTGAACGAGTGGTATACGAAACAGAGAGACTCACTGAAGAAAGAATTTCACAGAGCTTATGGCATAAGGTTGTCTTGCCAGTACCTGATGCAGCGGATATGACAAATAAGCTGCCTTGTTTCATTTGCTTCATTCTTGACCACTCGGGATGACCCTTGATTCAGAAACTCTCAGGGCTATGGTCTCCACTTGGAGTGCGGACAAAATAATATGGTCGCTGTCAGTCACTATTATGGAGCGCGTTTTTCTGCCTTCGGTGGCATCAACGAGCTTGCCCCGCTCCTTTGCTTCTTCTCTCAATTTTTTTATGGGCGACGAACCGGGGTTTACAATTGCCACCACCCTTGACGCAGCGATTACGTTTCCGAATCCTATAGGAACAAAAACATTCTTCATTGAATATTATGAACCTGCTCCCTGAGTTTTTCTATCTCGGCTTTAATTTCAATGGCTGATTCTATGATCCTGATATCATCTGACTTTGACGCTATGGTATTTGTCTCTCTATTGATTTCCTGAAGGATAAAATCAATTTTCCTCCCCATAACTCCCCCCTCTGAAAGAATTGAGAAGAGTTGGCGCAGGTGCGTCTTAAGCCTCACAAGTTCTTCAGTAATATCCGTCTTCTGGACCATCAGCGCGACTTCCTGTATAGTCCTCGCCTCATCAATCGGGACATTGTTAAGCAGTTCGGTCAACTTCTTGGATAGCATCACCGTATGAGCATAAACCGCACCTTTGGAGAATTCCACTATTTCATTTTGAATGTCCTCCAGCTTGCGCACCCGACCCAAAAGGTCCTCTCTGAGCATGGCGCCTTCGTATTTGCGCATTTCCTCGACCTGGGAGAGAGCAATTTCAAACGTGTCATAAAGCACTTCCGCATTAAACTCTGGCTCCTCGGTCAGCAAAAGCTCCCTGTACCCCGAAAAGAAATTGATCGAGAAATCTCCTGCAATGGATAGCTCCTTCTGCAACCCAGAAAAAGCCTTATAAATTCCTCTTGCAAGCTCTCTATTAATGTTCACGTTTTGATTTTGCTTTCCTGTCAATGATATGGTCACATCAAATTTCCCTCTTGCAAACCTTTCTTTAATCACGTTTCTCATGGGTATCTCATGCTTCATCAAGAAAGAAGGAATTTTCATTGAAATTTCCATATACCGGTGGTTCAACGAGCGTATTTCGACCTTAAATTCGTTTTTCTCTGCAATTCCAAAGCCCGTCATACCTTGCATCAAGAAATCACCCCCTTATCACTATGGCCGATGGGCGGGATTAATTATCTTTACTGTTTTTCGCTTTGATGTCTCGCCCTTTAAAATTACTACATTGCCCTTTCTCACACCGAACTTTTCAGATAGTAATTCCATGAGTTGTTCATTCGCAGCACCATCCACAGGAGGTGCGGTAAGTTTCACCTTCAAGACATCACCAGTATAACCCATGATACCTTTTTTTGAAGAACGCGGGATAACCATCACCTCAATGATGATACTGTCATCAGCCATGCTTCCTTCTCATCTGCACTTTATAATATAATTCACCAACGGTAATTGTGACAACCGTGAGCACCACCCCGGCAATAACGTCAACTACGTAATGGTACCTGCAATACACAGTGGCAAGAATGAGAAGTAATACAAGTGGTGACAGCATCCAGAAAAGACTCTTGGCGAATCGAGAGGCCAAAAAGAGTACCGTAAGAGCGACACCCGTATGGCCACTGGGGAAAGCATCCCTTTTTACCCCTTCAAGGAGATTCAGTACGTTCTGGATCTGCTCAGATAAAAGCAAACCTCCCAGCTCTTTCTCTTGGAGATGTTTTATGGAATATCTTGGCCCGAGAGCCGGGAACAACATGTACCCAATATATGAGAGATAAAAGCATAGGAGAATGAAAAAAAGGGTCTTCTCAAAATTCTCATTGTGGCCTTTTAACTTCACTGCGATACCTAAAGCCACAGGCATGAAATAATAGGTTGAATATGCAACCTCCAACACATCGGTGAGCAACGGATGCATTATCCTCTCCAGATAAACAGTCGGATAATTACCAAAAATCAGGTAATCCAGCCTTATGAGCACATAATCAATGTCCTGCGGATTGATTATGTGCACAATTAGTCCGAGACTGTCAAAAATTATTAGGACACCGATCACAGGGAAGACGAGATCCCTGAACAGCGCAAGAAGCTTATTCACTTTGCTTAAATATACGAGGAGTATCTGGAAAATAATTATAGAAAAATATATAAGCATCAGATACCCTGCTGAGGGAACTTTCTTGAAAGAGATTGCAGTAAGGATCAGTAGCAACGAGGCAAAAACAACGGTCAGTATATCCGCAGGCCTGAATTCATTAAATCGGGGCCCAGTTTCAGTCTTATGCGTCATGCGTAACGTTTCAAAGTGATCACTTCTCAGTACTTTCTTATTAGACATTTGCCTTCGAAAATCTACAATTTACCTAATGCCTTCTTCACAGCTTTTTCTTTTTTTGAAAGCATGTGGGGATTCCCTTTTCGATATCGACTACTTTCGCCATCACCCTCAGCATTCAAATCTGCAAGTCTTCCTGCATCATCCTTGCCGCTGTCATCAGCTTCGTTCACGTAATCTGTTTTTCCCGTCGCCTCTGTCACAACCTGATGAAATCTATTGGAAGGCACCGGGATCGAGTTCACAGACCATGCATGACTCATGATACTTCTATCAGAGGTTACTACTATCCACTCCTTTCTGTCTTTTGAAATAATCCTTTTTATGACATCATCAGCGCGCTCTCTAAGCCTTGAATAAATAACCTTTACCCCGCTGAGAATCGTTGTATGCTCAATACCGCCTCCTTGATGATAACCATCAAAGACAACCGTAATGTCATGCATTGTCAAACTTCTGTAACGCGCCAGGAGATCAATAAATTCATTCCTCGCCTTGTCCATGTCCTTATGAAGAACACCAATAACATTGTACCCATCAATTATTAGGTGAGAAATGGGATATCCCCCTCGCCAAGCCGAAAAATATTTAAAATCATCTCCGCGGCAGTTCTTTTAAATCTGCCCTTGAAATTAACTTCGCGTCTGAGTTTTTTCCAGGCTTTGCGATTTCTGTGTAAAATATTGTGCGGTTGAATGGGAGATTCTGGATGGCTTCTGTCAACTCTTCGGCCATAAGCCTGTAACATCCAATGACGTACTCGATTGACATATCTCTTTTGTAAAGTTCATAAGGAAGACGGTGAAGCCGGCATATCAGAGGATGGTTTTGATAAAGAACACATAGGCTATTTTTATTGAGAGGACACATCTCTCTCCCGGCTTCCCGGGAGGTTCTGTGGACCTTAAAAACCGCTTCCGCCCAGGATCTTATTTCCTTTTTTTTGGTTTCATCGAGCTTCTTTGATCCCTCTGCAAGAGAGAACTCTTCCAGTAAAGTATGGTGATAAAATTTTGTCGAACAGCAATATTCAGGACATCCTTTGCAATGGACTTCATAATGCCTCTGTGCAATCTCATAGAGACTATCAATTTCCCTGTAGATTGCGTCAAGCCTTTGGAGATACTTATCCAAATAGTCCTCTTCCACGCCTCAGACACGATTACTTGGTCTTTGAGCTATCATATTCCATGTCACCTCATCGATGTCATCGATATACTCTGACACCGAGAAATACCTACCGCAATCCATGCAGTGAAGCATCGCCGACTTTCAACCGATAATCAATCTAATGTTACCATTACACTCCTTACATTTCATAATAGCCTCCGTTTTAGATTCCCTTCGACGACACACGATATCCTTCCTCCAATGAGCAAGGGTTCCATCAACCCATCCTAGATCAGAGAAACTCACAGCTTCACTCTCTCACATTGCTACGTGCGGTAATCCATGCGCCCGCAGAGTGTCCAAAAAAAGGCCAGTGCGCCAAAGACACAGATGTAAGATGAAATGACTTGGCAAAAGGAATTTTTTAATATACCATATATTAATGCGGCTATTAAACTTGTTGAATGGCGAAGACTCGTGGCATGACAAGGAGCAGTTGGAAGAAGTCAGACTCCTCACAAAACAATTCTTCACGAGTCACCAAAATGAGCTCAACAAAGTTGTGAATTATGCACAAGCAATCAGAAATCTAACAGACGTCATAGACTCTTTTATCCAACAGAACACTTCAGTAGTTTGCCCCCACTGTCAAGGTGTATGCTGTCTTAATAGACACGGGTATTACGATTATGAAGACCTTATATACATTTCTGCCATCGGGGCAGCACCGCCAGCTTATACGGAAGGGATAGATGATACAGCCCCCTGCCAATTTCTTTCTACTTCTGGCTGCCTGCTCACAAGGGCAATAAGACCTTTTAGATGCAATTGGCATTTCTGCGACGCCCTTCTGACGCACATGGAGAACGGACCGGCAAGGTCTTACCGGAATTTCATCAATCGCTTCCATGAAATAATTCATTTGCGCAAACAGATGATAGATGGATGTCACGAGATAACCTTGCGATTAATTTAATGTTTGTTTATCTGCAAGCCATTTCTTGATATATTTTATCCTATCCATCACAGGAGGATGTGAATAGTAAATTGCCACAAAGAGAGGGTGTGGGTTCAGTGTCGAGAGGTTTTTCACGGAAAGCCTCACAAGAGCACTTATCATGCTCTCGCCATTACCTGTTGTCTCACACGAAAACCTATCCGCATCTCTTTCATGGCCCCTCATGAAAGCATTCATTACTGGTTTCAACGCTAGGGAACTGACATCAACAAAGAGTGCGACAATAACAAATTTTGCGAAAAGGCTCTTTTGTCCGATCATGAAGACCGTCAAAAGAAAATCGCTCTGGGTGAGTCTAAATGTGAGATAAAGCAGTATAAATGAAACAACCTCAAATGAAATGGTCATTTTCAGCAGATGCCATTTTCTCCAGTGCCCCAACTCGTGCGCCAGTATAGAAATAATCTCGTCATGGGTCATCTCCTTAAGAAGGGTGTCGTAAAGAACTACCCGCTTTGTCCTCCCTATGCCGGTGAAATATGCATTAGAATGCCTGCTCCTTTTTGATGCATCCATTCGGAGTATTCTGCTTGTCTGGATACCGACCCTCGTTGCTAAGGCGATAATCCTCTTTTTGAGCAAGTCATCCTCAATAGGAGTGAATTTGTTATATAGAGGTTCAACAATATACGGTGATACATACATGAAAAATATGCTAAATGCAAACATAGCACACCATACCCATAACCACCAGTAATTCGGACTCCATTGTATAAGCCAGAGACCGAGCAGAACTAGCAGGGATAAAAGGACAATAGAAAGTAGGAGTGACTTTATTAAATCCGCTATCCACAGCCTTCGAGTCGTTGTATTGAATCCATATCTATCTTCAATGACAAAGGTCTCATGTATGTTGAACGGCAAAGACACTAATTTATTGAAGCAGAATAAAAGCACGAAAAAAAGCCATCCTGAAATAAGAAAGTTGTAATTCAATGAAACTATCCATGAGTTATACATATTGAGCAGGCCGCCGAAAATAAAAATAATTGTCATGATGGTGCGGAACAGCGATGAAATAAGAGTGAACCGAATCTTATCCAAGGAATATTTTTGAGCCTTTTCCAGCAACCTCCCATCTATCATTCCTTTAAATTCAGGTGGTACAAAGTGATCAGCTTTTCTTATATATTTTACGTTCACATTATAAACTGTGTATTCAAAAGCTTCCTTGAGTAGAAAGATGAATAGAAAAAGCAAAAAATAGATATTCAGTTTCATGCCTCCTTTAATTGGTCTGCATATGATATGACCACCAATTATTTGCGGAGTGAGTTAATTTAGGGCAAAGTGTTGATGTCTTTGTATACAAACATTATAAAATCGTAGGACAGCCTGTCATGCCGCAACGCAACATATGGGGAAAGGTTCTTTAGCGCAAAGGCAACGATCTCTTCTGGTTGCACATAGTGCAACTCGAAGTCTTTTTTAGGGTTATGTGTTGAAAGGGCATTAAAAGCCAGGGCAATACTGCAACGATCAAAGAGTTTTTTCAATATTTCTTTGATTGTCTCGTCAAGCCCTTGTAGTTTCAGATTAAATACGCCACAGAGAAAGATATAGTCAAAGTACTCCTCAAGTGAATCTGTCTCAATGTCAAACACCTTGAATCTGCACCCTGGATACTTTTTCTTGGCTACAGATATCAAGCTTTCATTAATATCATAACCGACATATTGAGCTGATATGTTTTTCTCTTTTAAAAACTGATAAAAGTCTCCCTTCCCGCATCCAAAATCCAATATTTTTTTACCTTCAACAGTACCAATATCGAGGAGAGCTTGATAGTGAGCTAATTGCCCCTTCGCTGTCCATCTCACAGCTTCGGGTCGGTCACCGTGCATTTGCAGAGTCTTATCAAAAAAAGAAATGAGAAACTCTTTAGAAAGCTCATCCATAATCGCATGATATTTGTGAGACAATTAATCCTATGAAAGCATAATTATTGAGAATATGTAGACAACATATTAACAATCACGGCAGTATAAGTCCTAAGGGATTGTGCATCATTCACAGTCAGAGACACAGCGTAGTAGCCTGCATTTTAATGCGCGAAACTGTTTCACTGTCAAGATGTGTTATTGTCATTAGGTCTTCAATTCCTTTTAGGGTAATATCACTGGCAAGAACCAAATTGTTTTTAATGAAAACATCGAGGATGCGTCTGTTCACCGCTGGAAGAACAGTCACGGGGTATACCTTTTTATCCTCTATCATCTTCTCAAGACTCCCATGCTTCGGATATTTCCAGCCAGTAACCAGTAATCCTACACAATTGGCAAATTTTATTGCATCCGAGCTGAATCGCGTATTCGTGATAAGCCAACCCTGCTCCACAGCACACTGATGGCCAGATGGATGCTCTGCCGCTTTCTTTATATCTGAGAATCTTGAATATAAATAAAGCGCAACCTTTACATCGGAAGCAACTCCTTCTTTCTGGTGAAATTTGCACTCAACAAGATAACATTCTTCATTCCTTTTAGCAACAATATCTACTTCATGCTTTATGCAATACCCACTGATGATCTTCCCTATCTCCACTTCAAAATCAAAGGTCCTGAGTATTCTTGCTATATATCTCTCAAAAGGATAGCCAGAAGGTCCGAGATCATAGATCGCCTTTTTTATAGAATATCTCATTCCAGACACTGAATCGTATTTTCCGAGATATTTCCTTGTCATTCTGTATATATCTTTTGTTGATGCGCCATGGCGAATCTCTGAGAAAATCTTTTGAACAATATCTTCCGCAATAGCTGAGGAAGCACCTGAACTGATAAGGGAGTTAAACAGTTTCTGTCTGTCAAATTCCTCAATTTTACCAGATGCCTTTGAGATGTTCCCGTGCATAAAATCGTCAATTAAGCGTATAAAAAAAGGCCCAGTAAGAACTGAGCCTTTCTCTTTTTTTTAGTCCGGCAGCGTCCTACTTTCCCATGACCTCGCGGTCATAGTATCATCGGCCCTGGAGGGCTTAACTTCCGTGTTCGAAATGGGAACGGGTGTGACCCCTCCGGCATTGCCACCGTCTTTTAAATATACCATAAGTCCAATTAAAAATGCAACCTAAAAGGTTTGACGATGCGGGGCAGTAAAGAGAGAGGAGGTCAAGGCACACGGTCTATTAGTACTGGTAAGCTGAACAGATCACTCTGCTTACACTTCCAGCCTATCAACCTGGTG
>Ga0074045_10006137_pt1 | contig 10350 bp, 9 predicted proteins | sample BogForMeECP23OM2_FD_94442 | JGI IMG/M metagenome (GOLD analysis project Ga0074045, IMG submission 94442) | Bog forest soil microbial communities from Calvert Island, British Columbia, Canada - Bog Forest MetaG ECP23OM2 | ecosystem: Environmental > Terrestrial > Soil > Wetlands ... | reverse complement strand
GGCGAGCCTGCAAAGGCGATCGAACTGCTGCAAGTCAACGTTCCATATGAGCTCGCAGTGCCGGCAGTCGACTTCAATGCGTTCTTCGGTGGCCTATATCCGGTCTATGTGCGCGGTCTCGCCTACCTCGCCGCTCATCAGGGCGCCGAAGCGGCGGCCGAATTCCAAAAAATTCTCGATCACCGCGGGATCGTAGTCAGCGATCCCATCGGCGCACTCGCGCATCTCCAGCTCGCCCGGGCGCAGGTGATGACCGGCGACAAGGCAGCGGCGCGCAAATCGTATGAGGATTTTCTCACCCTCTGGAAAGAGGCAGATCCCGACCTGCCTATCTACAAGGAAGCCAAAGCGGAGTACGCCAAGCTAGGGTAACTCCAGCCTCTTTGGCGAAAGCAACAATTGTTTCCGGGCTTGAGATTGTCCTGGCAAGAGCTGCCCGCTTGCCAGTGACGGGCCATGCGGAAAATGCCTGCTACCCGTCTGCGGCAGGTCACTAGCATCCGTGACCGCCTTCACTGACAATGGCCCCGCGAAGCTGTAGTTTGCGATCAGAGGCTTAGTGTCTTTGCGTCCGGCAGCCGCCGAAGGCGGTTTCCTGGGTGCGTTGGTCTTTGACAAGTCGATGGATGGCCCTCAAGGCTTCGTGGCTGATCGATCCCTTCTGGTCAGGTGATGCGGTACGCGAGGGCGGACTTGTGCCTCGTAAGTTGCTGCAATAAAAGAAGATGCTTGTAAACCTCTGGGAATCAATACGATGCCGGGAAAAAGTTTGTAAACTGATGATTCTAAATAACCGCAAGGGGATAGGGGGTGGGGGCTACTCGATCGGATCGAGGGCAATCCTCGGCTCGCCGCGGTTCTTGTCTTCCGGCCGCTGGATCAGGATCGTCGCCAGCAAGACCACGACGATTCCCACCACCTGCATCGGCGAAACCAATTCGCCGAGAATGATGGCAGTCAGCAGAATCGCCCATACCGGTTCGAGGCAGGCGGTCACGATGGCGCGGGTGGGATCGAGATGCTGCAGTCCGCTGAAGTAGAGCGAGAACGGCACCAACATCGAGGTGACGGAGAACACCAGCATAAACAGCCACTGAGCCGGACTGTAATGCTGGGCGACGATTTTCCACGGCGGGTTGACGATGAGCCAGAAAACGGCCGCGCCCAGCAGCGAATAGGTCAGTACCGTCCAGCGGTTGTAGATCTGCAGCAGGTGCTGACCGTAAACGTTGTAGAAGGCGAACGAGATAGCGGCCATCTCTGCGGCAAGGACGCCGAGGGTGTTGAAGCGTGGACCGGAGATCGCCAGCCACGGAAAGCCGCGCTGGGCCGCGATTCCGCCGACTGCCAGGCCGCAACCGACGACCGCCAGCACTACTCCGCTGATGCGTCGCAGGGTTGGCCGTTGCAGCCGCCGCGCCAGCATGTAAAGCAATACCCATACCGGCGCGACATATTGCAGCACGATGGCCGTCGCGACCGTCGTCTTCTCGATGGCGAAGTAGTAGAAGAAATTCGAAGCGGCCAGACCGAGAATGCCGAGCAGGAAGAATTGCAGGAGGTGACTGCCGCGAACCCGCAGCGATGAGCGGCTCCGCAGCAGCAGGATCGGCGCCAGAACCAGGAGCGACAACGTGGTTCGGCTCTGCGCCAGGATGACGGGATCGATGGGCCGCAAAGCCTGCATCCCGCCCAGCAATCGCCCGGTAAAGACCGCCCGGCCAAGTGCCGCCGAGAGTCCCCAGAAAAAGGTTGCCGACGCGATGAAAACGTAGCCACGAAGAAGATGTGACTTATTGGGCGAGAAGGTTTTCGAACTCATGCCAGTGGCTGCGGCAGCGAAGAGCGAACGGCAAAATGCGGTGTTACTCGGAATGGGCGGAGCGCTCGCGCTCCTCAGCGCGCAATACGCGTTCGAGAGAATACGGTGCACGGCGCGGCTCGTGATGGTATCGCACCTGCATCTCCCCGAGCAGTCCGAGGGCGAGCAACTGCACTCCGGCAAGGATGAGCACAGCGGAGAAGATCAGCAGCGGTCCATGCTCCTGCACAACGTCCCAGTTCGGATTGAGGACCTTCTGGATTGCCATCCAGAAGCCAAGACCTCCGCCCGATACCATCGCCAGCATTCCCAGGCCGCCGAAGAAGTGCAGCGGCCGCGACATGTATTTGAGCAGAAAGCGGATGGTGATGAGGTCGAAGAGCACGCGGAAAGTGCGCGAGATTCCATAGTGCGATTCGCCGCGCTCGCGGTTCACGTTGCGAATGGGAACTTCGCAGATGGTCGCGCCATAGGCTGAAGCCAGCGCCGGAATGAAGCGGTGCAACTCGCCGTACAGCGGCACTTCCTGCACCACCTCGCGACGATAGGCCTTGAAAGTGGTGCCGAAGTCGTGCAGGTCCACGCCGCTCAACTTGGCCATCAGCCAGTTGGCGATCTTCGAGGGCAGGCGCCGCATGACGAAGTTATCGATGCGTTCCTTGCGCCACCCGCTGACAATGTCATATCCCTCGCGCAGTTTTTGCAGGAATACGGGAATGTCGTGTGGATCGTGTTGCAGGTCGCCGTCCATGGCGATGATGTATTCGCCTTCGGCATGGTCGAAACCCGCAGCCAGAGCCGAAGTCTGGCCGAAGTTGCGGCGCAACTTGACGACGACGACGCGGCGATCCACCGAGGCAATCTGTTGCAACGTCCAAAAGGTGTTGTCGTCGCTGCCGTCGTCCACAAACACCAGCTCGAACGGCTCGTTGGTGGCTTCCATTACCGCCTTGAGGCGGTCATAAAGCTCGGTTACGTTATCTTCCTCGTTGTGGAAGGGTACGACGATGGAATATTTGAGCACGATTTGTAATTATACCGCCTCGCTATCCCACAATGGGAAAGGGTTTATGGATTGGCAGGCGAGGGGGAAGGCCGGCTCGCCGGCTTCATCCGGCGGGCCTCTTTGCATCGCGAGGTTCAAAGCTGATAAGCAAACGCGACCCCGTCGCTTCCGCCAAACGTTCCAAGGTGCGCATGGATGGACGAGTTCGTCCACTTTCTAACCGGGCAACTACAGGCTGTGTCGTCCCCATCCTTCGGGCCAACTCCTCTTGTGTAAGCCCAGCACGGCTGCGCACATCCACGACGGCCGAGGCCAGGACGAACTCTTCCTCAAGCGCCTCGTAGGCCTGGCGATACTTTGGCTGCTTCCTCCACTTCTTATGCATTTCAGATATGCGTGCCATTCATAGCCCTCCATCATCGAACCCACTTAGCGCGAAACAAGGCGAGATCTATTTCGCGCCGCGCGTTTTTTCCGTTTTCTTTAAGAATACCCGGACGATCACCACGCGCCTGCCCGCCGCCGTCACATATAGGGCTCGCGAAATTCCGCTACGGCCCTTCAGTCGCATTTCCCACAACCGACCCTCTACATGCTTGACGTGCGGCTCGCCCACATGCTCCAGACCTTGTTCCTCGATGAGCTGCGCGATTCGTGCAAGCCTAGCTCGCATGTCTTCAGGCAGTGCCTCGACCTCCGCATCGACAACCTCATCCAGGGTCTCTACCGTCCAAGGCACACCTCAATATACCAAAAACGGTATAGCTTGGGAAACGGCGCAAGAAAATTCAATGCGCCAGAGTCAGCCACAGTTGGTCGCAATGAATTGCAAGGCCCGGCTGATTCCCTGCTGAAAGAGTGGCGACTCGGTGATCAGGCTGAGGACCAGATAGCCCTCCGCCGGGAAATCGTAGAAATGTCCCGGCTGGACCAGCACGTTGGTTTCCTGCAGCAGGCGAATGGCAAGGTCTTCGTCCGACCCGGTTACCGGAACTCGAAGCACAGCATACCAGCCGCCTTCGATTTCCAGCCGCCGACAAAGCTTCTGCGCCGCCAGTTGTGAGTCGAGTTCGGCGAGGTTCTCCCGGATGCGAAACATCAACTGGCGCTGCACGCCTTGCCGCTCCTCCAGCATTACCGGAACCGCCCATTGCACTGGAGCATTCATGGAAAGATAAGTATCGGCGATGACTTCCAAGCGCCGTAACGCTTCCACTTTCAAAGATTCGGGACCGCTGACGGCGATCCACGCCACCTTCATTTGTGGCAATGCGGAAATTTTGGAGAGTCCGCTCAAGGTAAATGTCAGAGCATCGCGTTTGGCTGAAAAGGTCAGTGTAGGCGTTGCACTCAATGAGTAATCTAGAAATACTTCATCAGCAATGATGGCCAACTCGTTGGTCGTGCAGATGCGACTCAACTGCTCCGCTTCGTGCCCTTTCACATAGGAGCCAGTAGGATTGTTGGGATGCACAACCAGAACCGCGCGGCATTTGCTGCCAGCGGCCTGAACCCGGTCGATGGCGGTTTGGAGCGAATGGAAGTCGATCTGCTAGCCGTGGTCGTATGCGAGATCGTAGGGCACGAGCTTTACGTCCTGGAGATCGGCCAGAAAATCGAACAGCGGATAGCTTGGCGCCGGAGCCAACAGCGCGTCCCCAGGATTGCACAACAGGCGAAATACGAACGAATAAGCCTCGCTGGTGCTGGTTGTGAGGATCAGGTCTTCCGGCGAGACACCGCTTCCCAGCTCGGCGTAGTAAGCCGCGATTGCCTCGCGCGCCGAGAGCAGCCCCTTCGGCTGCGGCTCGTATGTCAGCACCTCACGAAGCGCGAGCGCCTGCAACAATTCTTGTTCGCGATAGCGGAGTCCAACCGTCGTCGGATTCGACGCCGTCAGGTCCAGAACTTCCCTTCCGGCTCGTCGATGCGCCTGAAGCGCCTCGGTGTAACGATTGGGGCTGAGATTCCACGAGGTACGCTGGGCGAAGAAGGCTGGCATAAGAGGACGGATTATACAGGTTCTGTTCGTGCATCCACTTACTCGTTCTGCTCTACAATCTTGGGTGCGCGATGCGACCATTCTCCGGATTCCATGATTCTGCCATGCGTCTGTTCGTAGCCCTCGATATCGACGCCAACATTCGCCAGCGCATCGTTGAGTTTCGGAACGATATGGAGCATCTTGCGCCCGATGTGCGCTGGGTCGAGCCGGAGACGTTTCATGTCACACTGCAGTTTCTCGGCGAGACGAAGAAGCTCGATGACATTCAGCGCGCACTACGCCAGGTGAAAGGTCCGCCGATCGAGCTTATATTTCGCAACGCCAGTTTCTTTCCGAACTCGAAATCGCCCCGCGTCTTCTGGGTCGGTATCGACTCCGGCGAGGACCTTCAGAAGCTGGGGGAATCGATTGGCGCAGCGCTTCAGCCGCTTGGATTCGAGCGTGACAGAGGCCCGTTCAAGCCACATCTGACGCTGGCGCGAGCTGGTAGCGGACGTCCGCGTCCGGTGCCGGGCGAGCGCTCTGCTCCTGGGTTGCAGCACGTCCGTGGCAAACTTGAAACCCTGCCGTGGCTGGAGTTCGGTACAATGACGGCGCGCGAGTTCTACCTTTACGAGAGCCGGTTGTCGCCTGCGGGCGCCCAGTACACAAAGTTGTTGCGCTACCCGCTCGATCAACCAGCACCTGACCCACAAACTTGACCAAGCTCATTCTCATCATCGTCGCGGTTTCTTATTTGCTGGGGTCGATCCCTTTCGGTCTACCTACTAGTGCGCATATTCACGCGATCGCATGAGCCGGCCGTCGACGAGCGAGGTTGGGCTCTACAGGAATTGAAAGGAACCCACCCAGTTGCGGAAGTCTTCCACTGGACATTCAATTGCGGATAGCTCCGACGCTTTTGTACGCAACGCTGCCGTCCGGCAACTCATCTAAGAACGAATGGTTTCCACGATGGAATGCATACAGGCCTGTACTAAGTACAGCGAACTCGCCGAGGACAGTGCGCTAACCGCGATTTTCCGTGTCCTGCGCGTCACGATAGTTGGCGCCTCTGCCCTGCTGGCGTGCTGGCCTTGCTGGGGACAGACCGGTGCTGCGGTACTCTCAATTGTCCCGACCGCCGAGCAGGTCACCAATCGGAACCAGGATCCTTTCGCCGGCTCGCTTCCTCAGGGCAAGGCATCGGCCGATGTCCTCGACCTCACCATCGACGACGCGCTCGACCGCGGACTCAAGTACAACCTCGGCTTGTACCTGGCCGCCCGGGTTACCGAACAATCCAGCGCTGCTCGTCTTCGCGCGCTCACCGATCTGTTGCCGGTGGTCAACGGTTCGTTCAGCGAAGAAGACCAAAAGATTAACCTAAAGCAGTTTGGGTTTGCGTTTCCCGGATTTCCTAGTTCAGTAGGACCATTTGGTATTTCCGATCTTCGCGCCACCGGTGCGTGGACCGTGCTCGACTTCCATTCCATCAGCAACATTCAAGCAGCCTCGCAAAATGTGAAGGCGGCGCAGTTTACCTACCGCGATGCCAGAGACACGGTCGTGACCGCTGTGAGCGCGAACTATCTGCTGACCATTGCGCAAGAGTGGAGGGTCACGGCTACTGAAGCCGAGATGAAGACCGCGCAGGCGCTTTTCCAACTGGCGGAAGACCAGGAGACCGCCGGACTGGCGCCTAACATTGACACCCTGCGAGCGCGGGTGCAGTTGCAGGCCCAGCGCGAGGCGCTCATCCAGGCACAGAATGATCTGGAGAAACAGCGCCTCGCACTGGCTCGCGTCATCGGTTTGCCGGTACAGCAGAAGTTTCGCCTGGTGAACCGTGTACCCTACCAGCCGCTTCCTGAGTTAGAGCTGGAGACCGCGTACGCACGAGCTTTACAAATGCGCTCCGACTATCAGGCCGCGCTTGCAGCTTTGCGGGCGGCACAGCTTAGCCGCGAAGCGGCTTGGAAAGAGCGTCTGCCCTCGATTGGCCTCGCCGGAGAATACGGCGTGCTCGGATACCATCCCGATGCAATGTCGCCGAACTGGTCGGCTATGGCCATGTTGAGGATCCCTATCTTCGAAGGCGGCAAGGTGGAGGCCGACGTCCGCCAGGCCGATGCAATCCTGAAGCAGCGCCAGGCGCAGGTGGACGACTTGAAGGGCCGCATCGAACAGGATGTCGAGGATGCGCTGCTCGACCTGAAAGCGGCGGCACAACAGGTGGAAGTGGCGAGACTGGGCCTCGATCTGGCGCGGCAAGCGCTTGCGCAGTCTCAAGATCGCTTCGCCGCGGGCGTAACCAACAACGTGGAAGTGATTCAGGCCCAGCAACAGTTAGCTTCCGCCAACCAGCAGTACATCGCCGGCTTGTACGCGCATAACATTGGCAAGGTGTTGCTGGCGCGCGCCATCGGCAACGCCGAGCAGGTGGTGAAGCAGTATCTGACAGGACCAGGCACGACACCAACAAACCCAGTAACGCCGCCTGATAATACCTATGACCCGTCCCAGGCGCCTGGGACTGCCGCGCCGGGAATGACCGGGGACGTTACTCCTCCTGCTTCACAACAGGACGCGAATCCAACTCCTCATAAATAGTCGTTGACAGGTGAATGAGAGATGAGTCCGAGTACAACCGAGCAACCCGAACTGGGACGGCCTGAGCCTCAGGTCCCAAACCACGAAGAGCACCACGATCCGGATGCGGTGCGGCACGAGGAGAACCGCCCGGGATTCTTCCAGAGGAACCGTGCAGCCAGACCCACCGTCTTCCTAGTGGTGATTGCCGCCCTTGTCCTGGTGGGTTGGTTTTGGTGGGACAGCCGCCATTGGGAGAGCACCGACGACGCTGAGATCGATGGTCATATCTATCCCATCAACGCTCGCGTGAGCGGACAAGTCATTAAGGTCAACTACGACGACGGACAGGTCGTCCACAAAGGCGATGTGCTGGTGCAGATCGATCCAACTGATTACCAGGTCGCGCTTGAGCGCGCCAGGGCCGAACACCAGGACTCGCTGGCACAGGCGACGGCGGCGCAATACGGGGTGCCGGTGCAAAGCGTTGGCTCCGTGAGCCAGATTCGTTCCGCGAGCGCCGACATGGCCTCCGCCCAGTCTGGCGTGGTTGCCGCGCAGAAGCAGGTGGAGGCCGCGCAGCAGCAAGTGGTTGAGGCCCAAGCTAATGCAGTCAAGCTGAACAAAGACGTGGAACGTTACCAGCAACTGCTCGGTAAGCGGGAAATCTCACAACAGCAGTTTGATCAGGCCATAGCGGCGGCCGCCGCCGAGAATGCCACGGTCAGCGCACGGCAGGCCGAGCTTTCAGCGGCACAGGCACAGGTGAAAGTGGCGCAATCTCGCATCGAGCAGGCCAACGCGGAAGTGAAGAATGCGCAAGCCACACCCAACACGGTGGCAGCCACCAAGGCCAAGGCTGAATCGGCCGAGGCCCAGGCGCTGCGCTACAAGGCTGCGCTCGACCAGGCGCACCTGAATTTGACCTACACAACAATTGTCGCACCGGTAGATGGGGTGGTCGGCAAGCGCTCGGTAAATGTGGGAGACAACATCGCCATTGGCCAGGACTTGATGGCAGTTGTTCCGCTGAATGACGTCTGGGTGACAGCCAATTTCAAAGAGACGCAACTCGCGCACATGCAGCGCGGACAGCCCGTCAAGATCAAGGTTGACACCTATGGCGGACGCAAGTGGAACGGCCACATCACCAGCATAGGCGGCGCCACCGGAGCCAAGTACAGCTTGTTACCACCGGAAAATGCCACCGGGAACTATGTGAAAGTTGTGCAACGCATTCCTGTGCGTATCGACTTCGATGGCAACGACAAGCCCGACTTCAACAAAGATGGGCTACTGCGTCCCGGGATGTCAGTCGATCCGGACGTAAAGGTGCGCTAATTAGCACGCCTTGTTACCCTTACCCCAAGGTCAATTTGTCGGTAATTTTTCCCTTTTTCTGATAGATTTAAGTGAAATTTCTTTGGTCTTAATGTCCATATTCGGTCCTCAAAGGCGACGCGAACGGGCGCTATGAATTTTAATACCCTTCCTAGTCTCGTAGCTCTGGCGATCTTGGTAGTGGTGTTTCGGGCCATCCTGCGTCAGAGCACCAACGAACGCTTGCACCTTTGGCTCATCGGCTGGGTTCTTATCCTCTTGCATTTCGTGGCCCAGTTCGTGGACGTGGGGCAAGGTCTCTGGGACCGCGTTGCAACGGCAATTAGCTTCAATGCCCTGGAGTTGGCTAGCATCGCCTTTTTGATCTCGGTTTCCCAAGCGGCAACCACTCGTGGCCGTCAACTTCTGCTTGCCGCAGCGATCGCCATTCCAGCCGTGATCTACACCGACGCTGCTATTTGGGATGTCAGCAGCCATGCCTTCTATTACTCGATAATTGGGCTTGGGTTTGCCGGGGCTTTACTCGTGATATGGGATTTCCACCGAAAGATCACCCGCTACCTTGTTGGGCTGTCGATTGCCTGTCTAGGCATTTCCTTCGCATTAGCTTGGACCGTAGCGCGCGGCAATCTCGGACTTGGCATCATCTTTCTCCTTGCGGCACTCAATTTCATCGTCGCGGTTTTGTTCTGGAGGCACTTTCATCGCGCAACAGTTGGGGTCCTCACCACGGTCTCGGGGTTTACAGTCTGGGGCGCTGTGTTCCCGACGGGGATGTTGTTGAATACCTTTGCGCCCTCGATCCATGTTGAGTCTGAAGTTTGGAACATCCCCAAGTACTTTGTGGCCGTCGGCATGATTCTGATACTTCTGGAAGACCAGATGCGAAAGAGTGAATACCTCGCCTACCATGATGAACTGACCGGTCTGCCGAATCGGCGGCTGCTGGAGGACCGGCTGGAGCAAGCCCTGTCTCGTGCAAATCGAAAGGAAAACAAGGTAGCTGTGCTGCTTCTCGACCTGGATCACTTCAAAGAAGTAAACGATACCTTCGGGCATCGCATCGGAGACCTGGCACTGCAACAAGTGGTAATGCGACTGAGCAGCCGCATGCGGGCTTCCGATACTCTGGCCCGATCGGGAGGCGACGAGTTCACTATAGTCAGCGACGTCGTCGATGCGGAAGGGGCGCGGATTCTAGTTTCCAATCTTGAGATGGCGTTCACCATCCCGTTCAAGCTGGAAGGAAAATTAATTCACACCGGCCTCAGCATTGGACTGGCATTGTACCCAGACGACGGCATTACTCCGGACCAGCTTTATGCCGCCGCTGACCAGGCGATGTACAGCTCCAAGCGGGCCAGCCGCGCCACTGGAGGGCTAAATCCCTTGTCGCAATTCCGCATGTAGGAACCTGGTTTGGCGACAACTCTCCTGCTATGCGAGACTGAGCAAGCAACCACTTCCTCGCCGGGATGGCGAAACTGGCAGACGCAGCGGACTTAAAATCCGCAGACCCGAAAGGGTTGTGGGGGTTCAAGTCCCCCTCCCGGCACCACTTAACTTATTGTTGGCTAACGCTTTACCGTGGCGTTTTGTTCCGCG
>Ga0074045_10006136_pt1 | contig 10350 bp, 5 predicted proteins | sample BogForMeECP23OM2_FD_94442 | JGI IMG/M metagenome (GOLD analysis project Ga0074045, IMG submission 94442) | Bog forest soil microbial communities from Calvert Island, British Columbia, Canada - Bog Forest MetaG ECP23OM2 | ecosystem: Environmental > Terrestrial > Soil > Wetlands ... | reverse complement strand
GGGGTTCGCATCAGTTCCTCCCGGTACCCGTTGAAAGCGACTCTAGAAAACAAAAAAATGGAGGGGGGATTTCCCCCTCCAAGTACTTGTCAGAACCTCATTATTCTGTCTACTAGAAAGACAGGCGTAACGCGAATTGAATCTCGCGCATTACGACGTTGCCGTCCAGGCTGGTCACAACGCCGGCGTTATTGAAGACCTGGCCAGTGCTGTTGACGCAGTCGATGCAGGTATTGCCCTGGTTACCGTTAAAGCCCAGTACCGGATGGTTAAACAGGTTGAACATATCCATACGGAACTGGAGGTTGAAGCGCTCCGTCAGGCCGAAGTTCTTCATGATGGACGCGTCGGTTGTGAACGAACGCGGTCCGTTGAGAGAGTAATTGCCGGCATTGCCAATCGTTCCCACATGTGGCTCCAGCCATGCATTACCCAAAGGTTGGGGAGTAAAGAACGTTACGGTGTGCGTAATGTTGTTATACGATCCACCGCCCATCGACCAGTTTGCCAGGTTGCCTTTGTTCGGCCAACAGACGCCAACGTCATTTATCGCACCGCACTCGTTGAAGGTGGGAGTGAACGGCAGGCCCGCACTATAGTTGCTGGTGGAGGTGAACTGCCATCCGCCGATAACCTCATTTTCCCATTTGCTCGCGTTTCCACCGAACGCCTTACCCTTGCCAAATGGCAACTGGTAGACCAGGTTCAGCACGAACACTTGTGGGCGGTTCTGGTCGTCGGGACCGTAGGCTACATGGTGATTGACTTCGTAGTATCCCTGGTTGTAGTTCAACGCTCTCGACCAGGTGTAGTGGGCGATGAACTGCAGGCCATGCGACATCTGGTTCTGCACCTTCACCTGCAAGGCGTTGTAGCTGCTGTTGGCGTCGTTGCCGAACCAGTTCCCCATAATATTGTTGGCGGTGCCGCAGCACATGAGCGTCTGTCCAGTACTCGGATCGATATAGCCCGGGTAGCTGAACATGTTGTTGTAGTAAGTTCGCTGGCTCTGGGTGATCCCCGGAACGCCGTAGTTCTGGATGTTGATCGGGTTCAGCTGCCATGACGGACCGTCACCGTTGAACCCGTGGCGACCTTCGTTCCCGACATAGGCAATATCCAAGGTCATGCTATTTGTCAACTGACGCTGGATCGCTACGTTCCAAGCACCAATCGCAGGTAGCGTCTGTGTCGTCGGACGCATTCTCGGCTGCACATTACCCGCCGGTCCGCCCAACGGGAGAATCCCGGTGGAAGGGATGACAATGGGCGCCAAAGCCACCGGACCTGTGGTTAGATTGAACGCAGTCTGCGTATTGTTAGACGCAGAAAGTGACTGGTTGGCCAGCACCGGCAGGTTCTGAGTCCACGCATGCCCGAAGTTGGAACCGAACACACCGATGTCATAGCTGATGCCGAAGCCCATGCGGATGACGGTCTTCTCGTTCATCGAGTACGCCAAGCCAAACCGTGGTGCGAACGCATGCAAGTCGTTGTTGATGCTCCCGCTCAGGCTGTAGGGACCGTAGCCGGCTACGCGGATGATGCCCTGCTCCGGATTCGCCATGCCGCCGTTGCCCTTGGCGTTGACGGTTTCCGGGGTGTAGATTTCCCAGCGCAGGCCGTAGTTCAAAGTCAACTTCGGCGTGATGCGCCACGTGTCCTGGCCGTAGAAGAAGAACCGCCACTGGTGTTCCGAGGCGTCCAGGGTGCTGCTGACGAACCGATTGAAGCTCGAAACATCACCCAAGAGGAAAGTCCCCAGATCCAACCCGCCGACACTGTTGGAATTTGGATTGTTCGGGTCTCCACCCGAAGTGTTCAGGTGGCTGAAGTTCAAGACACCGGTCCGGTTGGCATCGCTGGGCACTCGCAGGTTGCTGGCACTGCGAATGTCAGCGCCGAACTTGAACGAGTGATTGCCCCAGATCTTGGTCCAGTTGTTAACTCCCTGGAACTGGCTCTCGTTTTCAATCAGCGGGCAATTGCATCGGCCCACGTTCAGGCCCTCTCCCCAAGCTGTCAAGGTACCGTCACCGTTGAATGCCGGCAGGCCTGACGTAAACAGCGCCTGTTCGGCTCCCTGATTAGTGATGTTGTAGCCATTGGCGCCGATAGCGCTCATCGGTGTCGTGCCGACGAATGCCTTGTGAGTCATCGGGTTGTACTTGAACCAGCCAAAGCGGAAATCGGCCAGCCACGTCTGACTGAAGGTCTTGGTCGCACCGAGCGCGAGACTGTAGTTGTGAATAACCGAGCCGCCGGCCAATCCGCCCGAGCCAAAGCCCAGGCCGCCAGCCGCGCCGAGGCCCGGCTCGCCGGAAACACTGAAATAGCTCTGGCTATATCGTCCGAATACATTCAGGGTCGAGGTCGCCACCCAGTCAATGCGGGTGTCGAAAGCGTTCTGGCTGAAAGGACCCGAGCCGCCGAGAACTTCATTGTTCAGCGTGCCGCCCGCTCCGCCGGCAACATTCGGTGCTGGGAACATCGCGAGGAGGGCACGCGCCTGGGGGTTGATCATGCTGTTCGGAATCAGGTTCCCGGCAAATGGAGTGCGCAAGCTACCGGTGCCGGTACCGGTGGTCGGGTCAAATACCTGCCCTTGTAGGACTTGCGAATCGCCGCCGCCGCCGGTTTGACCGAGATACTGGCTCAGGTTGCAGAATCCCGTACTCTGACTGCACGTGCTCTGTACCAGGGCCGTCGGGATACTGTACGTGTTGGTAATGCCGGTGTTCTGACGCGTGCCCTGATAGTCCGCGAAGAAGAACAGCTTGTTCTTGATGATCGGGCCGCCGATCGAACCACCGAACTGTTGCCACTTGCTCGCGGGAATATAGCGACCGGTGCTCGGATCTGGCGCAAACTGGCTGAACGGATCACGCGCCTGGTTGGCGTCGGTACGCCGGAACCAGAACGCGCTGCCGTGAAAGTCGTTGCTGCCCGACTTGGTCTGCGAGGTCACGTAGCCGGCGACCGCCTTGCCCATTTCCGCGTCATACTGCTGGAGAGCAATCTTCGCCTCAGAAACTCCGTCCAGATTGGGGTTAATCACGATGATGCCCAAGATCGGATCCTGGTTATCGGTGCCGTCCAACTGGTAATTGGTTCCGCTGAAGTGCTGGCCGTTTACGAAAATCTGTTGCGAAGCCTGCGGGTTTTCCGTGTTCGCGTGGCTCCAGCCAGTCAGCTTCTGCGTGCCGGGAGACATCAACTCGAACTGCGTGAAATTGCGGTTCAGCGTCGGCAGGTCCTGCACGTAGGTATTGTTGAACTCGATCGCGATGTCAGACTTGTCGGTCTGCAACTGCGGCGGCTCGCCCGTAATTTCCATCGTTTCAGTTGTCGAGCCGACGGTAAATTGGCAATCCACGCGCTGCGTGCCGTCAGCAGAAACCGGAACATCTCCCTGCTCGAACACCTTGAATCCCGACGACTCAAACTTGACCTTGTAAATGTCAGGAATCAAGTGCGTCACTGAGTAGTTGCCAGAGTCGTTGGTCGTGGTCGTAACCGAGGTGTCCTTGGTAGTACTGGTTACAGTCACCTTGGCCCCAGCAACAGCTGCAGCCTGCGGATCCGTTGCGGTTCCGACGATATTTCCGAACACTGCCTGACCGTACGCCGCAGTCGAAGCCAGCGCAAAGATCACGCACACTGTTAAAGACAACACCCACCGTTTCGTCATTTCACCCTCCGCAGTGGAATTCCGGCCGCCCGGCTTGATAGCCGACCGGCTCGCGAAGCCTCTGCATCTTGTCGCTGGAAACTGTTGCTACCGTTGAAGTGGAGTAGAGAAGAGCTGATATCGATGAAGATGGCGGAACCCACGGCGACTGATGTTGAAGCTGCGGAGAAGGTACTGATGGTCATGTCGTCCAACTTCCGGTCCGATGCTCAGAATCTGTTTAGGTAGGGAATAACGCCCCAGTCCCCCGACGTGAGCGTCTGTAACGCTATAGCCAGAAAAGGGCAATGTCAAGGGGGGCTGCGAGCTTCCGTCAATAATTGCTTTCCATTAGGGGTCAACTTCTTACAGAAAAATTGTGCCTACCGTAACAAAATCGATTTGGCTTGTCCTAGTGCTGTTGGGGGGTACCCGAAAAGTAATTTGCTCAGGGGTTGGATTTTAGCTTGGGATCGAGTTCAGATGCCCTCTCGAACTCCTCTGCAGCGCCCGCCTTGTCGCCTTTTCGAGTCAGAGCAACGGCAAGTTCGTAATGCGCAGGTGCGTAGGATGGTGCCACCCTTATCGCTTCACGAAACTGCGAAATCGCGCCGTCCAGATCACCTGCGGTCAACATGCGCTTGCCTGAATTAGTAGCAAATGTCGCACCTTGAATTCCGATCTTCTGTTTGACGAGCGAGTCACCAAGTTGGCGCTCCGATTCGGCACCTGCAGTGTCTCCCATCTGGCGTAACACGGCGGCCAGTGTGGTGTGAGCTCCGGCGAAAGTGGGCTGTAGCCGAATCGCCTCGCGCAACGCCTGCGCCGCCTGCGGCAGCTCGTTCATCTGTTTCAGGACCGATCCCATGGTGTAATACGCTTCGGCGTAGTCAGGTTTGAGTTCTACCGCCTTTCGCAACTGCTCGACTGCCGCCGGGAATTCTCCCTGCTGCCACAGCGTGACGCCCAGCGTGTAATAGGTATCGACCAGCTTGGGATCGAGTTCGATGGCCTTGCGCATCTCGGTGATCGCCGCCGGCAAATTGTCTTTCAACTTCAGGGTCAGCGCGAGATCGTAGTGGAAGGAAGCGTTATCCGGCGTCATTTTGAGCGCCTGCCGCAACTGTTCTTCGGCAGCGTCAAAATTCGAGAGTTGCAGGTATGCGATCCCCAGGTTGCTGCGAAACCCCGAGTCTGACGGTCGCAATTTTGTTGCTTCCTGGAACTCCTTGATCGCCGCGTCGCCTTGGCCACGCTGCATCAGTACGAGGCCGAGATTGTTGTGCGCATCGGCGTCATCGGGCGTAAGCGCGATCACCTTTCGGAAAGCGGCGGCAGCTCCTTCGACGTCGGTCGTGCGTTGCAGCAGCAATCCGACCTTGGTCTGAACGGCGGCCGACTCCGGCGATAGCACCGCCGCTTGCTCGTAAGCTCGCAACGCCTCTTCCTTGTCACCGGCCGCCTGGTAGGCGTCCCCCAGGTAGGAAAACGCCAGTCCGTCCTTAGGATTGAGTTCGGTCGCCTTGATCAGCTCTTTCTGAGCACCCGGAACATCGCCGCTATTCAGCCGTACGACCCCAAGATGGAAATGTGCTGGCTGGTATTCCGAATTGATTTGGAGCGCAGTCAGGAACTGCTGCTCCGCATCCTCATTCTTTCCGCTTTGCGCCATGAGTGAGCCCATCTCGTCATGCATTTCCGCGCTCCGCGGAGCCAACGCTATGGCCTCCTTCATTTCTTCTACGGCCTCTGGGGTTTTGTGTTGCGCGCTCAACGTTCGCGCCAAGGCGCGATGCGGCTCCGGATCTCTTGGTGCGAGCTTGCATGCCTCACGCAATTGAGTAACCGCTTCTTCCAACGATCCTTTAGCCGCCAATGCCTCGCCGAGGAGAAAGTGCCCCGAGGGAAGCCCCGGCTTCAATCGCAGGGCCGTCTCGAGGTGGGTTGCCGCACCGTCATAGTCACCTCGCCGGAGCAGCACTTGACCGAGCGCGAACTGTGCGTCAGCATTGGCCGGGTTCAGCTTAGCCGCTTTCTCAAGTTCGATCTGCGCCTCCGTAAAGTCACCTGCGCGGATAGCGGCGAGTCCGCTTTCATAAGCCTTGGTTGCTGCGGCATTTGCAACAGGCGTCTGGGCCCGAAGATGCAAACCTGGCATCGCCCCCAGCAGGGCGGCAAGCAACAGGACCCGTGGCGCTCGGAACCGGCGTGGACCGGCTGAGGATGTACAAGGCACGATAGAACGAGGCTAATGCCTTGACCGCTGTTGGTTCAAGGCGACGATAGTTACACGGGCCGGCGGCAGGAATACAATTTGCATCGCGTGAATAATTTGAAGCGATCGCAGACCTGTCTCGGTTCATTGGCCGTCGTTCTGACTTGCTGCTGTGCCCTCTGGGCAGCGCGTCTGACACTACCGTTCGGCGGGTGGCATCGGGCCTCCCCAACGCCGATCCTGTCTCCACAGGGCGACGGATGGGAGTCCTCCGGAGTCTTCAATCCTGCGGTCGTCATGCACGACGGGAAATTTGTAATGCTGTATCGAGCGCAGGACAAGCATGGCACCTCGCGACTGGGTTACGCCGAGAGTACCGACGGCATCCACTTCGTCCGCAGGCCCGAGCCGGTACTGTCGCCCGAAGCCGATTACGAAAAAGATGGCGGCGTCGAGGACCCGCGTCTTGTAAGGTTTGGCGACACCTACTACCTCACTTACACCGGATACAACACCAGGGACGCCCAGCTGTGTCTGGCAACATCGCACGATCTGATTCACTGGGAGCGTATGGGAGTCATCCTTCCCGCCTATAAGGGCAACTGGAACACCGGCTGGACGAAGTCGGGCGCAATCGTTCCCGAGATGATCGACGGCAAGTATTGGATGTACTTCCTGGGCACGACTCCCGACAAGAATGACCAGATGGGACTGGCCTACTCGACCGACCTGCTGCACTGGACAGAGGCAACCAAGACTCCTGTTCTGCCGCGGAGGCCAGGGCAATTTGACTCCCGTGTGGTCGAGCCGGGCCCCTCCCCTGTCCTGACGCCCGATGGCATCGTGCTGATCTACAACGGCGCCGATGACAAACTGGTGTACCGCACCGCCGTCGCGATTTTCGACCGCAACGATCCGCGCAAGGTCCTTTACCGCAGTGAAGCGCCAATCTTCACCCCGGAAAGAGAATGGGAGAAAGTGGGGCAAGTTCCCGACGTAGTTTTCGTGGAAGGCATGGTGCGGCGCGGCAACCGCTATCGGTTTTATTACGGCGGCGCTGATAAATATGTCGGAGTGGCGGAAGCCGCACAGATACACTAAAAGACACGACGACCCATGCTGAACTTCATTCGATCTTTGTTGCTCGTGTCTCTATGTAGCGGCTTGTTGGCGGCGCAGTCACCCACCCAATCCACGCAGGCTACAAACCCGCAGTTCTCGAAATCTAGCGGTTTCGAGACTGATTTCGCTGAAGCTCGCAAGTTGTCCCAACAGGGAAAATATGACGAGGCCATCGCGCTGCTTCAGGCGCTGGCCGCTCGCACGCCCAAGCCGGTCGGTGTTTCCCATGAATTGGGCACGGTGTATTACAAGAAGGGCGACTACCTGAAAGCTGCGGACTCTCTCAAGCAGGCTGCGACTGAGGACCCCAATGACAAAGAAGCGGTGCAACTTCTCGGTCTCTCGTACTATCTCGCTGGTCGTCCTGCTGAAGCCATTCCTTATCTCGAGAAAGTCCAGGGATGGTACCCGCGGGCCAACGTAGATGCTTCGTACGTTCTGGGCGTCAGTTATATCCAGACGAAGGACTATCCCAATGCGCGTAAGGCCTTCGCCAGGATGTTTGAGGTGCCAGCCGATTCCGGCGCGGCGTACCTGCTGACCGCGCGCATGCTGTTCCGCCAGGAATTTACTCCAATCGCGGAGGAATACGCACAGAAAGCGATTGCGGCCGATCCCAAGCTCCCTCTCGCCCATCAGCTATTGGGAGAGATCCATATGTTCACGTCGAAGATTCCCGACGCCATCGGCGATTTCCAGCAGGAACTGGCTCTCAATCCCGGGAACTCAAGCGTCTATTACAAGCTCGGCGACGCCTACTCTCGCGCGCAAAAGTACGACGACGCCGAACGTCAACTGCAACGCTCGATCTGGTTGGACGCGACTTCGACTGGCCCCTACATCCTGCTGGGCAAGGTACTGGAGAAGAAAGGCGAGCCGATGCTGGCGCTCCGCACGTTACAGCGTGCCGCGACCATGGATCCGAACAACCCTATGACTCACCAACTCTTGGGTCAGGCGTATCGCGATATTGGAAAGACCGATGAGGCAGAGCAGGAACTAAAGATTGCTGAGCAACTCCGCAATAAGCAGACGGACTTTCAGTAGCCAGCAACCTGCGTGTTAAAAGGGCTCAGCGGCGAGGCCCTTTCGTCATCTCTTCAATCTGCTGCAGGTTTTCGCGCGCTAACTGATTGCCGGGATCGATCCGCAACGCAGCTTCGTAGTGCGATTTAGCCTCTGTCAATCTGCCCAATTGGGCCAGCGCCGTTCCCAGGTTTGCCTGGGCATTGGCGTCCTCAGAATTCAGGCTGACTGCAGCCTGGAATTGTTCGGCAGCCTCGGCGAACTTCCCCTGCGACGCCAAGGCGTTCCCGAGGTTGTAACGCGCGTCGAAATAATCGGGCTGCGACGTCAGCGCCGTGTTGAAACGCTCCTCGGCTGCCGCAAGGTTCCCCTTTGCTAAAAGCGCTCCGCCCAGGGCATTGTTGGCAACAGCGTCAGTCGGGCGAATCGCCACCGCAGCCTCAAATTGTTCGACAGCCTCGTCAATTGCGCCGCGCGCCTGCAGCATCTCGCCCAGGTTGTAGTGCGCCTCGAAGACTCCGGGGGCCTTCTCAATTTCGTGACGTGCCCAAGCCTCCTGCAAGACCATACGCGGATCCCCTTGCCGGGACGGGTCGTTCCTCGGAAGAACCTGCAACCACAGGTGCGCCATTTCATCGGTGGAGCGGTTTCCTCCGAGAACACGGGCGGGTGGGTGGTTCGGATTGGCCGTGTTGTCCCCGGAGTTGTCATACACATAGCGCATTTTTAGCACTGTGTTCTTTGGCAGGAACACGGGCTCCGCATATCGATAAACCGCCTGCCAGTTCAGGTCCCAATGCTTGATGTGGATCAACGTTTTCGCCGTGCCGTCGGGAAGTACTGCGGTGGCGAGTAGGTTCTTGCCCAAATAGTGAGCGTGAGGATAGATGCCTAACAGGTCTACGTCGATGGGCAGGGTGAACTCATCTGTAACCACAAAATTGCTCTCACCTGCAGGAATGTCCAGTGCCTGGTCGTTCTGCATTTGCAGCAACATCGGATGTACGGTCGCCGGCTTATCGGTGAAGTACAACCCAACGCTCGGCTGGATGGGCTCTTCTTTGCCGGATGGTTGCAGATGAGTGTTGAGAACCAGGTCAGTGCCTTTATCGAGGCGCAACGCCATGCCGTCGGGCTCATTCGTCACTACCGTACCTGGCTTCCAGAACAGGAAGTGGCTGTCGGGATCGAACACCTCCGAGTCGATCCTGATTTCCATTCCACCGAAGCCGCTGCCCTTTTCTTTTTCCACGCGACGGGCGGATTCATAGCGGTCCACCAAAATGTTGGCGTGATGCACCAATCGCTTATCGCCGGGACGAATCTCTACTGCCCGGACCCAGCGCGTTTCGTGGATCGGCACCGGCAGGATGAAATTCCAGTACTGGTCTGAGCCCGTCGCAGACAACGTGTAAGGCTTTTCCGCCTTCAGAATCAAGTCCGGCTGTCCGAGCTGCCAACCTTCGACAAAAGTCGGCTTGGGGGGAAGGTCGGAAGGCTTCCCTTCCAACATGACTTGCTCGACCCAGGCTCGGATGGTGGCAATTTGTTTGTCGGAAAGCCGGCGCTCGTCGGCAAACTTCAATTCACCCGGCTCGGGCAGCCACGGCGGCATGAAGCGTGTCTGCGTCACGGCCACTATCTGGTGTCCGTGTTTCCTGACATCCTGGTACGTCAACAGCGGGAACGGTCCCGCCTCTCCCGGCCGATGGCATGATGAGCAATATTGATACACGATGGGAGCGATGTCGCGGTCGAATGTGACCTTGGCGGAAGCGGTATTGGTGTCCGAACCCACGAGTTTCGCGGTAGAACCGCAAAGGATGATCGCTGCGCAGGTACCGACGGCGACCGCTCGCGGCCAGGTACAGCTTATGCGTCTCATTGCAAGTCCGAGATGTAGCAGCCAACTCCACCGACGGACGCGGGCACTTGGCGTCCAGCAGTCAGTGAAGCGGAAATCGCCTCATCAAGTTCATGAGTCGTAGGGGCACTGCGGGCGTGGCCAAAGTCCTTGTACCAATTGTCGATGCGGCCGTGATATATCAGGTTGCCCTTGCTGTCGAATACGGCAGCCTCGGGCGTAATTGCGACTCGACTGACTTTGACCAGGTCGTGCTGCGTATCGCGCAACGCGACGTTCTTATAGCCATATTCCTGCAAGTGCTTCGCAATCGCCACAGGCGTTTCCGATTTGTCCGGATAAACCAGCGTGATTTGCGCCTTGCCGGCGTACTTCGTGCTGAGCGCCTGAATTGTCGGAGCATACCGGTTGGAAATCGGGCAATCGGTTCGGACAAAAATGAGGACTACCAGC
>Ga0074045_10006135_pt1 | contig 10351 bp, 10 predicted proteins | sample BogForMeECP23OM2_FD_94442 | JGI IMG/M metagenome (GOLD analysis project Ga0074045, IMG submission 94442) | Bog forest soil microbial communities from Calvert Island, British Columbia, Canada - Bog Forest MetaG ECP23OM2 | ecosystem: Environmental > Terrestrial > Soil > Wetlands ... | reverse complement strand
TACCGACAAGCTGGTCACCCTTTACCGTGGCGATATAAGAAAGTGAAGCACCTTCATTTGTTACGGGTTTGTCGCTTACCTCGGTCAAACCCGCAATAACATTACAAGGTACATTGTTGGCAAAGTTATGAGAAGTTATGTAAACGTTGCCACCCAATTCGACTGCTGAATACTCAATATCGGTATTCACTGCCAGGGCGAGGTTGGCTGGAAGTGTCCATGGAGTTGTGGTCCATATTATCAAATACGTTCTCTTGCCGGCGAGTTGCGGTAAATGTTTTGCTATGTCATCATCCAGAACCTGGAAGCGCACAAAAATGGACGGGGATTCTTTTTCCGTATATTCGACCTCCGCTTCTGCGAGAGCAGTGACACAGGATGGACACCAATGTACCGGTTTCTTCCCCTTGTATACCGATCCATTAGTGACGAATTTGAAGAATTCCCGTACTATGGATGACTCATAATCAAAGGTCATGGTAAGATATGGCCTTTCCCAGTCTCCGAAAACACCCAGTCTTTGGAATTCTTCTTTTTGCACGGCGACAAAACGGGCAGCGTATTCCCTGCAGAGCCTTCTTTTGTTAAGCAATGTTTCGGCTGGCGATGCGGCAGCCTGAGACGCTTCTCTTGCCATCTTGTCAACATGGAGCTCGATTGGGAGACCGTGACAGTCCCAGCCCGGCACATATGGCGAATAGAAGCCCTGCATTGATTTATATTTTACAATAATATCCTTGAGAATTTTGTTGAGTGCGTGACCTATATGTATATTTCCATTGGCATAAGGAGGGCCGTCATGTAATATATATTTCCTGTTTTGGGCATTTTTCTCCTGAACCTTCCGGTAAACTGATTTCTCTTCCCAGAATTTAATTATCTCCGGCTCGCGCTGGCTGAGGTTTGCCCTCATAGGGAAGCCGGTCTGTGGCAAATTAAGTGTGTCTTTGTATTCAATAGGCATAAACTAAAACCTACCACTAAAAGGCTCATGATGTCAAGGAAAAACAGGTTGATCGTCAAGCAATCCCTGAAACTTTATTAAGATTTGATATATGTATTGCAGAGCGTGCAACCTGTTGAATTGCCAAGTACAATCAAATCTTTTCATTAATTTGCTTACAACTTTTTTGACCTGTGTCGTTAACGTGTGTTGTTAAAAAAGTTTGACAGAACGGTACTTATGTGATATGCTGTAAATAGTTTTAAGTTCGACAACAATTTTGCCTTTTTAATCATAAACCGGCTTTATCCCGACTTTTTAACTGGATTAAATAATTGCTTACCCATGCGCTGGTCTCATCAGGAAAATGAGACGACGCACCATCTTACGGGAGTGTCACTGTCTAAACAATAAGGAGGCTTTCAATGGAAACAATTCAGGTAAAATTATGCAAGACAGTAATATTTATCATATTGACAATCGGTGTGTCGGCCTTTGTTGCAGGCTGGCTTATCGCCGTAAATTTCAGCGGCGATTTCGAGAACGGCTATGAAACGGCTTTTTTTGACATTAAATCAGCAGTTAAAGAGTCGGTTAAAGACGGCCAGCAATATTTTTTTATGAACGGTATCAGGTTTTGTCCTGTGAAATATACTCAAAGAGAGGGTTCCGCAGATATAAACGTTGCCGGAGAATCTGAAAACATTGAAAAATGGAAAAATGACAGCGCCATTTCCAGTCAGATGCAACAGAGAAAAATGCTGATAGCAAAGGCTCCTCGATAAATGGGAAATGCGGGTTAGTCCCACGCTGTCAAGAATCGGGGCCGGTCAGGCTACTATTTCCGTTCCTATCCCTTGCCTTGTGAATATCTCAAGAAGCAGGCAGTGAGGGATACGCCCGTCTACTATATGGGTCTTTCTTACCCCGGACTCAACTGCCATTGCGCAGGCCTGCACTTTAGGGAGCATGCCACCTGAAATTGTTCCATTGTCAATAAGCTTTTTTATCTTTTTCACACCGATAGACGAAATGACAGAGCCTTTCTTGTCGCTTATTCCCGGCACATCTGTCAGTAGAATGAATTTCTCGGCTTTCAGCGAAGAAGCAATCGCCGATGCCACATAATCGGCATTGATATTGAATGACTCCCCGTTACTGCCTACTCCAATCGGTGAAATAACCGGAACAAAGCCGCCTCTTTCTATTGAATCCAGTATTTCAGGATCGACCGAATCGACCTCGCCTACAAGTCCTATGTCGATAACTTCTTCGTCGTCTTTCCTGAGCATTTTTTTCTTTGCTTTAATTAGTCTGCCATCCTTGCCGCTCAACCCGATTGCCCTGCCTCCGTGGCTGTTTATAAGCGCAACTATTTCTTTATTGATAAGTCCTCCCAGTACCATTTCAACAATGTCCATGGTTTCTTTGTCCGTGACGCGCTGCCCTTCAATAAATGTCGGTTCCTTGCCCATCTTTTTCATGGTTTGGCTGATCTTGGGGCCGCCGCCATGAACGATAATCGGTTTAATCCCGATGAAGTTCAGGAGTACGATGTCCTGTGCAAAACCGTTTTTGAGGTCCTCTGCAACCTGGGCAGCGCCTCCGTACTTGATTACAAAGGTTTTTCCATAAAAATTGCGGATGAACGGAAGTGCTTCAATAAGAATATTGGCTTTTTCGATCAGTTTTTCCATAAATAAACTTCGTCATTGTCATTAGTCATCGTCATTAGATTTTACCACTGACTATTGACGAATGACCAATGATTTTTTATATTTGCTGCTCGAATTTGGTAATCAGCACATTATACCCTTCGTCTGCCAGTGCTTTGCCTGCTGCCGCAGCTTGTTCACGTACAGTGAACTTTCCGATACGCACCCTGTAATACGTTGCACCATTTACATTTGCCTGCAGGATATAAACATTGGAATGCCTGAGTTCCAGCGCCATCTTGAGGCGTTTTGCGTTGGATTCGTCACTGAAGGAGCCGATCTGTATCGTTGCTGTCGAACCGGGGGTTCCATATCTGACGTATCTGACATATCTCATATCTCTCCCGAGAGGCTCGATTAGAACTGTGGATGTTCCGGCGCCTAAAATGTCTATTTTTTTTGCAGCTGCATAAGAGAGGTCCAGGTCCCGGCCGGCAACAAACGGTCCGCGATCGTTTACAATGCATTCCACATCTTTCTTATTTTTCACATTGATAACATGAAGCCTGGTACCGAATGGATATTCCCTGTGTGCACATGTAAACGCATGCATATCGAACAAATCCCCTGACGATGTCGGCTTTCCCTGAAACTCAGGCCCGTACCAGGAGGCCACGACAGTCCTCCTGTCGTATATCGGCTCCTGTAACGCCTGATCACCGTTCTGCGCCTTAGCGGACCCCATATCGGCTGAGACGGCATACCTGCCGGCGCATGAGGCAATAAAAAGCCAGCAAAACAAGAGGCATAATCGGGGAAACGATGAATCGGGGAAACATCGAAAAGATAAAAGCACAACCTGTGTTATTGCGCCGATTCGCCGATTCGCTGACTCACCGACTCTGTCTTTCCACGATTCACCGGTTCGCCGGCTCATGTTTTAGAGGATATACCTGCTGAGGTCTTCATTTTTGACCAATTCAGAAAGCCTTTCCGTCACATATTGCCTGTCGACAACAATAGTCTGCCCTTTGATGTCAGGAGCACTGAATGACACTTCTTCCAGCACCTTTTCAAGCACCGTATGAAGCCTTCTCGCACCGATGTTCTCCGTCTTGTCATTCACCGCAACGGCTATGCCCGCTAACTCGTCAATAGCGGAGTCCATGAATGTAAGAGTTACATCCTCAGTTTCGAGAAGGGCCGTATATTGTTTGGTAAGTGCGTTATAAGGTTCGGTAAGTATTCTTATAAACTCTGCTTTGCCCAGAGACTCCAATTCAACTCTAATCGGAAATCTTCCCTGCAGTTCGGGGATCAGATCCGATGGCTTGGCGATGTGAAAGGCTCCGGCCGCGATGAAAAGGATATGATCAGTCTTGACAGGGCCATGTTTTGTATTGACTGTCGAGCCTTCCACAACAGGCAGCAGATCTCTCTGTACCCCTTCCCTCGATACATCCGGCCCCCCGTGTCCCTGAGACTTGCTTGCTATTTTGTCGATCTCGTCCAGGAATACAATCCCTGTCTGCTCGGTCCTCTCCCTGGCTTCCCTGGCGATTTTTTCCATGTCAATAAGCTTGCCTGCCTCTTCCTGTGTAAGCATTGCAAGTGCCTCAGCGACCCTGACTTTCTTCCGTTTTGATTTTTCAGGCATGAAGCTGCCGAGCATTTCTTTAAGATTTATCTCCAGTTCTTCAAGCCCCACGTTGGATACAACGCCAAATGGCATTATCTTTTCCTTCACCTCAACATCGACATATCGTGAGTCAAGCTTGCCCTCTTTTAGCTGCACCCTGAGTCGTTCACGGGTTTCATTATAGTTTTCTTTCTCCTGCTCATCGGCCGGGTTGCCGCGCGTTGCTCTCTGTTGAGGGAGGAGGAGATCGAGCACTCTGTCTTCAGCAAGCCCCGAGGCCTTTTCCTGAACCTTTGCCATGTGTTCGGTCTTTACCATGTTGAGTGCAATTTCCATAAGATCCCTTATGATAGATTCCACATCACGGCCCACATAGCCCACTTCAGTAAATTTTGAAGCTTCTATCTTAAGGAATGGCGCATTGGCAAGCCGGGCGAGTCGGCGGGCTATTTCTGTTTTGCCCACGCCTGTAGGGCCTATCATAATTATATTTTTGGGCAGCACCTCGTCCTTGAGTTCGGGGGAAAGACGCTGCCTCCTCCACCTGTTGCGCAGGGCAATGGCTACAGACCTCTTTGCCCTGTCCTGCCCGATTATGTACTTGTCGAGTTCGGCAACGATGGCCCTCGGTATAAAATTATCCATTGAGCTCCTCTATCGAAATATTCTTGTTTGTATAGATGCATATATCCGCCGCTATATCCATTGCTTTTTTCACTATGTCCACAACAGGCAGGTCCGTATTTTCGTAAAGCGCCCGCGCCGCCGACTGTGCGAAGGGACCGCCCGAACCAATTGCGGCTGTGCCTCCCTCGGGTTCGATAACATCGCCATTGCCGGATATAATAAAGGTATGTTCTTCATCTGCCACAAGAAGCAGTGCTTCGAGCCTCCTCAAAATCCGGTCGGTCCTCCAATCCTTTGCGAGTTCAACAGCAGCCCTGGTAATATTGCCCCTGTATGCCTCAAGCTTTGCTTCAAACTTTTCAAACAGGGTAAATGCATCAGCGGTAGCTCCGGCGAAGCCGGCGAGAATTTTATCATTATACATTTTTCTGATTTTCCTGGCATTATGTTTCAAAACAGTATTGCCCACTGTTACCTGCCCGTCGCTTGCTATGGCAATTGTATTATTTTTTCTGACACATAAAATTGTTGTTCCGTGAAACATATACCCCCCGTGATAAGCAGGCAGTAAGCACTAAAAAAAGTTTTCCTTATTGCTACTATCTGCTGCTTGTTTAATGCTGTTTTCGCTGCCTACTGCCTACTGCCCGCTTCCTACTTCTTACCTGTTTTTTCTGCATCCCCAAACGGATGAGATTTGTCATAGACATCAATTAAATGACCGATATCGAGATGAGTGTATTTCTGCGTTGTCGAAAGAGACGAGTGACCCAGCATTTCCTGGATAGAGCGGAGGTCTGCTCCGCCGACCAGCAAGTGTGTAGCAAATGTATGCCGCAGCGTGTGAGGACCTATTTGGCCACTGATCCCCAGTGCGCGGGCATATTTCACAACGACGCGACGTATCTGCCTGTCGGTGAGCCGGCCGCCGCTTCTATTGAGAAAAAAGGCAGCATCGCTGGGAGCTGTATTTTTCTTTTTCCTGAAAAGCATCCGTTCGATGAGATATGATTTAAGAGCGTCTGCCGCCTTGCCTCCGACAGGGACGACCCTTTCCTTCTTCCCTTTCCCCCGCGCCTTGACAAGACCCTCTTTGAGATTTATGTCGTCCACAGTGAGCCCTGCCACCTCGCTGACGCGCAGACCGCTTGAGTAAAGCAATTCAAGGATGGCCCTGTCTCTGACGGGAAGAAGCCCTATCCCCTCCGGGGTTTGGACAAGTTTGAAAGCGTCGTCAACCGACAAAAAATTGGGCAGGCGCCGGGGTGTTTTCGGAGCCGGCACAAGTTTGGCCTGATTGATCGTGACGATTCCCTCCCGGTAAAGATAACTGAAAAAAGATCTGAGAGTGGCCAGCTTCCGTGAAACAGTAGATTTTTTTTTGCCGGCCATGATGCGGTCTGAAATGAAGCCTCTTATGTCGATCATGTCCACCTGGGAAGGCTCTGCGGGACAATACTCGCCGAACTCTCTCAAATCGCGCTGATACGCCCTAAGTGTATGAACAGAGACGCCGCGTTCCAGTTCAAGATATTTGAGAAATTTCTTTATATATAAGTCGTAGGTCATTGCAAAAAACAAAAAAAAGCAAAAAGTTAAAAGACTGTTTTTTGTTTTGCTTTTACCTTATCAGTTTGAGCTTTTAACTTTGAGCTTTTAACTTTTTACTTGTCTTAATATACTCCGCCCATTCTTTTAATGCAACCGCGGCAGCAATTTCCCTCCGAAGTTTTTTATCTTTCATCCCGGGCGTATGGCTGACCTCCGCGATAAGACCGAAATTAATGTTGCTGGGCTGAAAAGCGGCGGGATTGGAAGTGGTTATATAAGCTATCAATGAGCCGTGGGCGCAAGCTCTCGGGGGGAAAATTGCTTCTTCGCCGGAGATCCTCCTGGCGGCATTAATGCCTGCGAGAAGGCCCATGGCCGTCGACTCAACATAACCCTCAACACCGGTGATTTGCCCGGCAAGGTATATAATGCTTTTCTTTTTAACCGACAGGTCGGCATTAAGGTGCAGCGGGGCATTGATATATGTGTTCCGGTGCATGCTCCCGAACCGCAAAAATTCGGCGTTGTTCAATCCGGGAATCAATGTGAAAACTTCTTTCTGCTCCCGCCACTTCAGCCGCGTCTGAAATCCCACCATATTATATGCTGTTCTCTTATTGTTTTCAGCTCTCAGCTGCACGACGGCAAAAGGAATTCTGCCTGTTTTCGGATCAGGCAGTCCTACGGGTCTGAGTGGTCCGAACCTGAGAGTGTCCCTTCCCCTTTCAGCCATGGCTTCAACAGGCATACACCCCTCAAAGACTTTTGCATCTTCAAAATCTCTCTTATGTACTGTATCCGCATTCTTCAGCGCCTCAAAAAAACTGCTGTACTCGTTCTCGGACATGGGGCAGCTCACATAATCACTTCCGCCTTTCCCGTAACGGGAGGCCATATATGTTTTTGAGTAGTCGATGCTGTCTGCATCTATGATAGGCGCAATAGCATCATAAAAAAAGAGGTGCTCCCCGCCGATCAGCGCTTTAAGCGCATCAGCCATAGCTTCGGAAGTGAGAGGCCCTGTTGCTATAATGGCAACAGAATCGGGTATGACGGAAACCTCCTCTCTTATGACAGTAATATTAGGGTGGTTTTCCAGAGCACTTGAAATATATTCTGAAAAAATGGTCCTGTCCACCGCCAGTGCCGACCCTGCCGCCACTTCAGATATCATGGCGGCATCCATTATCAGCGACCCCGCAATCTCCAGTTCTTTTTTCAGTAATCCGGGGCCGGTAACGATCGCTCTGGATCTGAGAGAATTTGAACAGACAAGCTCTGCCAGGAGATCTGTCTTATGAGCCCCTGTCATTTTGTCCGGCCGCATCTCAAACAGCGTGACATGTATGCCCCGTTGGGCGGCCTGCCATGCAGCCTCGCACCCGGCCAGCCCCCCACCTATAACAATAAGTTTCTCCAATGTAATATATATTTTACATCATCTGTACCCGGTCCGGCACACAGCTATATTTAAACGTTATAAATTATTGCGCTTTTGCATGTTTTATTATTATATTAAATAAATGTGTATCAGACTTGTGATATTCGATCTCGACGGTACTCTGATAGAATCCAGCATTGACATTACGCATGCTGTTAATTATGCAGTTGAGCCTTATGGGGTAGTGCCCTTAACAGTGCCGGAAGTCATAAGCCTCGTGGGTGAAGGCATTTCAAGGCTGATGGAGAAGATCGTCGCCAAGGATGCAATCGAAGCGAATCCGGATGTGCTCATTGAGCGGTTCTTAGATCATTATTCCGCCCACCTTACCGATAATACGACGTTGTATCCCGGCGTAAGGGAGGTGGTATCGCAATTAGGGGCATACAGGAAGGCTGTCATTTCCAATAAACGTGAGTCTTTGTCGGTAAGAATACTGGAGCAGTTGGGATTGGCGGAGCACATGGACATGGTTGTCGGCAGTGACACCTTGAAAGAGAGAAAACCGTCTCCACTGCCTGTCTATCATGTGCTTTCCGCGTTCGGGATATCTCCTGAAGAGGCTGTAATCGTGGGTGACAGCAATTATGATATTGAAGCCGGCAAGTCGGCCGGAATAAAAACTGTCGCGGTGACATACGGCTACAGACCGCTCGACCTATTGCGGGGGGCTGATTTTATTATAGACAGTATGACCGGATTGCCCGGTGTTCTGAAAATGTTGAATGTTGCATGCTAAATGTAGGATAATAATAGTCTGCAATTCAGCATGCAATATTTTAGCAAAGTATGGAGGCCAAGACAGATGGCGTTTGTCATTGCCTTTGCAGGCAAAGGCGGAACAGGAAAGACAAGCCTTGCCGGACTAGTGGTTAAATATCTTGTCTTCAGAGGGAGTGGGCCTGTCCTTGCCGTCGACGCTGACAGCAATGCCTGTCTGAATGAGGCGCTCGGTCTTGCCGTGCATGCGACTATAGGCGGCCTCAGGGAAGAGTCTCTTCAGGCTGTCCGGGGAGGCGGGGCACGGCCCGGCGGCATGTCGATGGAGCAGCTTTTCGATTATCAGGTGCAGCAGTCCGTTGTTGAAGCCGAAGGATTTGACCTTATGGTCATGGGCAGACCGGAAGGGCCCGGCTGTTACTGCGCTGCAAACAACATAATCAGAAAATATACGGACCTGCTTTCAGAGAAGTATGCGTACGTTGTCATCGACAACGAGGCGGGCATGGAGCATTTAAGCAGAAGAACGACTCATAAAGTTGATTTGCTCATAATAGTAAGCGACCCTACGTTAAAGGGTGTGATGACTGCGGAGAGGATAAATAAACTTGTTGACGAATTGAACCTTGAGGTGGCCCGGAGAGTGCTGATCATTAACAGGGTGATCGGATATGAGGGAGAAGATCTGAAATCCATGGCTGAAAAGGCAGGCGTGACTGTAGCGGGTCTTGTTCCGCAGGATGAGGCTATTTTTAAATTTGATCTTGCAGGTAAGCCTGTTCTGCAGCTTCCTGAAGAATCGAAATCTGTCCAGGCTCTGTTCAGTATTTTAAATTCATTAAATATAATTTAAATAACTATAAACAGCCATATTGAAATTATGGATATATTTGTTTATTTTTTGTTACGATTTTATAAGATGTTATTATAAAGCCTGATTCCTGAAAGGAGATATTATGCTGATAATTGGTGAGAAGTTGAGCATCATAGCCAAAAGGGTGCGTGAAGCCATGATGAAATTTGACAAAGGACCGATTCAGGAGATTGCAACGAGGCAGTGGAAAGAGGGTGCCGGCATGATTGACGCCAATATCGGCCCTGCGGAAGATGGCGGAGAAAAGATGATGGAGTGGATGGTGACAACCATTCAGGAAGTAGTTCCCCTGCCCGTTTGCCTTGACACAACAAATGCCCTGGCTATAGAGGCCGGACTGAAAGTTCACAATAATGAATGGGGCAGACCTTTGATCAATTCAACTTCCAACGATCCTGAAAGATTTCCAATTATGGAGATTGCGTCAAAATACGATTCGCAGCTGATAGCATTGACCATAGGCAAAGGCGGGTTGCCGGCTGATGCTGAAGAAAGGGCAGGTATTGCAGCAGAGATGATGGCAAGGGCGATGGAATACGGCATACCTGTTGAAGACCTGTATTTGGACCCTCTGGTTCTCCAGATGGCGACTACCCAGGACCAGGCATTGAAGGTTATAAAAAGCGTCAGGATGTTTCAGGAGTTGAACGATCCTCCGATGAAGACAGTGGTGGGGTTAAGCAACATATCAAACGGCATGCCGAAAGAGCTCAGGCCTGTAATAAACAAATACTTTCTTTCTCTATTGCTGTATGAAGGACTTACTGCTGCCATTGCCGATGCTCAGGAAGTCAATGAAACAGTAAAGACTATAGATGTAATAATGGGCAGGACCCTTTATGCCCACTCATATTTGCAAATGTAGAATACTGTCAACGGTCGATATGGCAAACTAGCGGCG
>Ga0074045_10006134_pt1 | contig 10352 bp, 7 predicted proteins | sample BogForMeECP23OM2_FD_94442 | JGI IMG/M metagenome (GOLD analysis project Ga0074045, IMG submission 94442) | Bog forest soil microbial communities from Calvert Island, British Columbia, Canada - Bog Forest MetaG ECP23OM2 | ecosystem: Environmental > Terrestrial > Soil > Wetlands ... | reverse complement strand
TGGGCAAGCATGGAGATGACGAACGACACCAGCAGCCCGAAGCCGATTCCGGCCACACCGCCGGTCACGCTCAAAAGCACCGATTCGGCGAGGAACTGGAGCAGAACCTGGAGGCGGCGTGCTCCGATCGCCATCCGGATGCCGATTTCCCGCGTCCTCTCGGTCACCGACACCAAGAGAATATTCATGATTCCAATGCCGCCGACCAGCAGCGAGATCGATGCGACCACGGCCAGGAGCGCGGCCATGACCTGGCTGCTGCTCTCCTGCGCTTCCGCGATCTGGCTCAGGTTACGGACACTGAAATCGTCGGGTTGTCCGATCTGAATATGGTGACGCCGGGCAAGGGTCGCCGTCACCTGCCCGATCGCCGTGTTCACCAGGTCGGCGCCCCCGGCCTGGACGTAGATGCTGTTGACGTAGCCGGTCAGGCGCGGGTTGATGCCGAAGGCGTTGACCGTCGCTGGATAGTTGGCGCTGACCTGGCTCTGGGCCGTTTGCGGCGCCGCGACCCCTAGGACTTTGCGCTCGGCCGTACTGAACGGGATCATCACCACGTCGTCCTGATCCTGACCAAAACCGGTTTGTCCCTTGCTTGCGAGCAGTCCGATCACGCGCATCGGAACGCCCTTGATCAGGATGCTGGCACCGACAGGATCCTCTCCCGGAGGAAACAGGTTCAGGTAGACGGTCTGGCCGATCAAGCAGACTGTTTCCGCGCCGTCGTTTTCCTGTTCGGTCATGGAGCTGCCGCTGGCGATGTGCCAGCTGACGATGTCGAGATAGCTCGGCGTCACGCCCTGGATAACGGTGGTCCAATTCTGGTCGCCGTACTCGACTTGGCCGGCCTGGCGGGTCAGGTAGCTGACCCGCTGCACGGAAGGATCGTCGCGCAGGATGGCCTCGGCGTCGACCACGGTCAGGGTCGAAGCGCTGCCCGCCCCGGCGCGAACGCCTCCGGCCGTCGTCGCGCCCGGCTGGACGACGACCATGTTCGTACCCAAGCTTTCCAGCTGTTTTTTCACCGCCGCGCTGGCGCCGTTTCCCACGGCCACCATGGCGATGAGCGCGGCCACCCCGATGAATACACCCAACATGGTCAGGGCCGAGCGCAGCTTGTTGCGTGCCAGAGCCTGCAACGAGGCCGAAAGGATCATGGACAGGAAGGCCAGGCGAAGGCCGGACCCGCTGGCCGGAGGTGGCGCTAGGCCCCCGCTGGCGGAGACCGTCGGCGCGGCGCTGGTCTTGGCCTGGTCCGGCGTGACGACGGCGACCTGGTGCTCATCGGTAAGGATCCGTCCATCGCGCATCACGATCACGCGATCCGCATAGGCGGCGATATCGGGTTCGTGAGTTACCACGATCACCGTCACGCCTTGCTCGCGGTTGAGCCTGCGGATGATCTCCATGATCTCATGCGACGTACGTGTATCGAGATTTCCGGTCGGCTCGTCCGCAAGCAGCACCGCGGGCTGGTTGATGAGAGCCCGGGCCAGGGCGATGCGTTGCTGCTGTCCGCCGGAAAGCTGATTGGGCATGTTACGTTCGCGGTCTGCCAGGCCGACGCTCGAGAGCATTTCGCGTCCACGAGCATTGCGCGCGCCTGCCGTCAGCGATGCCGCTGCCCCGTAAAGCAGCGGCAACACGACGTTTTCGAGCGCACTCGTGCGCGCAAGCAAGTTGAAACTCTGGAAAACGAAGCCAATGCGCGTACTGCGGATGTCGGCCAGCTCGGGTTCGGACAGCTGCGCCACGTCGCGCCCCTCAAACATGTATTGGCCGCTCGTCGGGCGGTCGAGGCAGCCGATGATGTTCATCATGGTCGACTTGCCCGACCCGGACGATCCCATGATGGCGACGAATTCGCCGCGATCGACCGAAACGCTGACCCCCTGCAGTGCACGAACCTCGGTATCTCCGAGTTGGAAGGTTCGAGTCAGGTCGATGAGACGGACAACGGGGTCGGCCATGCCGGTCGTCTCTTGCTACATTTTCAATGCAGGCGTCGATGACGCCTGCGATGCGCCCGCCACCGTCTCGGAGGTGACGACCTGATCTCCGAGCTTGAGATCTCCCGCCTTGATCTCGGCATAGGTGTCGTCAACGAGCCCTACCGTCACCGGGACCGAGACGAGCTTGCCGGCCCGCACCAACCAGATCACTCGCTGCCCGGCGTTAGCGCCTTCGGCTGGCCCGGGCTTGCCCGCAGCGGTCGGCGTGAAGCGCAGCGCCTGCGATGGGACACGCAGGACCTGCAGCCTTTGGGCGGTGACTATCCTGGCGGTCGCCGTCATCCCCGGCTTGAGCATGAGGTCGGTGTTATCGACCGTGATCACCGCGTCGTAGGTGATCACGTTCTGCACACTGATGGGGGCCTGCCGTACTTGAGTCACGCGTCCCTGGAACGTACGTTTAGGGAAGGCGTCCACTGTGAAACTGGCGCTCGCACCTTCGACGGCACCCGCGATATCGGACTCGCTGACATTGGTATCGACCTGCATCTTGGTCAGGTCGGTTGCAATGAGAAACAGAGTCGGTGTCTGAAAGCTCGCGGCGACGGTCTGACCCGCGGTGACGTTGCGCGACACCACCGTGCCGTCCACCGGTGAGACGATGTTGGTGTAATCCAGGTTGATCTGCGCGGCCTTCAGCATCGCGGTTTTTTGGGCGATCTGAGCGACGTCGAGCTGCACAAGCGCAACCGCCTGATTGTAGGCATTGAGCGCTGCGTCTGCCGTGTCGTGCGACGTTGAGTCTTCGCTGAAAAGCGTGTCGTAGCGCTCGTGGCTTATCTTGGTATAGACAACGTTCGCCTGGTCCTTGACCAGTTGAGCTTGGGCAACGCTCAAATCGGCCTGATTCTGATCGACAATGACCTGATAGGGCTTGGGGTCGATCTTCGCGCACAGCTGACCCTTATGGACCCGGGTGTTGTAGTCGCAGCTGAGGGTCTCGATCGTGCCCGAGACATAGGTCCCGACCTCGACAACAACGACCGGATTGACAGATCCGCTGGCGCTAATCGTGGTGACGACATCTCCCACCGTCGCGGCCGTCGTAACGTAATGCGGCGGCGCGGCGCGGGTGACCAGCCAATAAACGGCCGCGCCACCGATCACGACAGTCGCAGCAGTCAAAAGCCCGATCAGTTTCCAATTCAGATTTTCACCCCTTTGTAAAAGACATTCTTTGTTACTTCCGCTGAAACAATGTACAGCAGCACGATTATCGCAATGAGCAGGAGGAGCGATAGCGGAAGACCTTGAAACTCAAAAATCCCGCCAAGTGGCGTGAAAGGAAGAGCCACCGTGACGGCAACCGTCAACAAAGTCGCCCACAGGAGATACTTCGACGGCCTGCTCTTGAAGAAGGGCCTGCGGCTTCGAATGACAAGAACGATCAAGGACGCGGAAACAACCGACTCCAGAAACCAGGCGGTCCGGAACTGATCCTGAGCCGCATGGACGACGAACAGAAGTACGCCGAAGGTGAGGTAATCAAATACCGAGCTCAGCAAGCCAAAAGTGTACATAAACTTGCGAATGGCCTTGATATCCCAACGCCGCGGGTGGTCGACCATTTCGGGATCCACGCAATCGGTCGCGATGGTTATCTCGGGGAAATCGGTCAGCAGGTTGGTGAGCAAGATCTGCTTGGGCAGCAACGGAAGAAACGGCAGGAAGAGCGATATTCCGGCCATGCTGAACATGTTGCCAAAGTTGGCGCTGGTAGCCATGAATACGTACTTCAGCGTGTTCGCGAACGTCGTCCGCCCTTCGCGAACACCCTGCACGAGAACACCGAGGTCCTTTTCGAGCAAGACTATATCGGCCGCCTCCTTCGCCACATCGACAGCACTATCCACGGAGATGCCGACATCCGCGGCATGGAGCGCGGAGGCGTCGTTGATGCCGTCCCCCATATAGCCGACCACATTGCCCGCCTTCTTGAGTGCGATGATGATGCGCTCTTTCTGGTTGGGCTCGATTTCGGCGAAAACATCGACCCCATTCACGCGTTGCAGCAACGCACCGTCGCTTAGCTGGCGAAGTTCCGGCCCGGCGAGAATTCGTGTGCCCGACAGGCCCATCTGTTGGCTGAGATTCGCCGCCACCAGGTGATTGTCGCCAGTGATAATTTTTAGCTGTACGCCCAGCTGCTTGAGGCTGGAGACGGTCGCGAGGATATTCGGCTTGGGCGGATCAAAAAGAACGAGGAATCCCAGGAACGTCATTCCGGATTCGTCGCCTTTGCTCGTCACTGCGGTCGAGCCCATGTCCTTGTATGCGACGCCGAGAGTACGAAGGCCCTTGTTACTGAATTCTTCGTAACGCTGCTCGATCGCGTCGCGCATAGCGGCGATATCGACGTGCACTCCGGGCCCGGTTTCCACCCCCGAACAGATGGCCAGCACGTTCTGCAGCGCGCCCTTGGTCACCATCAGGTGGGTTGTCTCATGTGCAACCAGAATGCTCAGTCGCTTGCGCAGAAAGTCATAGGGGATTTCGTCGACCTTGCGGTAGCCGGCGAGATCAAATTCGCGCTGGCTGCGGATGGCTTCATCGATGGGATTGGCAAAGCCGGTTTCATAGAACGAATTGAGATAAGCGTAAAGAAGCACTTTCTCGCTGGCCACCCCGGACACGTCAAGCGCTGATTGCAGGCGCACGACGCCTTCGGTCAGGGTGCCGGTCTTATCGGAACAGATCACGTTCATGCTGCCAAAATTTTCAATTGAAGCTAAGCGCTTGACGATCACTTTCGCCGCCGCCATTCGTTTGGCGCCGTGGGCGAGGTTGATGCTGATGATTGCCGGCAGCAGCTGCGGCGTCAGCCCGACCGCGAGCGCCAGCGAGAAAAGGAGAGACTCGAGAATCGGACGCGCGAGGTAGACGTTGATGGCAAAAATCGCCACCACCAGCACCAGCGTCACTTCCATGAGGAAATACCCGAATTGCCTTATGCCCCGCTCGAAGTCCGTTTCCGGCGGGCGGAGCCTCAGGCGCTCGGACACCTTGCCGAACTCGGTCTGCTTGCCGGTGTTTGTGACCAGAGCCTTGGCGCTCCCGCTGACCACGTGGGTGCCCATCCAGAGCGCGTTGGTGCGCAAACCAAGCGCGGTATCGGCCGCGAGCAACCCAACCGATTTTTCCACCGGGTAGGTTTCTCCCGTGAGGGTCGCTTCATCGACAAAGAGATCCTTGGATTCAACAAGCAAGCAGTCGCCTGGAACAATATCCCCGGCGCAGAGAATGACGATATCTCCGCATACGATCTCTTCGACTGGAATTTCATGCTCGCTTCCGCCACGGAGCACGTTAGCCCTTACCTGCACCATCGCCAGCAGTTTCTCGACGGCCTTGGTTGCGCCGCGTTCCTGCCAAAATCCCAGAAGGCCGCTGGCGAAAACAATGATGAGAATGATCATCGCATTGACCGGGTCATGAAAAAAGAATGACAGTCCAGTCGCAAACAAAAGGATGAGGATGAGCGGATTCTGGAATTGACCCAGCAGCAGTGTCAGGTCGTTCGAGCGCTTTTTCGGGTTGAGCACATTCGAGCCATAACGGGTTAGCCGCTGGCCGGCTTCATCACTGCTCAATCCCGTCGTGGTCGTTCCAAGCTGCTGCAGCATCTCCGCCGCAGGGACGCTCCAGAACGCCGAAGGAGGTTGATTCATGCAGGCTGTGGAACTTGCGCGGCTACTTCAGAAAATGCTCTCGAACCTTTGCCTGGATTTGGGGTACAGTCATCTTGTCAGCTGCTTCAATAGCGACGATGCGTGTGGCGAGGCCGTCCCTCTCGAGGCGATTCTTGAGCTCATGCTTTGCCTCACCCGGGCCGAAAATTAGGACGGATTTGGCGTCACGAATGCAGGAGATTACTTCGTCATAGTAGCCATTGAGATGCGCCAAATATCGCCTGTCGCGCTGGTCGTCTGCCGAGCCGTCTTCCGGTCTATTGCCGCCGGAAAAGCGGACATGCTTTTCCATGCCCGACTCTATGCGCCTGGTTACCTCTTCGCCCTCTCCGACAAACACGACCTCCGCCTCCCTGTGGTCAATCCACAAACCGGCGTTTCGATTCGTCGATATCATTGCTTGGCCTCTTTTTGGATGTAGAAACCGGAGGCCCGTCAACGAGTGGGCCCTAAGTAGATAATGCGCTTTGCCCATGACTCTGGAGTAGTCGCCGAACCTCACGCTGGACGAGCGCATCTGCACCCGCAACCGTGTGTCGCAAGTTGGCGCCGATCGAGTACGACAAAGGACCTCCAAAGAAGAGGTTTGAATGTAAGCGGCGAGCTGCTTATGTACATTGATCTCAGTCAACCATTATGTATGTACGCTAGCGTACTTATTGTTCTCATGGGGCGCCCGCCGGGGGCCGAGCATAAGCATAACCCGCATCATTCGTGCAATTGCATGCTCCCGGCCTGCTTTGTTGCGACGATAGCGACTGATGACGAGACAGAAAGGCAGCGGCGAAAACGTGGCCATCATCGTTGCCACTGCCAGGGCGGTCATGCAGCGTAACCTCCGTGCACATCTGCTGTGCAGTCCTTCCCTTCGACGATCGCTCGATTAGCGTGGGCGAATTGCCGCACAGCAGCGGGCGGAATTTCCAGACACCACGCGCGTACGTGGTGACCCACCCGGGGGCGTTTACTCTGCGCGTCCTGCGCGCATTTCGCGCCAATCAAGGTTTGCTGCTGGCAGGAGCCGTTGCGTATTACACGCTGCTATCCATCGTACCGCTGCTTGTTCTCATGCTCATCGCCCTGTCCCAGATCATCGACGAGCGTGCGCTGCTGTCCACGTCAGAAAAGTATTTGGAATGGCTGATCCCGGGGCAATCCGCCTCCGTTATTGCAGAGCTGGCCCATTTCCTGGACCATCGCGCCGCCATCGGCTGGGTGCTGCTGATAACGATGTTGTTTTTCAGCTCACTTGCCTTTACGGTGCTGGAAAGTGCAATGTCGGTCATCTTCAGGCACCGGATAGCACATCGGCGGCGCCACTTTCTTGTCTCCGCGGTCATACCCTATTGCTACATCCTCATTCTCGGGCTCTGCCTGTTGTCGATGACACTCGTCTCCGGTTTGATTCAGGCGATGGGCGCGGAAAGCATCGATTTTCTCGGACGCAACTGGTCACTCCGCGGTGTTTCGGGCGCTCTGCTCTACCTTTGCGGCGTCGCAGGAGAGGTCCTCGTACTGACGTCCATCTACCTGGTCATGCCGGGGGGCCGGTCATCATGGCGGCACGCGCTGGTCGGAGGAATCACCGCAACCGTGCTCTGGGAGATCACCCGTCACGTCCTTGTCTGGTACTTCCGCACGTTGTCGCAGGCTTCTGTCGTTTATGGATCGCTAACGACGTCGATCGTGGTGCTCCTGACTTTGGAGATCATGGCAACCCTTTTGTTGTTCGGGGCCCAGGTCATCGCCGAGTACGAGCTTATCGGGGCGGAAATTCGGGTTATGGCGCAGCAGCCGTCGCGGACGTAGAAAGGTTGCTCGGCCGTGTTCAATATTTCCGCTAATTACGAAGAATCCTGAATATCACTTCTGAGCGCGCCGGTCGCGAGGCAGCGCCGCATCACCTCGACCAGGGTTGGTGCTGCTTGATCCATGCACCGATTTCGGGCCAGACGCGCAGCAGGGTTTGCGAGCCCATGAAAAGCCCGATATGGCCGCCGGGCACGAGTTTCTTGACGATGTCGTGATCAGGCGTTGCGACGAGTTTCGCCGCGTTGAAGACCTGTTCCCTGGTGGTTATGTCATCGGATTCACCCGCCAGCAGGTACAGGGGAACCGCGATGTCTTTGAGCGAAATGGTCCGACCCAGCGCGACAAATGTGCCTTTGGCCAGTCGGTTCTCCTTGAATAGCTCGGTGATCGCCTGGAGGTACCAGCGTCCGGGCAAGTCGAGCGGATTTTCGTACCAGCGCTCAAAGCGTTCCGTGCGCTTGATGTAGGACTTGTCTTCGATATGCTGATACAGATCGATGTATTTCTCCATGTATTGCTGGTCCGGATGCATGTTCTTCCAGCCGGCCAGCATAAATCTGCCGAGCATTCTCCCTCCACCCGCGACGACCATTGCCTCGAAGAAGCTCAGCGGGAGCTTGAGCGCCATCTTCTTGATCGCCCCGTCGCCGGCCGCCGTGTCGATGGGCGAGCCGGCCAGCACCAGGCTCGTCACCTTGCCTCTGAAGCGCGCAGCGAACATCGCTGCCATCCAGCCGCCCTGGCACAATCCGATCAGATGGACGTTTCCGCCCAGCCTGTCGACCGCGACGTTGAGATCGGCGAGATAGGTATCGATGTCGAAATCCTTCATCGCCTCGGTTGCGCTTTTCCAATCGGTGACGAGGACCCGCTTCAGGCCGCAGCCGAGCAGCGTTTCGACAAGGCTCTGGCCCTTGTCATAGTCGGCGATGGTCGCGCTGTGACCCGCGTACGGCGCTGCGATGAGTACGGGTAGTTCATTGACGCCCTCGGCAGCCGCCGCGAAATCGCGCAGGCGCATGGTGTCGCAATCCATGAGCACGCGATTCGGTGTTGCCCATTCCGGCTTGGGCGGTGCGGCGATCTTCTCCGCCTCCGCCACGTAGCGCAGGTTGTCCTGGAACAGGGTCATGCCTTCCTCACCGAGTTCTATTGCGGCGGCGAGGGGCCAGAACCACGGGAGACTATGCTCCTGACGAGGCTGGTGGGTGACTTGGTGGGCCGCAGTCATGTTCCGTGTCGGTGGGAAATTCGGTAACGGTGCGCCAAGGATCGTTCGCTGCGAGTGGTCGACGCCAACGGGCCCAGTGCATGGCGGTCGCGATCGTTAGCCCTTAAGCATCGTGTGCGCTGTTTCGTCGTTCGCCGCCTGCATACATCGACATCGCGCTGCAGGTGAGTCAAGCGGATAGGGATCGTCCTTCGCGTGAGCGACCGGCGCCCAGAAACGAGCGCGGCCGTGTTCGCATCATGGCCGCTCAGTCTACCCGTGCTACCATGAACGTTCTTCGCGCCCACGGCCATTCGCGCCATGAAGCGCTGTCAGCAGTCGGTCGCCGAACGATGCCAATTCATTGTTTCACCTTGATAAATCGCCCCATGCGCTAACGCATGCGTCGGCTCGGCATCAACCTCCCATAGCTCGTCGCATTGTTCGCGCCCGCCCGCCGCTTGAACGTCGACCCTGCCGGCATGGTGCGGGCGGCGACGCAGGTGACATCGCCCAACTGCGACGATCGCCCGGCCGGGACCGACATCACGCTGCTGGTGGTGCATAACATATCGTTGCCGCCGGGCCAGTTCGGGGGAGGGGCGATCGCGGCCCTGTTCACCAACCGGCTCGATCCCGCCGCACACCCGTACTTCGCCACGATTCATCAACTGCGCGTGTCGGCGCATTTCCTGATCGGTCGCGACGGCGCGTTGACGCAGTTCGTTTCCTGCGCGCGGCGGGCCTGGCATGCCGGGGCGTCGGCCTGGCGGGGACGGGAACAGTGCAACGACTTCTCCGTCGGCGTCGAGCTGGAAGGCACCGACGCCCTGCCCTTCGAGGATGCCCAGTACCAGGTTCTGGCGCGGCTCACCCGGGCATTGTGCCGTCGCTATCCGATCGCCGATCTGGCCGGTCACCAGGATATCGCGCCGGGGCGCAAGACCGATCCCGGGCCGGCCTTCGATTGGGCGCGCTTCCGGCGCATGGTCGCGCTCGCTCCCGGAGGCCCGTCGCCGGGCGAGGCGGCTCGAAGCCCGGCGCCCGAGGGGGCGCTCCGACCCACCCCTTGGAAACAGCCTAATTCCAAGGTAAAATAATAGGTTATGCAGTTTCTTGCCGACTATTTTCCGCTGCTGCTTTTCTTTGCCGCCTTCAAACTGTGGGACCTGTACGTAGCGACGGCAGTGGCGATCGCCGCGTCGCTGGCGCAGATCGCCTATTTCCACTGGCGCCGGGGCAAGGTGCAGGTCATTCACTGGCTGAGCCTGGCCATCATCGTGACTTTCGGTGGCGCGACGCTCATCCTGCACGACGAGACCTTCATCAAGTGGAAGCCGACCGCCCTTTACTGGCTGTTCGGGGCGATCCTTGCCGTCGGACGTCTGGGCTTCCATCGCAATCTGATCTCGGCACTGCTCAAGGACCTCACGCTGCCCGACGCGGTGTGGGCCCGGGTCACCTGGGTATGGGTCGCTTTTCTCGCCGCCATGGGCGCGGCGAACCTCTACGTCGCCACGCATTTTCCGACCAACGTCTGGGTCAATTTCAAGGTCTGGGGCGCAATCGTGCTCTTCTTTGTACTCGCCGTGGCCACCGTTGCCTCGGTTGCGCGCTACCTGCCGCAGG
>Ga0074045_10006133_pt1 | contig 10356 bp, 7 predicted proteins | sample BogForMeECP23OM2_FD_94442 | JGI IMG/M metagenome (GOLD analysis project Ga0074045, IMG submission 94442) | Bog forest soil microbial communities from Calvert Island, British Columbia, Canada - Bog Forest MetaG ECP23OM2 | ecosystem: Environmental > Terrestrial > Soil > Wetlands ... | reverse complement strand
GGGCCAGCTCATCCGCGGTGTAGCCCAGGGCAGGGGTGCAGCACGACGACGAACAGCCGCATTCGGTACCCTGCTTGCGGGCGACAGCCCCATAGCGATCGCGCACCGACGTCCTGATCTCTTCCGCGCTGAACTTCTGCATGCCCGCCTCCCTCGTATTAATATTACTATATGACTATACAGTAATACACTTGCAGTGTCAAGAGAATCAGGCGCAGGGCGATGACGCAGAAAGTCTTTTCGCGAGTCTCCGGCGATCGGACTCCCATTCCGGGTCGGAATGTATGGTTTCGCACAGGGCATCCACCACCGGGCCGTAGGGCTTCGGGAGCGGTATGCGGGAGTAGTATGTAAAAAGAGCCCTCTTCTCTGCAACCACGATGCCCGCGTGCCGGAGGGTTGCGAGGTGTCGGCTCAGGTTGGATTGGTTGAGCTTCAGGATATTCTCGAGGTCACAGACGCAGAGGGTCTGCTCATGGAGCAGATTGAGGATGCGGAGTCGATTCGTGTCTGCAAATGCCTTCAACACTTCCGAAATGTCCATGCTCATACAGTAATATAGATTCGCGTGAGATGGAAGCAACTCTCTCCCCTTGCGCGGCGTCTTACGCGGGAGGGACCCCCGCGCTATACTGGCGCCATGGCGAATCTCATCGACACGCTGAAAGCACGGGGTGTAGCGCAGGCCTTCCCCCTGCTTCAGCTCGATTTTTCCGAGCTGTTCGAGAAGCGTTTCACGCGCGGGAATGCCCGCGTGTATGATCATCACGAGTGGATCGTGCGGGAGGTCCCCGTGCTCGGCCGCATCGTCAACGCGGTGCCGAAGAAGTCCGTGCTGGAGGAGCTGATCTGGGAGGAGTGGTTCAGAAAAGACGGAAAGACCTACCATCATATCCTGACGCTGAAGCGCCCGCCCCGGTATTACGACGTCTTCGTGGCCCCCGAGCATGACGACGTGCACCCCGAGGTCACACTTGGCCGCACGTGGTACGTCGTCAACGACCTCGACATGAGCCCTGTCTTGCTTCGCGGCCGCTGGCGGGGAGAATGAGCCGGGCCTGAACGGTGGTGCTCGCACGCATCACGTGCGCCTCGCAGCTACGATGAGCTCCCTTCGTTCCGCAGCCACGCGAGGCTTCGCTTGAATGCTTCCTCCCGGGAAACGATGGGCGCGTAGCCGAAGTCACGCGCGGCCTTTGCGTGCACGAAGGTGTGGTCGATGCACGTCTGGATCACGGCGAACCGGTTGAAGTTGGAGTGCGGGGCCACGATCTCCGCAACGGCGGCCAGCGCGTAGGCCAGCCGATATGGGATGCTCCGACGCGGCACGGGCAGCGCCAGCTCGCGCAGGAAAGGCTCCATGAAGTCGAAGAGGTTGTCCGCGGGAAAATGATCGCAGATGAAATAGCTTTGACCGGCGGAGACCGAGCCGGGCCACAGGCTGGCTGCGGCACGCAGGTGGGCATGCGCAACGTTTTCCGAGTATGCGTGGCTGAACCGGGCCGAGCCGTTCCCGAGCCTGAGAGAGACTCCCTTCCTCGCCATGCTGATCACGTTTCCCAGGTGGTACTTGTCCCGGGGGCCGTACATGCCCACGGGGCGCAGGGCGCAGGTGGCAAGCTGCGGGCCGTTCGCACCGAGCACCATCTGCTCCGCCAGGATCTTGGTCCTGCTGTAGGGGTCGCGGGGCATGCGCGCGGGGTACGGCAGGGACTCGTCCCCGTCCACGATCGGTTTTCTTCCGTCCACCACCACGTCCATTGAGCTCGTGTAAAGAAGGCGCGGCACGCCCAGCCGGCGGCAGGACTCGATGACCACCCGATTGCCCCCGACATTGACTTCCTCGTATAGGCGCGGCGGCGTCCGCACGTCCCAGACAGCGGCGGCGGTCTGGAACACGACATCCATACCATCGCATGCATCCTCGACGTCCCGGGTGCTGCGGATGTCCCCGATCCGGGTCTCGAGGGAGCCCTCGCACCGAGGCTCGGGAATGGGCGCCAGGTCCAGGACACGCACGCGCTTGCCCGCTGCGCAGAGCTGGCGCACGATCTCATAGCCCAGCATGCCAGCCCCGCCTATAACGAGACAGTTCGTAAAGTTGCCCACTGTGTGCGCACATTATCCCGATTGGCGCCCCTTGACAACCATTTCGATGCATGTAGAATCAATTCTATGCACATAGAATCATCGTCTCAAACAGCCGCTGCGCAGGAGGGAAGCGCCGGGGAGCTTCTTGGCTTCTTCCGCGCGCTTGCCGATCCGAGCCGGCTGAAGATAGTCGGCCTTCTTGCCCAGCAGGCCTACCCGGTGGAGCAGCTTTCCGCGCTTCTCAGCCTTGGCGAGTCCACGGTCTCCCACCACCTCTCCCGGCTGGCGGAAGCCGGCCTGGTGAGCGCCCGGGCCGAAGGTCACTACAGCGTCTATTCGCTGAAGCCGGACGCGCTTTCCGACATGGCCCGACGCCTCCTGAAAACCGAGCGGCTGCCCGAGCTGGCGGAAGGCATTGACCGGAGCACCTTCGACAGGAAAGTCCTTGCCGCTTTCACAGGGCCTGACGGCAGGTTCACTGCCTTTCCGTCCCAGGAGAAGAAACTTCTCGTGCTCCTGCGGCACGTGCTGCGGGACTTCAAGCCCGGCGTCCGCTACAGCGAGAAGAAAGTCAACGAGATTCTCCTGCGCTACAGCGATGACACTGCCACGCTGCGCCGCTGCCTTGTGGAGCTCAGGCTCATGAACAGGGAAGGCGGCGGCAGGGACTACTGGCTTCGGGAGCCTGAGGCCTCGTGACTCCCAACCCAGGGGTGCTGCGCGCCGGCATCGATGTCGGCTCGACCACCGTGAAGCTCGCAATTCTGGACTCGGAAGACCGGCTCCTCTACGGCAGCTACGAACGGCACAGGGCGGATATCCGGGGCACACTGATCGCGGTGATCGAGGCGGCGCATGACGCGCTTGCCGCGCGCGGGCAGGACCACGATGTGCGTGTTGCCGTGACGGGCTCGGGCGGGCTTTCCGTATCGCAGTGGCTCGAGCTGCCGTTCGTCCAGGAGGTCATCGCGGGTTCCCGCGCCGTGCGGCAGTTTCTCCCCGACACGGACGTCGCAATCGAGCTCGGCGGGGAGGACGCAAAGATCACCTACTTTGCCGGCGGCCTGGAACAGCGTATGAACGGGACCTGCGCGGGAGGCACGGGAGCCTTCATCGACCAGATGGCGAGCCTCCTGTCCACCGACGCGGCAGGCCTGAACGAGCTTGCGCGCAGCCATGAAACCATCTACCCCATCGCGGCGCGCTGCGGAGTGTTCGCAAAGACGGACGTGCAGCCCCTCATCAACGAAGGGGCGCGGCGGGAAGACATTGCGGCGAGCATCCTCCAGGCGGTCGTCAACCAGACCATTTCCGGTCTTGCCTGCGGCAAGCCCATCCGGGGCACGGTTGCATTCCTCGGCGGCCCGCTTCACTTCCTCCCGGAGACACGGAGGCTTTTTGTCGCAACCCTCGGTCTGAAGCCGAACGAGGTGAGAGTGCCGGATCAAGCACAGCTCTTCGTCGCGATGGGGGCGGCCATCGCTGCAGACGGGGGCACGACCCTGCCCCTGCGGGTGCTGCGGGACAGGGCCCGCAGCCTCTGCCGCGCGCCGACGCACGACGTGGGCCGGCTGCGCGCGCTTTTCCTGACTGATGCGGAGCTCTCCGCTTTCCGGGACAGGCACGGCCGGGCCCGGGCGCGCAGGATCGGGCTCTCCCAGGCGCGCGGACCCTGTTTCCTGGGCATCGACGCGGGGTCCACGACCACGAAGTCCGTGCTGGTGGTCGCCTCGGGTGCAATCGCGTGGTCCGCGTACGAGGCAAACGGCGGCAGTCCTGTCTCCGTGGCCATCCGGATGGTGACGGAGCTGCGCAGCAGCCTGCCGGCCGGCGCGTGGATTGCGCGCTCCTGCTCCACCGGCTATGGAGAGGCGCTGGTCAAGGAGGCCCTTGCCCTGGACGAGGGGGAGGTGGAGACCATCGCCCACTACACCGCGGCTTCCCGATTCCTGCCCGGTGTGGATGCCATCCTGGACATCGGTGGGCAGGACATGAAGTTCCTCCGTCTTCGTGACGGAGCCATTTCCTCGGTGCTCCTCAATGAAGCCTGCTCCTCGGGCTGCGGCTCCTTCCTGGAGACCTTTGCCCGCTCCCTCGGACTGTCGATCGAGAAGTTTTCCGGGGAGGCTCTCTGCGCGAAAGCGCCGGTGGACCTGGGATCACGCTGCACCGTGTTCATGAACTCGCGCGTGAAGCAGGCCCAGAAGGAAGGCGCTTCGATCGGAGATATTTCCGCGGGGCTTTCCTACTCCGTGATCAGAAACGCCTTGCAGAAGGTGATACGCCTGCACGCGCCGGGGCAGCTCGGCGAGCGCGTGATCGTCCAGGGAGGGACATTTGCGAACGATGCAGTGCTGCGCGCCTTCGAGCTGGTTTCAGGACGCGAGGCTGTACGGCCGGACATCGCCGGTCTCATGGGCGCCTTTGGCGCCGCGCTGATTGCCCGGGACAGGGCCGCACGCGGGGCGGCAGACACGAACGCGCGCAGCACGCTGCTCGGACTGAGGGAGCTCGAAGGATTGCGGACGAGCACTCTCATGGAGCGCTGCGGAAGATGCGCGAACAACTGCCTGGTTACGATCACGCGATTTTCGGACACACGCGCGTTCGCGTCCGGCAATCGGTGCGAGCGCGGCGCGGCGCACGCTGGCGCGGCGCTGCCAGCTTCCGCAGCGCCCCAGGCCGCCACCGCGCCCAAGTCAGCCGCGCCGCCCTTGCCCAACCTGTTCGCGTGGAAGTACGACCGCGTATTCCGCTATTCACCGCTTGATCCGGCCAAGGCGCGGCGCGGGATAGTCGGCATTCCCCGGGTGCTCAACCTCTACGAGGACTACCCGTTCTGGTTCACCGTTTTCACTGCGCTGGGGTTTTCGGTCAAGCTCTCCCCCCGGTCAAGCCGCTCCGTGTATGACGCGGGCATCGAAACGATCCCTTCCGAATCTGTGTGCTACCCCGGGAAGCTCGTGCACGGTCATGTCGCACGGTTGTTGAAAGAGGGCGTCCCCTTCATCTTCTATCCCTGCGTGCCGCACAGCACAAAGGAGGATGCCGGCGCACGCAACCATTTCAATTGTCCGATCGTGGCCTCCTATCCGGAAGTGGTGCTCAACAACATCGACGGAATCAGGCACGGCCAGGTCCGCTATGCCAATCCTTTTCTCCCGCTCCACAACCCGAAACGTCTGAAACAGCGGCTCATGGAAGAGCTTGCCTGGGCCGAGGTGACCAGGGCCGAGATCGGCGCCGCGGTTGATGCGGGGTGCGCCGAGCAGGCGCGGTTCAAGGCAGAGGTGCGCGCAAAAGGCGAGCAGGCGCTGTATGAAGTCCAGGGGCGAGGGATGCGGGGCCTTATCCTGGCCGGTCGTCCCTACCACCTGGACCCTGAGATCAATCATGGAATCGCGGAGCTTGCAGTTTCCCTGGGTATGGCGGTACTGACCGAGGACTCCGTCGCGCACCTTGGAAGGATTCAGAGGCCGCTCCGCGTCGTGGACCAGTGGGTCTATCATACGCGGCTGTACGCCGCTGCCAGCCTGGCAGCGGAGAGGGACGACCTTTCCCTGGTGCAGATCAATTCCTTCGGCTGCGGCCTGGACGCGGTCACCACGGACCAGGTCCAGGAGATCCTCGAAAAGCGCGGCAAGATTCACACGGTCATCAAGATGGACGAGCAGTCCAACCTGGGCGCCGTGCGCATACGCCTGCGCTCGCTCAAGGCTGCGCTGGATGCGCGGCAGAGGACTCGGGCGCTCCCACGGGAAAGCGCCGGGCCCGGGCCGAGGCCCGTGTTCACAAAGCGGATGCGGAAGGACTACACGATCCTGGCCCCCCAGATGTCCCCGATACACTTCCGGATCGTGGGGGAGGCCTTCCGGCTGTCAGGCTATCGCCTGGAAATCCTGGCGGACGTGGACCGGGAGGCAATCAACGAAGGCCTCACGTCCGTCAACAATGACGCCTGTTTCCCTTCGATTCTCGTTGTTGGACAGTTGATGGCCGCGCTGCGCTCGGGCCGCTACGATCTCGCGCGCACGGCGCTCCTTATTTCCCAGACAGGGGGGGGATGCAGGGCCACCAACTACATCGCCTTCATACGCAAGGCGCTCTCTGACGCCGGCATGGGGCACGTGCCGGTCATCTCGGTGAACGCCATGGGCCTGGAGCGCAACCCGGGCTTCCGCGTCTCGTGGCGGCTTCTCACCCGCGGGCTCATGGCGGTGATCTACGGTGACCTCCTCATGAGGATGCTCTACAGGGTGCGGCCGTACGAGACCGTGCCGGGCGCGGCCCAGCGGCTCTGCGATGAATGGACCGCGCGGTGCCGCGCGGCAATCGCGCGCCCCGGGTTCCGGCGCTACCGCCGCACCATCCAGGACATGGTCCGGGATTTCGATTCGCTTCCCCAGAAGGGCGCGCGAAAGCCGCGGGTGGGAGTGGTCGGTGAGATCCTGGTGAAATTCCACCCGACCGCGAACAACGAGATCGTGGAGATGATCGAGTCCGAGTCCGCGGAAGCCGTCGTGCCTGACCTTGCAGATTTCCTTCTCTACGCTTCGCACGGCGGCCAGTTCCGGCGCCGCAAGCTCGCCGGGAGCCTGGGCAACGCGCTCCTGTCGCGCGCGGCCATCGCGTGCATAGAGATCCTGCGCCGTCCTCAGAAGCGCGCTCTGGCCCGGTCCCGCCGGTTCAACCCGCCGCATTCGATCTACACGCTGGCCCGCGGAGTGGACGGCATTGTGCAGCTTGGAAACGTCACGGGAGAAGGCTGGTTTCTTACCGCGGAAATGGTGGAGCTGATGAAAGAAGGCGTGACGGCCATCGCCTGCATCCAGCCCTTTGCCTGTCTCCCCAATCACGTGACCGGCAAAGGCATGATCAGGGAGCTGCGCAAGCGCCACCCCGAGGCCACTATCGCGGCAATCGACTATGACCCGGGAGCGAGCGAGGTGAACCAGCTCAACCGGCTCAAGCTCCTGCTCGCATCGGCCCGCGAAGCGCACGCGGGAAATGATGAGAGACCATGAAAGGCATTTCAGAAACCTTCTTATCGCGTCCTCTTCGCGAATCTCGGAAAGAGGGGAGCCAGCGCATCATAACTGTCGTTCAGCAGACTCCTGGTTTCCTGGTAGACCGATTGCTGGTCGGGGTCCGGACGGGTCGTCTCGGTGATCTCGATGAATCTGCCGGCCACGTCGAAGTCCTTGAAAACACCGCACCCGACACCGCCGATGATCGCCGCCCCCATGGAGGTGGCTTCCTCGAGGTAGTTGGGCCGCAGGATATCCGCCTGGTAGACATCCGCCATGATCTTCCGCCAAACCGCCCCCTTGGCTCCGCCGCCGATCACGGTTATGTCGCGGATGGGGATCTGCGCCCGAAAAATATCCAGGATGATGCTCAGGTTCAGCGTCACCCCTTCCATGACGGCACGAAGAACGTCCGCGCGCGTGTGCTCCAGCGTGAGCCCTAGGAGAGCACCCTTGGCATCGGGGTTCCATCGGGGTGAGCGCTCCCCCAGCATGTACGGCAGGAACACGATCCCGTTGGCTCCCGGCGGAGATTTCTCGATCTCCTTGTTGATGAGCTCATAGGGACTTCCGCCGCTCCCCGAGGCGGCTGCCTTTTCCATCGTGCAGATCTCGTTTTTCAGCCATGCGTACGCGCTGCCCGCCGTCTGCATTGTGCCGCAGGGATGCACGTATCCGGGCACGGCGTGCGCCCAGACGAAGGTGCGCATCTGTTCGTCATAGATCGGCTGTTTCGTCGTGGTGGCGATCCACGAAGAGGAGCCCAGATAATTGTACGTGATCCCCGGTTTCACCGATCCGACCCCTACCCCTGCGCAGACCCCGTCCCCTCCCCCTGCCACCACGGGAACTCCTGCGGCCAGGCCCAGGGCCGCTGCGGCGGTCGGCGTGAGCGTGCCGATCACGTCCGTGGAGGCTTTGAGCGTGGGCAGCATGTCCCCGTCAATGCCGGCCGCGCGCACGATTTTTTCCGACCAGCGCAGTGTATTGAGGTCCAGCACGTTCGTGCCCGACGCGTCGGAGTACTCCGTGGCCATGACCCCGGTAAGACGGAAGTTCAGGTAGTCCTTGGCGTGGAGCATCTTGTATGTCTTTGCATAGACCTGCGGCTCGTGGTCCTTCACCCACATGAGCTTCTCCACGGAGTAGGAGGGGCTGGCGCGGTGACCGGTGGTCCGGTAAAACTCCCGCGGGTCGATCTGCGCGAGAATCGAATCGCATTCCTTCACCGCGCGCTGGTCGCTGTACAGGATGGCCGGCCGCAGCGGCCGTCCGTCCTTGTCCACGCAGAGGCATCCCATCATCTGGCCGCTGAATGCAATGACGGCGATCTGGCGCGCATCCACGTCGCGCACGAGGCTCTTCGTGGAAGAGCACACTGCCTTCCACCAGTCCTCGGGCTCCTGCTCCACCCAGTTGTTGTTGAAGTAGTGAGTGTCATAGGACGCGGTGACGCTTCCCACCATCGTGCCTTCGGTCGTGAAAAGGGTCGCCTTGTTTCCCGATGTCCCCAGGTCGTGCGCCAGTATGTATCGGCTCATCTCAGTCGTGCTCCTCAGAAGCGAAGCGGGTTTTTATCGCGTCAGGGGCTTCCGTGGCTTTCATGGCCTTCGCGGCCTCCTGGAATATCCACTATCTCCACGCGACCCGGTTCGACAACAGCAACTGCTCTCATGTCTCCGTCCCCCTGTCCGTTGAACGGACGATCGTGTACCCCAGCCCCGCACGACTCGACGAAGATGATCTTCCCGTTATATTATCGAAAAGCAGCAGCAAAAGGAGTGCGCGCAAATGTCCAGTACGGTGTTTTTCGGTTCCCCCCGCCAGGCCCGGCTCGAGGCAAGAGAAACCCTGCCGGCAAAGCTCGACCTGATCCTCGAGCGGCTCGAGCTGCGGGAGCGCGTCAAGGATGAGACCGTGGTGATCAAGATGCATACGGGAACCAAGATCGGCTACTCAACGGTGCACCCGGTTTTCGTCCGCAAGGTCGTACAGGCCATTAAAGAAGGCGGCGGCCGGCCGTATGTCGCGGATGTGACCTGGGACGCAAAGGGCGCGGAGGAGCGCGGCTACTCATCGGAGACCCTGGGCTGCCCCGTGTACGCCGCGGCTGGACCGGATGACAGGTATTTCTACGAGCACGAACGCCCGTTCAAGAACATCAAGAAGTGGCAGGTGGCGGGGATGATCCAGGACGCGACTTTCCTGGTCAATCTGGCGCACGCGAAAGGCCATCCAAGCTGCGGGTACGGCGGGGTTTTCAAGAACCTGGCGCTGGGCTGCATGGCGGGCCCCACGCGCAGCGCCATGCACGACACAATGCACTTCGATCGCTACTGGTTCGCCGACAAGTGCCCTGACGAGGCAGCCAGAAAGGCCATCGTTGCCTCCTGCCCGCACTCGGCTATCGTAGAGGACAAGGATAACTCCCGGGAGCTCCACCTGCACCCCGAGGAGTGCAACCAGTGCGGGCGCTGCCTCACGGTGGCCCCTCCCGGCAGCCTGAAGATCGACAAGGTGAACTTCCACGCCTTCCAGGAGGCGCTGGCAATCAGCACGAGCCTTTCGCTGGGGACCTTTGCACCGGGCAAGGCAGTGCACATCATCATCGCCAACCAGATGACGCCGGTCTGCGACTGCTTCGGGTTCACCAGCATGCCCATCCTGCCGGACGCGGGAATCTTCGGGGGAGACGATATCGTTGCCGTAGAGCAGGCCGTGCTGGACGCCACTGGCCGGCTGCGCTTGATCGAAGAGAACCTCCCGACCACCATGGAAGTCCACACGCGGGAAGGGCACCCGCTCCGCTGGCTGCACGGCCCCTACAAGGACCCCTACCTGGTGGTGGACTACGGGGAGAAGCTGGGGCTGGGCACGCGGAAGTACGAGCTGGTGGACGTGCTGCCGGTGGAGAAGATCGAGCGCGCGCCAATAACCTATATTACGGCGGGAACCCTCCCATCCTGACCGTCATGGCCCTGGCGCTGGCAATCGGAAAGCGGATCAAGGAAGCAGCGTGACCCTCTAACAGCCCGCTGACGAAAGGGTACCTGCCGGCTCTTGCATTCGTGAGTATATTCGTCCTCGATGAGAAGTCAGAGTCAGCTCCTGCAGAGCAGGACGCGCGTGAAGCCGCGCTATGCCCTTCTTCCACTGGAGGGAATCCCCTCGTCGCGCCTGCCGGAGTGGCCGCAGGCGCAGGTGCGCGTGCTGGCCGGGCCGGCCCTGGGGGCGGGGT
>Ga0074045_10006132_pt1 | contig 10358 bp, 12 predicted proteins | sample BogForMeECP23OM2_FD_94442 | JGI IMG/M metagenome (GOLD analysis project Ga0074045, IMG submission 94442) | Bog forest soil microbial communities from Calvert Island, British Columbia, Canada - Bog Forest MetaG ECP23OM2 | ecosystem: Environmental > Terrestrial > Soil > Wetlands ... | reverse complement strand
CCGAAGAAACGCAAGCCAATCATTGAGGGGCCAAACAGCGTGAGCGCCACTCGCGCAATGAAGGGAGTGACCGGCGGATAGACCACATACCCCCAGGCAAGGAAACGAGCGTCGTCGATCGTGGCCAGCTCGTCGCGGTGGAATCCGTATCGGCCGTTGGTCGCGGTGTGCAGTGCGACCAACGCCATTGCAGATAAGACGAGCGCGCCGGTATCCGTGGCGATGATCCTCCGGCAGATGGCGGATAGCCGCATAGATATCGCCATCACTATAGCTGAAAAAGCTGACCGCGGAAGGCTCGTTGGTGCCAGTCCGAGCAGAGCCACGAGAGACGGGTAGTCGCCACGTCGTACATCTGGCTTCCTGCGTCTCTGGTCGAATAGCGCGCCACTCGGAGACTGCTTGACGCGGTCGGTGTGGGCCGATCTTTTGGACGGCCGGCGAGGATTCCCTCCGGGAAACGCCGGTCACGTCCGAAGCGAGGAACGGCCTGCGACCGATGTCGGCGACTATCTCACAGGAAAGAAGAAGCCCAGAATGCCCCCAGGTGGTCCATTCTGGTCGCCGGAACAACTCGAACTGTGCGCTGCATGGATGAGCGAAGGCTTTAACCCGTAACGGAGCAAACTATGGAGCGGGCGTGGGGCCACCAGGGTTGGTCACTGTGAGGGGCGCCGGCGCGAAACAGGCGCGTTTCTGCGCGAACGACAGCCATTCTAGGCGGCGAGCCCTGGAACATTTGCGGCTTCGAATGCTCGAGTCCTCTAACCGAGCGCCGCGGCGACGGCGTTCGTCAGCGTCCCGGCGCTGTCGTCCGAGCCCAACTCCCAGATCATCACGCCGCCGAGCCCATTGGATACGGCATAGTTCGCCTTCGCGGTCAGCGACTCCGGATCTTCGTAGCTGATCATGATCCCGGCATCGGCGTTATAGAGCCACGGAGCCTGGGCCTCTGTATCCCAACTACGCGTGTAGCCGCCGAGATAGTTGTCCTCGATATCCTGGTATCCGAAACTGCCGGTCGGGACACCTGGCTTATCCCACGTCCCCAACGCGGGGCCCGCGTCGGGCTGATAAAGCCCATTATTCGTCGAACCAACTCCCGTCCAGCCGGTGCCGACAAACCGCACTCCCAGGACAATCTTCAGGGCCGGGACGCCTCCCGCGAGATAGCTCTTGACCGCCGCATCGACACTTCGATCCCCCTTGTGAGTGAACAGCGGTGCGCTGAAATTGGTCACCGTGCTGTGGGCGGTTGCAAAGTCGTAGGTCTCCAGGTTGATCCAATCGAGTAACGGATGAATCTGCGGCAGCTGCAGATTGGCGATGTTCTTAGCCCCGGCGGGAGCCGCGATCGTCAACAGATACTCCCGGCCATCGGCAACGCCTTGAGCGTCCAACTGGGTCCGCAATGCCTGCAGTAGCGCGGTGAAATTCGAGCTGTCTCCGGACCCAGGGAATTCCCAATCGATGTCGATGCCGTTGAAGCCATTTTCTGTCATGAACTGCACGCTGGATTGCGCGAACTGCGTGCGGAGCCCATCGTCGGCGGCGACGACCGAGAAATTTGTAGAGTGATTGGCCCCGCCGACCGAAATCAGCACGCCAAGTTGCGGGTAAGTTGCCTTCAGCGTGACCAGTTGGGGGAAATTGATCCCATCGTCCTTGGCATTAACGGAGACGCAGTCGCCATTCGCCGTCACGTCGGCGAAGGCATAAATCACATGGCTCAACAGATCGCCCGGAATGTCCGTGACGAAGTACTGCTTCGCGCCGATGTCCCCGGCTTCGAAGTAGCCAACTAGCCTTATCGTTGGGGCGGAAAGGGTATCGCTCATAAGTCTCTCCTCATTTTCACCGATTACCCGGCGTTGATCAAACCGGGCTTGATTTTCGGCGCTCGCTCATACCACATGGGGGCGAGGGTATCTCGGCGTTCGGCGTCTCGAACTAACCCAGCGGTTCAATGCGTCCGTAAACACGACAGCCGGCTTACTGGTCGCCACACCCGGACAAGGCTCAACGCTCCTTTCCAGATTGCGGGCGGATGACGAGCCACTCGGAGAGTCCCAGCCCTGGCCTCTGTTCGGATTGGGCCTTCTTACGAGTGGCCGACGCCTGCGCAAGCTTTACAGCGTAATAATCTGAGCTGCTGGATCCAGACGCCGTAGATCACCAGGATCGCTCGTAACTATGAGGTCTTGCCGCTCCCTAGCGACTATCACGACCGACGCGTCGATAACGTCCGAAGTGCGCGCGGCGCCGCAGAGTTCTCCGCAGGAACGGGCAAGCTGCTCGTCAAGAGGAACAATCTCAACTTCCTCGCTGTGCAAGAACCGCGCTAAGGTAACCTGAACGCGACCGTTTCGCCAGGCTTGCCCCACGACGCCCGCAGGCACGCGGAAAGCCCGGCCTTGGGTTAACGCCCGATGGAGCAAGGCGATCATCCGCTTATCACCACGTTCCAAGGCGATCAGCGCGCCCGTATCCAGAACTATCCCCGTTGGTGTTCGAGTGCGCGTTCTGCCCATTTGATGTCCTTAGCAGCCGGCTCGCCATGTTGCTCGATCAAGTCCCGTAGGAGTTCCCGCAGAGACTCGCGCCTCTCCTGCTCCGCCAACACCCTGGCAATGTAACCTGAAACCGAAGCTGCTCGCCCGGCACGGACTTCCCGGTGGACCCGCGCGATCTGATCCTTGGGCAGACTGATCGCGATCTTCGATTTGGTCATACCAACATCATACCGCGGCGCCGTCCCGAGAGCCGCGAACTCGGAACGAATGACGAGCCATCCGGACATAACCGGTGACGGATCTGTTTTCGGATCGCCGAGTACGCGCCCGGCGTGCAAGCGACGTTTCCGAGAAACACCGCTTGCGCAGATGCCGGAATGAAATCGCAACGCGGCCCCAGCCGCAAAAAACCCAGCGACGCGCATTGCGTCCGGGAAGGAGGATTGTGTCAGCCGGTATCGTCCTTGGAGGACTCTGCGGGCAGTTGGAAATGAGCTTTAAAACAGGCGCGCAGGAGCCCAAGGAGCATCGGACTGTTTCGCATCTTCTCAAAAGCTGTCGTTGCGCTGAATTCGCGCCATGGGCTCCGAAATGAAGGTAAAAACTATACGGAGCACTGATACAGTCAGCGCCCAGGGACATGTAAGGTTGGTTCCAGACGCACCTCAGTTTGATGGGGATTTGTGTGTCGAAGGCCTCCGGCGGAACGATTGCTTCCTCCACAGCAAAGGCTAGCGCGAAGTAACGCTCATCGTGCTCGATACTCTCAAGAGAGACAATCAATCCATGATGCGGCTTGATCACGAGAAGCGCCGGGTTCGCCTTCCAAAGGGGCGTATCGTTCGATCTTGGCCAACCCTTTTTCCATCTGCTCTCTTGTCGGCCATGCGATCTGCGCCGGTAATACTGCGACTTCATGAGGATTATCTGCAGGCATTGATCAGAGCCTACCTCCCCGCACGCAATGCGCCATGAATCAGAAGCGTTGGGAAACAGATCGTCGCGAAGCGGCTAGTGTCGCGAATCCACTTCGTACCAGCGAAGGACCAACGAATTCCCGTTCCGACACGTGGTTGCGCTGCTCCGGGCGGACACCCCGCTACTCGTACGTTGGTCCAGCCGAGAGCGCGGGCCGCGTGCAGGGGCGCTGGTTCCTGCTGTGAAACGCTAGTGCTGTATCGGAAGTCCCCTGACAGATCAGTCTTGGCGCGCCCTTGGGTTCATGAACGGGTTCCAGTTTCCGCGGCTACTCGGACGTGGTTGGATCAATTACCGACCGAACGCGTGAGATACGGTTGGCCGGAAAGCCACCCAACTCGGCATGCTTACGCACTGAGTCTTCATCCGGGGCAACATAGATGCAATAGATCTTGTCGTCCGTGACATAACTCTCGACCCACTGAATCCGGGGGCCCATTTCTCGCAGCACGTTACAGGACTTCTGCGCAATCGCATGCAGTTGCTCCGCCGACAGCTTACCGGCTTCGGGAATCTCTCGCTCGATGACAAATTTCGGCACGGTTGGACCTCGTTTTTGAAATTGGAGAACTTTCTCTGGGATGGTAGCATCGTGGCTGTCCAAGGCTCACGGGGTATCCGACAACTCCTCCGTCTGGAGGGCCACCGGCGCGACAGTGACCCACGCCAGCCACGTTAAGTGGGACGCCGCTTCTGGCGCCATGTATAGACCAGAAAGCAGAGTCCATACCAAGCGGCGAACAGCACCAACAGGCCGGTCACCCCGAGCGAGAAACCGGTGCTAACCAAGGCCATGAGCGCATAGGTTGCAAGGCTCAGGCAGGTCGAGATGGCGCACAATGTGATGTAAACAGACATTCGACCGTACCTCCCTAAGCTAGCGCAGGACCCGGTTCGCCGGAGCCAAACAGCCGTGGGATTCCGGGCAAGCCCTCCGTTCGAAGCTGTGAAGAAATCAAATTATGGCCGCTTGATGAACGCCGAGTGCGCGGATTGTTTGGTTCATCGAGCGAGGCAAGCGCTCCCTCACGAAAAGCTTAGGTCACGGCTCCGAAAGCGTCTGTTTGCTGACGGGTCTGTTTGAAAACTCCGACAGTCGCTCTGTATCGGGGAACAAAAGCCGAGATGAATCTCGGCTCAGCAGGCTAAAGCCCGCGCCACGTGGCCAGTCACGGCTCGGTAGGCTTCGCGAAAGTTGGAGCACGGCGGCGAGCGGCCCTTCTGGCGCAATAATTCAGTAAAAATGAACTCGGCGGCAGATCTGTGGAATCTAGAAGTGCAAGATGCCGACATTCGCCACGATTCGAGCCGATCTAGACACCGATCGTAGCCAAATCAATGACCACTTGCGACATTTGCTGGCAGGCGAACACGGTGACGCGAATGGCATCGTTCAGGAAGCGATGCGGTACGCCGTTCTGGGCACAGCGCAACGGATCCGGCCTATCCTCGCTCTTCGGGTGGCCCGGCTTCTTGACGCGCCCGCGGACCTAGCGTGTCGCGCGGCCAGCGCCGTGGAGCTTCTGCACTGCGCCTCGCTGATTGTTGACGATCTCCCCTGTATGGACGATTCCGCCACCCGGCGCGGTCAGCCCTCGGTCCACGTGAAGTTCGGCGAAGCAACCGCGGTCTTGGCAGCTTTCGGATTGGTGGCGCTCGCGTCCCGCATTTTAGTGGAGGTGGATTGCTCCGGGGACGAGCGCAGGCGCTTACTGAACTTCCAGATTAAGCTCCTGCGCAGCATGGATTGCGCCGGCCTTATTGCAGGCCAAGCGCTGGATTTGCAACTTACGGGCAATCGCTATCGCCGCACGGATCGTCAGGTGACCGAATTGAAGACCGTGCCGCTGTTTCAGCTTGCGGTCGAAGCGGGGTGTCTGTTCTCCGACCTCGACGCAAACGAAGAGGCCTTGCTCCGCTGCTTCGGACGCGAGTTTGGCCTGGCCTTCCAGATGACGGACGATGTCCTCGACGGCGAGGCCATCCCGCCCGCCCGGATCGCCGGCAAACTCACTACGTTGCGAGCTGCTATCTCTCCCTTTGATGCGCGCGCTTGTGAGTTGGAAGAGATGGTCGATTATTTGCATGCCAGAGTTACCGGACATCGCCCCTGAGGCCAGCGCAGCCGGAACCAAACTGGGCGGCTCTGGAATAGCGTTTGTGGATGGGGAGGAAGTACGTCCCGTCCCCTTTGTCTGTGCGGTCTGGTTCCGCGCTGGAGGCGCGGGTGATGCCCAGGGACAGAGGAGCGTTGCGTTTTCGATCCCTCGTTGTCGCGCCTCCGAGTCTTTGCGTTCGCTCCTTGACAGTCGCGGCTCGGAAGGCATTCGCTTGCTCACGAGTCTGCATGAACACTCCAGCAGGCGCTCCGAATCGGTCTGGAAACCAAAGCCGAGACGAATCTCGGCTCCGGCAGGCTGAAGCCCGCGCCACGGTCACGCGCGGTTCTGTGCTGGCGTGAGTCCCGTGAACATTGGATGAAGCGCATGCAACGAAAAATATTCGGCCAAAAGCAAGAAGAATCCAACCCTGAAGTTGCTGACGGTGGCCGCAAGCAAAAAGTGATTGTCATCGGCAGCGGCTTTGGCGGCTTGGGCGCCGCGGTTCGCCTGCAGACGCGCGGATTTGATGTCGACCTGGTTGAAGCGCGCGACAAGCTGGGTGGGCGGGCATACCTCTACGAACAAGATGGGTTCAAGTTCGACGGGGGCCCCACCGTGATCACGGCGCCGTTCATGATCGACGAGTTATTCACCGGCGCGGGCCGTAAGCCGAGTGACTACGTGCGACTGGTTCCGGTAGACCCCTTCTATCGGATCGAATTCCAGGACGGCCGCTGGTTCGAATACAACCAGGACGAAGCGGAAACCGAGCGCCGTGTAGCCGAGTTTGCACCGGGAGACCTGGAGGGCTACCGGCAGATGATCCGCCATGCGCAAGCGATCTTTGACAAAGGTTTCCTGGAACTCTCCGACCGGCCTTTTTTGAAGCTCAGCGACATGCTTCGCGTCGCACCAGACCTGCTGCGGCTGCAGTCGTACAAAACGGTCTATCAGTTCGCTGCCGGCTACGTGAAGGATCCGATGTTACGGCGGGTGTTCAGTTTCCACCCTCTTCTGGTGGGCGGGAACCCGTTCCAGACAACATCCATCTATGCTCTGATTCACTACCTGGAACGCCGTTGGGGCGTGCACTACGCGATGGGTGGCACGGGCGCCATCATTAGCGGCCTGAGCCGCCTCTTTACCGAACTTGGAGGCCGGATACACCTTTCCACGCCGGTCAGGCGGATCCTGGTGGAAAGCGGCCAAGCGGTGGGTGTCGAAACCGCCACCGGCTTAACCTTGCGCGCCAGCGCCGTGGTGAGCAATGCGGATGTCGCGAACACCTACCGGAAGATGATTGCGCCCGAGCACCGGCGCAAGTACACGGACCGCCGTTTGAGCCGCATGCGCTACAGCATGTCGCTCTTCGTGATTTACTTCGGTACGAAGAAACGCTACCCCGGCATCAAGCACCACACCATCATTCTGGGCGATCGGTACCGCGAGCTGCTGGATGACATCTTCACGGAGAAGCGCCTCGGCGATGATTTCTCGCTTTACCTGCACCGCCCAACGGCCACCGACCCGTCTATGGCTCCCGAGGGATGCGATTGCTTTTATGTTTTGGCGCCAGTGCCCCATCAGCAGAGTGGAATCGACTGGACAACCCAAGCCAAACCGTTTCGGGATCGCATAATGAAGTACCTGGATGAGCGCTATCTGCCCGGGTTGCTGGACAATCTGGCGACTGAGCGCCTGTTGACGCCACTCGATTTTGAAACCACGCTTAACACCTATCGCGGCAGCGGTTTTTCCTTCGAGCCCATCTTCCGGCAGAGCGCGTGGTTCCGCCCGCACAATGAGTCGGAAGACGTGCGGAACCTCTTCTTTGTGGGAGCCGGCACACATCCGGGAGCAGGCGTGCCGGGCGTGCTATCTTCGGCGAAGATTGCGGAGCAACTGGTTTGTCAACGACTGTTGAACTAGATCTGGCACAACTCTACCGCCGGGCTGCCGCAGAGACCGCCAAGGGTTCGAAGAGCTTCTACTTCGCGACGCGCTTCTTCCCACCGGACCTCGCTCGCGCGGCGCACGCGGTGTATTGGTTCTGCCGCTATACCGACGACTTAGCGGACGAGTGCCCAACAATAGACCAGGGTAAGCGCGACATCGAGGAGTGGTCGGCTCAGCTGAAGTCGGCTGCGCGGACCGGTGTCGCTACACATCCGGTGCTTCACATCTTTCTTCAAACCGTCCGCGAGTATCAGATCCCGATTGAATACGCCCACGAGCTGATCGAGGGCATGCGCATGGATCTCACCAGGGACCGCTACCACGACTTCGCCGAGTTACGCCTATTCTGTTATCGCGTCGCCTCGGTGGTCGGCCTCATGATGTCGTGGGTGATTGGGTTCGAAGATCCTGCCGAACGCGAACGGGCGCTGCCTCACGCTATCGACCTCGGCATCGCCATGCAGCTTACGAACATTCTTCGCGACGTCGGCGAAGATCGAGCCCGCGGGCGCGTCTATATTCCGCAGGACGAGATCCAGCGCTTCGGCTATACCGAGCAGCAGTTGCTGGATGGCGTCCGCAACGACGCGTTCGGGAACCTGATGCAGTTTCAAGTCGAGCGTGCACGACAGTACTACAGCCGCGGAAACGCCGGTATTGCTTTGCTCAATCGACGGGGCCGGTTCGCCGTCAAAATCGCCTCCGACGTTTACCGGGAGATCCTGAGCCAAGTCGAGCAGAGTGCATTCGACGTCTTTGATCGCCGGGCCGTCGTTCCCACAGGCCGGAAATACTGGCTCACGGCACAGAACATGGCGGGGCCCGTGATTCGCCACTCTGCTTCCCGGCTGGCCTTCTGGAGGCAGGCGTGACCGAAAAGCTGGAAGGGTCGCTGCGCTGGTCATCGCTCGCGACACTGGCGGGCCTGGGGCCGCACTACGCCTGGTTCTACATCACCGACACGCCTCTGCTGACCGATCGCATCGCGGAGTGGATCATGGCGCGGACGCCGTCACGGTATGCGGTCTGGATTCTCGATCACCTCGGCAACTGGGGCAAGCCGTCCGCGATGACGGGCGCTCTCGCCGCCCTCGGGCTGGCGCTTTTTCTGGCCCGACTGGCCGGAAGCGCTTCGCCGCCTCGGGCGCGAGTTCCGGTGACTTACGCCGCCGGGCTGCTGTGCGCGATCGCCAGCAGCTTTGTCTTTCAATACTGGTTCCTGGGTGGGCTGGTCTCCTTTTGGGTGCCTGCCCTGAGCGTAGCTGCGCTTTGCTTCTGGCCGAAGACGGTGCTGAAAGCAGAAAAGCCGAGACGAATCTCGGCTCAGCAGGCTAAAGCCCGCGCCACGTTGAAGACGGCTGTTTCCTCGCGACGCGCTCTGCTTGCCAATGCCACCAGGTACGGGCTTCCTCTGGTCATGGGCGGCGGAGTCGTCGCGGTGGCCGCTGAGAGCTATCTACGCGAAGAATCGCTGGTCCGGCGCGCCGGCAATCCTGTCGATCTGTTCCCTTTTTCGCTACCGTCCGATCCGTTTGGCCAGGGTCTGATTCGGCCGCCGGTGACACCCTTGCCGCAGTTCTACGGCATGAGCAAGAACACGGTCGATCCCGTGGTCGACCCTCGCCGCTGGAAGCTCACCATCAGCATGGACGGCCGCCCGGTTCGGCGCCTGGATTATTCCGAACTGCTCTCGATGCGCGATCGCAAGCTCCGTTTTGTCACCCTGCGTTGTATCAGCAACACCCTGAAATCCGATCTCATGGGCACCGCGGAATGGTGCGGCGTCCATCTCTCTCAATTGATCGATCCGCAGCACATTCCCGCTGAGATGGTTGAAGTCGCCTTCGTCGGCGTGGAGGGTCATGACGACAGTATGAGCATCGACTACGCGTTCAGCGACGAATGCCTGCTGGCGCTGGGCATGAACGGCAAGACTCTCAGCCGGACGCATGGGTTCCCCATCCGGCTGCTCGCTCCGCGTTATTACGGCTGCCGCAATGTGAAATGGATCGGTGAAATACGCTTTGTCAGCCGGCCTTACGATGGCACGTGGCAGCGGCTGGGCTATACAAGAGATCCGCGCATTCACACTAGTTCCCACATCGACCGCATGAAGAGGGTGGATGGCCGGGTCCGTTTTGGCGGTGTCTCGTTCGCCGGGACCCGCAGCATTCGCTCCGTCCGAGTGCGAGCTCACACCAATGGCGTTACGTGTGCTTGGGCGCCCGCGGCCATCGAGGCGCCGCTTTCTCCCTTCGCCTGGACGCGTTGGGTCGCGGAGATTGACGCTCCCGCCGGCTCAATCCTGGAAGCCAATGCGCAGGATGGCGGGGGCGCCTGGCAGGAGCTTAGCGAAGGCAACCCTTTCCCAACAGGCCTTACGGGCCCTACCCTCGCCAGAGTGAATGTTTGATCCCGCGGGCGCGGCGTTGGTTCGCGCAAGGCAACGCTTCTTCCAATTCCAAACTGACGTATGAGAGCTCCACAACGGCGCGGTGTATATAATGAGCATCGCCGAACTCTAAAGGAGCTGCCATGTTGCCAGACTATATTTCCAAGGCTGTCCCGAACCCGACCTCTAATCGCGCGCCTTGGTATAAGAACACTGCCCCGACTTATGCGGGTGTATTTCTTTGGGTGGTCTTTTATCGCGAGATCGCGGCGGGGACTCTGGATCGCGCGGGTGTGTGACTAAGCCTGCTGGCGCTCCTGGTCGCCGGTCGGATCAGTGACGCTCTCTTCTATCGCATACCCGCCTTGCTCGGCATGCAAACAGGCTTTCCCCTCTACGTGGTCGGCAGCTCCACAT
>Ga0074045_10006131_pt1 | contig 10359 bp, 6 predicted proteins | sample BogForMeECP23OM2_FD_94442 | JGI IMG/M metagenome (GOLD analysis project Ga0074045, IMG submission 94442) | Bog forest soil microbial communities from Calvert Island, British Columbia, Canada - Bog Forest MetaG ECP23OM2 | ecosystem: Environmental > Terrestrial > Soil > Wetlands ... | reverse complement strand
GGCTCCGGCATCGCCGGGGACGTCCCACACGCGCCATATCGTGCGGTCCTCGCCACCGAGTCGCCACAGGGCAAAAGTCTGGATGCCCAACATCTGGGCGGCCCGCATGTGGTTGAGCGCGGTGACCGCGTCGAGAAACCAGACATCGTGGCGAATGCTGTGCTCATCGAGATAACTGAAGTGGGGATTCAGCGCGTCATCATCGAAGCTGATGTCTTCATCGGAATCGCGCGCCGCCAGCCACGCTTCCTGCACGCTGACCGAACTGTCGCGCTCGTCGGGGGGCAGCTTGCCTTTTTTCGGTTTGAGCACCCAGTCATAGCCGTAGTCGGCGATGGCGCAGATCAGCTTTTCCCTGGGAATCGCGTTCACTGCGAACTTCAGGTTGTCGACAAACCAATCCTGCGAAGCCACTGGGCCGGAGGCCGCGCCCGGGTAATGCTCGTCATAATTCATCACCACCACGCCATCGGCAGGCGCGGCGATCGCGGCGTAGTCAAATTCCAGATTGTGCGCCGGCACGCTGACGTAAAGCTTCATCCCGCGGCCATGCAAATCGGAAGAAAGTTCGTTCAGCAGCGCCACATAGCCCGGCTGCCCGGCCTTGGGAAAGGCTTCGAAATCCACCATGAGGCCGCGAAAGCGGTCGGACGAAAGAAACAGCGCGACCTGCTGCCGAAAAACGGCACGCGCGTCCGGATTATTCAGGAAGCTGGTGATCTCCCCCACCCACTCGCTCCCATTAAAGTTGTTGACCATGGGAAAGACTTCCATGCTGGGGTCGTCGGCTTTGAGGAAAGGCATGACCCGGTCGTCGACCGGGCGCGCACGATTGTTCTGCACCACGTCGAAGAACTTGTTGGTCTGGTCATCGACGGCCTGCAGATGGCCGTCGGGAGTGAGGACGTGCAACCAGTCGGGATAAAGCAAATCGATCTGGCGGGAGAAGTCACGCAGGGAAGAAAAACTCGCGGCGTCCCAGGGCACGTAGAAAGCGGCGCGGATACCTTCTTCCTGATTGAGCTTCACTTCCGAAGCCGGCAGCTTCGACTTGCGGTGAGAGCGGTTGGCCAGCTTCTTCTGGCGTTCGCGAGCTTTGTCCTTCTCGCTCTCCTTCAAAGCTTTGAAGGCGCGTTTCTGCGGTGAAAACAGGAGTTCGGGCAGCCGCTCTTCGCGGAGCGTGGTGTACACGAAGAAAATAATGAGCGCGGATAACGCTAGAACTACCGCGTCGAACAGACGCCTCAGGCGCTTCCAGCGGGCCCGTTGTGGATCGTAAAAGACCGGTTCAGCCATGGAGAGTTAATCGTTCATCGTATGCCGCGGCGGGCGCACGGTCAATTGTCGGTGGGGCACATCCTGATGGAAACGGCAACGGGCAAAGCTTTTGTCGTTAAGTGAGTTTTAAGGCTCTTCACCTTGGGTTTAAAGTTCTTGGCTGGTGAGATGCGCTTTCCCCGCCCGGGGATTGCTTCAAACGCGCTATATTCTCAAGCGTGCTGCAATTGTTGCGGAAGAATGCCTGGTTCTTTCTGGGGGCGAGCCTGGCCGCGCTGGGGCTGCGGTTCTTTTTTGTCCTTCGATTTACGGCCATCGTGGACGACTCCAGGCTTTACGCCGATATCGCGACGAACTGGTTGCAGCACGGCATCTACGGCATAACGAACTCCGGGCAGATTATGCCAACTCTCTCTCGTCTGCCCGGGTACCCCGCATTTCTAGCCGTAATCTTTTCCATGTTCGGGGTCAACAGTTTTCGAGCGGTTCTGCTGGTTCAAGTATTCTTCGATATTGGAACCTGCTTTCTCATCGCGGATATCGCGCGCCGCCTTTTTTCCGATCGAGCCGCCAAGGCCGCTTTGCTGCTTGCGGCGATTTGTCCCTTCCTCGCCGACTACGCGGCGGCCGCGCTCACCGAGACCCTGGAAGTTTTCTTCACTGCGTTGACACTGGATTTGGCGGTTCGCGGATTTGCCGGTCTTCGCCCCGAGGCCGATCAGAGCCAAGTTACGCACTGGGCGATGTGGGCTGGTTGTGGCCTGTCGATCGGTGTCTGCATTTTGCTGCGTCCTGATGGCGGACTTCTACTCGGTGCTGTCGGTCTGTACTGGTTCCTGTTTTTCCTGCGAAGCTTCGAGCCAAGGTTGAAGCAGATATCCAGGAGCGTGCCCTGGTTCCTTCCTGTACTCGGCGTCGGAGTGATTCTGATCCTCGGAGCCTTCGCGCCGCTGGTTCCATGGACTCTGCGCAATATCCACATATTCCATCGCTTCCAGCCGCTTGCTCCGCGCTACGCCAACGATTCCGATGAACCGGTGACCACGGGCTTCAACCGCTGGACCAAAACCTGGATTGCCGATTCCGCATCGGTGCAGGAGATTTATTGGAACGTCCCCGGCGATGCCATCGAGATCAAGCAACTACCGCGGCGCGCCTTCGATTCACCTCAGCAGCGCGAAGAGACGGCGCAGCTCTTTGCCGATTACAACCGCGATCACGATTTGACTCCGGACCTCGATGCGCGTTTCGGCCAGCTCGCGGCGCAGCGTATTCGAGCTGCTCCGCTGCGTTACTATCTGTGGCTTCCCGCGCTGCGCATTGCCGACATGTGGCTGCGTCCGCGCACGGAGTTGTTGCCCTCCGATCCGCGGTGGTGGGAGTTCAACGACGAACGCTCGTGGCTGGCGGTGAGTATCGGCTTCGGTCTGGTGAACTTATTCTATGTCGGAGCCGCCGCCGCTGGACTGCTGCGCTTGCGCCCGACGCTCTCCGGTGGACCATCGGGAATGTCCCTAATGATTTTGTTTCTGCTGCTGCGCTCGCTTTTTCTCGGTACTCTCGAAAATCCCGAGCCACGCTACACCCTCGAATGCTATCCCGTGGTCATAGTCGCAGCGGCCGCGTTATTCATCGGTAATTCGCATCGTAATCATCGAAAACCCGCATGAATAGCCTTCCAAATCCCGTACTTCGTATGTGGAAAGGCGTATTCAAACGTTTTACGACAGCCAAAGCTCTGAAAATTCAGCTTGCAGAATGTGGCCGCTTAGTTGCACAATACACCGCCACTAGCGCGTGGGTCTTCAATTCCCGTTCGTGATTCTGGGTCACAAATGATCCGCGTCAAAGCCCGTAGACAAGGAGTCTCCCCGTGCGTACAGCTAAGGTCGCGGCTCATCTCTCTTGTGGCGTTCCTTCCTGCCAGCAACCCGCTTGGCTTGCCCACATCTCTCCGTGGAGAATATTCCAGTGGCCTTTCCGGGCTGGCACTTTCAGTCTGGTCATCCTGGCGATGGCTTTCCTGAGTGGAAAACTCCTCGTCGCCCAACAGGCAACGGCGCTGCTGACCGGTTCGGTCAAAGACGAGAGCGGAGCTGTGATTGTGGGCGCGAAGGTCACATTAAGAAACTCCCAGACCAATGTTGGACGCACCAAAATCACCGACAGGGATGGCGGATACCTATTCGATCTGATGCCCATCGGAGCTTATGAACTAACGGTAGAGCAAGCCGGTTTCGACAAGTACGTCCGCAAAGGCATCACGCTCGAGATCAACCAGAACGCCCGTCTGGACGTGGCTTTGCGCATTGGGAGGACCAGCGAGGTGGTCGAGGTCACGGGCGATGTCTCCCAGGTCGATACCGTCACCGCGACTCTGGGCAAGGTCGAAACCACGCAACGCATACTGGAGTTGCCGTTGGTCGAGCGCGACACGCTCCAACTCGGGTTGCTGCAGGCTGGCGTGTTCGCGCCCGATCAGGACGACGGCTCAGGGAATCCATTCTCGGTCAGCGGCCAGCGTTCCGAATCGATGACGTTCTTGATCGATGGCGCGGATAATAACGACTTTCTCGGCAACAACATTGTGGTTGACCCCAATCCCGACGCCGTCGCCGAATTCAAAATTCTTACCAACAACTACACGGCGGAATACGGGCGCACCTCGGGGGGAATCGTCAATCAGGTGATCAAGTCTGGAACGAATTCCATTCACGGCAGCGCTTTTGAGTTCTTTCGCAACACGGCGCTGGATGCGAGCGACTATTTCTTGCAGGCTGTGCCGGTTCTCAGGCGCAACTTGTTCGGAGCGACGCTCGGCTTCCCCATCATAAAAGACAAGATGTTTTTCTTCGCATCGTATCAGGGCACCAAGCGCAGCGAAGGCCAAAACCCGGGTCCACTCCCAGTGTTGAGCTCGGCAGAAAGGACTGGCGATTTCAGCGAGTTGCTCGCTGGACCCAGCCCTGTGCAGTTGTTCAACCCCACCACGGGCAATGCCTACTTTAACAATCAGGTCCCCGTAGATCCGGTAATTGCAAACTACATCAACGCCTATCTCCCGCTGCCCAACCGCCCCGGCAATGAGTTCGAATCCGATCCCGTGGCCACAATCAGCGACACACAGTTTATCTTTCGCCTGGATTACAACATTTCCAAGAAGGACACTCTGTCGGGAGTTTATATTTTCGACGACACGCCCGACACGTACCCGTTTCAGATCATCAACGGAGCTTCCTCGGGAGGCGACGTGCCGGTTGGTTCTGGCTTCACCGACGCCAACCGCTATCAATCGGGCAATCTGACTTGGACCAGGACCATTTCGCCGACGCTGCTGAACGAATTGCGATTCGCAACCAACCGCTCTGCGACGTTCACTGCCGTGCCCACCACGACTACTTCACCGTCGGCGCTGGGATTTGCGACGGTAAATCCCGACGATCCCAAAGGTACTGCGCCGCCCGTGCTTTCGGTTGAGGGCAACTTTAACCTGGGCCCGTCTCCGCAGGGTCCCACTAAAATTCACGACACAACGTTCCAATACCAGGACACCCTATCGTGGACGAAGGGCCGCCACGATCTAAAGTTTGGCGCCGATCTGCGCTGGGTCGAGAACAATCTTGACTACGACTTCTACAACAACGGCGGTTTTTTCTTCGGACAAGGTGGCTCGTTTACCGGAAGCACGCTCGCCGATTTTGTCGGCGGCTTCTTCGACAACTACGCACAGTACGCCAACGCGGTGTATGGCATTCGAACCCACTCCTACTATTTCTTCGGGCAAGATTCCTGGAAGGTCACCAACCGTCTCACCCTGAGTTACGGTGTACGCTACGAGTACAATTCGCCGCAGGAAGATCCTCACAACGAAATCATCGGTTGGTTCCCCGGACATCAGTCCACGGTCTTTCCACAGGCACCTCCGAATTTTTTATATCCCGGAGATCCTGGAACGCCCAACCGGGGCCTCGTTTATCCTGACCGCAATAACTTCGCACCCCGCTTCGGGTTTGCCTGGGACCTGCTGGGCAACGCCAAGCTGGTGATGCGCGGAGGCTTCGGCATCTTCTACGACATTGAAGACGGAGCTTTGAATGAACAGTTCGGCGGGCAGCCCCCGTTCGGTTATGTGGCTAACACTTTCCCGAGCTGGTCCGGCATTTCGCCCTCCGCCAACGGATCCTTTATGGCTGATCCGTTCACTCCCTTTGGAGCCGCGGACCCGTTTCCTTTCACGGGCAAGAGAGGGACCTTCTTCACTCCTAAAATCCCGTTTGCCTACGTAACGACTCCTCACTTCCGAACGCCCTATGCGGAACACTTCAATTACGGATTCCAATATCAGCTCAGTAAAGACACGATGATCGAAGCGGTCTACGTGGGGAGCTTAAGCCGCAAGGCGATCGCCAGTGTCGAAACCAATTATCCGTTACTGTCCATTCTGCAGCAGCAGTATGCACTGAACGGATACTCCGGCCTCAATCCCGAGTGTGCGCGGCCGTTGGCGGCATGCGACAGCCCGCTGGACCCATTCGGCTCGCCCACCGGCGCTCAGCAGATTTATACCAATGTGAGTGAGGCCAGCTCCTCCAGTAACCAATTCCAACTCACGGTGGACAAGCGCCTCAGCCACGGATTGCAATTCCGTGTGGCATATACCAACGCCAAGACGATCGACGACAGCTCCGGCTTCCGAGCGCGCTCTTCCACTTATACGGACCCTACGAATCCCACCTTTGATCGCGGCCTGGCCGATTTCGATGCCCCCCAACGCCTGGTCCTGAGCCCCATCTGGGAAATACCAATGGGGAACCATGGCAACCATTTCCTTCGCGAAGCGCTAGGGGGCTGGAGTGTTGCGACCATTGCCAGCTTTCAGTCTGGCAACCCGTTTACCTTGTTCTCGGACAACAATTCCGGTGAGCTTGATAACTTTCTTGATCGGCCCGACGCCTCGGGTCCGATACGGAAACTTGGCAACCCACGTCAGATCGAAACCTTCAGTCCTGGCTCCGATGGCTTAAGCGGAAGCTGCCTCGGCGGCACTGAGACCGGACACTTCCTGTTCAATCCCATGAATGTAGTGTGCGCTGTCGGTCCTCCCGTGGGCGTAACCGACCCCAATCTAACGACTGGTGGAGTGCCGCTCTTCACCCACGGCAATATCAGACGAAATTCGCTCCGTGGTCCTGGGATTAACAACTGGGATTTCTCCCTTCAGAAGGACTTCAAATTCGCGGAGAACAAGTCGGTCGAGTTCCGCACCGAATTCTTCAATGCGTTCAATCACGTGCAGTTTTATAGCCCGACCTTCCAGGATGGCACGCAAGGCGGGGACGGGCTTTTCGGTCAGGTCACATCCGACCGTGCTCCGCGGATTATTCAATTCGCGCTGAAGATTTATTTCTAGGAGGCGTCGGCAGGCTCTAGCAAAACTTCTCCGTCTACCGCCGCTGGCTAAGCGAGTGGCGAATCGCTCATGCGGAATCGGGTGCGAACGTGTTCGGAGATCAGCTCAATCGCGCCGCGATTAGCAACCGGGTCGCTCTGGGCAAGGTACCTCATCGCATCCACCAGCAGACGCTGGCCATCGACGTAGCGCGGGTCGGAGGTGCGCTCTCTTCGCTTGCTGCCAAATTTGGGCGGAACAGGAATGGTGAAAACTTTTGCCATGAGCTAAGACTCAGTTCTATGAGGGTGCCCGGTCAGTATAGCGCCCCAACTCCGTTTTTCAGTACACATTCTTATGCTTTAGATTCAATCACTTACCCGCGAGGCGAGACGAATTGCGTCTTCTTCGTGGTTTTCAACTGAAACACGTCATTGCTAATCTTTGCCGGTATCCGGATCGAAGAATACTTGGTCAGGCGATAATCCCCCTGGGGCTGCATAAACTGCTGCTGTACCGAGATGCCGCGGCTAAGGTCGATCCATAACAAAATCTTCGTGAAATAGCTTCGCACTTTCTCGCTCTTGGGAATCAACTGCAACTTCGCTGTGAGTATACCGTCTATAGTCTCTTGGCCCTGCAACGTGACCTCGTAGGCCTTCTCCAAATCCTGCCCGCTTCCACCAAAGCCCAGCACCAGGTAGCTCTCGACGTCGCTCTGATTGCCGCCAGTGGAGTACTGCATGACCTGCTCGATCTTCGGCTGGTAGACTTGAACCTTGCCCTCCTTGTAGAGGACGAACTTGCGATCGGGTTCCTTTATCTCCGCCATCATTTCGATATTTTTTCCCGCCCGGCGATAGTAAATCGTACCCTTCTGGGTATCGGTTTCATCGACAACCTTTTGATATTGATCCCACACAAAATCCGCTTCCGCACTTTGAAAGCTGGCCGCGGTCGCGTCCATTTTCTTGAGGACGCTATCGAGGGTTGGGGCTTGCGGTTGCTGCCAGAAGAGACTCAACGCGAGCAACAGGTAGGAAGAAATGATCATGGCTGATGGCACGGGCGCTTCGCGAAAGCGATTCCTTCACCGCCAAAGACGTTGCGAGCCACGTCTCTCCGTCACTACTACCGCTTTACCCACACCCGGTAATTCTGCACACGCCCTTTTCCGTCGGATATGGCCTCATACTTCACGATCGACACCTCGCCGGAAATCGGTTCGATGATGCGCAGCAGTTGATCGCGCACCGCATTCTCATTCCCCGGCGTCAACGCCGAGGCTTCGATCTGATAAATCAATCCGCCGGCGCCGTCGGAGGTAACCAGAACCCCGGTAGGATGCGGGTCGCGAGGTACAGGTTTGTCGTTGAAGTTGAGCCAGGCCGGCGAGAAAAACACAAAGATCAGGATCAGCGTGACCATGATGTCGTAGTGCAGAGTGCCGCGTTCATGCTGCCAAAGAACATAGCTGCGAATTGTGCGCCAGACGGCGTTCATTGGTAGGGAAGGCGGGCCCGCGGCGGTGGTGCTGATTTCCACTCTCTGCAAGTTTTTGCTCGGCTCGAATACAAGCTCTGTCAGGCTCTGAATAACTCCGGCCCTGTGTAAGTCTAGTGACCGCCCGCCTTCTTGGCAATGGCGAAGCTTCTAATTCGCCTCCGACCACCCTCCCGGGATTGCTCCAGGCTAGAAGCCGGCAGCTAGAAGCTTTTAGACGTGATGCGCTCGGCCCCGATATAAGGCCGCAGAACTTCCGGAATCACGACGCTGCCATCGGCCTGCTGGTAATTCTCCACGATCGCCACCCAGGTGCGGCCCACCGCCAAACCGCTTCCGTTCAGGGTGTGCACATGCTCGGTTTTGTTCTTGCCCTCCGGGCGATAACGAATATTCGCCCGCCGCGCCTGATAGGACTCAAAGTTCGAGCAGGATGAAATCTCGCGAAACAACTGCTGCCCCGGCAGCCACACTTCAATGTCATAAGTCTTGGCCGAAGATGGCCCGATATCGCCGGTGCACAAAGTTACCACGCGATAGTGCAGGCCGAGTTTCTGCAGAATCGTCTCGGCGTTGCGCGTCAGCTTCTCGTGCTCTTCGTAGGAATTCTCCGGCCGGGAAAACTTCACCAGCTCCACCTTCTGAAACTGATGCTGGCGGATGATGCCGCGTACGTCCTTGCCATACGACCCCGCTTCGCTGCGGAAACACGGAGTGTAAGCCGTGAGCGAGATCGGCAGCCGCGCCGCGTCCAGCACTTCGTCGCGATACAAATTTGTGACGGGTACCTCGGCGGTAGGAATCAGCCAGAGATCTTTTTCTCCGTGCGGCACGCGGAACAAGTCGGCGGCGAATTTAGGCAACTGCCCCGTGCCGTACATCGACTCGGAGTTCACCAGATAAGGCGGCAGGACTTCCGTATAGCCGTGCTCGCGCGTGTGCAGGTCGAGCATGAAGTTGGCCAGCGCGCGTTCCAGCTTCGCGCCTAGGTCCCAGTACACCGCGAAGCGCGCCCCAGTGAGTTTTACTGCCCGTTCGAGATCAAGCACGCCGAGTTCCGCGCCCAGATCCCAATGCGGCTTGGGCGTGAAGTCGAACTTCGGGGCCGTACCCCAGCGCCGCACTTCCACGTTGTCATCAGCGCTGTGGCCCACCGGCACGCTTTCATGCGGCATGTTGGGGATGCCGGCAAGAATTTCCTGCAGTCGCGAGTCGAGATCGGCGGCAATCTTCTCCCGCGTCTGGATTTGTTCGCGCAGATCTTTGGTCTCGGCAATGGCCGCGCTCGCATCCTGGCCGGCTTTTTTCAGCTTGGAAATATCTTCCGAGGCCTTATTGCGCCGCGCCTTCATAGTCTCGGCTTCAGTAATGGCCTGCCGCCGCTGAACATCGACTTCCCGGAAGTCTTTCAATACGGCAGCCGGATCCATGCCGCGCTGGCGCAGCATCTCTTCCACCCGGGGCAGATTGTCGCGAACAAAGCTCAGATCAAGCATGGCTTAGGATCAAGCAGGGAACCACCTACTTTATCGGAAACGAGTGAAGAATGCCCGCTACGCCTTGATGTGGCAACTGGCCTGCCCGCGCTTCTCCAGATATTGCTGGTGGTAATCCTCGGCGGGATAGAACGTCACTGCAGGAACGATCTGCGTAGCGATCGGCTTGGAGTAGCGATGCGCTTTCTCCAGAGATGCCTTCGAGGCCTCCGCCACAGCTTGCTGTTCCGGCGAGTGAAAGAAAATCGCGGAGCGATACTGCGTGCCCCAATCCGGCCCTTGCCGGTTGACCTGCGTGGGATCGTGGTTCTCCCAGAACACCTTCACCAGATCGTCATAAGAAACCTGTTTCGGATCAAATTCCACTTCCACCGCCTCGGCATGGCCCGTGCGGTCGGTGCAAACTTCCTTGTAGTTTGGATTGTCGGTGTTTCCCCCGGTATAACCCACCCGAGTGGACAACACCCCCGGTATCGCCCGGAACGTCGCTTCCACTCCCCAGAAACATCCGGCTGCAAATGTGGCTTTCTCCATTTTAAGAGTGCTCCTCGTTGTATCCGCCGTGCCGGCGGCTGCCTTACCCTGTTTGGATCTTAACTTCTGTCCAACCCGAATCTTACTGTTTTCTATTAGATGACGAATTTTCCAGAAAGTCACCTCCTCCCGCGCTGGCCTCTTCGGGTAATTGACGCT
>Ga0074045_10006129_pt1 | contig 10361 bp, 8 predicted proteins | sample BogForMeECP23OM2_FD_94442 | JGI IMG/M metagenome (GOLD analysis project Ga0074045, IMG submission 94442) | Bog forest soil microbial communities from Calvert Island, British Columbia, Canada - Bog Forest MetaG ECP23OM2 | ecosystem: Environmental > Terrestrial > Soil > Wetlands ... | reverse complement strand
CCGCTGCTGGCCGGCATCGCCGCGCTGCTCACGGAGGGCGACGCCAGAGGTGTGAGCGACCCGGCGGTGCGCAGCGAGCTGCAGGCCGTCGGGCTCACGCTGCGAGGCGAATTCGCGCCGGCGCTGCCGGTGTGGGACGCGGCGCGGAAAGCAGCGCGCGGCGGGGGCGATGCGCTGGCTCTCGAGATGCAGGCCTGGTGCCTGCTGCGGACGGGCAGGACGGCCGAGTCGGCGGCCCTGGTGAAGGGCGGCTGGCCGCTCCTGACGGACAACCAGCGCCTGCTGTTCGATTTCCTGATTTACCCCAACCTGCTGTTCGTGCGCGCCGAGGCCGCCGCGGCGGCCCACAATGGAGCCGAAGCGCGGCGGCTCTACGATTTGTACCTGCGTTACGCCGGCGAGACCCGCGACCGCTTCGGGCAAGCCGAAAAAGCGCGCGCCGCCAGCCGGCTCTGAACGCCCTTACACGCCGGCGGCTCGAGCCGGCCCAATGGAGTTCAGTCTATTCGGACCCCACGGCACTTCCTGCGGCGCCGGGAGTCAGAGTCGCCGGGGGCGGCGGGGCATACTCCCACGCCAGCTTGTACGACGGAGCGCACAAGATCTCCGATTGCAGCACGACCAGGCTGGGAGGAGGAGGTACCACCCCCGCTGGCGTGGCCGTGGAGTTTACGAATTGGTTGTTGTAATACGCCAGCCCCTGGAAAGGCCTGGGCGTGACAACATAACACGTCAGATGCGCGCGCGGGTCCGTAATAGGGGTCACCGTGCCGGGAGTAGAGGCCGGGGTGGCCGAGGGAATCGTTTTTTGCACCGGGTTGCAGAACAGGATCGGCTCAATCACGGCAACAATCGTCGACATGAACTGGTCGCTGAGCCCGACCACATGCCGCGCAATGTCCCCGCTGGCCGCGTAGCACTTGTAATGGTCAAGGTCCGTCGGGATGGGCGGGAACCCAGGCGGGGTGACGGAGCCTGGAATGGGCAGCACCTTGCCGCTGGGCACCGCCAGGATCACGGCGTTGCGCGTGCGCAGGATCTGGTAGCCAAACTGATTCTCCACCAGGACGATACGCGGGATGATGGGTTGCGGGTTGATGAGATACATCAACAGGTGGTCGGCCGGATGGTTGATCGGCGTGACCTTCCCGTTGGGGAGGGTCTTCTGGACCGGCGGGCAGAGCTCGACGGCACGCAGGTCCGTGATGACCTCCGACGATTGGTTTAGCGCCGCGTCGAACTGGTCCTGCAGGAGAGCGGAAACCGGTTGCAGCGGCGATTGAACAAAGTAGCAGTGGAAGTGGTCGATTTCAGGTGGGCCGCTTGGTGGCGGCAAAAAGGGCAGCGTTTGGGCGCTCCCCAGGATGGCCATCGCCACCGGGAGAAACGCAGCCATTGTCAATGGTTTCAACAACATAGTCGAATGCTCCCTCCGAAATGGTACATACTGCACTCAAATGTACGCTCAATCCAGCCGGGATTCAAGGACCCCTTTTGTCGGATTCCTCTGTTTTCTTGACGCCAAACGTCAGAAAAGCTCAAGATGCAACCACGGCGGCAGCTCATCCTCCGGTCCGTGGGCTGTCCCTGAGACCGCCTGGAGGCACCCGGATTGCCGCTCCGCAGCGGCGTCAGATGGATTCGAGTTCCTCTTCCAGCAACTGCTTTTGATTCAGTTCGGCGTAGTAGCCGCCGGCGGCCAGCAGTTCGTCGTGCGAGCCGGCCTCGACGATGCGGCCCTCATCCAGAACGTAGATGCGGCCGGCCAGGCGCACGGTGGAGACGCGGTGTGAGATCAGAATCGTCGTTCGGCCGCGCATGAACCGGAGCAGGTTGGCCAGGATCCGCTCCTCGGTGATGGTGTCGACCGAGGAAAGCGCATCGTCGAGGATTAACAGGCGCGGATCGCGGACCAGGGCGCGGGCGATGGCGGCGCGTTGCTTCTGGCCTCCCGAGAGCGTGAGGCCGCGCTCGCCAACCTCGGTTTCCAGGCCCTGCGGGAAGGTCTCCAGGTCGGGCGCCAGGCCGGCCATCGCGGCGGCCTCGCGGATCGCGGCAGCGCTGGCCCGGGGGGCGCCCAAAGCGATGTTTTCAGCGAGCGTGGCGCTGAACAGGAACGTCTCCTGGGGCACATAGCCGATCACGCGGCGGATGTCGGCCGGATCGTACTCGCGCAGATCGGCGCCCCCCAGCAGGACCCGTCCGGCGGTCGGATCGTAGAGCCGCGGCAGCAGATTCACGAGCGTGGTTTTGCCGCTTCCGGTGCGTCCGACGATGGCGATGACTTCGCCCTCCCGCACCTGCAGATCGATCCCGTCCAGCGCGCGCCGCATGCGGCCGCCGCCGTTGTGCGCCACGGGGAACTCCATCCGGACGCCCTCCAGCGCCAGGTCGAACGAGCCCGGCAGCGCGACGGGCAGGGCGGGCGCGGTGATGGACGGCCGCTCGCGCATGATCTGCTGGATGCGCTCGAGCGATGCCGTGCCCCTCTCCATCAGGTTCACCACCCAGCCAAAGGCGATCATCGGCCAGATCAGCGTGCCCATGTAGAGGTTGAACATGACGAAGCTGCCCAGGCTCAGCGAGTGCGTCATGACGCGCCAGCCTCCGACAAACAGGACCACCAGGAACGTCAGCCCGATCAGCGCCTGCAGCAGCGGCATGAAGGCGCTGGATAGTCTGGCCAGCCCGATATTCTGCGCAATGAACTGGCGATTCAACGCCGCGAAGCGTTCTAATTCGGCTTGTTCCTGGACATAAGCGCGCAACACGCGCGCTCCGTTCAGATTTTCCTGAACACGGCTGCTGATGTCCGAAAAGAGCGCCTGAATTTTCTCGAAACGAGCGTGAATTCGCCGTCCGAACAAAACCACCACCACGGAAACCAGCGGCGTGGGAGACAGCGCCCACAGCGTCAGCCGCCAGTCCACGGCGGCCATGACGCCGACGGCCAGAACGAAAGTCAGCGCCGTCTCGGCCCAGTACATCATGGCCGGGCCGAGCATCATGCGCACGGCGTTCAGGTCGTTGGTGGCGCGCGCCATCAGGTCGCCGGTGCGCGAACGGGCGTAGAAATCGTGGTTCAGCGAGACCAGCCCGGCGAACAGATCGTTGCGGATGTCGTATTCGACGTCGCGCGAAAGCCCCACCAGAAGCACGCGCATCCAGTATTGGAAAACGCCTTTGAACAGGGCCGCACCGACGATCGCGCCGCAGATCAGCCATAGCCGCCCCAACCCCTGGCCGCGCGTCACGGTGTCGATGCCGGAGCGCGTGATGAGCGGAATCACGGCTCCGGCCAGGTCCTTCAACGCCAGGGCCAGCAGTCCCAGCACCAGGGCCGGCCGGTAGCGCCGCATGTAGGGCCAGAGGGTTTTAAATGCCGGAATCATGGCACGTCCGAGCGCATGGGTCTCACAAGCCGAACGGCGTGGACAGCAGTTTCAGATACTCGTCGAGGATCGTCTTGCGGGCTTCGCGCACGCGGAACCAGTAGCGGTTCTGGAACAGGGGGCTCTCCGCGGAGACGGTGATAAAGGCCAGTTGCGGGCACAACTTGCGGTACAGTTGCGTGGCCCGGCGCGTGTGGAAGGCCGTGGTGACCAGCAGAAACTTGCGCACCCCGTCGCGGCGCAGCGCGGCGCAGCACGTTTCGGCTTCGGCGGCCGTGCTGAGTGCGCCGCTCTCGATGCACCGGAACGAGGCCGCGGGGTAGCCGTGGCGCCCGGCAAAAGGAATGCTGGCGGCGCATTCCGGCATGTCGTAAAACGTCGTCGGGCCGCTGACGTAAGCCACACTCGCGTAGCCCAGGCGCACCAGTTCGCCGGCCTTGAGAATCCGCTCTCCGGATTTGCCGCCGGCCAGCACCAGGATCGCATCGGCTTTCTGGGGCGGCTGGCCGACATCGAGAAACGTGCCCACCCGCTCGACGATGGGCTCCCGCAACAACCACGCCACGACGATCAGAGCGAGACACACCAGCAGCACTGCCAGCCGCGGGCGAATCAGCGCAGGCTTCACGCCGGAGCTCACTTGTCGTCGTTGTCCAGACGACCGGCGCTGCGCAGGATCTGGAACATCCTTTCGACTTCGGCCGCGTCCTCGTCGCTGAGGATGCGTGGCGGCGGCGGGGCAGGCTTTTCCACGGCCGGCGCCGCGGGCGCTCCGAAGATCCGGCTGTGAGGCACACCATTAATCAGGGCCTGCGCGCAGCGCTGCTGGATCAAACGCAGCAACAGGCGGCAGTCTTCGGCGTGTCCCGGGAACAGCAGCCGTAGCGGCCGGCCTTCGACCAGCGTCAGGTCGACCACCAGCGGCGAAATCCAGTTGGTCTGGTCGACGCGCCGGATGATCGACCAGGGGATGACGCGCCGGCCCACCACGAGATTGTCCTCGGTCACGTCGATGCGCGGCCGCAGGGCCAGCCAGGCGCAGCCCAGGGCGCCCAGAGCAAGCAGTGCAGTGGGCATCCAGGCCGGCCACCAGCTCAAGGCGCACCAGGCCGAAAAGCCCGCCATCAGGAATCCCATCAATGCGGCCAGCGGGTAGACCCGGGATGGGACAAATCGGTTCATGGAAGGGGTGCCACCTTCAGGCTAGCTGCGCTTTGAACGAGCGTCAATGCCGTTCCGCCTGGAGCAGGCCCAAGGCGGTCCCAATGTAATGCACTGCGCTCCACGCCGTGGCCCCGACAACCGCCCAGACGAGCGCCGTAAACACTTGCTGCGGCGGCAGATCGGGCCAGCCGGCGCGCAGCACGCAAGCCCCGGCGAGCAGCAACTGGCAGGCCGTCGAGAGTTTGCCCCAGAAGCTCGGCGGGAAGCGCCGTGCGCGGCCCGAGGCCATGGCGGCGGCGGCAACGCCGAGAATCATCGCGTCCCGGCCCAGCACCAGCGCGGTCAGAGCCCAGCTCAGCATGCCGCGCCAGGAAAAGCAGACGTACAGCGTGGCGGCGAGCACCTTGTCCGCCACCGGGTCCAGCTTTTCGCCCAATTCGCTTTTCCAGTTAAAACGGCGCGCCAGGTAGCCGTCGAGCGCGTCGCTCATGCCCACTACAAACAAAACCGGCAGGGCAATGCGGAAATTGCCGTGCGCCAGCTCCCAGCCCAGCCAGGGCGAGGCAACGATCCGCAGAAGGCTCAACAGATTGGGTGGCGTGAGCCAACCGTGTATGTCGCCAGTCAGACCATCAGGCTATCACTTGCGCCGCGACGCGGTTGGCCAGTTGGTCGAAGGTGATGACGTCGTACAGCGACCGGTCGGACATAATCCGCGCCACCAGCGCGACGTGCATGGCGTGGCCCGCACGCTCGGCCACGACGTGTCCCAGCAGCGGGCGCCCGATGAGCGCCAGATCGCCGATCAGGTCCAGCGCCTTGTGACGGCACGGCTCGTCCTGGAAACGCAATCCTTCCGGGTTCATCACGCCGTCTCGCGTGAAGCACACCGCGTTGGCCAGCGACGCGCCCCGGATCAGGCCCATGTTCTGCATCTGCTCGAGTTCCCAGGCGAAGCCGAAAGTGCGCGCGGGGGCGATCTCACGGGCGTAAGTTTCCGGCGTCACCCGCAGGTCGAGCTCGCGTTCACCGACCTGCGCATGCGGGAAGAAGACGCGGCAGGTGAGAGCGAATGTGTCGGCCGGATAAATCGCGATGCGCTTGCCGTTGCCCTCCAGATGCACCGGTTCGAGGACCCGCAAATAGCGGCGCCGGCGGCGCGTCTGGCGGATGCCCGCCTGGTACAGCAGTTCGATGAACGGCCGGCTGCTGCCGTCCAGAATTGGCACTTCGAGGTTGTCGATCTCCACATAGGCATTGTCGATGCCCATGCTGTAGAACGTGCTCAGCAGATGCTCGGTGGTGGAAATCAGTACGCCCTGGCGCATCAGGCTGGTGGCATAGCTGACTTTCTGGACATGGCGCCAACTGGCCGGGATTTCGAAATTGTCCAGGTCCGTCCGGCGGAAAACGATTCCGGTTGCCGCGGGCGCCGGAGTAAGCCGCAGTTTCACTGCCACGCCGCTGTGCAGTCCGACGCCTTGCGTCTCGACGGCACGCATCAAAGTTGTTTCAAAACGCACTGGCCGCTCCCATCAAAGCAGGTTCCAGCGAACCCAAGCTACATGCTATCAGGTATGCTGCCCAGTGATAAAGTTACTTGTTTCCTATGATTTACGCATTATTATATGTGGCTTTATTGCCACTTTTTGTTGCATCCTCGCGGCATATGCGCCGATGCATACTCCTCAACATATTGCTGCGACAAGAGTTTTCAGTTCCAATGGAGACTCAATTTGGACACAGTCGGGGGGTGCCGGCAGCTCGGCGGCCTTGCGGCTGCAAGTCTGCTGAAACACGATTGAAACTCCGGCAGGCGGAGATTCCGCTCGCGGTGAGGGCTATTCTGTAGATGATGTCGCAGCGCAGGCGTCTGTACCTGGTTGATGCTTTCAACTTGATTTTCCGCGCGTACCACGCCCGGCAGCGTAGCGCCGCGCCGCCGATGCGCACTTCGCGCGGCACATCGACCGAGGCGATCTACATTTTTCACAACATGCTGCGGCGCATCCAGCGCCAGTTCGCTCCGGATGCGCTGGTGGCCGCATTCGAGTCCGAGGGCCCCACGCTGCGCGACCAGGAATTCGAAGCCTACAAGGCCAACCGCCCCGAGACCCCGCCCGAATTGATCGAACAGATCCCGACCATTGCCCGGCTGCTCGACGCGCTGCGGGTGCCGGTGGTGCAACTGGCGGGCTACGAAGCCGACGACGTGATCGGAACGCTCGCCGCACGCGGCGCCGCCGCGGGTTACGAGGTCAGCATCGTGTCCAGCGACAAGGACATGCTGCAGCTGGTGGGCGACGGGATCTCGGTGCTCGATCCGATGAAGAACGACACGCTGTACGACGCCGCGAAGGTGAAGGAGTACAAAGGCGTCCCTCCGGAGCGCATCGTCGACTTGCTGGCGCTCTCCGGCGACTCAGTCGACAACATTCCGGGGGCGCCGGGGATCGGCGAACGAGGGGCCGTCCAGCTGCTTGAGCAGTTCGGCTCCCTGGATGCGCTGCTGGAGCGCGCCTTGGAGGTCCCGCGCAAGTCCTATCGCGAGAGTCTGCTATTTTTCAAAGATCAAATCCTGCTGAGCAGGAGCCTGGCCACGATCCACCGCGACGCGCCACTGGCGGTTGAACTCGACGCGCTAGAGGTCCAACCGCCCGACCGCGAAGCCCTGGCGGCGATGTACCGCGAACTCGAGTTTTTCAGTTTCCTGAAGAATCTCGAAGCCGCCTCGCCAGCTCCGGACTCCGCGTCTGCGCGCCAGACTCTGGCCATCGAAACTGCCGAGGAACTGGCCCGGTTCCTCGACCTAACGCCCTCCGCTGAGCCCATCGCCCTGGCCTTCGACCCGCCCGCGCCCGGCGGCCTGGGCGGCGGCGCCATCGGCCTCGCGACCGCGTCCACTTCGGCCACTGCAGCCTGGCCGCTGCTCCATGCTCTACAATCGGACCTCGGCCGCCGGAACTTTAGCCTCCACGACTACAAAAGTCTGCTCACCGCCGGCCTGCTGCCCGAGACCGCGCAGGGCATTGAAGACCTCTTCCTGCATGCCTTTCTGGTTCTCGCCGACCCCTCGGCCTGCGAATTCACTTCACTGTGCACGCGCTATTTGAGCCACGCCCCGCCCTCCGGCGCCCCGGCGCGTGCCGCGGCAATTCATGACATTGCATCCCGGCTGCGGCCCGAAATCAACGCCGATTACCGCCGCATCTACGAGACCGTCGACCTGCCCCTCGCGCCGGTGCTGGCGCGCATGGAGCGGGCCGGCATCCGCGTCGATCCGGACGTGCTCCGGGGCCTATCGGAGTCGATGGACGCGCGGCTGCAGGCTTTGACCGGGGCCATTTATGAAGCGGCCCGCCATTCCTTCAACATCAATTCGCCGCAACAATTGGGGAAGGTTCTGTTTGAAGAGCTGGGACTGCCCGCGCAGGGCCGCACCGGCAAGACGAAGAGCTACTCGACCGCCGCCGACGTGCTGGAGGCGCTGGCGCCGTTTCACCCGGTCGCACAGAAGGTCCTGGACTACCGGCAGGTCACCAAGCTCAAGGGCACGTACGTCGACGCTCTGCCCGCGCTGATGGACTCCGCGGGCCGGGTCCACACCACCTTCAATCCCGCCGGCGCGGCCACGGGCCGGCTCTCGTCGTCCAATCCCAATCTGCAGAACATCCCCATCCGCAGCGAGCTGGGCCGCGACATCCGCGCGGCCTTCGTACCGCATCCCGACTGGGTCCTGCTCTCGGCCGACTACTCGCAGATCGAACTGCGCCTGCTGGCCCATTTCTCTTCCGATGCGGTGCTGGTGGAGGCCTTCCGGCACAACGAGGACATCCACACCCGTACTGCTTCCGAAGTCTTCGGCGTTCCGCCGCTGATGGTGACCCCCGAGATGCGCCGCAGCGCCAAGGCGGTTAATTTTGGAATTGTTTATGGACAGACGGCGTTTGGCCTGGCGGCGCAGATCAGCGTCTCGCGCGAAGAGGCGGAACGTTACATCCGCAGCTATTTCGAGCGTTACGCCGGCGTCAAAAAGTGGATCGACCACACCGTGGCCGAAGTGCGCCAGCGCGGCTATACGCTGACCTTGCACGGCCGTCGCAGGCCCATCCCGGACATCCAGTCGCACAATGCCAACGCCCGCTCCTTCGCCGAGCGCACTGCCGTCAACACGCCGCTGCAGGGCACCGCCGCCGACCTGATCAAGCTGGCCATGATTGCCCTCGACGCCGATCTGCGCGCCCAGCGGATGCAGACCCGCCTGCTGCTCCAGGTGCACGACGAGCTGGTGCTGGAATGCCCGCCCGAGGAGCTGGAAGAAGCCTCCCGCCTGGTCAAGCGGCGCATGGAAGGCGTGGCCCATCTGAAGGTGCCGCTGCTGGTCGAAACCGGCACGGGCCCGAACTGGCGGGATGCGAAATAGCCTTCGCGGCGGCGGTCGCGCCTGAATGTGCGCAATATAACAAAGGTGCGGCCATCCAAGCGCCGGGAAGAAACGGGTCAACGACATGCGGGTCATACTGTTCGGATCGACGGGCATGGTGGGGCAAGGCGTATTGCGAGAATGCCTGCTCGATCCGGATGTGGAAGGCGTTCTAGCGATCGTGCGCAGTGCAACAGGGCGACAGCACGAGAAGTTGCGCGAATTGGCGCACGAGAACTTCTTCGACTTCTCCAACATTGACGACAGAATCTCAGGCTACGACGCCTGTTTGTTCTGTCTGGGGGTCTCTTCGGCAGGCAAGAAGGAAGAAGACTATCGGCGCGTGACGTACGACCTCACGCTGGCGGCGGCGCGGGCGTTGGTGGCGCGCAACCCGAATATGACGTTCATCTACGTATCGGGAGCGGGGACCGATAGCTCCGAAAAGGGCCGAATGATGTGGGCGCGGGTGAAGGGCCAGACGGAGAACGCGCTCCTGAAGCTGCCATTCAAAGCGGCGTACATGTTCCGACCTGCTTTCATCCAGCCGCTGGACGGGATTAAATCGAAGACCCGGCTTTACCGGGCCCTGTATACGCTGACGGGGCCGTTGTATCCACTGTGGAAGACAATCGCGCCACGGCTGGTGACAACGACCGAGGAGCTGGCGCGGGCGATGATCAAGGCCGCCAAAGAGGGGGCGCCCAAGCAGGTGCTGGAAAATCAGGACATTCGCCGCCTCAAATGACTTGTCGCTGAGGAATCGAAACACAGCGCCAGACCGATTGCTGGCGCGCACATCTCAGTAGCGGTTGGCAAGCGGGGCGACGTCCACTCTTTCACAGATCGCGGCTGCGTCACGCAACGCGACCGCTCCCTTTGGTCGCGGCTCCGTTGCACAGGTCGCGGCTCCGAAACGCTGGCCCTGGGGTGTGTCCGGCAGCCTGGATCGCGTTGCCCGGGCGTCGGCTACGACGGGATGGAGAAGACGACGCGGACCTTGGCGCTCACCGCGGCCGGCTTTCCCGTCTGCCGGTCGATCGGACACCACACCGTCCTGGCCAGCGCCAGCCGCTTGCGGTCGCTCTCCCGCAGCAACTCCGTGTGCCGGTCAAACTTGATCCGCGTCGCCGTCCCCACCCACGTCCGGGCCACGATCCGGTCGCCCGGCAGCGCCGGATGCAGATAGTCGATCTCATGCCGCACCACCACCCACAGCAGCTTCGCCTGGTCGGCGGGCGGCGCCGCGGCCGTCCAATGCGCCACGGCGGCCTCCTGCACCCAACGCAGATAGGTCACGTTGTTGACGTGCCCCAGCTCGTCGATATCCTCCGGCAGCACGGGAATCAGCACCTCGTACGGCTCCGCGGCGTGGCTCATCT
>Ga0074045_10006128_pt1 | contig 10361 bp, 4 predicted proteins | sample BogForMeECP23OM2_FD_94442 | JGI IMG/M metagenome (GOLD analysis project Ga0074045, IMG submission 94442) | Bog forest soil microbial communities from Calvert Island, British Columbia, Canada - Bog Forest MetaG ECP23OM2 | ecosystem: Environmental > Terrestrial > Soil > Wetlands ... | reverse complement strand
TTACCAAGTCAGATTCTCCATCGCGAACGCAAAGAGGTTCGCGATGGCGGCAGCGATAAGGCTTCGGGCTTACTTCAACGCAGCAGGTTTATGGGCGATAGCGAAGCGGACGAAAGACGGGTGCTTTTTGCCGCGCATTATGCGCCAGTGCGGACGAGCGCTATTTTTAGCCCAACGATTTCGGAATCGGGCTAGCCGCATTCGTTTTGCTCATTTTCTTGACCGATGCGCGCCGCCGTGGCTTGTTGTGATGCTGGGCGCGTTCGTCACATCCGCTCTTGCCTGTCAACTTTGAGGTGTGGGCCTGACGGCAGGGAAGCCACCGTGGCGTCCATGCTTGCACGATCTCCCTGCTTCGGACGAATGCGCCGCCGCTATAGAGGCCAGAGAGGAGATTTCAGGGTCCTTGGGCATCACCACTCCGCCTGCACGAAAGCGCTTGTCAACGCGATCACGCGACGCACTTATCGCGGCGTCAATATCCTCTCGTAGTGGGGTCGCGATCGAAAAGGAAACGACTTTTGCCTGTTTTGTTCAAGCAGGATGGCACCGCTGTCAAAGGCGGAGAAGTGTTGTGGCCACGGGCGACAACATCGGCGCCAAAGTCAGGCGTCAGCGCCGATATTGGTCAGTATTTGCCCCAACCGGGCGTTCTGCTCGGCGTCGTGGATGAGGCCATCGGATGAGCGCGCATTGGCGAGCGCCTGATCGTAAAAGGACTTCAGCCAGGTGATTACGAAATCTTGCTGAAAATCGGCAGGCCTGTCGCCGATGGCCGAAGAGTCGAAAGCGATGGCGCGTTGCGGTTGTTCGACGCCGAGGGTCGCGATGAAACGGTTGATGTGTCGCTCCGCGACGATCGTCGCCTTGGCGGCGGCTTGCTCGGCCGTCTCTATATGCGTCGCGTCGGCGATCGCGGATTTGATTTTTGCTTCGAGTCCCCTGCGCCGCGCCGTGGCGATGAGTTCTGTCGCGACTTCTTTAAGCGCCTTGCGCGGCGCCCCGATAGCGTCGGCGAAAGCCGGATCGTCGCAGGTTTCGTGCACGCTCTTCGACCACAATTGCAACGAGGCGCGGGCAAAACCATCGTTTCGGTTGGTGCGCGCGCGCGAGCCAGTCATCGGCGCGCCGCCAACCGGCGCCGGCGGTCGCGCGCCATTGGATTTCACGAGATCAAGCAGCCCGCCGCGCCGCGTCGACGCCGCGGGCCGCGTCTCGGCGGGCGCAGCCTCCGCCTTGGCGTCGATCAGCGCGCCGCTCAGGCGCGCCTCGTAGAAGGCGTCGATGAGTTCGCCGCGATCGACGCAGAGACCGCGCAAAAAGGCGCCGAAAGTCTGCCGCGCCACGCATTCTTCGAAGTCGGCGATGACACCCTCGGCGATCGCTGTGCGCTCGGCAACGCGCTGCTCGGAGTCGGTCGGTACGTAATGCGGGACCAGAACCTCGCTCATGCGCCTCTTGAGATCGCTCATGCGATTGCGCGCTTGCGCCTGCTTCATGCCAGGCTTGCAGACTTGTTCGAGCGCGCCGGCGAGATAGGAGACGCCGCCGTCGTTGAGCCGCATGACCTCGTCGAAGGCGCGCATCGGATCGCGAAAATGCCGGATCACTTCCGGCGCGCGGGCGTGGGCCTCGCGCAGCTGTGCGATGCGCTCGATCTTTTGCGGCAGCACGGCGACTTCGCGATCACCGTCATATTGGATGACGCCTTCCGCCTTGTAATTGGGATTACGTATCCAGAAACAGTTCTTGAACGGCTCGTCCGGGGTCCATCGGAGCGGCCAGGCGGTCGCCACCTTCGCGAAGGGCTTGATGAGCGAGGCCTCCAGCCGCGCCTGGAAGCGCGTGATGGGATCGACGCCGACATCGGTCACCTTTTCGGAGAGGTGCTGATCGAACATCGTCAGGATGAAGAAGAGAAGCTCCGGGCGGCCGCGCCGCGCCTCCGGCGTCGCGCCATGCGTCGCGCCGATCCACTCCTCGATCACGGCGGGCAGGGTCGTCACGTCGAGATTGCTGGGTCTGAGGCACAACAACATGCTGTTGAGCTCCTGCTCGGCCGTGTAGCGCTGGAACAAATAGTCCACCTTGCCGCGCAGAAACAGTTCCTTCAACGCATTGCCCTGCGCCTCGCGCAGATATTTCGTGAGATCGTAAGGCGTGCGGCTGCGATAGCCGGGAAAATCCAGAAGGTCCGTGTGCTCGAAGAAAGGCCAGGGCGTCTCTTTCAACGTCATGCGCAATTCGGCGGCGAGCGCGGTGACGACGGGACGCGGCAGCGCGACGGACTTGCCGCCCGTCGAAATATCGAGCGAATCGGCGCCGGGCTGATCGAGACCGGCCAGCGTCTCGACGTTGAGAATGCCGGTGGCCGCCGGAACCAGCGCGTTCAGCGGACAATAGGCGTCTTCCACGAAACCGAGCTGCTCCAGGCTTTCCAGCAAGGTGAGAAATAGCGCCGTCAGCTCCTTGTGCCTTCCCCATAAAATGGAAAACAGTTCGGCCCGGTCGGCCAGCGCGAGGCGCGGCGCCAGCGAAGCGAAACGCGGCCAAAAGGGCGCGAAGATTTTCGCCTCGGCGCGACGCAGCTGGCGCTGGAAATAATCCTCGACGTCCCAGATATCCTCTTCGCGCAGCACGTCGACATAGGTCGTCGTCCGACGCGCCTCGAATTGCGCGAGGTGGCTGTCGACATCCTCGCCAGACAGCGCCGACTCGGCTTCGAGATCGCCGTCGAAGAAGAAGGAATTGCAAATGATTTTCAACACGTCGGTCTGCGTGAGCAGACGCAGTGCGACGGGAAATCCCGGCGGCGTCTTCGGACGATAGATGGAAAATCGCGTGACGAGTCCGGTCGCCTCCTTCTCGCCATAGGGGTTGATGTCGCGGATGAAATCGACATCCGGCCGTGCGGCGTCGTCGAACAGCGCCGTCAATGTGCCGCCTTTTCGTCCCATCACGGAGACGAGATAGGACTTGCCGGCCTGGCTCGGGCCGAACACGCCGACGCACATTGGCCGATCGAGCGAGCGGGCGAGACGGCGCACGCGATAGGCCTCGTTGCGGAGCGTGCGCTCGAGAAATGCGCGCTCTTGACCCAGCAGCGCGTCGTTTTTTGGATCATTGATCCAATCGAGCGCCTCCTCCGCCGCATGCGCGGTGGCTTCGCAGGCTTTGGCCAATTCCGCGTCGACCATGATCCCGTTTCTCCTCTCAGACGACGGCCAGAATGCCGGTGTCGAGCCAGTAGCCCTGTTCATTGCCCAGCGTGTCGAAGGCGAGGCTGAAAGAGCGCGTCACGGGCGCGCCGTCACGCGCCGTGGCGTCCGCGATGCGCAACTCCTCTTTCTGCGCCTCTTTCGACGAGAAGTCGCGGCTGTCGTATTCGGCCAGCTCCTCGGGCAATTCACGCTCCAGCATGACGGCGACGGGCCTCTGGATGGCGCGGCCGGCGGAGCCTGAAATCAGCTTGATCCTATACAAGGGCGTCGCCACCCAGCGCTCGATCGGCAGCTGGCGCGAGCCCAGCAGCGTCGGCGCATACCAGCTTACCTCGCCTGACTGCGGGAGCTTGGAAGCGTCTCCTGCGGCGGCGGAAAACAGAACGTTCTCCGAGCGCATTTTGCCGTCGCGCTCGATGACGCCGATGTAATTGGCGGTCGAGCGCATGGCGAGCCGATGCGTATAGAGTGTGAAATTGGTAATCTGGCTCTCCGCCAGCGCGCACAACATGCAGCCGACCACAGTCGCGGTCTTCGGGTCTTCGATGCGAAAGCGCGAGCGCCCACCGAAGGGATACCAGTTGCCGGTGGGATAATTGGTCAGCGGCAGCACGCGGTCCGGCGCCACGGCGAGCTTGTTGACGAAAAGGTCGATGGTCGCGGGCAGGCGCGAAGGGCGTCCCGAGAGCAGCACGAGATCGCAGTCGAAATTATGCACGGCCTCTGCGATATTGTCGAAGACGCCGCCCAGCGTCGTCTCCACCGCATTCTTGATGCGGGCGAAATCGATGGCGACCTCGACCTGTGCGAGACGAAAGCCGGATGCGCCCCAGTTCGCTGCGGTTTTGTCGACATAGTCGAGGATGCTGCCCTCGAGTGGCGTCGGCTGAGCGCTGGCGCGTTGCACCAGCTCCTCGATGGTCGCCTTATCGCTGGATGCGGCCCAGGTCGACGCCGCGCTCTCATAGACCGAGAGTAAAGCGAGCGCTGCGGGTTTCATCACGCGCAGCACGAGCTTGCGGCGCAAATGCTTGTCCTGTTCCGACATGTTGGCGCGATCGGCGCCGAAACGGTCGATCAGAAAATCCCTGGCGTTGGCGAGGCCGCACGCCTTTAGATCGGCCTCGATCGCCGGCAGCAGCAGCTGTAGGATGGTCTCGTGCAGGATATCCTCGCCAGCGATGCGAAACCCTTCGCGGAAGGTCTGCACCGGCACGATCGCGCGATTGTCCTCGACGTGATAGGTCGTAATCATCAGATCGGTGGTGCCGCCGCCCACATCTATGCTGGCGATGCGTACGGAAGGCTGAGGCGTCGTCTGCGGCGCGGCTGTGCGGCCAACCTCGACGAATGGGCGGGGCCGACCCACAAGCTGCATGAACTCGGCGATGGCGCCGCCGAACTTCTGCGCGATCTCGCTGTAGAGATAAACGAATTGTGCGCAGCTCGCCTCGTCCCATGAGGCGTGGACCTCCGGGATCAGAAGGCCAGGCGGCGGAGACTCGGTCCAGCCCATCATGTCAAAAACGAGCTTCACCGCGGCGCTGGCGCGGCTGCGCAAAAGCCTTTGCTCTCGCACCGGCATGGCGGTCGGCAGGGTGAAGATGATTCGCCGCAGGCGTCGCGGCGTGTCCTTTTCGCCGCGCGTACCGCGCAATTGCGGATTGTTGATTAGCGACAGCGTCTGAATGAGAATTTCGGCGACGAGGAAGGTGAAAAAGGCAGAGCGCGAAAAGGTCAGCCGCGCCGCTGGCTTGTCGAGTTCGGCACGATCGGGCGTATAGGCTAGCCGTTCGTAAAAACGGCGCTCATCGGCGAGCTGACGCAGCACGTCGCCGCGAAAATTAACGAAGCGGCGCGCAGCGCGGTCGATCGTCGGCGGTTCGCGATTGGCGCCGTAATCGCCTGGCTGGTAGCGCCATTCCTGATTCACGGGATCCACGTCGCACAAATAGCGCTTGGGGCTGGACATGCCGCTGGCGCCTTCCGTGCCCTCGGCGCTCTGGCGATAGCGCGCCGCCTCCGGGCCGACGCGCACGAGGCTCGGCCAGAAGAAGGCGCGCGTGCGCGTCGAAAAGCGCGAAAGATATTCCTTGCCGAATTGCGCCTGCGCGAGCTGCACGTCGCTCTCGAAGGGATCGGCGTAGACGCGGTGCGGCTGCTCCAAATCGCGCAACTGCAACACATAGGAATTGCCGAGTTCGGTCTTTTCCTGATTGGGAAAATTCTCGATCAACATGCCGCAGGTGCGGCTGTTGCCGATGTCGAGCACGAGATCGACATTGACCGGCTTGATGGCGGGATCATTGGACAGCGTGTCGATCAGCTTCAGACGCGGCAGGGCCACGGCTTCCGACAGAAACTGGAGAAAGGCGACATAGCGCGCGGCGTGTTCGAGCGGTTGACGGTCCTCCGGCCGCAGGGCGCGTCCGCGCTGCGCGGTCTTGAACTCGGTGAACAATTCGTCGATCCAGCGATCGACCCATTCCTGGCTGCTGGCACCGCTCGCGCCGTTCTGCCCCGGGTGCGCATCGGACACGAACGAAGCGATGTCGCGAAAGAGGCCAGCGAAGACGAATTCATGCTCGCCGAGCGCGTCCTGAGGGCTCAGCGCGACATAGGCGCGGTTGGGTCGACGCTCCAAGAGCTCCGTGTCGAGCGCAAGAACGACGATATGCGTATAGCCCTGTGAATGGCCCCCTTCGGCGGACGAAACGCGCAGCCGCGCCCAATTGCTTGGCCCGGGTTGCAGCAACTCTCGGCCATATTGGTCGCGTCCGGCTAGAACCGCGAGATAGGGGACGGGCGCCCATTTTTCGAGAAACGGCTCAAGCGCCTTTTGTTTGGAGATTTCATAGACCTCGTCGGCGCCCTTGGCGGGAAAGGGCGGCTCGAGTTCGGGGTCGTCGTCGTTCCAATTGGGGCGTAATTCGATCGGGGTCACGCCGCCCTCGCCACGCATGTCCAAGCGGCGATGCTCGATGAAGGAACGCGAGAAACGTCCCGTCTTCTCGATGTCGAAGCCGAAGGTGAGGAACTGAACCCCTGAATACGGCGCGATTTTGAGCGTCTCGCCCCTGGGCTGGCTGCTGGAACCTGGCGTCATCTCTTTCGTCATCCCTCCGAGAAAATCGTCTGGGCGCCTTCATGGTTTCACAAAAAACGTGAAAACTTCCAACCTTTTATTTCGATGCAATTTTTCGCGGAACCAGCCGAACTTGTGGCCGGAGACGCTCCGATAGCAAACCCTGCGCTCCGGGCGCCTTTAGCGGGGCAGCCGGGCCACTTCTATTTCGACGTCGAACTTCTCCGCCACACCGGGATAACTCCGCTCCTGGTCGCCGTTACGCACCAGCACGGTGAAAGGCACGGGACGCAATGGCAAACCATGCGTGAGATAATTGACGACGATGCGATACATGCCGGCTGGCGGCTCCTGTTCCCAGGTCGCGTGTTCGACGGGATGCTCCTCGGCGTTTGCAAGACTGGCGTTGCGGTCTTGATCGAGAACGCCGCCGCAGGCCGATTTCTGGCCGTAGTAGAGATGGCCACCCGGGCAATAGACATGCAGGTCGAGATCCTCTCGCCCGTTCCAGGCGAGCGTCACATCGAGGCGTCCGCGCTGAAGCCCGGCGGCGTCTGCGCGTTTTTTGGTTTCATCGCGGCTCGGCGCCCTATCCGTCTCGCTCTTGCGTTGCGGCGGCGGCTTCGGCTTGTCCGCGCAATTGGCGGCGATGCGCTTTTCTGCTTCGAAAACGGCGCGTCGTAAGGCTTCGTTGCGCGCGATCAAATCCTGCTGTGGTGCGTTTTGCTCGCGGACGCACTGGCTTGCATCGCGCAGCAAGGGGAGATCGATGGCGCAAGCCGGCAGCAGTTGATAGAAGATCGCCGCGATGATCAGCCAGAATGGCAGCCAGAAGAGCCATGAGGCCGCGCCGCGAAAATGGGTCAGTTGGACGGCGACTCCTCCCTGCGCCAGCGCCGTGCGTGTCAACCCGGGAATGAAGGCGCGGCCGCGCAGGCGCACCCCTTGCAGCTCGTTCACTTTTGTGCGGGTGACGATGCGCGCGGCGGAGAGGGGCGCTGTGGCCTTCCGGCGGCCCCAGCCCGTCAACAGAGGCGTCCCCGAGGCCGACCACAGCTGCGTGTCCTGATCGCTGGTTTCGACGGCGGCGCGCAGCCCGATGGCGAGTCGGAGATTGGTCTCGCCACCGGCGGCTGCGAGGCGATCCGCGTAAGCGCGGATGTCGTCCTGTAACTTGTGGAATGTCGCCAGCAGCTTCTCGCGTTCGGGCGCCGTCAGCGACAGCAGCGGCTTCGGGTCTTCGAGCGCAACGATGTGCCAGTGGGTGAGGCCGCGCGTCGGATCGGCGACGGGCTCCGCAAAGAGCGCCGCCGCCTCGGGCGAGATTTCGATGCGCAGAACGTCGCAAAGCCGCTCCCAGGTCAGCCCCGGCCACTCCTCCGAGACTGGCATATCGCGATCATCGGTGGTGGCGACGCGGATGCTATACATGCGCCTCCCCGCCATTTCTGATGTCGCGCCGCCTGAGGGAAGCCATCGGCCCGCGCTCCCTCACTTTTGGCCGGGAGGCGTCGGCGGGGCCGAGGTCGGCGCCTTCTCCGTATCGTCCTTGCGCGCCGTCGGTGGCGGCTGGTTCGGCAGCGGGCTGGTCGGACCAGCGCCGTCGCATGCGCTGTCGTCCGCGGTGAAGGGGATCTGCTTCTCGGTGAGGAATTTTCTCAGCGCGCTGACGTCCAGGGCGACATTGCCCACTTGACTCGCTTCCGCGAAAAACAGCGAATTTACGCCGCCCAAACGTCCGCAAGCGTCGACGAGTGGGCCGCCGCTGTTGCCATGAGCGACCTGCATGTCATGAACGACGATCGGCGTCTCGGTGTTACCGCTCGTCATGGTGTTGTTGATCCGCCCGTATCGAAGATCCGCGCCCGGCACGGTGAAGCGGCGCGCAGCTAGCCGCTGGTCGTCGTCGCCCTGGGTCAACGCCTCTTTTAGCTCGTCGATGAATTTATCGAAGGCCACGTCGTGCGCAACCAGGAAGCCCGGATAACCGGCGATATAAGCGGTCGAAAGCTTTGGCGGCGCGCCGCCCAGTTTCAGGGCGCTGACGCCTGCGACGGGCTCGACCTCCAGCACCGCGAAATCTGGCTGTGGGCCTGCGCCCTTCACCAGGGGCGGCGTCTTGGCGAAGACCCTCGCACGCCGCACGCCACCGAACGTTCGGCTTGCAACGTAGATATGCGCCTCGTCGATCGCGTTCTCGACGACATGACGATTCGTGACGATATATCGGTCGCCGATAAAGAAGCCGCTGCCGCTGGACGCTCCTTTCTGCATTATAACGAAAACATAAACCGTTGCTTTTTCAAGCATTTCTGCAATGGTTGCCGCTTGCGGCGGTTCCCCTGCGCGCGGCGGGAGAAACACCTTGTCCGGGGGGCGCGGCAGCAGCTCCATTTGCGGTGGCGGCTCCTGCTTGCCGGGTTCCGTCGGCGCCAGGCCAGGCACCGGAACTGTGCCGTCGGCACGGCAAACGCGCTCGTTGTCGGCCTTTTGCAGCGCCTTGAGCTGCGCCTCCAGCGAATCGTTCGATTGTCGCAAACGCTCCGCTTCGAAATTGTTCCGTGCGGCCTGATAGTCGAGATCGGGATAGACCAACACGCCGGGCAGCAGTAGCACGAGCAGCGTCGCCGCCGCGATGGCCGTCGCAACCAGCGGCGCGCGCCAGGCGGGGAGCGATCCCGCGCCGCCCCCCTCGCCCCGGTGCTGCGGCGCGACGTGGCGCGGCAAGAAAGACGCGTCCGGCCGAGGGGGAGAGGGCGCGGGAGGCGGCGGCGGTGTGACTTCGGAGGACTCGGTCGCAGCAGACGACGGCACGCTCGCAGCCGGCGCGGGGGCGCCGATCGCCAGCGCCTGCGCCATCAGAGGAATCAATCCAGGCGCGAAACGGCCGAGCGTGCGTGAAAAATGTTCCAGCCGGCTTGCAGGATCCTGCCCCACCTCCTGCGGCAAATAACCCCAGTTCACCAGCAGCGGCTCACCACCGATCGTCAATATGTCCTTGTTCGAGGTTAGGCAGAGACTCGCCGCCACGAGCGGCGCCAGATCGCGGTCCGCGAGCGCTGGCGCCAGTGCGTTCAGCCGCTCCGCGAGGCGGTCGGCGATCGGCTTGCGGGCGACTTCGTCGATGGCGTCGACCTCCATCGACCTGCCCTCGAAAGGCCCGTACCAGGAAATCGCTGTCGGCTGAGCACCCACCCCGCGCGGCAGCACGGGTTCGGCGAACAGGCCGGCGGCGTCGCGACCGCATAGCGCCTCAAGGCGCTCGACGAGATGGGCGAAATTGGCGATCGCCTGCTTCCCCGCGGCGATGACCGGGACGCGCCCGGTCTGTTCTGCGCTGAGAATAAAAAAGCGATTTTCGCGCGTCATGCACAAACCCCGATCCTAAGACGGATCATGCAACGCGCTCCGTAGGAAATCAGGCGCCAGAGGCGCAAGAAGCCATCCTCACCGACAAAGCCGTTATCCGACCTATAAAAGCAATCCGTGTATGACGATATCGTGACATTTCGCTCCGCAAGTTTGTTAAGCGCTCCAGGATGACAGTGGGCGAGCGATCGTGTATCCGCCGTTATCAGGATAAAGCGGGAGATGAGCGTGCGCGTTATAGACGGCGAGCAGCCGGGCTACGCCGTGCTGGTTTTCGACAAACAGGTCGACAGTCAGTCATTGCGGCTGGCGATCAAATCCTTTCAGGTCGGCCAGGGCGCCTATCTGGGGCCGGGCGGCACATGGAACCGCTCACCACATTTCTTCACCACTGCGCGCGTCGAAGCGCCCAAGGGCGGCTTCGGCTATCAGGTCGGACCAGAAATCGTCAATTATCTCCTGGAGGACGACCATATCGAGGCGAGCAGCGACGATGGGCTGCTGCGCGAAGACGGATTTTGGGCCAACGCCATTCCGCTGATGATGCCGGACGGCGCGCGCCCGACGACATTTGTGGCGTCGCCGCCCGTACAGGACGCGGCGCCGCCCCTTTCTCCAGCGCCTCGTCCTCTCCCTCCGGCGTCGCCGCAGCCATCGCTTTCGCCGACTCCGCCGCCGCCATCGCC
>Ga0074045_10006127_pt1 | contig 10362 bp, 9 predicted proteins | sample BogForMeECP23OM2_FD_94442 | JGI IMG/M metagenome (GOLD analysis project Ga0074045, IMG submission 94442) | Bog forest soil microbial communities from Calvert Island, British Columbia, Canada - Bog Forest MetaG ECP23OM2 | ecosystem: Environmental > Terrestrial > Soil > Wetlands ... | reverse complement strand
CCGAGGAGGCGCTGCGCCTCAGTGAACAGCGCTACCGCTCGCTCGTCGAGGCCACGGCGGCGGTCGTCTGGACCATGGCGGCCAACGGCTTGGCGGAGTCGGAACAACCGAGCTGGAGTGCGTTCACGGGCCAAAGCACTGACCAGCTCGCAGGCTGGGGCTGGCTCGACGCGATACACCCGGACGATCGGGCTCACACCTTCGAGGACTGGTCCACGGCCGTCGCCACCTGTTCCTTGTACCAGGTCGAGTACCGAGTCCGTCGGCACGACGGCGAATACCGGAACATGCTAACCCGCGGCGTGCCCATCCTCGGCGGGGACGGCGAAATCCGCGAATGGTTCGGCACTTGTGTCGATATCACCGACCTCAAGCGAGCCGAGGAGGCGCTCCGCGAGAGCGAGGAGCGGTTCCGCGGCACTTTCGAGAACGCCGCCGTCGGCATTGCCCACAAGGATGTCACAGGCCGCTTCCTGCGCGTCAACGAGACGTTCTGCGACATCGTCGGCTACACCCGTGACGAGCTGCTCACGATGACCTGGCAAGACATCACTTACCCTGGTGATCTGGCGGCCATCGTTGGGCAATACAACCCCCTGATGCGGGGCGAGTCGCTCAGTTTCTCGCTGGAAAAGCGTTACCTGCGCAAGGACCACTCAATCGTCTGGGTGGACGTGTCCGTCTCGCTCCAGCGCGACGCGGCGGGATTACCCGCATACGCCATCGCGATGGTCCAGGACATCTCGGAGCGCAAGCGACTGGAGGGCGAGTTGCGGCAGGCCAAGGAGTCGGCTGAGTCGGCCAACCGGGCCAAGGACGAGTTCCTGGCCAACGTCAGCCATGAGATTCGCACCCCGATGAACGCAATACTCGGTATGACGGAGCTGGCCCTCGACACTCCGCTGACGGACGACCAGCGTCAATACTTGAAAACCGTCAGGTCCGCGGCCGAGAGTCTGCTCGGCATCATCAACGACCTGCTCGACTTCTCCAAGATCGAGGCCGGAAAGCTCGAGCTGGACCTTGCCGATTTCTCCTTGCGCGCGGCACTGGGCGACACCCTGCGGGCACTGGCCATCCGAGCGCACAAGAAAGGACTGGAGCTGGTCAGCCACGTGCAGTCGGACGTGCCCGATGCCCTGGTCGGCGACGCCGGCCGGCTGCGCCAGTCGTTGCTCAACCTAATTGGCAACGCCATCAAGTTCACCGCGGAGGGCGAGGTGGTCGTGCGGGTCGAAGTCGCCAGCGATTCCGTCCCCGAAGGGGAAGTCGGCCTGCGCTTCACGGTCACCGACACAGGCATCGGCATTCCGCCCGAGAAGCAGGAGACGATCTTCCGGGCTTTCGAGCAGGAGGACACCTCAACCACGCGGAAGTACGGCGGCACAGGGTTGGGCCTGACGATCGCCGCCCGGCTGGTAGCCCTGATGGGTGGGCGAATCACCGTGGACAGCCAGCCGGGGCGGGGCAGCACCTTTAGCTTCGCGGCGCGGTTCGGTCTCCAACCGCACCAGCCGGAATCGGTCGCCTCCTCTCCGCCCGTTCTGCTTCGCAACCTGCGCGCGCTGATCGTCGACGACAACGTCACCAACCGCCGTATCCTGGAGGAGTGGCTACGCGGCTGGCAGATGGAGCCGGCGGCGGTGGGCGACGGGCTGGCCGCACTGAACGCCCTCTGGCACGCCGCCAGCGTGGGCCGGCCGTACCCGCTGATGCTACTCGACGCGCGCATGCCCGACACGGACGGGCTGGCTCTGGCCGCCAAGCTGCGCGAGCACAACGAGCTCTCCTCCACGCGCATTATCCTGCTAACCTCGGGGGACCGCCCCGGGGACCTGGCCCGGTCGCGCCAACTGGGGATCAACGCCAACCTGCTCAAGCCGGTCCAGCAGGAGGAGCTGCTCGAGATGATCTACCAGGTGATGAGCCGGACCAACGGCGACGCGACAGAGGCCGCCCAGTCTGCGCCGTCTCAGGAGCCTATCCGCGGTCTGGGCCCAAACCTGAAGCCATTACGCATCCTGATCGCAGAGGACAACGAATTCAACGCGCAACACCTGGAGCGGCTGCTGGTCCGTGGGCACCACAGCGTGCGGCTGGCGAACAACGGCCGGGAGGCGCTGGCCTTGCTCGGTATCGACGCGCAGAAGTCAGGGGCCGATTCTTTGATACCTCCTGGTCCGTCCCCCCCGAGCTTCCCGGCCAAGGCCAGTTCCGCCACCTCTGATTTCGACCTCCTCCTCCTTGACCTACACATGCCGGAGCTGGATGGGTTCCAGGTCGTGCAGGCGCTCCGGGAGCGCGAGCAGGTAACAGGGGGACACTTGCCGGTCATCGCTTTGACGGCGCGCTCGCGGAACGAAGACCGCGAGCGCTGCCTCGCAGCGGGAATGGACGATTTCATCACCAAACCCGTTCGCTCTGTTGAGCTGTTCGCGGCCATCGAGCGTGTGCTCTTCGACCACAAAGTTCCCCCGCCCATCCTGCCGGATACTGGCGACAGCACCAGCCTGCTCGATCCGGTGGTCTTGCTCGGAGCCTGCGGAGACGATGCAGAAGGGCTGCGCGCCATGGGTCAGGGCTTCGAGGTCTATCTCCCGCTCCGACTGGCCGAGGTTGCCGATGCCCTCCGGAATGAGAACGCGCCGGGGTTGCGTATGGCCGCTCACAAGCTGTGTGGCCTGCTGTCGGCGTTCTCCACAGTGGCCGGTGGCGTTGCATCAAGCCTTGAAGATCACGCCGCTTCCGGCCGTCTCGAGGAATGCCGGCCCCTGGTCGAGCAACTCGAAGTGATGGCTCGACAACTCGTCCAGGAGATGGACGGCTTGTCGATCGAATCGCTGCGAGAGCAAATGCGTGCTGCTGGCGACACAAAGTCGCACTGAAACGGGCACCCGCGAGAACCCCAAGCTACGCGACGCAAGCCGGTTCACCTTCGCGATCTCGAATTCGGCTCGTCCCGTGCCCGAAGACGCCGCGATGGGAGTCGGCGATGTGGTCCTGGGCCGGGTCGTCGACTTCGGCTTCAACAGAGCGTGCAACTTCCTCCTTTAGCGACCCTGCCGCCGCTTGGACATGGCCTATAAGCCGATGCCATCCCTGCCTGATTCCCATGGAGCAGAGATAGCAGGAATTTTCCGCTCATTCAATGAGAACCGCCCCGCGTGCGAGGATACTGACACCGGCACGCCGACGTTCGAATTGACGATGAAATACACCCACATCGGCCTTCAGGATCAGGCCGACACTCTGGCCGGGCTGCCATTGACAAAAGGTTGCACAAATACTGATTGGACGGGTATTGGCCGGATTTCGGGCGGTGTCTTGGGTCAGGAGGTTTCAGCGGGTGACAGTGAGGGCGACTGCGAGGATGAGCCGGAAAACGAAAAACCCCTTCCGGGGAAGGGGTTTCGTCGTGTTGTGTCAGTGCCAGTCAGGATCTCGCAGTTGGCGTAGGTAGTGGAGGCGGCGGGAATCCAAAACACCAATCACTCTATTTTCGCAATTCCTTATATACCATTTGTTTGTGGCGATCGAGATTTTGCGGGATCGAGCGGTATAGCACCCAAAATCCCCCCTCCATAGCACCCATCTCACGACGCAGGTTCAATTCGATTGGAACCAAATCTGCTTCGTGAGAATCCTTCGTTCACCCGCTCGCTGCTTGGCGGGGGTTCCTCATCAACTGGACGGGCAGCAAGCGGCGACAGGCCAAGCAGATCGTCGCCCTCTTCCCCGCAAGGATCGCCACGTGCTACGAGCCGTTCCTCGGGGGCGGCTCCGTCCTCTACGAGTTAGGTCGGATCGAGTGCAGCGACATCTGCGAGCCCCTGATCGCACTCTGGCAGGTCGTCAAGGACGACCCAGGCGGGCTGGTCAAAGGCTCATCTGCCTCGTGGACTGAGTGAGCTGGTCACTCAGGCTTCTCCGCAGTGGAAGCCGACTCTGAAGAAGGGTCTGGCCGGTTTACGATCTCGATGGCTTTGGGTGACTCTTCCGCAGCCTCATCTTCTTTGATTTCTAGCACTTCCCCGTCTTTGGTAACGTAGATATCGCCTTCCCGATTCACCCCCTCATCATCCCACACTTTTCCACGGCTGACGTACTTCCGTGGTCGCCCAACCGGCTTGGGCGCATACCGATTGATCGGTGCTGTCAAGGTGCAGCCCAGTGTATCGAGAATCCTCCCCACTGTCTCAGTGGTCAGTCCCCTCTTGCCCGACATGAACTTCCCGACCTGACTGGGATCGATATTTGCTTCTTTGGCTAGTTGAGAATATGTAATTCCACTTGCCTGGATGGCAGCCCTCACTGCCTGCTCGAACATCGTCATCGTCTTTTCCTTTCTGGTCGAGTTGTCTACGCATCATTGTAGAACTACCCTACCGAAAGTGGAATACCACATCGTCCAATTTGTGCACTATCTCCTGAATTCTCTATAGTGGCATACACGGTTGCATGGATTTGCAATATTTTGAACTTAGGGTAGATATCTCGTCCGAAACTCTGTATGATGCATGTAGATCAAGGAGGACAATAGGTGGCATGGACGCATGGGTACACATATGCAATTAATAGTTCGCAGTGAACATTGGCATGCGTGCATATCTGTGTGGATGTGATTTATGTCAAACAGGACCATTGTGCCCAAGACAAGGGCTGTGGTCGCAGCCATGGCGGCAGCAGCGGTAGCGGAAGACGTTGCTGATGAGGATGAAAAGGACGATGCGATTGCACCGTCCAAAGAAGTGACCGTGATCGCTGGGGGCAAACCAGTCCTCAGCCACCCACGGATTCATGAATTGTTCCCGAGGCGTGACGGCCAGCAACTGCGTGTGCTGGTGGATGCAATTTCCAAGCATGGGCAGTCGCATCCAGTCCTGCTCGTGGATCGTGGCGACTGCTTCATCATCATTGATGGGCACGACACCGTGCGTGTAGTTGCCTACCTCCAGTCCGAGGGCAACCCTATCCATCTTTCCTACGAGGTCTACACCCCGCAGGCTGCTGACCCCGATGGCGCAGCGATTGAATGCATGGCTGTTGCCATCCGCAGGAAGTTGTTGGCGACCTCGGTGGAACTCACAAAGGAGCGCAAGCAAGATGCCATCCTGGCATACTTGGTTACGTGCTCTCAGAGAGACGTGTACCAATCAGCCCGATGGGTATCACGCATTTGGGGATGCACACCTTCGTGGGTGATTGATGTTCGCAGGCGTGCAATCAGGAGCGGTTCACTGCCCTACCGTAATCACTACCAGAGTGAGGACGGTAACTGGAAGGTGGCCGAGAACACCTACAAGGATCGGGATGCGCCGGGGGTGTTGGAGGCTGACCCCGATGTGGAGGAGGCGTATGATATCGTCCGTATGACGCAGGCGACCCCGCCAGCAAGCCCACGCATTGATGAAACCGAAGCCCTGGAGTTGATCCAGGCTGGCGGCATGCGTGACACGAAGGAGGATGCACCCTCCAAAGAGTTCGGTGATCTCAAAGCCAGCGAGGAGGACATCAAGAAGACTGGCGATCACATCAAGTCAGAAGAGGAACTCCTGACTGAATGGAACTCCAAGAATGAGAGGCCAATCAAGGAGGATATCCTGTCTGCGATGTATGAAGCCAATCTCATCGACATTGATGTGGATGCTGGCGAGGTTAAGCCATTGACCGATCCCTCCAAACTGGAGGCGATCCTGGTTGACCCCATTATGCCATGCGTGCTGGAGTTGGGCATCTACAAGGACACTGCCCATACCCACCAGGCAGTGCTTGAAGCCATCCATCCGTTGCTTGTGCCAAAGGCCAAGCCGAAGTCACCCCGCAAGCGGACTGCGTGAACCAATCTCGGTAAATATTCGCCCAACCCGTTCTAGGACTCTGCCCAAGCTACGTGTACATACGAGTTGGGCGAATATTTACCATTCTCGGGCATGGAAGCCCGAGCTTTTGTTCGAGGAGATGACTTATGTCTGAGAGCAAGAGCAATCCGCAGAGGGAGAAGTCCTGGACCGTAATGGATGCCCATGACTTATATGACGACCCCGCAGGCAACAACTGATCTACACGTGGGCGTGGAATCCCACTTTTTTCTTGGGTCTCCCGACCGGTGATCGTCGTCCGTCCCCTATGACTCTCATCATTGATACAACACGGGAGGAACCGTGGGTCAACCCTACGAGCAGGCGGATCAGCAATGGGAACTCCCGGAGATTGACCCCGATCTTCGAGCACGACTCAAGGCGGAAATCAGTCGATGGGGTCGGGTGCTCGTGCCGATGGTTGTTGATGAGCATGACAGAATAATCGACGGCACACTCCGATGGGAGATCGCCCAAGAACTCGGAATCCGAGACATTCCACGGGTCAACGTTCGAGGTGGGACCGAGCAAGAATTCAGATCCAATTTTGAGCAGGAAGACGGGGCCACCCAAGGCGTGCGAACCATGTCCGGTAAGATAGGCGCGTAGAACGGCGCCGCTCGGCACGCTGCGTAATGCGCGGAGTCAGGTCGAACTCGGCATGTGGCGTGGCCGAGGGTGGTGCGGACGGGCCGGCCAGGCGTTCGAGCTCTCTAAGCCGGGCGTGGCGGACAGAGCCACCGCCAATTCACTCGCCGTAGACCGCCGCGGGCCACGACAGGATGACCAGATCGTCAAGACGAAGCTCCCCGCAGGGAACTGCTTGCGGATTCTGGATCAGGGCCTGGGGCCAACGCGAGCCCGCTGATCAAGGAACCGGCCGCTTGAGTGACCGAACGCGATGCCGGTTTGCTCAAGGGTGGGCTGGACATCCCTGCCACTCACGCCGGATGCAACTCACTTCGCATCGAACACCCGATCCGGACGTTGACGCACCGCGTTTGGTCAGGCGCTGGTCGAATCGGAACCTTTGTCTTTCATCCGATAACTGTCTCCTTGAATGACGATCGCCTCCCCGTGATGCATCAGCCGGTCGATCAAGGCCGTTGCCAGGGTGTTGTCCACATCAAAGAGGGTGCCCCATTCCCGGAAGGGTCGATTCGTGGTGAGCACGATCGATCCGATTTCATAACGGGCAGCGACAACCTGGAACAACAAATCAGCCCCGCGCTTGTCGATGGGCAGATAGCCCAGCTCATCGAGGAGGAGAAGACTGGGACGAACGTAAGTTCTGAGCGTTTTGCCCAGCTGCCCATTGATCTGGGCCGTGGTGAGATGATTGATCATGTCCACTACACGCGTGTGGTGAACAGAATAGCCACGCTCAGCCGCTGTGTAACCGAGCGCCGTGAGAAGATGCGATTTTCCAGTTCCAGTGGGTCCGATCAGCACGGCACACTCGTGTTGCTGAATGAAGTCGCAGTCGAACAACCGCAGGATCGTAGCCTTGGGGATCCGCTTGGGGAACTTGAAATCGTACTCGGCCACGGTCTTCTGCTTGGGGAGCCGTGCCTCACGCAGCCGCCGCTCGAGAGCTCGTTGCTGACGGGCGGCCTGTTCCGTGCCGAAGAGCGTAGCCAGGATCTCCAACATCGAGCTCCCTTTGCGGGCGGCCTCATCCAGCACTTCGCGGTAGGACTTGGCGATCTCCGGGAGCTTCAACTCGGCCAGGTCACGGTCGAGCCGTGCCTGGAGATTGTCATCACGTCGTGCCATGAGAGTCCTCGTCGGTGTTGTTGCAGAAACCGTCGTAAATGGCGGGATCAGCGGGCTCCAATTCGATCTCGTCGATCAATTCGCGCCGCTTGGGAGCGGGCAGAGTAGGCGTGGGGAGTTGTCGCCGCCGCCGTTCCGCCAGCAGGAGGTTCTCGACATACGCGGCGTCGTAGGTCGCCAGCTCCAAGGCCCGAGAGACGGCGCCGAGCAGTTCCGTCCGGCCGTAGAGTTTTGCCAGACTGAGCAAGCGGCGCAGGTGGACACCGGTCTTCACCGGCTGGCTCTTTAGGTGGAGGTGGAACAGGCGAGCCTCGGGCCCCAAAGCATCAAACTCTTGTTCCATCGCGGAGCCCCGAGACCGCTGGCGCTGCGCAATCGCTGCCAGGCGGTGGTCGGGCAGCACGATCAACTGCCCTCGCTGGTAGCAGCGGACATGCTGGGCCAACACTTTGCCCGCGTGCAGCACGCGGACTTCGTGGCGGCTGGCGCGAATCGTGACCGGCCGGCGCACCAAGTACGGCGGCACCGAGTAGCGATTGCTGTCGAACTCGATGCGCGCATGGGGACTGACAACTGCCGGCAAGACCTCGTCGGTGTCGAAGGGGATCGCCGGTAGCGCGCGGAGCAGCGACCGCTCTCGCTGGAAGCGGTCTACAGGCCGCTCTCGGGTTGTTTCGTGCATCCTCGCGTTGGCCACCTGGTCGCGCCACACGGGTGCAAACGCCTGGTAGCCCTCGAAGCGGATGAGTTCATCGGCGCGACCGGCCAGGGCATTGTGCTTCACGTAGCGCACGCTCCCCTCGACGATTCCTTTTGATTCTGGATCGCGCCGTTCGCAGGCGATCGGCTGCAAGCAGAAGTAACCGCACAGTGCCAAGAACTCGGGATGGAAACAGGCGGCACGGCCCGAGCCGTTGAGCACGGCCGCCTTCAAGTTGTCGAAGATGATGGCGCGAGGACTGCCACCGAAGAAGTCGAGGGCATGGACCACTCCGCGGTAAAACTCTGCTTTGCGCTGCGAGAGCGTGAATTCGATGAACATCAACCGGCTATAGCAGAGCACGGCCACGAAGACCGAGACCTTGCGTGTCGTGGCGCCGACTTTCACGCGGCCGCACTCTCCCCAATCGACCTGCATCGCCTGGGCCGGCTCGTAGTGGACTTCCTGGTAGACACGCCCGCGCGCGGGGCGGACCATCCGGAGGTAGCGGCGAAGGGTGCACGCGCTGCCGGTATAGCCATCGGGACCGCGAGCAATCTCCTCGCAGATGCGCACCGCCGAGAGTTCCGGATACTTGGCCAGCAGGGCGTCGATCTTGGACCGGTGAGTATCCAAGAGGCTGGCGCGGCGTGAAATTTGGCACGCGGGGGGCTGGTCTAATTCGAGTGCCGCGGTTACCGTCTGCCGCGAGCAATGGAGTCGTCGCGCGATGGCCCGGCCGGAGAGCTTCTCGATCTCGGCCAGGCGGCGGATTTCGGCCCACAAGGCAACGTTCATGGCGAACTCCTCCCCTCGCTGGCATGAGGCGGCGCGATGGCCTGGCGCAAGATCTCGCCAAGTTGCATCAGCCCTCCGCCAGGCTCACAGCTGCGGCGCTCGCCGCAGGGCGGCACGGAGAGGACCTGCGTCCAGCGAGTCTCATGGGCGATCAGATCACGGGCCAGCAACTCGTCCCGGGCCTCGATCAAGGCCGGCAGGGTCATCCGCAGCAGGGCAGCCAGCGTGCCGTCGCTGTAGAACGACAACCCGTGCTTGTCGGCCACGGCCGAAAGGAAGAAGTACAACAGCACGGCGTCGCGAGAGAGATACGCGGCGTGCTCGCGCACGAAGCGACGGTCCACCCAGGACCAGCCTGTTGCGGGAGGACGCCGCAGTCGCGCGGGAACGAGAATCGGTTTTTGGGGCATGCTTGGGGCTCCTGAGAATAAACAGCCTGCCCCAGCAGATCAGCGCGCAGGATGGCACCGCGATAATTGACGACCGGCGTAGCTTGGGGGAATCGTTACCCAGGAGGTGACCGCGACGGTGCTGGGTGAGGGATGAGGCGTTGGCGACAAACGCGGCGCCGGCGCGCGGCTTGATACTCGATGGCCCGTTTCTTCCGGCCATCCAAAGTGCCGCGTGAGAGCCACTTGCGTTCACGGTCCTGGACATTGCGAACGGCCTGACGGCAGGCGGGGCAACAATAGCGCGCCGGGTTGCGGAGTGAGGTCACGGGCGATTCGTGGCAGCCCGGCCGATCACATAAGGGAAGGGAAAAAAAGCTTCTGCTGCGTGACCACGCGCCGGCGTAACCTCTGGGTGTTGAACGGCCTGGGAGGCAGCCTTGACCCGCTGGCGGCGCGCGCGCTGGGCCTGGGCGTGCCGGGCTTTGACCTCGACGGCCTGGCGATGTTTGGCCTGCCGCCGCGCCGCCTGCCAACGGCGGACCTGCCGCCGGCATTCCGGCTCCTGGCAGTAGCGCTGGTTCCAGCACCGTGGCTGGTACTGGCGCCCGCAGCCTTTACGCAGGCATCTCCGCGCGCGGGGCCGGCGCCCTCTGGCCAGACGGCGGCGTTTTCCTTTAACGTGGTGGGCGCCCACGGGAGGCTCGTCTCCCAAAGGAAAAGCTCGGGGAGAATGTGTCCGCATTCTCCTCGGGCGCTATCAAAACGCGAACCAAACGATTGCATGTCAGTCTAAGGCTTTCAGCGGGAACAAGACAGAGAACAAGACGGCATTAGAAGT
>Ga0074045_10006124_pt1 | contig 10363 bp, 7 predicted proteins | sample BogForMeECP23OM2_FD_94442 | JGI IMG/M metagenome (GOLD analysis project Ga0074045, IMG submission 94442) | Bog forest soil microbial communities from Calvert Island, British Columbia, Canada - Bog Forest MetaG ECP23OM2 | ecosystem: Environmental > Terrestrial > Soil > Wetlands ... | reverse complement strand
ATCAGCCCAATTGTCAGCCATAAAGGAAAAAGAGGCTAAATTGGCTACTGCGCAACTTAACTTCGGGTACACTAAGATTTATGCGCCGGCCGATGGCTATATCACGAAGAGGTCAGTGGAAATAGGAAACCAGATAGAGGTTGGACAGCCACTGATGGCGGTCGTCACACTTAACGATATTTGGATAACTGCAAACTATAAGGAAACACAACTGGAGCAAGTCAAGACCGGCCAGAAGGTGACGCTGAGAGTCGACACTTATCCCGGCAAAAAATTTAATGGAAGGGTTGACAGCATAATGTCAGGCACCGGCGCGGCATTTTCACTTTTCCCCCCGGAGAATGCCACAGGTAACTATGTGAAAATAGTGCAGAGGATACCAATAAAGATAGTCCTCGATAAGGATGCTGACCCGAAGCACATCCTTCGCATAGGGATGTCAGTCGTGTCGACCGTGCTGGTCGAACAGTAACGGGAAGCTGAGCCAGAGGACCCGAACCTTCTTATGCGCCTTCTGACAAAGAAAGATCGCCATCACCCCCGCGACATGACCGCAGATTTCCGCCACTCAACTTAACATGAACAAATGGATTGTTGCCATCGCCGTAATGCTCCCCACGCTCATAGAGATCGTGGACACGTCAGTGGTCAACGTCGCTCTCGACCATATCCGGGGAAGCCTGTCAGCAGGCATTGACGAATCGACATGGACCATCACCTCATATCTCGTATCCAACGCGATCATTATCCCCATCAGCGGATGGCTGAGCAAGGTCTTTGGGAGAAAGCGGTACCTGATCTTCTCGATAAGCCTGTTCACTTGCAGCTCCTTCTTCTGCGGCTCCGCGTGGAACCTCCAGAGCCTTGTTTTTTTCAGAGTCCTTCAGGGCATAGGCGGAGGGGCGCTTCAGCCCATTTCCCAGGCCATACTCCTTGAGACTTTCCCGCCTCGGCAGCATGGGATAGCGATGGCCGTCTTCGGCATCGGAGTAATGTTCGGGCCGATCGTAGGGCCCCTTCTGGGAGGCTGGATCACTGACAACTGGTCCTGGCACTGGATATTCTTCATCAATATCCCCATAGGTATCATTTCCATCATTATAGCCATGATTGTGATCACTGACCCGCCCTATATGCGGAAGATGAAGATGAAGATCGACTACTGGGGACTCCTTCTCCTCAGCACGGGCCTCGGATGCCTTCAAATAGTCCTTGATAAAGGACAGAGGGAAGACTGGTTCTCATCAAGCTTTATTGTATGGCTCGGCATCATTAGCGTGACATCCCTGACACTATTCATTATAGTTGAACTCTTTGCCGAGCATCCGATAGTGAATCTCAAGACCTTCAAGAATATTTCATTCTCCACGGGCAATTTGCTCATGTTCGTCGGTTTCTTTAATCTCTTTGCAAGCATAGTCCTTCTGCCCATTTATCTTCAAACGCTCCTGGGCTACACCTCATTTCTTGCGGGCCTTGTTCTCGGACCTGGTGGCATCGCAACACTCATCGCGCTTCCGTTAGCAGGCAGGCTCGTAACTAAGGTCAATCCGAAAGGGCTGCTGGCCTTCGGGATTACAGCAAACGCCTATGCCACATACCTCATGTCAAACTTCAACCTTGCTGCCGATTTTAGTACCGTGATCTTGCCAAGGATTGTGTTAGGGGTAGGCATGGGATTCTTCTTCATACCTCTTACCACCCTCACAATGTCCAGCGTAAAAAAGGAAGATATGGGCAATGCCACGGGAATATTCAATCTCCTGCGGAACCTTGGGGGGAGCTTCGGTGTCGCTTTTGTGACTACCATGCTGTCGAGGCGTGCCCAGTTTCATCAGTTACGCCTGACAGAACATCTCACGCCTTTCGATACCACTTATCAGATCATTACCCGGCAAAGCAGCAAATTGCTCCATTACAGAGGGATTGAAAGTTTCGCGCCACAGCAAGGAGGTCTGCCGGTCATCTATGAGCAGTTGCTCAGGCAGGCTTCCATGCTGGCATTTAATGATGCCTTTTACATCACGTGCATCATCATGATATGCATCCTCCCCCTGGTATTGCTGATGAGGAGGAGCAAAGATACGATGACAGTTGGCATGCACTGATGCCCGAATATGGTATACTTGTCCTATGAAACCGCTGCAATTCTCTGGTGTGAATCCGACTGTTATTAGACGGACCACCCCTTTCTTTGAAGAATTATTGAAGGACCATCATGAAACCGTGCACTCCATTCATCTCGTGGGAAGCGCCGTTACCGAGGATTTTCATGAAAAACATGAAGAAATTAATTCTGTAATTGTCCTCAACGAAATCCACTTTGGTTTCATGAGGTTTCTCGGCTCTCTCGGGAACAGATATAGAAAGGATGCGATTGCTGCGCCGCTGATCATGACCCCCGTCTTCATAGAAAACTCACTCGATGCCTTTCCTATCGAATTCTTGGACTTCAAGACTATACACAAGACCGTTTTCGGAAATGACATATTCAGCGGATTGACCATTGACCTGCCGGACTTAAGGCTGCAGTGCAAGCGAGAGATGAAGACGCGGCTTATCGGCATGAGACAGGGATACATTTCATCGCTCGGCAAGAAGGAACTCCTGACGGAGCTCCTCTCCAAATCCGTAACGGGGTGCATGCCTCTCTTCAGGGGGATCATTACACTGCTGGGCAAGCAGCCACCCGTCCGAAGGCATGAAGTGGTGAAAACACTTGAGAATGTGACGGCCGAGCGTTGCAAGAAATCGCAGGTATGCGTAGAAACCGAGATATTTGAAAAGCTTCTTGCATTAAAGCATAAAAAAATAGACCCCTCAGAGGAAGACCTTCACCTGATCTTCAAGCGCTATTACGGGGCCACTGAGATCTTAGACCAGCTAATTGATGAACTTCATACGTAAATCCAACTGTAGCGTCCTGAACACAGAGCCAAAAAAATACCGCGCGCAGCGCAGACTATTCTTATTGATGCTCATTGTTCTCTGTGCTCTGTGCTCTCCGTTCGCCAGAGCTGTCGCCTCGACCCCAGAGCCACCTGGCATGCCGGCCGCATATGTTGAAGACCTTGCTGGCGTCATGAGGGACGACGCAAGAATAAAACTAAACGCTTATCTGAAGGAACTGGAATCAAAAACCACCGCACAGGTCGTTGTGCTCACGATCCAGAGCCTCGACGGAGAGAGCATCGAGGGGTTCTCGATCAGGACCGTCGAAAAGTGGAAACTCGGACAGAAAGGCAAAGACAACGGAGTCTTGATAACCGTCGCGGTCAAGGATAGGAAATACCGCTTTGAGATAGGATACGGACTGGAAAGCATTCTGCCTGACAGCTTCGTTGGGTCTATAGGAAGGGAATATCTAGTGCCCTATTTCAGAAATAATGATTACAGTGGCGGAATATTTTTGGCCACCGTCGCCATCGCTAGGATAATCGCGGAACATGAAGGTGTTCAGATAACCGGAATGCCATCGATCGTGAGGGACCATGGCAAGACGCCTCACGCCATTGGATTTGCACAAGCAGTATTAGGTATCATTGTACTTGTTGGCGCTCTTATACTCTTTGTAAAGCATCCGGAATTGCTCCTCCTCCTTCTATTCGCATCTGGCAGAGGAGGAAGAGGCGGCTGGTCAGGCGGCGGAGGGTTCGGTGACGGCGGAGGGTTTGGCGGGGGTGGCGGCGGAGGGTTCGGTGGCGGAGGGTCATCAGGAGGCTGGTAGATACCTATCATATTAGATTGCTCAAAGAGTTCAACGGCAAGAGTTTAGAGCTGGTAGGGTTGGGTCTTCCGGCGCCCTGTGCTTTCTTTATTGTTTATATCAACATGACTGTGTTGTTCACAGGAGGTCAGATGAAGGTATTAGTAGTCTATTACAGTGCGTTCGGTAACGTCTTCAAGATGGCACAACTGGTAGCGGAAGGGATCAGTCAAGTGGAAGGGGCAGAGGCTGTGCTGCGAAAGGTCCCAGAGCTGATACCTGACAACTTCGTGCAACTGAGGGGAGATATGAGGGAAGGAGCTGAGATGCAAAAGGAAGTCCAGGTAGTCACCTTGGATGATTTCAAAGAGGCAGGCGCGATCGCGTTCGGCACACCAACACGGTTTGGGAACGTCTCGGCACAGCTCAAGTTTCAGATCGATAAACTCGGTCCCTTATGGATGCAAAAGGTTTTTGAAGGGAAGCCGGCGGGTGCCTTTGTGTCAACGGGAAGTCTTCATGGAGGGCAGGAAACAACGATCCATACCCTTATGGCCCCACTTCTGCACCTCGGCTTCGTCCTGGTAGGCGTACCCTATTCTTTGCCTGACCTTTTCCTGACGCAGGGCGGCGGAGGTCCTTACGGCCCTGGCCACGTGGCTGGGCCTGACAACAAGAGGGACATCGATGATCATGAAGCTAATATCTGTCGCGCTTTTGGACAGAGGCTCGCACAGATAGGGCTAAAGCTCAATAAATAGATATGAGCGAGAAGAATATCCCTAGGAAGACAAGGAGACAATAGTATGAATGATGGATTAAAGACAGGTCTGATTTTTGTTGGTATTATTGTATTGCTGGGAATTGGCGTTACCAGTTGGGGAGTCGGTCAATACAATAAAGTCATTGCCATGGATGAACAGGTAAAGGCGCAATGGGCACAGGTGGACAATCAGCTGAAGAGGCGTTATGACCTGATTCCAAACCTTGTGGAAACGGTTAAGGGATACGCCACGCACGAAAGAGAGATATTTGAAAACATTGCCCAGGCGAGGACTAAATACTTCCAGGCCCAGACACCAGCGGACAAGATTCAAGCATCTAACCAGCTCGAGGGTGTCCTCTCCAGGCTCCTCGTCCTTAGAGAGACCTATCCGCAGTTGAAGGCAAATGAGTCCTTCCTTAAGTTGCAGGACAGCCTTGAGGGCACAGAGAACAGGATCGCTGTTGAAAGAAAACGTTACAATGATGCCGCCCAGGTATTGAATACTTACAGGAGATCGGTCACAGGAAGCATTATCTCCTCAATCGCGAGAGTCGGCGAGGCGGCATACTACAATGTACCCCAGACTGAAAAAGAGGTCCCTAAGGTGAAGTTTTAAGATTAGCTGTTTAACGTTGAGCCACCAATATGCCTAAGAAAATAGATCTGCCCATAAAAGGGATGACCTGTGCCGCATGCGCTTCTGCCGTCGAAAAGGCAATAAAAAAAGTGGACGGCGTTAAAATGGCCACAGTGAATCTTCCCGCCGAGAAGGCCAGCATTCAATTCACTGATCAGGATAGGAAGGTCCCGCTCCGTTCATTAATCGATAGCATTAAGGATGAAGGATATGGGGTTGTTACCGAAAAAATTGAGCTTGCGGTGAAGGGGATGACTTGTGCCGCATGCGTAAACGCCGTGGAAAGATCCCTCAAAGAACTAGACGGTGTTCAGGATGTGATGGTCAATCTCGCGACAGAGAGGGTATCTATCCAGTATATACCTACCCTCGTCGGCTTTGATGCCTTTAAGAGGGCCGTTACAGAGGCAGGGTATTCTGTAGAGATGCTGACAGAACGATTTGTTGACAGGGAGCGGGAGCGCAGGGAAGGGGAGTATCTGGACTTAAAAAAACAATTCACGGTCAGTGTCATCCTGACCGCACCGGTAATTGTGGGGAGCATGCTCACGCTCCCGGTGATTTCGAATTGGTATTTATTGTGGGTGCTCTCAACCCCTGTCCAGTTCTGGTGCGGCATGAGGTTCCACCGGGCCGCCTTTTCTGCGATAAGGCACGGATCAACAAACATGAACAGCCTCATCAGCGTGGGAACGACCTCTGCATACTTTTACAGCCTCGTTGCAACTTTCATCCCGGAGTTTTTTTCAAAAAGCGGTCTCTCTCCGCACGTGTATTTCGATACTTCAGCGACGATCATCACCCTTATCCTGCTCGGCAGACTCCTGGAAGCAAGGGCTAAGGGCAGGACTTCTGAAGCGATACGAAAGCTGATGGGGCTCCAGGCAAAAACAGCCACCGTGATAAGGGATACGGTTGAGAGGGAAATTCCCATTGAGGAGGTGGTCCTTGGCGACATTATCATTGTCAAGCCCGGACAAAGGATCCCTGTGGACGGCGAAGTGGCAGACGGGTACTCTTCAATTGATGAGTCAATGCTCACCGGGGAGAGCCTCCCGGTGGATAAAGTTGTCGGTGACAAGGTATTCGGTGCGACAATCAACAAGGCGGGTAGTTTTAAACTCAAGGCGGAGCGGATAGGCAAGGAGACTGCTCTCGCTCAGATAATACGACTCGTGGAAGAGGCGCAGGGAAGCAAGGCGCCAATTCAGGGCCTTGCTGACAAGGTGGCCTCGATATTCGTCCCAACTGTGATAGGCATTGCAGTCGTCACCTTCGTGGCCTGGTTTGTCTGGGGACCGACGCCGTCATTTACCCTCGCATTGATGAATTTCATCGCTGTTCTGATTATCGCCTGTCCATGTTCCCTGGGATTGGCCACGCCCACTGCGATCATGGTCGGAACTGGAAAGGGGGCAGAGATGGGAATTCTCATAAGGGATGCCGAGGCCCTTGAACTGTGCCATAAACTGGATGCTGTTGTCCTGGATAAAACAGGAACCATTACTAAAGGACAACCTCAGGTTGTCGATATTGTCGTGGCTGAGGATTTTAAGGTGTTATCAGAAAAAATCAAGTGCGCCCATCCGCTCTCGTCATCCTCTTTGAACGCAGAGCCCGACAGGGTGGGCTCTAAGCTAACCACCGATGATTATGCGATGCAGGTCCTGCAGATTGCCGCGTCAGCGGAAAAACGTTCAGAACACCCCCTTGGACAGGCAATTGTGATGAAAGCTTTAGAGAAAGGACTCTTATCGTATGAACCTACTCAATTCTTAGCGGTGCCGGGTGGCGGGGTGAAGGCAACAATCAACAACTATCAAGGGGAACCGGCGCTGTCTCTGAAGGTAATCATCGGGAATGAAAATATGATGCAGAGGGAGGGGATCGATGTGACTTCTTTGAGGCTGAGCTCTGCAAGCTTCTCCTCAGAGGGGAAAACGCCGGTTTATATAGCGATTGATGACACCGTAGCTGCCCTGCTCTCCATTGCCGACACGATCAAGGATGGTTCACGAGGGGCTATAGAACAATTAAAGTCCATGGGCATTGAGGTGATCATGCTCACCGGTGATCACTATGACACAGCCAAGACAATTGCGAAAGAGGTGGGGATCAGCCGTTTTGTTGCGGGAGTGTTGCCGGAGCAAAAGGTCAAGATCGTCAAAGAAGTGAAGTCAGAAGGCAAGATAACCGCCATGGTGGGAGATGGCATTAATGACGCTCCCGCCCTCGCAGAGGCCGATGTGGGTATTGCGATAGGAACAGGAACCGATGTGGCAATTGAGGCGTCGGACATCACCCTCATCAAGGGGAACTTAAAAAGTGTGGTGGATGCGGTGAAGCTCAGCAAGCTCACCATAAAGACTATCAAGCAAAACCTGTTCTGGGCGTTTTTCTACAATATCGTGGGAATCCCTGTGGCTGCTGGGGTCCTGTACCCCTTCGGCGGACCACTTCTGAACCCGATGATTGCGGCTGCGGCGATGGCGTCCAGTTCTGTTTCCGTGGTGAGCAATTCCCTTAGGTTAAAGAAGAAACAGATTTAGGAGGTAACGTTGAATCAGTCTCTTTTTGTGATCCCTCTCGGTGGTCTTGAACAGGTCGGCCTCAACATGACCGTTTTTCAGTATGCTGATGACATGATCATCGTTGACGCGGGCATGATGTTTCCTGAAGAGGATATGTTGGGAGTGGACCTTGTCATCCCCGATTTCACCTACATTCTGGAAAACATGGAGAAGGTCAGAGGCATCATCCTTACCCATGGCCATGAAGATCACACAGGTGCCCTTCCCTTTCTGCTTAAAGAGATAGATGTCCCGGTCTTCGGGACTCCTCTGACCCTCGCTCTTGTACGGGAAAAACTCAATGAGCACGGCATGCAGCACGTTGCCCTTATGCCTGTCAAGCCAAGAGGGACAATAACACTTGGAAATTTTTTTATAGAATTCATCCGGGTGACGCACAGCATAGCCGACGGCGTGGGATTAGCCATTAATACCCCTCTGGGCCCGATCATTCATACAGGCGACTTCAAACTCGATCCAACGCCCGTTGACGGAGAGTTGTTGGACTTCCACAAGTTCACCGAATACGGAGAGAAGGGCACCCTTCTTATGCTCTCTGACAGCACCAACGCTGAGAAAGGAGGGTTCACCTTTTCTGAAAAAGAGGTGCGTAGGGCATTTGAAGACATTTTTTCCAAAACGAGCGGAAGGATCATCATCGCAACCTTTGCTTCAAATATTCACCGGATCCAGCAAGTACTCGATGTGGCGGTGATGTACAACAGACGCGTTATAATGTGCGGCAAGAGCATGATTGCCAACTCCCAGATTGCCCTGGATTTGGGTTATCTCAGCATGCCCGAAAAAACGTGGGTCAAGCTCGAGCACTTAAATGACCTTCCTGACGATAAAGTGGTGATTATTACCACTGGCAGCCAGGGTGAACCCATGAGTGTCTTATCGAGGATCGCGATCGGTGAACACAAGCACATACGGATTAAAGAGGGGGATACTGTCATACTTTCGGCGAGAATGATCCCGGGAAACGAGCGCCCTATAGGAAAGATCATCAATCACCTCATGCGCAGGGGCGCTGATGTCAAATACGAGAAGGTTTCCGATATCCATGTGTCGGGGCATGCCTCTAAGGAGGAATTGAAGCTCATGATGAACCTCGTGAAACCAAAGTATTTCATGCCCATACACGGCGAGTACCGCCACCTGAAGTACCATGCGAGGTTAGCGGAGAAGTCAGGCATTCCGAAGGAAAACATATTCATCCTCCAAAATGGGGCGGTTCTTGAAATAACAGAAGATGGCGCCTCTGCAAATGAAAACGTTCAATCAGGGAGGACCTTTATAGACGGCAAAGAGGTGGGGGGTGTTGAGGACATTGTGCTCAGAGATAGACGAAGGCTCGCCCATGATGGCATCGTCATCGTTCTCGTCGGCATCGAGAGGCATACAAAGAAGGTGATCTCCGGACCTGACATCATCTCCAGGGGTTTTATCTTCGAAGACGCCTCTCAGGAGGTCATCAATGAAGTGAGGGAACTCATGTCAGCCACATTACTGAATCTTGGGGATGACATAATCTCAGATGTCTCGGTAATCCAGACAAAACTGAGATCTACCCTCAAAAGATACCTGCGAACGACCATGGACAGAAAACCCCTGATTATGCCGATAGTGATGGAGGTGTGAAGGGATCTTCCAAAAATCCCTCGGTACAAATTCAAAGAAAGCGGGACACACTTGCTTGATCCCTCCCTTAAACAGAGCCAGCTGTTGTAGTTGATCGTCATCGCGGCCATCCGTGCCGGCTTTGCGGGATTGTTGTAAGATGCCTCAGATAATAGAACTTCGGAGTGAAGATATTGAACAGCGATGAAAAAGAATCAAGACTCAAGAAAGTAAAGAAAAAGGCAGCAGTGACGCGCGACAACTACCGTGAGCACTCAAGAAAACTGCGGCCGATGCATGGTCAGCACAAAAGGCTTCAAGAGATAGCGGGTATTGTTGCGCTTTTGGGGAGCCTCTACATCATCATCTCCCTGGCCACCTACGACCAGTGGGACAGGTCTCTTTTCACTTTTTCAGTCATTCCAACAAAGAATTATGGTGGAATCGTGGGCGCATCTATTGCTGACGTTCTTCTGTCAACTATAGGGCTTGCGGGATATCTGATCCCTCCGTTTCTTATAATTTATGGCATCAGGAGGATCTTTGCCAAAGAGCGAAACGCTGTCCATTTCATAGGCGTAGTGCTCTTCCTGGTGTCTTCATCAATTCTGTTAAGTCTCCTTTCAGCAATGCTGCCATTCACGGCTGACCAAGCCGGCGGCGCAGCAGGATCGATGCTCTCGGGTTTTTTGGTCAGCCTTGTCTCGAGAGTTGGGACGTGCCTTGTTGGCATCACCATCCTGATCGTCTCTGTAATCTTGATGAGTCCCATCTCCATTTTTTCACTAATAACAAGCTTGAAAAAGAAACCGGCATCAATTCAAAGAGAAATCCCCATCCCTGAAGAAAAGGAGATCCTCATCACGGCCGTGGCGGTCAGTGTTGAGGCCACTGAGTTCACAGAGGATACAGAGACGCCACCCGACGGCTTCCCGCTCATTGAGTCCATGGTCCTCTCAGCTAATGACGACTACACCCTCCCTCCGCTGGAGCTCCTGAAAGAGACTTCCGGAGTCCCGGGACCGCCTAAGGAAGAGATTACCGCAGCCGCCTCAGGACTT
>Ga0074045_10006123_pt1 | contig 10365 bp, 9 predicted proteins | sample BogForMeECP23OM2_FD_94442 | JGI IMG/M metagenome (GOLD analysis project Ga0074045, IMG submission 94442) | Bog forest soil microbial communities from Calvert Island, British Columbia, Canada - Bog Forest MetaG ECP23OM2 | ecosystem: Environmental > Terrestrial > Soil > Wetlands ... | reverse complement strand
CCGGGCAGACTCTGGCTGAGGCCAAGGCGCACAACGTCAAGTTCCTGCTGCCGGTCGACCATGTTGTCGCCGACAAAGTCGCACCCGACGCTCGTATTCAGATCATCGGCGAGGGCAAGGCGATTCCGCCGGAGATGATCGCGCTGGACATCGGACCACAGTCGGTGGAGCTGTTCTCTAACGAGATCGCCGTTGCGCGCACCATTGTGTGGAACGGACCGATGGGCGTCTTCGAGATCGAGGCGTTCGCCAAAGGCACGAAGAAGATAGCCCACGCGGTTGCGGATAACGGAGCGGCCGTCTCAATTGTTGGCGGCGGCGACAGCGTGGCCGCGGTGAAGGCTGCCGGGGTGGCCGATAAGATCACCCACATCTCCACCGGAGGCGGGGCATCGCTGGAGTTCCTCGAGGGCAAGAAGTTGCCCGGCGTGGAGGCTCTGACGAACAAGTAACGGGGCCGAAGGTTCCCCGCCATTCACCGGCACGCTTCGCCCCAGGCTGAAAATCCGGCTTCGGGAGCTCCTTTTGAAACCAGGCTTCTCGGCCTCTGCGCAATTCCTGTGTTGCTGTTTGTCGGAGCACTGCAGGCGGAGGTTGATGACGTCTCTCGCCATTTTCTAACAACTCATGGAGATCCGTACGACCGCCTCGATGGGCAGTGCCACGAATGCAGCCGAAGCATGGTGAAGAGGCAGGCTTGTGAAGACAGTTACATCGACTAAGTCGCTTGGCGGGTGAGCGAGTTTTCGCGGCTCGCCGGAAACGGTATGCTCTATTCATGGATCGCGGAGCTTCAAAGTCGGTGGAGAGCTCCTCCTTCGACGTGGTTATCATCGGTGCCGGACCGACTGGGCTGGCCTGCGGCATTGACGCCAAGCGGGCCGGGCTCTCGGTGACCAACATTGACAAGGGCTGTCTGGTCAATTCGATCTTCAACTATCCCAGCAACATGACGTTCTTCACCACGCCTGAACTGCTGGAGATCGGCAACCTTCCCTTCTCCAGTCCCAACCAGAAGCCGACGCGTCAGGAAGCGCTCGAGTATTACCGTAAGTGTGCCGAGCACTACCAACTCGACGTGCGGCAGTACGAGCCGGTGCTCAACGTGGAAGGCAGCGACAACCAGTTTGTCGTACACACCACCAATCTGCACGGTCACAAGCGCCAATACCACGCCCGCAAGCTCATCCTCGCCACCGGCTACTACGACCGGCCGAATTATATGAACATTCCCGGCGAAGAGCTGCCAAAGGTCATGCACTACTATCGCGAGCCACATCCATTCTTCGGATTGAGGGTACTGGTGATCGGGGGAAAAAATTCAGCGGCCATCGCGGCGCTGGAATTGTGGCGGCACGGCGCACTGGTCACCCTGGTGCATCGCGGCCCGGCGATCGGCAATTCGGTGAAGTACTGGATCAAGCCTGACATCGAAAACCGCATCAGGGCGGGACAGGTGAAGGCCTACTTCAGCACCCGGGTGCGCGAGATCACTCTAGAGCACGTCGTGCTCGATACGCCGCAAGGAGAAGTCACCTTGCCCAACGACTACGTCTTTGCTCTGACCGGATACCACCCCGATTTTGAATTTCTCCGCGGGCTGGGCATCAAGCTGAGCGGCGAGGCCGACAAGCGCCCCGTCGTCGATCCGCAGACGCTGGAGAGCAACGTTGCTGGAATTTACCTTGCAGGGGTCATCGTGGCGGGCATGCGCACCAGCGAGATCTTCATCGAGAACGGCCGTTTCCACGGCCAGCTCATCGCCGCTGATCTGAAGCGCAAGGTGAAGAGCGAAGCCGTGACCGTATAGGAGCTTTGGCGGGGTTGCCCATTCCGCGGTTTCGTGGTCTGCGCGCCGAACTCAGGGTGCGTCCGCGGGCGCGTACTGAGCTATGCCATTGCCGAAGGACCAGTTCTCCTTGGTCACCTCAAGCAGGTTGATAAACACGTCCTGCGGGCGAATCCCGGGCCGGGCTGCAAGGGACTGCGCGACAGCACTATAAAACCGGCGCTTCAATTCTACGGATCGGCCCTGGTTCAGAGTGATCTGGATGAGCACGATGTCATCGGATCGCGCGATACCGAGGTAGGTTGGGTCATAGATCAAGGAGTCGGGGTCGTGCTCACTCACGACTTGAAAGCGATCTTCGGCGGGGACATTTAACACATCAACCATGCATTGATGGACCGCTTCACCGATGGCGCGGCGATAGGCTTGCGATTTTCCACCGCGGAGGGCGATTCGTACAAGGGGCATAAAAACCTCAGCAGCAGTCTAACAGCGGAGTCGACCCGTAGCAGCCGTCCCCGACGTGCTCAGCGCAAGTCGGGGCAAGTCGAGACAAGATTGACGATTGATACTTACTGCAGCGTAACCTCTTCCCCGCCGAGTTGCTGGTTGATAAGCCGCGACGTAAGTTGTTTCAATGTTTCTCCCGACTTCGCCAGAACGAAATCGTTCTTCTCCTCAGCCCAGTCGAGCTTGAAGCTGGTGGATAGCGCCGAGATCCAGATCTGGCGGACGGGAGCGTTGGGAGAGATGACGAACTTTGCGGGCGGCTCATCGAAGCTGATGTGAATGGCGCCAGCATTATCTTCCACCTCGAAGTCAGCTCTGTCTTCGGCGGCATAAAGGCTTCGTTTGAGGTCTTCGAATGCTTTGTCCGCGCGACGACGAAAATCCTGATCGTCCATAGAGAGATTATAGAAGCAGTGGTCAGGGGACAGCGGCGAGAGATTGGCTGACAAAGCCGGAAACTGGTCTTCCCTCTGACAAGGGCCGACTGCATCACCCAAGATATCGCAAGAATGCCTGCTGCGTGTTGTCAAAGCCGGGAAACACAGTGTTCAAATTGGCGTTGCCGAGGTGGCGAGAGACAGCCTCGCCAAGCACCCGCCGGAAATCAGTGGTCAATGCCAGGTCGCGTCCCTCGTTGAGCTGCGACGGGTCGAGGCCGGGCCAGCGTCCGTAAACACGGCCTCCGCGTACCCCGCCGCCCAGGACGAACATCACGTTGGCGTGGCCGTGGTCGGTGCCGCGATTGCCGTTCTCGCGGGCGGTGCGTCCGAACTCTGACATGGTGATGAGCACAGTGTCTTCGGTGAGCGGGCCGAGGTCGGTCCAGAACGCGGTGATGGATTGCGAGAAATCGCGCAGCACGTTGGCGAGCTGACCTTCGGTTGCGCCTTCATTGACGTGATGATCCCATCCACCGATGTCGGTGAAGGCGATCTGTACGCCGAGGTTCGCCTTGATGAGCTGAGCGGTCTGCCGGAGGGCATCGCCAAAGCGGCCACGGGGATAGTTTGCGCCGGGCGCCGGGGTATAGCGCTGCGGATCGGTAGACTTCAGCATCTTCACCGCTTCAAAGGTCTCACGACCGGTGCCGTGCAACACACTGTCCACCGACTGTTCATACATCGCTTCGAAGGTGTTGCCCAGCGGAGCTGCCGCAGGATTTCCGCCGGCAATACCGAATCCATTTACGTTGCTCACCGCAACCGCGGATGCCTTGCCGGCGAGAATGCGCGGCAGCGAAGTACCGAATGCGATGGCCCGAAACGGACTGTCGGCGATGGCAGGCTCCGACTGCAACGTGCGATTGAGCCAGCCATCGGTAGTGTTCTTCACGCCGGGCGTGCCCGATTCCATGTAGTCCTGGGCGTCGAAGTGCGAGCGCGTGGTATCCGGGGAGCCTGCGGCGTGAACGATGGCGAGACGCCGCTGGTCCCACAGGGGCTTGAACGGCGAAAGCGAAGGATGCAGACCGAAGAAGCCGTTGAGGTCAATCACCTGCTGCCGGGGAATGTTGATGCTGGGCCGCATTGCGTAATAAGCGCGTTCACCATGCGGCACCACGATGTTCAAACCGTCGGCTGCGCCGCGCTGAAAGATGACCACCAGTCGCTTAGGGTTGGAGCCCGCTTCGGTCGTTCCCCACGCCGCTCGCGTAAGAAAAGAAGGGATCGCCGCGGTGCCCACTACGGCCATCGCGCCGCCCTTCAGGAATGTCCTTCGTGTAACGCTCACGGGGTGCTCCCTTCACTTACGCTGGAATTCCGGTGAACCCAGCAACAGTCCGGCGATAACGTTGACGTTGGTGGGATGCGAAGGGTCCTCGAATTGGGCCATGGCCTGCGGGCCCACGATGCGCTCTTCAATCGTCTGATGCGTCTGCTTCGAGATGTCGCCCGGAACCAGGGTCTGCTCGAGCTCGAGTTGAACCTGGTATGGATCAGCGTCGGCCACAGGTGTGCCGTTCAAAAGCTGGGCGAGATTGAAGCTAGTGCCCGGCAAGCGGTTCGTCGCGAGTGCAAGACCGAAATTCATGCGATCGAGTAGCGCCGCGGAGTTGACCCAGACATCGGCCTTGGTCGAGTAGCCAGTGGGCGGTTGCATGCCGTACAGCGGCATGCCCATCTTGTTCAGCATGGCTACCAGCGGTTGCGGGTCGGTGATCTCCGCCTGCGTCGCACGCAGCGATGACACCACGAACTCGAATGGTGTCTTCACTCGCGCGCGATAGGCCTCGGGCGCCCAGAATTGCGGCGCGCGGAACATGGTTTCCAGCACCGCGCGAATGTCGCCGTCGGTCTTCAGGAATGTCTTCGACATTGCATCAATCAACGACGGTGGCGGATCGTCAGAGACGAACCGCTGCGCCAGCTCCGTTGAGATGAAACGCGCGGTCGAGGGATGATGTGCGAGAAACTCCAGCACCTCGATGCCTTCGTTTTCTTCGCCCTCTTTGATCTTGTGCCCGAGCACGGTTTTAATGCCCGGCTCGTGCAGGCGAGGTTTGTAGACGAAGCCTCCACCCTGGCGCGGGTCGTCGATAGTCCATCCGGTGAACACCCGCGCCACCTCGGTGACGTCCTGCTGCGTGTAACCGCCGTTGACACCGAGCGTGTGCAGCTCCATCAACTCACGCGCGTAGTTTTCGTTGAGTCCGTTGCGGCGCTTTTGCTGATTGTTTTGCACGTTGGGCGGCGGTTGTGGCGAGGGCGGGGGACGCGGCACGGGGTACCTCACTGCGCGGCGGCCAAAAGGCCCGCTCATGGCTGCAGACTGGCCGCGAGCGGAACCTCCGCGCGCCGCTTCGGAGTCCGGACCCTCGCTCTGCCAGTTGTCAAGATAGAACAACATCGCCGGGCTCTTCGCCGTTGCGACTAGAAGGTCCTTGAATTTGCCGAGCACGTGCGGGCGGATGACGTCGCGTTCATAGGCCGTGACCAGGTAGTGGTCGGCGCCCTTGCCGATAAAAACGTTGAAGTGGTTGAACCAGAAATCGGTAAGCACCTCTTCCAACTGGCGATTGCTGTAAACCGCGCGCAGCAGCTTGGCCGACTGCACCTCACCATTGATCACCGCCGCCGGATTGTTCAGCGCCAGCACCGTCTCGCGCTGCTCAGGAGCGAGGCCGGACAGCAGCGCCTGCCGCCTGTCAAAGGAAATGCCTTGCGTCAGATCGCGTTGCTGCGCAACCGGCAGAGCCAGTATGCGCTGCATGCGGGCATTGGGAGGCACCAGTGCCAGTTCATCCACCATGGTGTGGGCTTCGCGCCGGTCTTGTCGGTGCTGCGTCCCGTCTGCGGTCTGAACGTTCTGCTGGTTGCTTCCAGCGCTGTTTTGCGGAGCTGCCCCGGCACTGGCGTCGGCGCCGTTCTGTTTCTGTTGCTGCTGCTGCTCTACACGGTCGATCGCGGCGGTATAGATGGCGCGGCGATAGGAATCGCGCGGCATCGGTAACTTTCCCTCCATCACCGCTTTTACTACCGGGTTGGGTGGAAACTCGGACAGCATTTCGCGGCTGCTCATTGTGAGCGTCCGATAGACGGCCAATCGCGCTTCGATTGCGCTGTCATCGATCTTTTCCGGATGCAGTTCCAGCTCGATCCACTTGTCAACACCCAGTGCCGTCACGCGTTGCACATCGCCGGGACGCGAGCCGAAGGTCAGGCGATCGAGGGCATGCAGCGCGCGCTGATGCTGCTCCGTCGGGTTGGTGCTTTTGTTCTTCTTGGCAGCATAAAGACCGCCTGCAACGAGAAGCAGAAGAGTCAATGCAGCGATCCAACGCAACCGCAGTCCGTGACTCATGTTTTTCTCGCGATGTGGTTGGCCCATGAATGCGTCTTCCGCTAGAACCGCTTCAGGGTCTATAAACCTGATGTGTCGTAAAAGTTGCTCGGGTAAGTGCACGACACCGCGCCGCGATGGTTCGGACTTTGAGTTATGGCCGTGGCTTGCCGAGCGCCCGAGCGGCGTTCGCGTAAGGTTCCAAGGTATCGAAGTCGAACAACACGAATCGCACCTCGCGAACATAGGCGGCCCCTCGGAGAGCATCGGCAGCACTGGTCACTGCCATTAGCGAAGCTTGATCGACTGGATACCGGTAGGCTCCAGTCGAGATCGCGGGGAACGCTATCGACGCAAGCTGTAACTCATCGGCGACGCGAATCGACTCGCGATGGCAGCTGGCCAGCGTCTCCGCTTCGCCGCGGTCACCGCCGCTCCAGAACGGGCCGACGGTGTGAATAACGTACCGCGCGCTAAGTCTCCCGGCAGGGGTGGCTACCGCCTGCCCCGCCGGCAGCCGGCCGATGCGCGCAACAATTTGTTTACAGGCTTGCAGAATCTCCGGGCCTCCGGCGCGATGGATTGCTCCGTCCACGCCGCCTCCGCCCAGCAGGGAGGAGTTGGCCGCATTCACGATGGCGTCGGTCTGCTCGCGGGTGATATCACCCGGGCCCGCGATCACGAGGGTGCGCTCACCCAGCCCAAGTCGCAGGACCTGAGGAGAGCTGTACATGCTGGATGAATGATAGCGGTTATCGATCTGGCAGAATAGTGGCGTACGGTTTTTGTTTTTGCAGCCTACATTCGGCATCGTGGACTTTATTCCTTGCCTGTAGAATGCACACTGCTTATGAACCCGCTGCGTCCCCGACACGTCTGTGTTCTGCTGATCGCTTTCACAATGGGTCTCGTGGGGTACGCAGCCTTTGCGAGGGCTGGATTGACGCCGCAAATCGTTAACCAAGAATCGTTTCAGGTGGTCGGAATCGAGGGTAGCACGAATAACCAGAAGGAGTCTGGACCAGACGCCATCATCGGCAAGCTGTGGCAGCGCTTCATGAAGGAGGGCTTGCTGAACAAGATTCCGGACAAAGTTGACCTGTCAATCTATGCTGTTTACGCCGACTACGCCAGTGACGCGAATGGTCAGTACACTTTTGTCTTGGGCGCCAAGGTCAGACCAATTCCAACCCCGAGGTTACCGGAGGACATGGTCATCAAGACCGTTCCCGCCGGACGATACGCGGTTTTTAGTTCTGATCGCGGACCGGTAGCCAAAGTTGTTGTCGAAACCTGGAAGCAGATTTGGTCGTATTACCGATCGCCCGAGAACGGTCAGCGAGCCTATCGCGCGGATTTTGAACGGTACGACCAGCGCGCGGCTGATCCCAACAATGCGCAGGTAGATATCTATATTGGACTGCAGTAAGGCCCTGGGGGCTGGCGCAGAGGATCCTCTCTTTCTTCAATATTTACTTGAAGAAATCATTGTTTCATCTTGAATAAATGATCTTTGCTCTACCGTGAATCCAGTAGCCGAATGGTCTCCAGCACCACGTCTCCCGAGATTGCCAGGGACTGCGGGCTCAGCTTGTCCAGCGTGTCTTGCACGGTGTGGTGGTAGACGTTGTTGTAGCCATAATCCAAATCAATAATGTCCACTGCCGGCACTCCGATCTTCAGGAAAGGCAGATGGTCGTCCTGAATGGGCGCCGAGAGTTGGTAGAAATGTGACTGGTAGCCGAGATTGGTCGCCGCCTGATAGACGAGATCGCTCAGCCAGGGAGTCGAGTTGGTCTCTTTCTGGATGTCGAGGTCGGCGTCGCCGATCATGTCCACCAGGATGAAAGCCTTGATCCTCTTGGCTGTGCCGTCCTGCTGCCATTTCTGCGCCAGGTGTTTCACCCCGTACAGGCTGTCGCTGTCGCTCCAGTTGACGAAGGCCTCTTCCCCGTCGGTCCACACCAGCCACACGGAGTAGCCGTCGCGCTCTTTGCCGCGAAACTGGTCCGCCAAAGCCAGCAGCAGCCCGGTGGAGGAGCCACCATCGTTTGCGCCGACGTAGGCCTTCGGGAGCGGATAGTTCGTGTCATAGTGTCCAGCGACAACGACGATGCCGTCCTTGCGGCCGGGAAACTTGGCAATGATGTTGTTGATCGGAAACTTGCCAACCGGGGTCTGCGCCGTGAACCTGTCCTGCTCAAGATCAATGCCCTTGAGCTTGGACAGAATGTACTGCTCCAGCTTGGCGTGTCCCGTGCTGCCCACCGGACGCGAGCCGATCGCGACAACCTCCTTCACGTATTGCATGACGTGATTGCCGTTCAAGTCCGGCTTGGGAGCCGAGCTATCAGCAGCTGTCGGAACTGTAGCCGGCGCTGCCATTGCAGGGGCGCTGGCGCTAGCGGCAGGCTTCATCTCAGCCGATGATGCGGAGACGGTGTGCTGCTCTGGTTTGCTGCAGGCGAGGGTCAACATTGTGAGCAGAACCAGCAGAGAGAGGGCAATACCGGAGGGCGCGTTCTTGGGAAACCTCATACAGGGAGTATTGTAAACGGCCGTTGTGTCCACCGCAGAGTCTGAGAGGCACAAGGGAAGTTGCGTCAAGAAACAACACGACCGCCCAACGAGCGGTCGCTTCAAGCAGGTCATTGCCCGGAACTGAAGGCGGAGAGCTGACGGCCGATAGCTTCCTACCCTGCCACTTCCTCCAACTGCTTCTGATCGATATCGAAGTTCGAGTAAACGTGCTCGACGTCGTCCGATTCCTCGAGCGCCTCGAGCAAGCGAATCATCGTGCCCGCCTGATGTCCCTCGAGCTTGGTGTAGGTCTGCGGCAGCATGCCAACTTCGGCAACGTCAGGCTTGATACCGGCGCCCTTCACCGCCTCCAGCACTTGTTCGTAGGAGGCAGGATCGGTAACGATCTCCCAGGTTTCGCCATCATCCTTCAGGTCCTCAGCGCCCGCCTCCAGGACGATGTTCATCAGGTCATCTTCTTTCGCAGCCGACTTGGAGATGACGATGTCGCCCTTCTTGTGGAACATCCACCCAACAGAGCCAGCCTCGCCCAGGTTGCCGCCATTTTTGGAAAAGATGTGGCGGATTTCGCTGACCGTGCGGTTGCGGTTATCGGTGGACACTTCGACCAGGATAGCGACACCGCCCGGACCGTACCCCTCGAAGGTGATTTCTTCGTAGGAGACGCCGGGCAGCTCGCCAGTACCGCGCTGGATGGCACGTTTGATGTTGTCGGCCGGCATGTTCTCGGCCTTGGCTGCCTGCACCGCTGTGCGCAGGCGAGGGTTCTTCTCGGGATCACCACCACTCTTGGCTGCGATGGAGATTTCCTTTATTAGCCGGGTGAAAATTTTACCGCGCTTAGCATCGAGCGCGCCCTTTTTATGCTTGATGGTTGCCCATTTTGAATGGCCTGACATGGAGAGACCTCAGATCTTGAGCAATTGCAGAACCAGTACCAATTTGTGCCGCTGCCCTTTCCCTGGACACCGCGATGATTCCCCGAGAATCATCGGAAAAAGAGGGGGCGACTGCAGATTATAGCACCGGCGGAAGAGGGTTCTTGGCTCCCGGAGTGACCGCAGCATGGAGGCGATGAGGACGGAGTTGCTTGTCCGCGCCACATTGCCAGGCTCCGTTCACTGGCTGAAGACCTGAGGTTCCATCCGTATGAATCTTCTGGTCTGCTGGTGTGGCGTCAGTTGACCATTCCCCAAAGCTGTCGCGATAGGCGTCCTCGCCACGATCTTGCCGCGCGGACTCGACAACCCGACTGTCGCATATGGGCGTCTGTCCTGGAGTCCAGAACAACAGCGGGCAACGCGTCGAGACTGTCTCGCGGTCGTTCACGTATCTTCATGGCTTCAGCCAGCTGCGCGATGAGTGACATCGCGCAGCTTTGAAGCGGGCCCAGGGCGCTCGCACCATGGTTTGACCTACTAGTTGGACTTCACCGCCTCGGCCGCGGCCGCCTGCTTCTTGTAGCGGCGCTGGATCTCTTCTGGCGACACATCTTCGATATGAGTTCCCACCCACCAGTAGTTGCCTTGAGGGTCCTCGACGCCACCGCTGCGGTCTCCGTACAGCTGGTCGACGGGCTTTTGCATGGATTTCCCGCCTGCTGCTACTGCTCGCTGGTAGACGGCATCGACGTCATCCACATACAGATAGAAATTGGAGGGCCTCGGCTTCCACGGCTCGCGGGCTTGCCCAATCATGATCATGGAATTGCCAACACGCACCTCGGCGTGGCTGACGTGGCCTTT
>Ga0074045_10006122_pt1 | contig 10369 bp, 11 predicted proteins | sample BogForMeECP23OM2_FD_94442 | JGI IMG/M metagenome (GOLD analysis project Ga0074045, IMG submission 94442) | Bog forest soil microbial communities from Calvert Island, British Columbia, Canada - Bog Forest MetaG ECP23OM2 | ecosystem: Environmental > Terrestrial > Soil > Wetlands ... | reverse complement strand
GGGTGGCGGAGAGGCTCGTAGTACCGCAGAAGCCGGGTAATGCCGGTGGAGGGAAGGGGCCTCAGTTCAAGACAGACGCAGCAAGCGGTGAGGGGCCTGGAGATTGGGCAACCTAGCAACTCCGAAGAGTGTTCAGAAACTGCAGATGGCGTTGCACGCGAAAGCGAAGGCAGAAGTCGGCTATCGCTTCTATGTCCTGTACGACAAGATCAGCGTCCTGTACGACAAGATCAGCCGCGCGGATATTCTGGTGCATGCCTATGCCCAGTGCCGCTCTAACAAGGGCGCACCGGGCGTGGACGGCCAGGACTTCGCGGACATCGAGGCGTACGGGGTCGAGCGGTGGCTGGCCGAACTGGCGCTTGCGCTCAGGCAGGAGACATACCGACCGGAGCCGATCAGACGCGTGTTCATACCAAAGGCCAACGGCAAACTCAGGCCGCTGGGGATCTCGACCGTGCGGGATCGGGTCTGCATGACAGCAGCGATGCTGGTGTTGGAGCCGATCTTCGAAGCCGACCTGCCACCGGAAATCTACGCCTACCGCGCCGGGCGCAACGCCCAGCAGGCCGCCGTAGAGGTGGAGGAGCTGCTGTTTCGTGGCCATCCGGAAGTCGTGGACGCCGACCTCGCGGACTACTTCGGGAGCATTCCCCACGCCGACCTCTTAAAGTCGGTGGCGCGTCGGATCGTTGATCGGCGCGTGCTGCATCTGATCAAGATGTGGCTGGACTGCCCCGTCGAAGAAACCGACGAACGAGGACGGAAGACGCGCACGACCGAGGCGCGAGACCACCGGCGCGGCATTCCGCAGGGCTCACCCCTCTCACCCCTACTGGCGAATCTCTACATGCGCCGGTTCGTGTTGGGGTGGAAGAAGCTCGGCCTTGAGCGACGTCTCGGCTCTCGCCTGGTCACCTATGCCGACGACCTCGTGATCCTGTGCCGGAGGGGCAACGCCGAAGCGGCGCTGCACCACCTGCGCGAGATTATGGGAAAGCTGAAGCTGACGGTGAACGAGGACAAGACACGCATCTGCAAGGTCCCGGAAGGGGAGTTCGACTTCTTGGGCTTCACATTCGGACGAATGTACTCTCGGACGACGGGCCAAGCCCGCTTGGCTCTGCGACCCTCAAAGAAGAGCATCAAGCGCATGGTCGACAAGGTCCATGCGCTGACCGTCCGATCGAGGACATGGCAAGAGACCACAACGCTGGTAGGCGAACTGAACCGCGCGTTAGCCGGGTGGGCCAATTACTTCAGTGTCGGCTCTTCAGCCCGAGCCTATCGCGCGCTCGATAGCTACACAGCGGTGCGGTTGCGCCGGTGGTTACGCTTCAAGCACAAGACCAGACGAAGCAAGGGCGGCAACTATCCCCTCCCGCACCTCTACGAGACCGTCGGGCTCGTGCGTCTGACCCGGCTTGGGCGCGAGGTGCCGTGGGCGAAGGCGTGAAGTCTTGTCCGAGAGCCGGACGCAGGGAAATCCGCATGTCCGGTTCGATGAGAGGGATGTGGAAACGGGAGCTATGGTCGGACCACTAAGGCACCGCTAGACGAAAGGGGCGGCAACAGACATGCCCGGCCTACCGCCACCGCGCCACATCCCGACTCTACCCAGATTTGGGTGCCGGATGTGCGTTCCCCCAACTTCGCAGTCGAGGCGCATCGCCAGTCTCTTGCCGTCGCCCATAGTCTGCACCCCGAGGAGGATCAGGACTTCATCGAAATGATTTCTGATTGGCCCGGCGCTTGAAACGTGGTGAGATCTGGACCGTTGCTGGCGGCGGGGGGCTATGTAGGCAAACCCCGACCGGTCGTAACTCTCCAAGATGACCGCTTCGGTAGGACCGACTCGGTCACGGTCTGCGCCTTCACCACCGATCCTACCGACGCCCCATTGTTTCACTTGGTCGTCGAGGCGAGTGCGGAAAACGGATTGCGGACCGCCCGCCGCCTGATGGTCGACAAGGTTACGACCGTTCGAAGGCCCCGACGCGGCAGCCAAATCGGCCGTCTCGCCGACGGGGACATTGTCCGACTGAATCGTGCTGTTCTGGTGTTCTTGGGTATTGCCGGCCCAGGCGAACCCCGGCCACGCGTGACCGCTACCGTCGCCCGTAACGAGCGCCCGGGCCGGTTCCCCGGGGCGCTTGTCGCGCAGGCGCAGCAACGGGACAAAGGCGAAGGCCAGTGCCGTGAACGCCGCTGACACCAGGATCAGCGGATCGAGATGGCGCTCGAAGAGATGCTCGTAGAGGAAGGAGCCGATGTTGTCCGAGAGGGCTGCCGAGAAGTTGGTGATCGACATCAACGCAGCAAAGGCGAACCCTTCCGAGCGCCGCGGGCAGTAATCCGCAGCGAGGGTCAACGTCGCGACGAAGGCAATCATCCCGGCGGTTCCGCTAAAAAAGTTAATGACGGCTGCCGTGGCCTCGTCCCAGAGGAACAGGAACGCCGCCGTCGTCACGGTGCCGAACAGGATGTTCCAATTCAGCAGCGCCCTTGCCGTAATCCCTTTGAGAAATCTTCGGTACAATAATGCGCCCACAATCCATCCGGCGGCACTGATCGAACCGAGAATGCCGATGTATTCCTGAGAAAATTTGAGATTGTCGGTCATATGATAGTAGAGCGGGGTGCCGAACCCCGGATTTAGATAATAAAGGAATAAGAAAGCGCTAACGATCCAAAGCTCTCTCAGGGTGAAGGCGGCCAGCAGGCTGGCGAAAGTCCTCTTCATTTCCGGCAGGTCGATGCGGCTCTTGGGTTCCGTGATCAGAAACCAGCCGGCAAAAACGACAGCAAGAGGGGCGACGGCGATAACCCCGGCGGCGGCATGCAAGGCCGCGCTGGGCGACAGCCGCTCGACCAGCTGACCGCCGATGAACCCGCTCGCCAGAGCCGCGATGTTGAACCACAGCCACTGTTGATTGACGAAGGCGTCGCTGGCGCCAAACCTTTGGCCGTTCTCGACGAGGATGGCACCGCACAACGTGCTCGACACCGCCATCGCGTAGGCCGTCAGCAGCAGCACGAAGATCAGCTGACTGGGCGCAGTAATTTGGGTAACCCAGCAATAGGCAACGGCTGCCGCGGCGTTGGCGAGTACGAGGTAGGCCTTGCGGCGGTAGCCGAACAGCGGCAGGAAATCCGAAACGATCCCGTAAACCGGCTTGATGATCCAGGGAAGGTTGAGGATCGTCAGATAGGCGGTGACCTGGACCGGCGTCCACCCGAACGTCTGCTTCAGATAGAAATTGAGCGGCTGGGCAATAAGGCCGCCGGTCTGGCCGATCCCTTCGACGACATAGACCAGGGCAAAGAACAGCATGAGCCGGCTTATCTGCCGGCTCTCGTCAGGAGGGACGGTGGTGCAGGACGTCGCGGCGGGTTCCTCGGCCCGCTTATTTGACCGCCACGATGACTTCGATTTCAACCGGGATTCCGGCCGGCAATGAGCTCATGCCGACCGCTGAGCGGGCGTGCCGGCCGCGCTCGCCAAAGACTTCGACAAAGAGGTCCGAGCAGCCGTTGACGACTTTCGGGTGGTCCTCGAAATCGGGTGCGGCGTTGACCATCCCGAGCACCTTGACGATCCCCTCGATTCGATCGAGATCGCCGCCCAGTGCGTCCTTGATGGCCGCGATCAGGACGAGGCCCACTTGGCGTGCATGCCGATACCCCTCCTCGACCGACATGCCGGCGCCGAGCTTACCCTTCGGCATCGTGCCGTCGGCGCTCTCCGGGCCCTTGCCGGAGAGGTACAGCAGATTGCCGACCCGCTTGGCGTGGCCGTAGTTGCCGAGCGGGCTGCCGACCTTAGGCAGGGAGATATTCAGCTCCTTCAGTCGTTGCTCGACGCTCATCCTCTGATCTCCAACTGGGTGGCAGATCATCATAAACGCAGAATCGAGGCTGTAACATCGGCTTAGCGGCAACGGTATCTGCCAATCTGCGCACTCCCGTCTTGGTCGTAGGAGACCACCTCGGCGCTCTTGCTCGACGATGCGCAATGAGTCTGCGCAAGCGAGTCCGCCACCGCGCTATCCGTCTCGTCCGAATACCAGCGCAACGTGATCGCATCGGGCGATTTGTCGAGGGTCCAAGGCGGCCCGCCGCAGGCCGTGACACCGAGCAGAATTGCGAACCGGGTAATTCGAGTCGTCGTGAATATTGACACCGGCACCTCGCCCTACTAGTCGTTGATCGATCGACATTCGCCAAACGCCTGGCGAGGTCGCTCGTTGCATCTCGAAAGCTAGGCTTCGGTCACCTGTCGCCAGTCGACGTCACCGCCGAACGTCAGCCGTTTGCCGGCTTCGGGCATCGGGTATTTGAGCCCGCTGGCGCAGTTGAAGAGGACGACCCGGTCGTTCGGGCGGACCCGGCCGTCGGCGAGCGTCTGCTTGTACGCCGCATAAGTCGCCGCAGTTTCAGGACAGAGCAGCAGTCCTTCCTCGGCCGCGACCTCGCACCACGCCTCGGCGATCGCACCGTCGGCGACGGCGGTCGCAAACCCGCCGCTCTCGCGCACTGCGCGCAATATCAGAAAGTCGCCGACCGCCTGGGGCACGCGAATACCCGCGGCGAAGGTGTGCGCGTTCTCCCAGCGTGGTGCGTGTTCGGCTCCTTCCTCCCAGGCCTTGACCATCGGCGCGCAGCCGGCCGCCTGGACGACCACCATGCGCGGCCGCTTATGCCCGATCCAGCCGATCGCCTCGAGCTCGGCGAACGCCTTCCACATGCCGATGATCCCGGTGCCGCCCCCGGTCGGGTAAAAGATCACATCCGGCAATTGCCAATCGAGCTGCTCGGCGAGCTCGATCCCCATCGTCTTCTTGCCCTCGATGCGGTAGGGCTCCCGCAGGGTCGAACAGTTGAACCAGCCGACTTCCCGCTCGCCTTGCGCAACCAGCTTGCCGCAATCGTCGATCAGCCCGTCGACCAGGAACACCGCTGCACCCTGCATCGCGATCTCGCGGATGTTGACCGCCGGGGTATCGTCCGGGCAGAAGACGTAGGATTTGATGCCGGCTCGCGAGCAATACGCCGCCATCGCCGCCCCGGCATTGCCGTTGGTCGGCATCGCCATCGTGTCGATCCCGAGCTCCTTGGCCATCGACACCGCGAGCGCCAAGCCGCGCGCCTTGAAGGAGCCGGTCGGCAACCGCCCTTCGTCCTTGACCAGGATCTCGCCGCCCTTGGCCAGCCGAGCGGCGATGCGAGGGAGCGGGATCAATGGCGTCATCACCTCGCCGAGCGAGACCACGTTCTCCGGCCGGCGCACCGGCAACAGCTCGCGATAGCGCCAGAGGCTCTGCGGCCGGCCGGCCAGCGCCTCGCGCGGCAGCGCGCGGCGGACGCCGTCGAGATCATACCGCACCAGCAACGGCCGGCCGGCCTTTGACAATGTTTGCAGGGTGTCCGCGGAGTAGCGCTCGCGGGTCAGGCTGCACTCGAGATGAGTAACAAAGTTCGGCAGATCCCCACCTGTCCAGTGATATTCCGCCATCCACTCCTCCCGCACCCGGCTGGTCTTCGTAACAGGGTACCGCGGGAAGTCGGCAATGTCGAAACCCTCCACTCCCGGTTGGACTTGGGCAACAAGGGGATGAGGTATAGCGCCTGCCAAGATCCAGTCGGGAACGATGAGGGCTACGGGGGGAGCGACGGCAGGACAGCTGGCATTTGTCGGGGCTTTACCCGCTACCAATGTGGTATTTTTCGTAGTGTGGGCGGGCTGGTCGCTCGATGCCACCGATTTCGGTCTCTTTTCGCTCGTGCTGAGCCCGGCACTGACCGAACTTTTGGGCGGGTAACCGACGATCGCCGATATCGGCCGCGTGGGCGGGATCCTCAGCACGGTAGGGTTGCTCGGTTGGTCGCTCGGCGGCTTTCTATTCGGCATCGTCGCGGACTATATCGGCCGGGTGCGAACCCTGGCGCTCAGCATCCTGATATACAGCGTCTTCACCGGGCTGCAGGGGCTGTCGCACTCGCCCCTCGAGCCTGGGATCTATCGCTTCTTTGCCGGAGTCGGCACCGGAGCCGAGATCATCGTCGGCATCCCATTGGTGGCCGAGGCCTTCGCCGAGATCCACCGTGCCAAGATCCTCGGCGTCATGATGACCGGCGGGGCCACGGGGAGCATCATCGGCGGCCAAGTCTACGCGCTAATCGGTGGCTTTGGCTGGCGTTATGTGTTTCTTTGTCGGCATCGCCTCGGCATTGCTGCTGTTACTGATCCGCCGCGGGATGGTCGGGCCCGAGCATTTCCAGGTGGTGCGCCAAAGGCGCCGCGCTCTCGGCGCCGGCGGCCATGCAGCCACGACCGAGGACCGCGAATTCCTCCGCTTTGTTCCGCTACAATTGTTCAACAAAGAGCTGCGCTTCGGAACGCTCGTCGGCCTGCTCTTTGCCCTCGGCACCTTGCTGGCGATCTGGACGACCGTGATCTGGCTGCCGACGATCCAAAGCCTGATGCTGGAAAAAGAGGGCGTCAAGGGTGCGGCGGCGGCTCCGATCATCGGCCGCAACATGATGCTGTGGGGTATCGGCGGGATCTTCGGCTATGCGTGCTTCGGCTTTATCGCCGATCTGATCGGACGGGGACCGACCGTGGCATTCTACAACATCGGGACCTTGGCCGCCGGCCTCACCCTGTTCCTGGCCGTCTGACACAACGGCGCCTTACCCGTATTTGCTCCTGATCCATGGGTTCTTCGTGCTGGGCGTGTTTTCCGGCCACGCGGTCTATATTCCCGAGCTGTTCCCGACGCATGTGCGGGCAACCGCGGTGTCGTTCTGCAATGGCGGCGCGCGCGTCATCACCAGCTTCGGGCCGCTGGTGGCGGGTCTTTTGGCCGCCCCGTTCGGCGGGAACTTCAACAAACCGGCCGCGCTGATGACCTGTTTCGCGCTGCTCAGCATCTATGCGATCTATCTCGGACGCGAGACCCGCACCGAGCCTTTGCCCCGCTAGCCGAAGAAAACCCCGTCGGAGATCCCGGCGGGGCTTTTCTCAGTACCGGAGGCCCCTCAGGGGAGGGGCGCGCCTAGTTGATCAGGCCGTAGAACTTGCCGGCGTTCTCGCAGGTCATCTTGTGGGTCACCTCGGCCGGCAGGTGGATGAACTGCTCGTCGATGTACTTCTTCGACTCCGGCCACACCCCGTCGGGATGCGGGTAGTCCGAGCCCCACATCAGGGTCTCGACCCCCATCTCCTCGATCAGCTTGGTGCCGACGCGGTCGTATTGGAAGGTCGCCTTGCACTGGTTGCGCCAGTACTCGCTCGGCAGCTTCTTGAGCTTGAGGTCCTGATACTGGTCCTGGAACTCGAAATCCATGCGGTCGATCACATACGGGATCCAGCCGATGCCGCTCTCGCCGAACACGACCCGGATGTTCGGGAAGCGCTCGAATACCGCCGCCCCCATCAGATCGGTCAGGATCGTCGCCAGGGTCATCTGGAAGCGGCACAGGCCGCTATAGGTCATCCGCCTTGCAATCGCCGGCTCCAGAGACTTGCGCAGCTCGGGGTCGGTCGCCGGGAAGGTGTGGAAGTGCAGCGGCAATTGCGTCTCGTTGACCGCCTCCCACAGCGGGTCCCACATCGGGTGCCACATCGGCGTCATATGCCACGAGCACGACAGCTCGACCCCCTTCATGCCCAGCTTCGCGACGCGGCGGACCTCGGCCGCTGCCGCCCCGATGTCGCTGTAGGGCAGGCAGGCGAGGCCGATCTCGCGCTGAGGATAGTGGCTGCAGAAGTTGTTCATGAAGTCGTTGTAGATGCGCAGCATCTCGTTCGCCGCTGCGGGGTTCTTCATCTTCGCGCAGGCCGCGAGAATGCCGTAGATGACTTCGGCATCGACACCGTCGCGGTCGAGTTCCTTGACGCGCAGGTGCGGGTCGCCCGGCCGGCGCCACCCCTTGGTCTTGTAGTCGTCGTAGAGCCCGGCCTCGTGCATCTTGTCGACGCGCAATTGCTTGCCGGGGACGTAATCCGAGCCCACGGCGCCGACCCCGCCCGCCTTGCCGTAATCGGCGCCGTTGTTGTCGATCCAGCGCTTGGTGCCGTCCGGCTGCTCTTTGACGTAGGGCATCTCCTCCTTCGACGCGCGGGCTGCCTGCGAGGTGAACAGATCGGGCGGCAGCCAGATCATGTCGAGATGACAATCGGCCGAGATGCGCCGGTACTGCATAACCCATCCTCCACTCAAGTTGCCTATTTTCCCATGTCACTCTACCGAGCGTAAGACCGGCGTCCTATGCCGATCTGCGCAACGCTCCGATGCAGCGCGGTCAACCCTTGCGACTCCTAAGTTCGAACTGAGCCACCTGCGCGTCGGCGCGGGCAATAAACAACGAATATCGCGTCTGCACCCCAACGACGGTTGCCGTCTTGAGCCAGAACTGTTAGTATTTCAAATAATTAGCGCGCAATCCGTCACCCGAAAAAACAACGAGTGGAGGCACCGGGAGCAACGAAATCGGCACGACCGAGCAATCAAAAAATAACAATATTGACGCAGCGCGGACGCTCGCGCACCTGATGCTTAACGCACGCCGGGCGCGGGGTGGTGTAGGATCATCCGCCACCGAGGAGGCGCCATGGACCCCACCGGGCCAGCCCGTGTCGAACGCCGTCTCGCGGCGATCCTCGCCGCCGATGTGGCGGGGTATTCGCGGCTGATGGGAGCGGACGAGGGAGCCACGCTCGGTCGGCTCAAAGCGCCGCGCCATGAGCTTCTCGATCCGAAAATCGCCGAGCACCACGGGCGGATCGTCAAGACCACCGGCGACGGCCTGCTGGTGGAATTTGCTAGCGTCGTCGACGCGGTGCGTAGCGCAGTCGAGGTGCAGCAGGCGATGCCCGAGCGGAACACCGGCGTCGGGGCGGACAAACGCATCAAACTGCGCATCGGCATCAATCTCGGCGACGTGATCGTCGAGGGCGACGACCTCTAACTATGGCGACGGCGTCAACATCGCCGCACGGATCGAAGCCCTGGCCGATCCCGGCGGGGTGTTCGTCTCCAATACGGTCTATGGATCACGTGCGCGAAAAGGCCGGTGCGCGTTTACCGGGCCCGCGACGTGGACGCCAGGAGCCTCTCGGCCCCGGCTCAACCGACGCCGCCGCTGCCCGACAAGCCGTCGATCGCGGTATTGCCGTTCGCCAATCTGAGCGGCGACCCTGAGCAGGAATATTTCGCCGACGGCATGGTCGAGGAGATCATTACCGTGCTGTCGAGGATAACGTGGTTCTTCGTCATCGCGCGCAATTCGAGCTTCACCTACAAGGGTCAGGCCGTCGATGTGAAGCAGGTCGGGCCTGAGCTCGGCGTCCGTTATGTCCTCGAAGGCAGCGTGCGCAAGTCCGGCAACCGCTTCCGCGTCACCACACAGTTGGTCGACGCCGCGACCGGAAACCACGTCTGGGCCGAGCGCTATGACTGCGAGATCGCCGACATCTTCGCGGTGCAGGACGAGATCACTGAGCGGGTGGTTGCGGCGATCGAGCCAGAGCTCCACGCGGCCGAACATTTCCGCAGCCAACGCAAGCCGCCGGAGAGCCTCAATGCCTGGGAATGCGTGATCCGCGCGCTGTCCTGCATCGGCCAGGGCACGCGAGAAGCGAATACCGAAGCCGAGGCATTGTGCCGTCGCGCCATCGCAATCGCGCCCGATTATGGCCAAGTGCACAGCCTGCTCGCCTGGGCGCTGTTGCGACGCACGTCCTGGTCAGGCGGGTTGAGGATGGCGGTACCGGAGATAAGTACGGAAGTCGGCGCGGCGCTCGGCCTCGACGACCGCGACACTTGGGCCCACCTGGCGCAGGGTATTTTGTTCGTACGGCTGCGTCGCTTCGATGAGGCCGTGCGCGCGTTGCGCCGTGCCGTTGAATTGAACCCGAACTTCGCATTGGGTCATGGTGCTCTGGGCCTGCCGCTCGCCCTTCACGGTGCGCAGGAAGAGGCCATCCGCTGCGCCGAGTACGCATTGCGGCTGAATCCAAACGATCGGCTCGTCGGCACCTACGCTGCGCGCGCGATAGCGTTCGCCCATTTCACCGCCGGGCGTTATACGGAGTGTGCTGCTTGCGGGCGCAACGCGATCGAAAAAAGCCCCGAGGACCTTCCGAGGAATTGGATGCTTACCGCGGCACTGGGGATGCTCGGGGAGATGGTTGCGGCGGCCGAGGCGCGGGCAACACTGCTTCGGTTGCAGCCGGATTTCTCCCTGACCTGGGTGAGCGAGAACGTGCCACTCACCGGAGAAGCGGCGGAACGGCTGCGCGAGGGCCTGCGCAAGGCCGGAGTGCCAGAGGGATGAGCCAGACCCGCCGTCTCGCCGCGATCCT
>Ga0074045_10006121_pt1 | contig 10369 bp, 7 predicted proteins | sample BogForMeECP23OM2_FD_94442 | JGI IMG/M metagenome (GOLD analysis project Ga0074045, IMG submission 94442) | Bog forest soil microbial communities from Calvert Island, British Columbia, Canada - Bog Forest MetaG ECP23OM2 | ecosystem: Environmental > Terrestrial > Soil > Wetlands ... | reverse complement strand
TTTTCCGCTCCATCGATGCGAGCCTGAATCCAGCGGTTCGGCCGGTGTTTTCCCTTGAGACATAGCTTCAGATAATTATCGGTGAGGGCTTCGGTGAACTCGCCGTCGGCGCTGGTGCGCAATAGGTTCAGGGTGATTGCCGAAAGATGTTTTCCGGCAAAAGACCGCATGAAGGCAAGTTTTTTTGCGGCGCCCAGATCACGCAGGATGCGCGTACGCTCCCGAGCTACATGCACCGGGAGCTGATTTTGCAAGGCGGCCGCCGGCGTTCCTGGACGCGCCGAATAGGTGAAGACGTGCAAGTAGGTTAAGGGCAAGTCTTCGATGAGCTTCCGAGTGGCGTCGAATTCGGCGTCGGTCTCACCCGGAAATCCGGCCATGACGTCGGCTCCAATGGCGGCGGTGGGCATGGCGTCGCGAATCTTCTCGATCTTTTCGCGATAATGCCAGGGACGATATTTGCGATGCATACGGCGCAGGACGGCGTCGCTGCCCGATTGCAGAGGCACGTGCGCATGCTTGGCGATGCGGGTCGACCAGGCGACAAGCTGGATAAGTTCGTCGCTCCAATCCATCGGTTCGACGGAGGAGATGCGAAGTTTTTCGAGCTTGGTGGCGGACAAGATGGTTCGAACCAGATGCTCGAAACTGGAACTCGGGGCGAGGTCGCGCCCCCAACGGCCGAGGTTAATGCCGCTGATGACGACTTCGCGATAGCCCGATTCCACCAGTGCATTCACTTCGCGAATTACCTCGGATAATTTCAAGGAGCGGCTGTGGCCCCGCACACTGGGGATCACGCAAAAAGAGCAGCGATTATCGCACCCATCTTGCACTTTGAGAGTGGGACGAGTTCGATCTTCGTGCGAAAGACCAGCCTCGCGGCCGGCCGATTCGAAGACGGGTGCGGCCAGCAGTTCGGTGTGGGCAAAGATATCAGAAACGTGGATGGCGTTCTCAGTTCTCAGATCTCGCTTCTCAGTGAGAGCTGTCAGCGGGAGAAATTGCTGATCAGAATGCGCTGGCAGCTTCAGGTTGCGGCTACTCGCTAAGGGATCAGGAAGAATGAGGTCGGCGAGTTGATGTTTATGGGAGTTTCCGATAACAACGCTAACTCCAGGCAACGCGGCCACTTCTTCGGGGGCGCGTTGCGCGTAACATCCGGTGACAATAATTCTCGCCAGCGGATTCTGCCGCTGCACGCGGCGAATGGCGGCACGCGCATCCTGATCCGCCGCCCGGGTGACGGTGCACGAATTCAGAATCACAAGATCGGCTTGCGCGGCCGCGGCGCGGATTAAGCCGCGAGACTCGAACTGACGATCGAGAGCGGCGCCGTCGGCTTGCGTAGCCCGGCATCCGAAGTTCTCCACGTGATAAGTGGGCACAGGATCATGGTAGCGCAGGAGACGGATTTTTGTCCGCAACCCCCGAGCGGAGCGCGTCACCGGCACTGCCTCACGATAGAACCGGAGCGATCAGGCCGAGGCCATGTTTTTCTTTTGCGTAAAGCACTCGCGGCAGAAAATAGGACGCCCCTGAGTTGGGCGGAAGGGCACGGTCGTATCCTTACCGCACTGCGAGCAGGTGGCCCGAGTCTCTACCCGAGCGTAGTGTTGTGGATTGCCGTGCGGAGGCGGAGCGGTAAGGACGGCCACGCGCCTGGACTTGCAGGTCTTGCAGCGCTTGGGTTCGTTCTTGAACTGCTTGTCGTAGAAAAACAGTTGTTCCCCGGCGGTGAAAACAAAGTCGGCACCGCAGTCGATACAGTTAAGTACCTTGTCCTGAAATTCCATTGAGGATGGCTCCCTTGTGCCCGCGTCTGCCTTCACCACAGCGGGGAAGGCGTGGCGAAAAGCAAACACAGGTTGTCTACATCCCCCTCAAACAGCCCCTGGACTCGGCCCGCCACGCGCCTGGAACGGCGCATGGGCACAACTATTTCCTTTATGCCGGATGAACTTTGCTTGAACCATCCCTCTTGCAGCTCTGCATTGTGGGGAAGACAGAGCAGGGCCGCCCCGGGAAGGGCGACCCTTTACTGCGCTAATTGCAACTCCTTCAATCCTTACTCCTCAATCCTGCTCCTTGCGCACCTTCTTCCGGGCGCGCTTGCGTGCAAGGGCAGCCTTCACTCGTTTCTTCTCTCCGGGTTTCAGGTAAAAGGAGTGGCGCTTGACCTCCTTGATAATGTCCTCCTGCTGCACCTTACGCTTGAAGCGGCGCAAGGCGTTCTCGAGGGACTCCCCTTCTTGCAGTCGAATTTCCGCCAAACAGACACACCCCCAAACCCGTCCGGTAGGACCGAATAGTTATTACAAGGATTTGACTGGAAGTCAAGTAGAGCAGGTGAAAAAAGTTGCATGACCGGGCCCGGGCTGAAAGTCTTGTTAGGCTTAAGAACAACATAACGCCTTCAGTAAATGAACTTCAGACCCAGCTGGATTTGCCGGGGCGCGAAGGCCGCGTTGGGCTTCAGAAAGTTCTGCGGCTGCTGGTAGTAGGCGGGAGAAGGAACTCCGTTCACGTAAACGGTGTATTGGGTAAAGGTGGTGGCTTCGGTAGTCAGGCCGTCGGAGGTGATGGTGACGCGCTGATTGTCGTGATTAAAAAGATTGAAGGAATCAGCCGTGAATTCCAGGCGGTAGCCTTGTCCAACTCGTATTTTTCGAACCAGACGAAGATCGGTGGACACGTAGTCGGGTCCGGTGAAGGCGTTACGGCTGTAGCCCGGGAGGCGGTCGTTGTCGTAGTTGCCGTCCTGATTGGGGTCTCCGTTCACGGTGGCGTTGACCGGCCGTCCACTGCCGGCGGTCATGATGCTTGAGATTTTCCAGTCGTTGAAAACGTGGCCGAGAAATTCGTGTTCACGGTGGAAAGGACGAGGCTCGAGGGAGAAGGCGGCGACGAAGCGGTTGCGCTGATCGGTGACGCTGGGGCCGCGCTCGGCGTTCGGTTGATAGGAATTCTGTACGGTCGCGGGCTCGCCGGCGACCAGGGCATCCTGCCCATCGTCAATGGCGTGGGCGAAGGTGTAGGAGAGGCGAAGATACGTGCCCCGGGCCATGCGGCGGTTAATGGAGAGAGTTGCGCCGTTGTACAAGCTGGAGGCCGCGCTTTGAAATTCGTTGATGGCTCCGAGCTGCGCAATCGGGCGTCCCAGAGGATTGATGCAAGGGGGAAACGGGCAGGTCAGCGATGCCGTGAATTGCCAGGTGGCGAAGGAATCCACGGTGTAGTATCCGCCCTGAAAAATTGAGCCGGTGGAATCGAAGATGGGATAGGTGAGCGCGACGGGCGGCGGCAGGTTCACGTCGAGAGCCCGGATGAGATGCTCGCCATGCACATAAAGATAAGAGACAGCAACCGTAGTATGGCTCGCGAATTCACGTTCGAGGGTGAAGCTGGCTTGCTGCACCCGCGGAGTGATGAAGTTGGGGGCGAAGGCGGAAACATCGTTGGTGACGCCCTGAGTAAACCCGGCCGGCAGATTGCAAGAGGCAACCGTGAGCGAGCAGCTTACCAGCGGGTTGGGGTAGGCCGGGAAAACCTGGTGGTCGTAGTAGTCGTTGTTGTTCAGGAAAACCTGTGCGTCGGTAATTCCGTTATCGGTTGCGATGGCGGAGTTGTAGATCTGAGGAATGCGGACATAGAACAAGCCATAGCCGGCGCGGACTACGAGAGGACGGTCTTTCCCGATCGAGTAAGCGAGGCCCCCGCGCGGCCCGAAGTTGTGGGGGTTAAAGGGTACTTTGCCTGAGGGCGGGAACAAAGGATTGGAAAGCAGGCCGGAAGTGGTGAACGTCTGTAAATCCCAGCGCACACCGAGATTCACGGCGAGATGATCCGTGACACGGATGGTGTCCTGAGCGAAGGCGGCGTAGTCGTTGCTATTGGGACGGGAAGCGGCAGGCCCGAAGTTTTGCAAATAGTAATGCGGTACGCCGTGGGCATAGGCACGCAAGGGAGTGAGCGCGAGTCCGGCCTCCTGGGGTTCAAAAGTGAAGGGATCGACCTTAATGGGATCGAAGACATATTCGCCGCTTTGCTGGCTGGGAAAAAAGTCGTAGATCCACGTGATGAGAGAGTCACCGCCGAACTTGAAGGAATGCCGGCTGGTATCGAGGCTGAGAGTTTCGGCAAGCTGGGCGCGGTGTTCGCGGGTGGCGCGGGGAAGCAGGTCGGAGCGTCCGATGCCGTCGATAACGTCGGGAATTTTGATCAGCGTGCTGTCTGTGTTGGTGTAGGACTGGCGCAAGTCGCGGGAGAACTGGGACCGCAGGTGGCTGATCAGGCGAGGGGTGAGACTTGAGGTCAGAGATACCGACGCGGTATCGGTCGAAACGGTTTCTTCGCCGTTGTCGGAGATCGAATCATAAGTCACGGGGCTGGCGGGATCGAGAAAAACGTTATTCGATCCCCAATAGCGGGAAGAGTTATAACGCAGGGCAAGTTGATTGCGCGGCGTGACATTGATATCAAGCTTGGCGTAGGCCGCATTGCCGATCTGGGCCGCGGGATAGGAACCGGCAAGCGCCGAAAGCCTGGCGGCGGCGGCGAAAACCAGGGCCTGATCGCTGGCCTCGTAGTCGCCGGGCGTGTAAGGCCCGATGCCGGGCTGGGGCACGACCTGCATGGTGCCGTTGAGAAATTCAACGACGTCAGGAACGTGGAAGTAATGCTGGTCGAATCCCGCGAAGACAAAGATCTTGTTCTTCTTGAGAGGACCGCCCAGGGTGGCTCCGCCCTGCTGCTGGCGGCTGTGAGGTTTAAAGGTCATCATCGGATCGGCCGCGCCGAAGCCGCTGTCGCGAATGTAATAGAGTCCGGTCCCGTGCCAGTGATTCGATCCCGACTTGGTGACGACGTTGACGACCGCACCGCCGGCGCGCCCGAGTTCGGCTCCGTAGGAGTTGGTGGAGACGCGAAACTCCTGCACCACTTCGTTGGAAAACTGGTAAGGGGTGCGATAAAGTCCGCGGGCCTGCGCGAAGAAGGCGTTGTTGAAGTCACCGCCATCGACCAGGAAGCTGTTCTGAAATCCTCGAAGTCCGCCGAATGAAAGATCGCCATTGGTCGCGGAGGTGAGGCTGCGCGGGTCCTGCGTCACGCCGGGCGAGAGCAGCATCAGGTCGGAGAAGCGGCGGCCGTTGAGCGGTAGATCGGCGATGGCCCGTTCATCAAGCAAGGTGGAGACGGCGCTGGTTTTGGTATCGACCAGTTGCGGCCCACCGGAAACCGTGACCTTCTCCTGCGGCCCCGCGATGGTGAGGTGGAATTCCAATTCCGCGGCTGCGCCAATCTCCACCTTGAGCAGAGGAGTGACTTGGGGCGACATGCCCGCGGCGAGGGCACGGGCGGAATAATCGCCCGGCGGCAGAAGGTCAAGGGCAAAGCGGCCTTCGGCGTCGGACGTCGTGGAATACCGGACTCCGGTCGTGCTGCTGACGACCACGATCGAGGCATGTGCTATGTGGCTGCCGCTGGGGTCGAGAACCGTGCCGCGAATCGCCCCGGTAGCCGCGTCCTGAGCGCAGAGCGGTAGGCTTACTAGTACTAATGAAGAGAAAGCTAAAATCAAGAAGAGCGACGCGCGCGCCATAGAGTCCCACCTGTGCTTCGGATGAGGCTCGGAGGGCATCCCCGTGAGCTTTACCGGAAGCTTCGCGGGGCTGTTCTGCGGAACGGTGCCGGGATGCGCAGGCTTGTAGGTGCGCAGCCGGAAAGCTGTTCCGCAGAAACGGGAAACCAAGTCCTGTATAGCATGGGTCGGACGGAAAATGCTGTGACGGTCGGCGTTCTTTTTCGGATCAAGTGCCGGAGTGGGAATACCGCGGCCGGTTAGGCTCTGGGCAAGGGCGCACAGTGCGCCCTTGCCGGAGCCGTTTTTCTTCTAGTTGATGTTGACTGCCACCCGCCGGGAAGTTGGGTTGGCTGGCGCTGCCACCAGCGGTGAAATAAAGCGTGCCGGGATCGCCAGTCCCGCCTTCGCCAAACACCATATCCCACATGCCGCGCAGGTGACCGTGCAGAGACATTCTCGGGGAATCAGTCTGGCGTAGTTCCAGGTGACTGCGTCGCGGAGGGGCATTACCTGGAGGGCATTAAGTGACGCTCAATGTGACGAGGCACAGCTCCTTCGGGTAGCTCCCAGAGTGGAACGCTGTGCCCCGCATCAGCCAAACTCGACTTATGATCGACGGAGCTAGTTCATCTCTTCCGGCCTGCGCCAAACCGCAACGCCAGGCGCACCGAGAGCCAGCATTCCCAGACTGGCAGGTTGAGGACCAGGCAGATCCGGCGCGTGCGAAGCATCGGCCTCCTGTTTATCTTTGGTGGCCCCAGCCTCGATAGATACGCCGGCAGCGGTTTCGTAAGCGTAACCTCTCAAAACCGGGCCAGTGCTGGTCAGTACAACGTGAGCCCAGCCATAGTGGATTTCGCCGCTGATCATGAACTTCAGAGCGGTAAACCCGCCGGTGTTGCCCTTGCCAGTCCATGGGCAATTCACGACCCCGGTATAGCTGATGGCCTCGGCCTGAAACAAATCGAGGTAATTCGACTTGAATTTCTTGCCCGCACCAATGACATGTCCAGCTCGCAATTCCGCAACGCACTGCGCTCCGTTGAAAGTTTGCGAAGACCCTACCGCGTTCCCCACCTGAGCCGGGATCAAATCCAAGTAGCCAAACGAGCAGCCTTCCTTCCGGCGAACGTGTTTACGCTTCTCGCAGGTTCCAGAAGCGTTATTGAAGCTGAAGTCGGTGATACCGTCGTGATTGAGATCGATCGGAACGACGCCGCCATTCAGCGTAATAGGTATATCCGCCGGAGTGTAGACGATTTTCGCCTCGGCCGGCTGCGCCAGCGCGAGCATTCCAACTCCGGCGGCGCTGGCTGCGGTTGCATAGCTGAACAGACCTTTATCCAGGGCAGTTGTGAGGTGTGCTGTGCGGCGGTTCTTACCGATCGCATCGGTCTTCGATTTACCGGGCATGATCGTGATCTCCTCGAAATTGGGTTGCGAACCTGGGTCGAACTGCTGGAAGGAAGAGACGCGAAATTAGCGAAAACGTTACTGCACGCCGGAACGCCTGTCAATGTGAAGAAACTTGCATCGGCGCGGCCCCGAAAAGCCGGGCGAAAACGAACAACGTTGCCCGGGCGCTTGCGATCCGGCCAGGCCACTCGCGGTACCATTCATTCCGCGATCATGGTATGTTCAAAATTCTTTCCCATTTCCTCTGTCGTCTTTGTAGGGAGCGATGATCCGATCCTTTAAAGGCATGAAGCCGGTGATTCCGGTGAGTTGTTACGTCGATGAGTCGGCGCAGATTGTTGGCGACGTGATCCTGGGCGAGCACGCGTCGGTTTGGATGAATGCCGTGGTGCGCGGCGACGTGTACGCGATTCGCATTGGTGCCCATTCGAACGTGCAGGATTGCAGCGTGCTCCACGGCATGAAGAATCAATATGGGGTGACGCTGGGCGAGTACGTCACGGTGGGGCACTCGGTCACCTTGCATGGGTGTGTCGTCGAAGACCGGTGTTTGATTGGGATGGGATCGGTGATTCTAAATGGAGCGAAGATTGGCGCCGGTTCGATTATCGCGGCGGGAACGCTGATCCCGGAGGGCACCGTGGTAGAGCCGGGGTCGCTGTGGATGGGATCGCCGGGAAAGTTTCGCCGCGAGCTGAGCGAGAAAGATCAGGAAAGCATCATGCGGTACGCGAATAATTATCTGGGATACACGGAAGAGTATCTGCGGGAGCGGTGAGTAGCAAGTTGCGAGTACCGGCGCCAGCCAATTTAATTATGATTGTCATCCTGAGCGAAGAAAAACCGATTCGCTTCGCGAATCGGTTTTCGAAGTCGAAGGATCCCTTCTACCTTTGCATCGCGGCGACGGCGTCGAGGCATTCTCTGGGCGGACTGGAGATCATGATGCGAGGTTGTCGCAGGAGGTCCTCGCCAGGCCGAACGGCGGGTTGAGCTTCAAGGGATCCTTCGACTGCGACTTGCCTTTCGCTTCGCGAAAGACAAGTCTTCGCTCAGGATGACAATTAGTTCATGGCGACTGAAGAATGGAAAGGGAATGATTAAAGCCGTCCGAGGAACGCGAGACCTGCTGCCGCCGGAGACGGCGCTGTGGAATTTTGTGGAGTCGGCGGTGCGGGATGTCTTCCGAGCCTACAACTTCCAGGAAATTCGCACCCCGATCTTCGAGTCGACAGAGCTCTTCGCTCGCGGCGTCGGCGAAGAGACCGATATTGTTGCGAAAGAGATGTACACGTGGGAAGATCGAGGTCGCGCCGAGAGCGACAAGGGACAGTCCCTCACCCTCCGCCCCGAGGCCACAGCAGGCATAGTCCGCGCCTACATCGAACACAAGCTTTGGGATCGCGGCTTGAACAAGCTTTACTGCATTGGACCGATGTTCCGTCGCGAACGCCCGCAGAAAGGCCGCTATCGTCAGTTTTATCAAATCGACGCCGAAGTGATCGGCCCGGCATCCGCGGGCAGCGATTCTCCGGCACGCGACGCCGAGTTGTTGGAAATGCTGGCGACGTTGCTCGATCGGTTGGGAATCGCTGGGTGGAGTCTCGAACTGAACTCAGTCGGCTGCGCGAACGATCGCGCCGCTTTCAACGAAGCGCTACGCAAGGCTTTGGAGCCGGTGGTAGGAAAGATGTGCGTCGATTGCCAGCGCCGTGCAGTCACGAATCCACTCCGTGTCTTCGATTGCAAAGTGCCAGAGGATCAGCCGATCATCGAGACGCTGCCGCGCATCAGTCAGTTTCTGGATGAAGGATGCAGAAAGCACTTTGATGCAGTGCAGGAAATTCTCAAAGCCGTGGGCGTCCCCTTCGTTTTAAACGACCGTCTGGTGCGTGGCCTCGATTACTACACGCGCACTGCGTTCGAGTTCACTCACGGTGCGCTCGGCGCGCAGAACGCGATTCTTGGTGGCGGCCGCTACGATGGACTCTCCGAAGCCCTGGGCGGGCCTGCAGCTCCGGGCATCGGCTTTGCGATCGGTGAGGATCGGCTGGTGATATCGTTGCAGGAGTCGGCCTCGGCCGAGAGCGTTCTGAAGAAGCCCGATGTTTACATTGCTCCTCTCGGGGCGGGCATGAACAGCGAAGCCGCGCGGCTGGCACGCGATTTGCGGCGGCACGATCTAGTGGTGGATTTAGGAGATGAAAACTTCCGGCTTAAGAAATCGTTTGAGGCCGCGACGAAAGCGGGAGCAAAATATATTTTGATCGTCGGCGAAAATGAAGTGAAAGCCGACGCCTTCGCACTGAAGAATCTGGCGACCGGCGAACAAGTTTCGGTTCCGCGCGCCGAATTGGCGCAGAAGATTCATCGGTGAGCCGGAAGTCGCGGTGGAACTCCTCGTGGAGCCAGTTACCGCGGTGGCGAGCAAAGGGATCCTTCGACTGCGGATTTGCTTTGCTGATCGCAAAGCAAAGTCTTCGCTCAGGATGACAGACTTTAGTAAGGCGAGATAAATATAGGAGTAGTCGTGGGTAAAACTCGTTCCATGCTCGACGATGCTGCGCGCCAATTCATCGAGGCGCAGCAGGTATTTTTCGTCGCAACGTCGCCCCTCGATGCCGCCGGCCACATCAACCTTTCACCCAAGGGACTGGATACATTCCGCGTTCTGAGTTCGACTACCGTGGCCTATCTTGATTTCAACGGCAGCGGCGTCGAGACTATCGCTCACCTGAGAGAGAATGGAAGAATCGTTCTGATGTTCTGCGCCTTCCAGGGACCACCGAATATTTTCCGGCTTTACGGGCGCGGCCGGGTCGTGGAACCGCATGCCGCTGAATACGACGACTTCGCTCAACGTTTCTCCGGCTGCGAGAATGCCCGGTCGATTATCGTGGTCGAACTCGACCGCGTGATTGACTCGTGCGGATACGGCGTCCCACTCTTCAAGTATGAAGGCCAGCGTACCCAACTCCAGGCATGGGCACGCAAACGCGGACCGGAAGGATTGAAGTCTTACCGTCAGGAAAAGAACGTGCGCAGTATCGACGGTCTGACGGGAATTTCCGGGTAAAGCCGGAATCCATTGACTAGCCGCAAGGAGCACGGCTAGAATCCGCGTGCCGGGGCGTGAGGCGATTCCCGTTCTTGCAAGGAGATTCCGATGAGACGAGCGATGATTCTAGCGGTGTGGGTTGCATTGGGGGCAGGGGCGGCGGCCCAGATGCAGGCTCCAAAGCCGGGTCCCGAGGTCAAGAAGCTGGACATATTTGCCGGGACCTGGTCTCTGGACGGAACCATGAAGCCGGGCATGATGGGTCCGGGAGGAACCATGACCGAGAGCGAGAAATGCGAGTGGATGGAAGG
>Ga0074045_10006120_pt1 | contig 10371 bp, 6 predicted proteins | sample BogForMeECP23OM2_FD_94442 | JGI IMG/M metagenome (GOLD analysis project Ga0074045, IMG submission 94442) | Bog forest soil microbial communities from Calvert Island, British Columbia, Canada - Bog Forest MetaG ECP23OM2 | ecosystem: Environmental > Terrestrial > Soil > Wetlands ... | reverse complement strand
GACGTACATTGGCGACGGTGCACCGACGCTGATCCGCCGAGCGCTTGGCGACCCAGCTGATCGACAATTTCTGCAGGAGGCGCTTAACTACTTCCTTGCCTACTACCGCGATCACAAGCTTGACAACACCTACCCTTACCAAGGCATCAAGCAGGCGCTGGAGCAGATTGGCGCGGCCGACCGCTTCTCACGCAAGCTGGCGGTGCTCACCAACAAGCCGGTGCGGGCATCGCAAGCCATCGTCGCGGGATTAGGACTGGCTACCTACTTCTTCCAGATCTACGGCGGAAACAGTTTCAACACCAAGAAACCCGATCCTTTTGGCGCCAACACTCTGATGAGGGAGGCCGGTGTGACTGCGGAGGAGACAGCGATGGTGGGAGACTCGGAGGTGGACATCCTCACCGCTCGCAACGCTGGACTGTGGAGCGTTGGCGTGACTTACGGATTCTCTCCTCAGACGCTGGAACAGGTGCCTCCCGACGTAATGGTCGATAGCCCGAAGGAACTGGCCCGCGCGTTGACGATGAGTCACGTGCCGCACGCCGAACAGGTGCGGAAGAAGTAGCCTGGGCTGGTATCCTGATCGCATGCCACAGTCCCCGGCACATTCGCCATTTCGAGACGGTTTCGCCGCTCTCTGGCATGAGCCTGCGTTGCTCGGAGCCGAGGTGACGTGGCGCTGGTGTTTTGGTTTGGCGGCGTGGGGCCTAGCCATCATTTCCGCCGTCTTGTTCCTGGATAGCCTAAAAATCTCGCCCGGCGATAAATTTTTGCTGGGAACGATTCAGCCGCACTTGGTGTATGAGGCGGTGCGGCACATCTTCCGCGGCAGCCTCAACCGTTTCTTGTGGGAGCAGGCTGTGCTTATTCTTGGCCTGATACCGCTCTGGGCCTTTGCGGCATCGGGAGGCCGCGCCGCAACACTTTGCCGTCTGGTCGCGATGTTCAGCATCGAGGAGGAGCCGCAAGCCCTGAGTTGGGAATTCAAAGCGATCTTCGTGCTCAATCTAGTACGGGCGATGTGGACGCTGATCGCGCTAAACGGGGTGCTCGTTGCGCTGGCGGCCGGCATCCTCATGGCCAATCACCAGCGTGCCATGAGAGCAGCACTTTCTCTCGCCTTTGGGATCCCCTTGGCGTGGATCTTCGGAGTCGTGCTGAACTGGTTCTTTGGGCTAGCACCGCTGTTTTGCATCCGAAACGGCGTCGGAGCAGCAGAGGCGTTGTCGCAATGCGTGGATTTCTGCTCCCGCCAAGCTGCCCGATTGTCGGGAGTTGGGATTGGATTCGTGGCGCTTCGCCTGGTCTGGGCGGGAACGATGTTTCTTGCCGTGCTAGCTCCCATGAGGCTGGCGCATCATGTGGCTGGTGGCTGGATAGCGCTGATTATGGCCAGCATAGCCCTGGTGTATTTTGCCGGCGCTGACTTGCTGTATCTTGCCCGCCTGGGAGCCTATGCTGCGCTCGCGGAAGACGACTGGCATCAAGCAGAAGCATCCGAACAGGAACGCCCGGACGAACCGCTGCTGGCGCCGGACGTGGCGCCGATTATCGGACTTGCATAATCGCTGATGGTAAGGAAGACTCCCGCGGATTAGAGAAGTCCGGATCGACCAACCTGCTGGCTTCAGTGCGTCAGTTCGAAACGCTCTTCTTCTTTCTTCATTTTGGCGATGGCCAGCAGCTCTACCGCCTTCTGTGCGATGTGCTCGGCGCTGACCTCGAACTCTTTAATCAACTCCCACGGCGCACCAGAATCTCCGAAGCGGTCCTTCACTCCGATTGCGCCTGTGAACACCGGCAGTCCATAAAGCTCAGGGCTCTCCGTAAGAATACCGCTGACCCGCCATGCGAGGGCGCCAATTTGGTGCTCTTCCGCGGTGACGACCACGCCGGTTTCTCTGGCCGCGCGAATAATTGCCCTCTCGTCGATGGGCTTCATGGTATGCATGTTGATGACGCGCGTCTCGTAGCCGAACTCCTGCTTCAGAATCCACGCAGCACGCATGGCTTCCGGCACCATCGGCCCGCAGGCGATGATGCTCAGGTCCTCGTGCTCGTTGACGTAGTTTGGCGCCAGCACCGTCTGGAACGCTTCAATCATGTCTGCTGCCTGGCGACGGAGGCGGATCACGTTTGCCATTCCGAATACGAACGGCGTCTGGTCGAAGGTGACGATGGGCGTGGCTTCGCGTGCAAACCGAATGTATTTCGGCCCGACGTGTTGTAGCAGCAGATAGTCAGTTGCCTTGCGCGTCTCGACGGCGTCGCACGGAACCACCACCGACATATTAGGCAGCCCACACATCGCGAACAGGTCTTCCAACGCCTGATGGGTCGCTCCGTCCGGGCCGACGGAAACCCCGCCGTGTGCTCCCGCGATCAGCACGTTGAAATTGCCGTAGCAGATGGACACGCGAATCTGGTCCAGATTGCGCGCCGCAGCAAACGTTCCGTATGTCCCGAAGACCGGCAGCTTCCCTTCTCTTGCCAGCCCCACGGCCGCCGCGGTAGCTGACTGCTCGGCAATGCCCATGCTGATCCAGCGGTTCTTGCGTTCGGGCTTGCCGGAGTAGAAGTCGCTGATCGTGATCGAGCCGGAGATGTCGAGACCGAGGCAGACCACCCGCTCATCGTCGCCATGTTTCCCGAGCGATTGCCCAAAACCCTTGCGCGTGGGCTCCATCTTCACTTTCATCTGGGCGCTGCTGTTCCACCAGTAATCGCGCGTGAAGCTCGGCGTCTTGGCAGCAAGGGTCGTGTCCACTTCCTTCTGATACTCTTTCGCCTTCTGTAGCAAAGCATCGTAGGCGATCACCTTCTTCAGGCCAAGCTCCTCTAGAGCCTTCACCATCTCGTCGTAGCTCGGAGCCTTGCCGTGCCATCCGGCAAGGTTCTCCATGAAGCTGACGCCCTTGCCCTTCACCGTGTTGGCAAGGATCAGTGTGGGCCTGCCGGCGACGGGGATGCCCTTCGCCTCCTGCAGGGCATCCACAACCTGAGGAATGTCATGGCCGTCGATCTCGACCACCTCCCAGCCAAAGCTGCGATAGCGCTCCTCGAGCGGCTCGACGTTCATTACGTCCTTGACCCAGCCGTCGATCTGCAGGCGGTTGCGATCGATGATGCCGACCAGGTTGTCAAGCTTATAGTGCGACGCCTCCATCACCGCTTCCCAGATGTTGCCTTCCTGTTGCTCGCCGTCACCCATGATGCAGAAGACAGTGTGGCTTCGGTTGTCGAGTTTGCCGGCGATGGCCATGCCGACGGCGATGCTGAGCCCCTGCCCGAGAGAACCGCTGGAGACCTCGACGCCCGGCAGCTTCAGACGATGCGGATGCCCCTGGAATGGCGAATAGAGTTTGCGCAGGGTCAGGATGTCTTCGATGGGAAAATAACCGGCAAATCCGAGTCCGAGATACAACGCAGGCGCTTTGTGTCCGGCGGACCAGATGATGCGATCGCGTTCTTCCCAATTGGGATGCTTGGGATCGTGTGTGGCGACCTTCAGATACAGCGCCGCTACGATCTCCATCATGGAGAGTGTGCCTCCCGAATGGCCGGAGCCGGCAGCACACAGCGCAACCAGGTCGTAGCCACGCATCAAGCGGGCGGCCTGCTCCAGTTCTTCGATGGAAAACTCGCGGACAACAGCGCGGGAGGAGGAATCAACGATCGGCATGGACGAGTCCTTTTGTGGGGGTGAGGCCAAGTGCCTGCCTTGGCAGATGCGTCCCGAACCTGCCCTGGCGGGCAGCCGCCTTGCGCCCGCGAGGCGATGCTGCAAAGCCGCGATTTGCGAAACCCCGAGAAGTAAGCCTAGGCGGGAGAGAACATAGGGTCAGTGAGCCAAATCACCAGCGGATGTGACGTAGCTCGGGACAATGCTCTGAAATAAACAACAAAGCGGAGCGCGGCCGGGGTAAGGCAGCCAGCTCTGCGGGAGATCCAGAAAGCTTGCACCCACGTCACGATTTCCCAGGGTTAGACATGCTCCATAGCTGCCAGCGAGTTCCTTCCAGGGAAGCATCTCAGGCTAGTTTCCCCTGACAATAATGTGGGGATCGATGGTCCCGTGCGGAAGTGCAAAATTCACTTTGAGCAGCCATCGCTCCCTGGCCTGTCGGTGAATGTATGAGTCTGGGAGAACCCGGAAGTGCTATCGCTAAATGGCTTGGCGGTTCCTGTTGTCTGGTGCCAATCGCAACCCCCCCGATGAGATGGGGTGCTGTGGGAAAATTGTTGACCTTGAAGGCGCCCAAACGGGTAGTGCTAACAACGATCAGCTTCCCCCGCCTTACCGATCTTGATCTCTGGGTGGGGTCTCCCCTGGCAATTTCGTTGTCCTTAAACCACGCCAAAAGCAACCGTGCAGCTGGCACGTGCCGTCGCGTCAAGCAAGGCGCAGGCGGGTTCAGTGCACGTCGGAGGCGCTAGTGCCGTTGCCGATGCTTGATTCGTGGTGCTCGGCGAAGCCGCGGATTCCCCGCCTGCAACCAGCGAGACACCACTCCTAAGAACACACGACATCAAGACGAACAGCGCATTGTTCAGGGCCCTGTCCTCTCACCACGAAGCATATGATTGCCATGCTAATTACGGATGCAACTTCCGACAAAGGACCTCGTGGAACCTAGGGCATGCTAGTCGAGGCTTCACGGGCACGAGATCCTCGCAAGAACTTTCCTGCGCTAGTCGCCAATGATGATATGCGGGTCGACACAGTTTTCCGGCGGGGAAGGGTTGACTGTCACTTTGAAACATCTGCCCTTCATAGCCGGATCTGCATCCTCGCTGGTGTGTTCCGGCTTAAATTGAGAGAAATCGTCGTTTGGGTTAAACCCAAACGGCTTTCCAAGGTTAACAGGCCCGAGCATTTTCCCATGGTCCTTGCAGTCGATCCAAGTGAAAGCAGCCTGAATGTCAAGGGCACTAGCCGAAACAATGCGATATTTCGACGCTTGACCTGGTCGCGTTGGGTGGGCGTAAAACGTCATCGGAATTTGGTCGTCCTTGCAACCACCATACGTCTGGTAAAACTTGAGCGTGACAGTGCACACTTTGGTACTTTGGTCAAAGCCTCCCATAATAGGATCTTTGGGACATCCGTTTGCATCTAGGTCGGAGGGCGCGGGACATTTGATTGCTGCTGTTGCGGGACAGGACGTTGGTACGCTTGGACCAACCTGGATTACGGCCTTCTTCTTGAATAAATAAAAAGCAATCCAGGCGATGATCAGTACTACCACTAGTGACAAAAAGATCGTGGTTCGCTTCATTGCTCCTCCGATGCATTCATGCAACCGCAGTGGCTGCCTGACAATGTCACTGATTCACTTTCTGACTTAGATCCTGGAACCGTGGTTCTTTACGAAGAGCATCCAACTCGACAGTATTCTTGATCTCGGCGGGAGAATAACCCGATTTGACGGATTTCTCAAGCCAATTCAGCGCTTCCTGGCGATCTCCGAGCAGGTTATAGACTTTAGCGGCAGAATATGCGGTCTCCGGATCGCCGGGACGAAGACGCAGAGCTATCTGCAAGTGGTCTAAGGCCTGGCTCTTGTCACCAAGCATGGCGAAATACTCCGCGACCAAAGTGTGCACATCAGCATTGTTGGGATTGACCACCAGGTCGGCATGGGCCAACTCGATTGCCTTCTTCAACTCAGCCTTGGCTTTACTGCGCTCGGGTGGGAACCAATAGTAGGCCCGCGCCAGGTTCCCGTGCGCCTGGATTTGTTGATCCCCGAGGGCAACGGACTGCTCGAAAGCCGCGATCGCGTCTGGGAACTTCCTCTCCAAGAAATAGGTGTCACCCAAGTTGGTATAGGCCACATACGAGGGCCCGAGAGTAATTGCCTTTTGCAAGGCGTATTCGGCCTTGGGATACACCCCTGCATACAGGTACGTACCCCCGAGGCTCGACCAGTAACTGGCGGCATCGGGCGCAAGCTTGACGGCCTTCTCGAACTGCTGCGCCGCAGCATCGTAGCGTGCTTGCTGGTCATACAAAGTACCCAGCCACGCGTAGGCCGCGGGATTTTCGGGATGTGTTTGAATGGCTTTCTGATATGTTTTCTCTGCCTGTTCCAGGCGCCCGAGGCGCCGGTAGGACAGGGCCAACTCTCCATAACTAAAGTCGTTCGTCGGGTCGGCGTCGAGAGCAAGCTGAAAGTCGGATGCTGCCTGCTCATAATGGCCAGTCACTTCTTCCAGCATTCCGAGACAGACGTTCGCCCCAGCCGACGACGGCGCCAGCTTTTGCGAATGCTCGCAGGCATCTCGCATCTTGGGGATCCATTGTTGGTCTTTCGTCAGCCGATATTTTTCCCAATAGGCACGGCCTAGGGCAGCATAGGCCGCCGCATATCCGGGATCTAGCTCCAAGGCACGTGAGAACTGCGAAATGGCACTGTTGGCGTCCTCCGGACTAAGGGGACGGGAGAGGTAGCCTCGTCCTCGGGTGAATGCTTCGTAGGCTTCGTGGCTGTCGGTGCCGTGCGCTTCGTCGGGCGGTGGCTTCTTGTGCAGCTCTAACTCCAGCATACTGAGGGCAGCGTCAACGACCTTCTCCTGAAGCTGTTTGAAGTCAGCGACCGGTCCGGTCACGGAATCCGCCCGCAGTTGCTTATGCGAATCAATGTCGGCAAGGGCCAGATTGACTCGCAACTGGTCGCTGCTACGCTGGACGCTGCCGTCCAGCGCCAGATTTGCTCCCAGCTTACTTCGTGCATCCTGCATGTTGGTGACATGGTCGGCGCTGATTTCGCTGAAGGGTATGATCTCCACTGGCTGGGCGGCCGTTAGTTGCATCAGGCGATTGGTCACCGTGTCCGTCAATCCTTCAAAGAGGGCAGCATCTTCCGGCTGGGCCCCGGCCATATGGAACGGAAGCACGGCAATATGCTTTACTGTCGGCACTGGAGGCAGCACGCCAATCCATATCAGAACTTTGTTCCGGTAGACGATGCCAACCGCCAGCCCTACGATTAGCACGATGCCGACAACCAATCGGCGCTTGGATCGCCTGTCCGGGCCCGGCTGGACCGCGACCGCCCGCTGCGAGCCCGAGCCGCTCGCCAGTCCTTCCAGATCATCCAGCAGCTCACTGGCCGACTGGTAACGAAGGTTCGGATCTTTCTCCAGGCACTTTAGAATGACGGCTTCCAGCCCAGGCGAGATATCTGCTTTCTTGATTCGCGGCGCTGACGGCAACGAATGCAAGATGGCCTCCCACAGAATCTGGCCATGCTGCGGGAACGGCCTTGAGCCGGTCGCCAGCTCATAGAGCACCGCTCCGGCCGAATAAACGTCAGAGCGACTGTCTGGTTCCCGGCCCTCCAGTTGCTCCGGCGCCATGTACGCCAGAGTTCCCGCGAGGCTCGACGGCACCTCCATGGTGACAGTGGCAGTCTCATTGAGGGTACCTGCTCCTGGCGCGGCAAAAAGCTGAGCTAAGCCGAAATCAAGGATTTTGAGAACGTTGTCCGGCGTGACGCGCAGATTGCCGGGCTTGAGGTCGCGGTGGATGATTCCCTGCGCGTGGGCCGCTGCCAGCCCGCGTGCGAGCTGCAGTCCAAGGGATATTACCTCGTTCTCCATGAGGGACCCTTGATGCAGGCGCTCATCCAGCGATGTTCCCGGAACATACTCGATCACCAGGTAGTCCAGTCCCCGGTCGGAATGGAAGTCGTAAATGGCCTCCACATTGGGGTGGTTGAGGCGGCCCAGGATCAAGGCCTCGCGGCGAAAGTGGCGACTTGCCATCGCGTCGGCCAAGGTCTTGGGATTGAGCACCTTTACCGCTACGTCACGCAGCAGCCGCTGGTCGCGCGCCCGATAAACGATGCCCATGCCGCCGCTGCCGATCACCTCGATCAGACGAAAATGGCCGAGGGTTTCGCCGGGCGTGAGGGTAGGCGCCGCCATATGGAATCGTAAGACGGTTCCCGCATACGGTCAATGTAAGGGATGATGGTGTTATTTGGGTTGATTGGCCCGATAGCTCAAGCGCAATTCAGCGACGATTTCATCTGCGGCGTGACGCGCCTCTTCCCGCTTTTCCGGCGGAAAGGAAATGGCGCCGACGCGGGCATGGCCGCCGCCGCCATAACGCTCGCAAATCCTGGCCAGGTTCTCCAAGTGGTTGATCGGTGCCCAGGGGTTGGAGCCCACCGAGACCTTGGTGCGGAAACTGCTCTTGCTGAGCCCCACCGAGTAGATGCAAGCGGGATGCAGATAATACGGAATGAACTTGTTGTAACCTTCCAGGTCGAAGTCGGTAACATCGAAGAAGACGGTGCCATCCTTGCACTGGGTGCGCTCGCGCAGAATCTCAATCGAGCGGCGGTGCCGTTCCATCAGCAGTGGGATGCGCTCGGCGATCACCGGATCGGCGACAATCTCGGCCAGCGGCTTGTAGGCAAGAAGCGTGATCAAGCTGGGGATGAGCTGAGGGTCCTGGTTGGCCTCGATCACCATGGTCAGCTTCATCGCCGGAGCTTTCATCTCAACCGCCGTCTTCGGGTCATCATAGAGGGCGCCATCAATGATGTCGGCCCACTCAATCAACTCCGCAACCGACGAGGGGTTGAAGCCGAACCGTTGCTCGGTAACCGCTGCGATGAATTTTGTGCAGGAGCGGAAATCCGGATCATAAAACTTGGTATTGCTCAGATCCTGCTCGAAATGTGAAGCGTCGTCGGGCGTAAGGAATGCGCTCTGATGATGGTCAAACCACCAGGTTATGCGCGGCGAAGACGAATACTTGAAATCAACAATGGCATTTTCGTCGCCGGTGAAGTCGTCTTCGTTGAACAGCGCGCCGGCACGATGCACCAGGCCTATGTATTCGAACTCGGCATGCTCGCGGATGCGCTCGCGGTAGAAGCGCGTGAACAGCGCGGCCGAGCAGGCCCCGTCGAAACACTTGTCGTGATAGAAGACCCGTATCCTCACAAATCCCTTCCACTACAGTCAAATTTGTCCCCAAAGAGAATTGTCCAGAATACCGCGTACGGGAAACCAAAAGTAAATACAAATGACATTTCGGGGACGTTATGTCAAGCGCGGCACCAGCAAGCAGCAAAAAGCGGGACCCGATCGGCCCCGCCAACGACCCCTGATTTGCCAGCCACTACCCGTTGGCCTGCTTCTCGGCCAAGTCGCCGACGATCGGCAGCTTGAACATCTGGTGCTGATACGCCTTGATTACCAGCAGGATCCAGAGCGCCAATTCAGCCAATCCGAGCAGGCCCCAGACGCCGAACATCAGCACAGGAATAATGTAGCTGAAGAACGACAGCGCGACATGGAGAATGATCAACGCGATAGCGGTGAACAAGCACTGGAACGAATGGAAACGCACAAAGCGATTGCGATTATAAGGCTCAATCAGCAAGAAGATGATCGCAGGAATGATGGTGAAGTAAGCGAGCATACCGGCCACGTTCTCCGCCATCGGCGTCGCCGGAGTCGCCGTAGTGCCATAGCTGTCGGGAGGAGGAGGAGGAGGGGAAAGCATCTCCGCAGCGCCCGCCTGTCCTGCAGCCTTTCCGCAGTGCGGACAGAACGCAGCTTCATCGGCCATCTGGGTGCCACAAGCTGAACAGAATGCCATTAGAACCTCGCTTTCTGGTGGTGAGTGCACGATCCTTACCGGAAGCAAAAACCAGCCGCAGACACAACCACACTGACCCGCGGGTTCCCTACCCGCGGCGGACAATAACAGAGTTGGGCTGAGAACGCAAAGGTAAAATAGTCGCTGGCAGATGATGGCTGACAGCTAAGATGCGGCACAGCACTTCTTGTACTTCTTGCCACTGCCGCACGGGCAAGGATCGTTGCGGCCGACCTTTGCGCCGCGGACGACCTGCTGCACCGGGCCTTGCTCGCCCGCGCCCGCCATGCGTGCCTGTGCCAGTTCGCGTCGTTTGCGGCGTTGGAAAGCTTCTTCCATATCGTCCACGGAGGTCGTGGCGCGATTGCGTCGTGCACCGATGCTGAACGCGGCAACCGCGTCGCCGTTGCCATCCCCCGGAGAGAGTGCATGTTGCGGAGCCGGTCGTGATGGAGCTTCGATCACCTGCATCAGGTACAGGTACCGGACCGTCTCTTCTTCGAAGCGCTCCATCATGGCTTCGAACATGTCGAACGATTCACGCTTGTACTCTACCAGAGGATCGTGTTGGCCATACCCACGCAGTCCTATACCTTCCCGCAGGTGGTCCATGCTGAGCAAGTGGTCTTTCCACTGCTGGTCGATCACGCTCAGCATGATGATGCGCTCGTGATGGCGCATGGCCTCGGGCCCGATGAGCTTCTCCTTGGCGTCGTAACGCTCTTTCAGCTTGTCGAAAATGGCAT
>Ga0074045_10006119_pt1 | contig 10373 bp, 9 predicted proteins | sample BogForMeECP23OM2_FD_94442 | JGI IMG/M metagenome (GOLD analysis project Ga0074045, IMG submission 94442) | Bog forest soil microbial communities from Calvert Island, British Columbia, Canada - Bog Forest MetaG ECP23OM2 | ecosystem: Environmental > Terrestrial > Soil > Wetlands ... | reverse complement strand
GCCGCCGTATAATGTTCGGTTCCTCATAGCCGCCGACGGGCCAGGCTGCCCCCCGCTACGGCCTTCGATTGCGCGCACAGGAGGAGGTGGCAAAGATGGCGGAGGTCTGGGCCGTCGTTGGTCACGCTAACACGCGCAAAACCTCGACTATTCGCGCGTTGACTGGCGTTGGGAGGGTAAAGCGGAATTGGGATGTGCAGTACCGCGCCCGCGGCACCGTCGAGGCATACGTTCATCCACCCGGCCTTCAGGAAAGTGACGTCTCCCCGCAGGCCTTCATAGAAATGGCCAACGAGGCTGGCGCTCGTTATGTCATCATCGCCCTTCGTTATGAGCCGGCGGGCGAACATCCTGACGCAGCCGGTTACCTCGCCGCCTTCCGGGCGGCTGGCTGGCATATCGCCGGGCACGCCATACTGGGCCACGGCAATCCGTTACCGGGATTCGTTGGGGGGATTTCTATCCCGGACGCGGCGAACATGCCAAGCAACGAGATTGCTGCACAGCTTCGACAGGAGTGGGGCATCAGGTGAAAGTTCCACGCTGGGGTGCTTTCATCGGGATCTCGTGCGCCTTTATTATCTATTGGGTCGTCACTGAGCGAACGCCGGTCACCACTCCCAGTTCCAGTTCAACAGAAGCGACGGCGCCACGTTCGCAGAGTGCTCCTAATTTTCCACCTCTGCATTTCTCTTCCTCCGGGTATCTACCGACGAAACTACATGGCTTTCAACTGGGAATGTCCGTAGCGGACGCATTGAAGTGGGATGCGAACCTTGAGAACTTTTCTGGCAAGGGTCGTCCCCCCGTTGACGAGCCTCGGGCCTGGCTTTGCAAGAAAACGGCGGAAGGCTTTTTTGACGAGCTGGTATTTTCGAACGGAAGACTTGTCTACATTGTGAGCGAGGTTGGTGGTATCAGCCCGGAAGACGCCAATTCGTTTGACCTGAATACTCTGAACCAACTTGGCAAGCCAAACGTGAATGTCTACAGCGGCCCCAAGAAAGAGAACTGGGTCTGGATTGACGGAGACGTAAGGATTCATTACAGGCACAGTTCCGGCGGCCTCATTGGCAAGACCGGGCAGCCAAGCCAGATCCGGTTGGAAATCGCTGCATATCCAGAGTACGTGGCGGACATTACAGCGGGTGGTCATCGCACAGGTAGTGTCGCACTTCGGATGACGCTAAATGATTGGGGTGACAATCAGGAACCAGTGGCAGTGAAACCACTGCCTGACGGAATAGGCGGTCTGCGGCTCAGAGCAGCCCCTTGGGAAGTCAGACGAGCTGTCCCCGGTATTGATATCGTGACGTTCTCCGAGCAGGAAGCTACTGGTAAGCTGAGGACCGCCGCTTATGAGATTACGGTTGATTTCTGGGGAGGCCAAGTCGAGTATGTTTGCGAGCAGCGCTTTGATTTCCAGCCACAGCAGTTTCAGAAGATGCGCCCGGACCTGTTGCAACAGTTCGGAACCCCTACGCTGGATGCGGACACGATACTCTGGTGGGAGAATGGGGGCATTGAAGTGGACTATTCGTCGCTGGAGTTTGGCGGAGAGAACAACGGGCCATCTCTTATGCGCTGTGTTCGAGACGTACAACTGCTGGATATTGAGGCGACGCGTAAATATCCGCCCCGTTTCAAACGTGCGCCTGTGGCAAAATCGTTCTTCTGAGCAGTAACATTTTTCGTCCAACGAAGCCCCATCACCCGCGCCGTATAATAATTGGTTCCTCATTCCCGCCGCTGGACCTGGCCACTCCCGCTCAGGTCTGGCGCACAGGAGATTTCCTCATGGCTACCCTCACCGAACCCGCCGTTCGCACCCGCATTGAATCCGACAGCATGGGTAAGATCGAAGTCCCCACGAACGTCTACTGGGGCGCGCAGACCGAGCGCTCGCTGCTGCATTTCAATATCGGCCGCGACACCATGCCGCCCGAACTGATCCGCGCCTTCGGCATCCTCAAGAAGGCCTGCGCACTGGTGAATCAGGACCTGGGCAAGTTGCCCGCCGACAAAGCGAAATTGATCGTCCAGGCCGCCGACGAAGTCACTGCCGGCAAACTCAACGACCAGTTTCCGCTGCGCATCTGGCAGACTGGCAGCGGCACCCAGACGAACATGAACGTGAACGAGGTCATTTCGAACCGGGCTATCGAGATCGCCGGCGGCGAGATGGGATCGAAGAAGCCGATCCATCCCAACGATCATGTCAACATGTCACAGTCGTCGAATGACACCTTCCCGGCGGCCATGCACATCGCGGCGGCAGAGCGCGTAAAGAACGCACTGATTCCGGCAATTCGAACCGTGCGCGATGCAATCGCGGCAAAGGCAAAGGAATTTGACAGCATCGTCAAGATCGGCCGCACGCACTTGCAGGACGCCGTTCCCCTAACCATCGGCCAGGAATTTGGCGGGTGGGCCAGCCTGCTCGAACGCGACATCAAGCGGTTGGAGCAGGCGCTCGAAGGATTATATGAGCTTGCCATCGGAGGCACCGCCGTGGGCACGGGGCTCAACACCCATCCGGAATTTGCCGAGCGGGCGGCCAAGAAGATCGCCGAACTGACTGGACTTCCCTTCCGCTCGCATCCCAACAAGTTTGCGGCGCTTTCCGCCCACGATGAGATCGTGTTCGCGCAGGGCGCGATGGAAACGCTGGCGGCATCGTTCATGAAGATCTCAAACGATATTCGCTGGCTGGCCTCCGGCCCGCGCTGCGGCCTTGGAGAATTGGTGATTCCTGAGAACGAGCCCGGCTCTTCGATCATGCCGGGCAAGGTAAACCCCACCCAGTGCGAGGCCATGACTATGGTCTGCGTGCAGGTGCACGGCGCGACGGCGGCAGTTGGCTTCGCTGGATCGCAGGGCAATTTCGAGCTGAACGTGTTCAAGCCGGTGATGATCTACAACTTCCTGCATTCGGTCACGCTCATCACCGACGCTTGCCACGGCTATGTCGAGTACATGGTCAAGGGTATTGAGGTGGATCGCGCCAAGGTGGATTCGTATGTCAAGAATTCGCTCATGCTGGTCACGGCGCTGACCCCGAAGGTTGGCTACGACAAGGCAGCGCAGATCGCGCATACCGCGCACGTCGAGCATTCGAGCCTGCGCGAAGCGGCGTTGAAGCTGGGACATCTCACGGGCGAGGAGTTCGATCAACTGGTCAAGCCGGAGAAGATGACAAGGCCGTAGCCGCCGCCCGCAGCGACTTGCGCCCTGTATATCCAACGTATATACTCTGTATTCGGGAGGTAGATACGTGGCCAGCGCTCAAGTTGTGAAATGGGGCAACAGCCTCGCGGTGCGAATTCCGAAGAGTATCGCGGCAAGGGCCCGCATGAAGGAAGGCGACGCTCTTGAGATCAAGGCCGCCAAGGGCCGCATTGAGCTACGAAGTGCCGAAAGAATCCCGACGTTGGAAGAACTGGTCGCTCAGATCACACCGGAGAACCGCCACCCAGAAACCGACTGGGGCCCTGACGTGGGGCGGGAGAAGATCGAGTGGTGAGGCGTTATGTCCCGGAGGTTGGCGACATTGCATGGCTCGACTTCGATCCACAAGCGGGGCGCGAACAAGCGAAACGTCGCCCGGCGTTGGTGTTGACCGATCAAACTTACAATCGCGCCAGCGGCCTAGTTGTGGTTTGCCCCCTTACCAGCAAGCGGAAGCCATATCCCTTCGCCCTTCCGGTCACCGTGGACAAGGTTGAAGGAGGGGTTCTCGTGGACCACCTCAAGAGCATGGATTGGCAGGCCCGCAAGATAGCTTTTCACTCCAAAGCAGACCCGGCGCTGTTGGCAAAGGTCCGTGCCTACGTCGCGGTTCTACTGCGCATCCTGTGAGGTTTTGCCGACTACTTCTTCAGCAGGCTGGTATGGCTGGCGACGCACTGCCATTTGCCGCCGTCGAGCACCCAGGTGTCGGTGAAGCGGCCCATGTGGTCGTAAGGCTTGCCCTGATAGCTGCCTTGGGTGTGATAAATGCCGGTGACCACGGCCGTATCACCGAAGAAGTTCATCTTCACGTCCTGGATGTTCGCCAGCGTGGGTTTGTAGACAGGGTTTCGGATGTCCGCCAGAAATTTCTGTTTGTCACTGACGTCGCCGTCCCACTCGGTATCGATGAAGCGGCTCGAAACCAGGGCGTCGAGGGCAGAGGAATCGCGGTTTACCTGGGCTTCGTTCCACATGCGTTCCAGAATCAGGAGCTTGGCTTCGCGGGGATCGGCCTGCTGTGCCGCCACGGCAACCGAACTTAGAGCCAGCAGAAAACAACAGCAGATCGTGCGTATCATAGTCGTGCAAGTTCGCCGCTTACGGCAGGGCGGACGATGGAGAAACCTTAACAACTTACCATCGGCTTCTGCTACGGAAATACCCCAAAGAGAGGTTACGAACGTCACGGAACGGCCCTCAGACGTCGCACCTCAGGCAGCAGCCAGGACTGAAGACAGCAGCCAGGACTGATTTGGGGCCTTGAAGTCTGAGGTCCGAGGTCTGAAGTCCGATGTCAGCCTTTAGAATGCCCAGCGCAGCAGGGTCGCGCCAACGGTGAAGCCGGCCCCGACTGAGGCCAGCAGCACCAGGCTTCCTTTCTTCAGCTTGCCTTCTTCAATGGCAGTGGCCATGGCCAGCGGGACGGTCGCAGCCGTGGTGTTGCCGTAGCGTTCAATGTTGACGATCACAGCTTCGGGCCGCAGGCCCAGGCGATCGGCGGTGGCGCTGATGATGCGCAGGTTGGCCTGGTGCGGAATGAAGGCGTCAATGTCAGAGCCTTTGAGCCGGTTGCGTTCGAGAAGCTTCTGGCAAAGTTCGGTTTGCTTGCGCACCGCGAATTTGAAGACCTGCTGGCCGTCCTGGCGGACGTAATGCATTTTCCTTTCGATGGTATCTTTCGACGCTGGATGGAGGCTGCCTCCACCCGGCATGTAGAGGAATTCACCGCCGGACCCGTCCACTTCGTGGATGTAGTCAATCAGTCCGACCGAATCGTCTTCCGCCGGTTCCAGGATCGCCGCGCCCGCACCGTCGCCGAAAATCACGCAGGTGGCGCGGTCGGTGTAGTCAATGATGGACGACATCACGTCGGCGCCGATCACCAGGATCCGCTTGTGCGCTCCCGTGGCAATGAATTGGGCGCCGACCTGCACCGAATAAAGGAAGGCAGAGCACGCCCCGGAAAGATCGAACCCCCACGCTCCTTTCGCCCCTAGTTTCTGCTGCACCATGCAAGCCGTCGCAGGAAAAGGCATGTCGGGAGTGACTGTGCCCACAATTATGGCTTCGATGTCGCTGGGCGCCAGGCCGCGCTGCGCCAGGGCCCTTTTCGAGGCCTCCACCGCGAGATCACTGGTGGCTACGCCTTTGTCTACGATGTGACGTTCGCGGATGCCCACACGCGCCATGATCCACTCGTTATTGGTGTCGACCATGCGCTCGAGGTCGGCGTTGGTGAGCAGGCGCGGCGGCACATAGGTGCCGAGCGCGCTGATTTTCGCGCGGATCGGTCTGGTCAACGGGAACTCCTGAACGGAAACGTCAATTGTGAAGGATTACAGGAAGAAAGTCTAACGGCGGACGTCGGACTTCAGACCTCGGGCGTCAGGCCTTGGACGCCAGACCTTCGAGCTTTAGGGCGACCGGATGTTTGCGGTCCGAGGTCTGAAGTCTGACGCCCGAGGTCCGGGGTCTGAGGTCCGACGTACGCTCTAGAGCGCCCAGCGCAGCAGCGTCGCCCCGGACGTGAACCCGGCACCAACTGCCGCGAGCATTACCAGGTCCCCCTTCTTCAATTTTCCCTCTTCGATCGCCGTCCGCATGGCGATCGGAATCGTGCCCGCCGTGGTGTTGCCATAGCGATCGATGTTGATGATGACTTTCTCCATCGGCATGCCTAGGCGATCTGCGGTCGCGGTGATGATTCGCAGGTTGGCCTGGTGCGCGATAAAGCAATCCACATCTTTACCCGTCAGCTTATTTCTCTCCAGAATGCGCTCCGTCATCTCCGCCATCTTCTTCACGGCATACTTGAAGACATTCCTCCCATCCTGATGGATATAGTGCATTTTCTGATCGACTGTCTCATGCGAAGCGGGGTTCAAACTGCCCCCTCCCGGCATGTAGAGATATTGCCCGCCCATGCCCTCGATCTGGGCGACATGGTCAATCACGCCGTCTTCCCCGTCTTCCGCCGGTTCGAGCAGAACCGCGCCCGCCCCGTCGCCAAAAATGATGCACACCGCCCGGTCGGTAAAGTCGGTCATGGATGAGTTCACATCCGACCCGATTACCAGCACCTTCTTGTACTGTCCCGACTCGACAAATTTCACACCCGTGTTCAGGGCAAACAGAAACCCCGAACATCCAGCGGAAACATCAAAACCCCAGGTGTTCTCGATGCCTAATTTGTGCTGAACCAGGCACGCGGTCGAGGGATACATCATGTCGGGCGTGACCGTGCCCACCACGATGAGATCCACCTGTTGCAGATCGAAGGGATGCGACGCCAGCAGGTTCTTGACCGCCTCGACCGCCAGGTCGCTGGCTGCCACTCCCTTGTCCACAAGATGGCGCTCGCGGATGCCCACGCGTTCCATAATCCATTCGTTGGTGGTGTCGACCATCTTTTCCAAGTCAGCGTTGGTAAGAACGCGCGGCGGCACATAAGTGCCGAGGGCGGTGATTTTGGCGCGGATTGATTTCGTCAAATGAGAGCTCCTGAATATGAAACGAATACGAAACTCAGTATTTTGAAGGATTGGAAGCAGAATGTCTAACCCGATTCAGCGTTGGTGCAGTTAACTGCACCCTAGCCATGACTGCCGACACTCCCCGAAAAAAAATAAGCCAGGCACCGGGGGCTCGCTGCACTCGCAAGAGCCCGTTACCGTTGCTTCCTTCCGGACCTGGCGGGGTTGGCGGGAATACGTCGCGCGAGACCGATGCCTGACTGCTCATTTTAGCATCCGGCAATCTTTCGTTCCTGGGGTGCCTCACTTCTCGCTTCCTTTGCGAGAAGTGGGGGTTTGGTATCGCGGCAAGTGGAACCGGACAACGTGATCAATCCGACCGCAATCCAATTTACCGAGGATCAAGTCCCGCGGGAACGTTGACTATCTTGACGTCGGGAAATGCACGATCAAAGACCGCATTGTTGCCAGCTTGAAGAGCGATGAGGAAGGCGATCCCAACGATCCCCAATGCTGTCAGTCTTAGCAGCGATCGCAATGGTGGGTGCAGCCGAAAGAACCAGACGGTACACCCACCGATGAGGAGGCACAAAAAGAAAATATCGATTGCGTGGCCCGCAGGCCGGAGACCCAGGGCCGTCTGGGCACCTTGCCATTCGGTGCTGTCATGACCCCTTCCAGCCAGCAGGAAGCGAACGGAATAAACCAGGAGCGGAAGAAATGCCCCGGCCCATACTGCCTCACTGTCGGAACCCGGCTTGCGCCACAAATACAAGATCGCCGCCGATGCCGCAGCGGCTGTGCCAACCGGCCCCCCGAGTGAAATCCAGATCTCCTTGTTCCAGGCCAATTGGGATTGGAGGACGTACTCTTTTGCAGGCGTCGGGACAACGGCAACGCCGAGAGCCCAACCAGCTATCGCGTGCCCGATCTCGTGCAGGTAGACTCCGGCAATGAGGGCTCCGACAAATAGCGACACGTAGCGAATGCTGAGCTTCACATCAGACACCGTGACTTGCCCGGAAGAAGCAGGCTAGGTCAGAAATGCGGGCCCTGCAAGCCCGAAATCTTCGGTCGTCCGCTCAGAGAAGTCGGCCCCGCAGCAAATGCCCGAGCCAAAGGCCATGTGACTTTCGGTGCAAGAATCGGCCCCTCAAGTCTTCCCTTCTTGCCGCCCTTATCGAACAATAGAGGGGCGAACCATAGAAGTCTTGCGGGGAAGGCTTCGAACTCCTCCGCGAGCCAAGGCAATGGCCACGCAACCGGCAAAACTCGCTCTGACCCCGCTCCATACGGCCATCGACTTTTACTTTGACGTAGCGTTGTATCTGCTTGTGCTGACTGGCTTTGTCACCCTAGCTAGCACCGGTGGGCTCGACACTCCTTCGGTGGGCCTGGTGGGCGCGGCCTTGGCTGTGCGCGGCTACTTGTTGGTCACGCGACGTCCGCTGATGATTTCTGAGCGCTGGACCACGCCCCTGACCATCGCCTATTTCGTCTTCTTCGCGGCCGACTACTTCACCATTTCCCACAGCTTCCTGCCCGCCACCCTGCATCTGGCGCTGTTCGGCGCGGTGGTGCGTATGTTCTCGTTGCGGCGCGATCGCGATTACATCACCATGGCGATTCTTGCCTTTCTCATGGTGCTGGCGGCGGCGGTTCTGACCGTGGACAGCGTGTTCCTGCTCTCCTTCACCGCCTTCATGCTGATGGCGGTAGCAACGTTCGTGCTGATGGAGATGCGCCGCTCCGGGCATGCCGCCAGCATCCACGCGCGGCATTCCAGCGATCCGCGGGAGCATTGGCAGCTGGCGTTCTGGCTGGCACGCATGGCCCCGGTCCTGATGCTGATGATCCTGGTCGGCGGCGCCATGCTGTTTTTCCTCATGCCGCGCAAGCAGATTGGCTATCTGGGAGGCTACGCCTTCGGCACCGATTTTTCCGCCGGCTTCAGCGATCACGTGCAACTGGGGCAGATCGGGGAAATTCAGCAGTCCAACGCGGTGGTGATGCATATCCAGATCGACGGTGACAATCTGGGCCGCTACGATCTGCACTGGCGCGGTGTGGCGCTTTCCGATTTCGACGGGCACACGTGGTCGAAGCCGCGGGAGCAGTTCCTGCTGCAGCGCTGGGCCGACCAGAGTTTTGCCGTTCCACGGCTTGAGAATGCCGCCCTGAAGTCTCTGGTGACGCCCAACCGGGCGCGCGAGCAGATGATCCATTACCGGGTGTTGATGGAACCGATCGGCACCAATGTTTTCTTCCTGGCCCCCTGGGGCCGCAGCATCAGTGGACCCTATCGGATTCTGGCTGGTGACCTGGAGGGCGGGGTTTATGACCTCGACATCCAGCATGCCCTCAGCCGTTACGAGGCATACTCCGACATCGCTGCGCCCTCACCCTCAGAATTGCGAACGGCAGGGCGGAACTATCCGCCGCAGGTCACGGAGATTTACCTCCGGCTGCCCGCGCTCGATCCCCGCGTTCCACGGCTCGCCGCACAAATCGCGCGCCCGGAACGGAACGATTTCGACAAAGCTTCGGCCATCGAGAATTATCTTCGAACCCATTTCGATTACACCTTGGAACTGCCGCGCACCGCGCCCCAAGATCCCGTCGCCAATTTTCTGTTTGAGCGCAAGCGGGGGCACTGCGAGTACTTTGCCTCTTCCATGGCGGTCATGCTGCGCACGCTGGGCATTCCCTCGCGCGTGGTCAATGGATTCCGCAGTGACGAGTTCAACGACCTGACCGGAAACTACGTGATTCGCGCCAAGGACGCCCATGCCTGGGTTGAAGCCTACTTTCCCGGCTACGGCTGGCGCACCTTCGATCCCACCCCTGGCGGCAGCGCCGGCACGCCCCAGGGCTGGAGCAGAGTCGGTCTCTATCTGGATGCCATGGCCTCATTCTGGCGCGATTGGATCGTCAGCTACGATACTTCGCACCAGTACGTCCTCGGCCAGACCGCGGTGAACGGAACCCGCAATCTCTGGGAGGTTACCCGGAACTGGGCGCGCAGCCACTACGAAGCGATGCTCGCGTGGGCCCGGCGCAGTCAGCAGCGGGTGGAGCATGCACCCGGCCGGTGGACTGTGATCGGGATCGGGGTCGCGGTGTGCTTTCTGATGGTTGCCAATCTGGGACGGATCACGCGCCTGCTGCGCGAGGTGCGGTTGCGGCTGCATCCGGAGCACTCGCCGCAACAAGCTGCCGCCATGTGGTACCAACGCATGACCCGCGTGGTAGCCCGAAAAGGAGTGCGGAGATCGGCGGCGCAGACGCCACAGGAATTCGTCAGGAAAATTGACGACGCCCGTCTGCGCGCGCCGGTGGCCCACTTCACCGAGGTTTACGAAGTAGCGCGATTCGGAAACTCGCCTGCGGACGTGCAACGGCTGCCGGAACTGTACGAAGCGGTTGAGTCGGCAACGCGAGAGTAGCTTCCGCTGAGTGCGAACTGTTATCCCGAGCGCAGCGAAGAATGCGGAAGGGCACCCCATAAGCGCCGGCTTAAGCAGAATTCCTTCTGGTTTGCCGACCAGGACTAAGCCGCTGGCGCGGCGGACGCTACCGCGTGGGTGGACCAAGAGAGTTCAGGAGCTGCTGACATAGTGTGGGTCATAGGGAAAGGAGATTCCTGTGACCCGTTTACGAAAAATGATG
>Ga0074045_10006117_pt1 | contig 10375 bp, 7 predicted proteins | sample BogForMeECP23OM2_FD_94442 | JGI IMG/M metagenome (GOLD analysis project Ga0074045, IMG submission 94442) | Bog forest soil microbial communities from Calvert Island, British Columbia, Canada - Bog Forest MetaG ECP23OM2 | ecosystem: Environmental > Terrestrial > Soil > Wetlands ... | reverse complement strand
TACATTCTCGCGGGTGGAACGGCATCCATTACCTTCATTGCCATCTACACCCGCCACACCTCCCGCGGCCGCAACAAGGAAGCGCAGGACGCGTTCAACTCCACTATCACCATCATGACCTCGGTGGTATGCCTGGGCACAGTGGTGCTGGAGATATTCACCCCGCAAATTGAGCGGCTCATCTTCCCGCACTTCTCGGCGGAGCAGTTGCAGTTGTGCGTTCATCTCACGCGCATTCTGCTGCCGGGACAGATCTTCTTCTATGCCGGCGGCATCGTCTCGGCGGTGCTGTACTCGCGGCGGATGTTCCTCTATCCCGCGTTGAGTCCCATTCTTTACAACGTCTTCATCATTGTTGGAGGCGTCGTCGGCGCGCGCCGGTTCGGGATCGAGTCGCTCGCCTACGGCGCTCTGGTGGGAGCGATCCTTGGGCCATTCCTCATCAATGCCATTGGCGCGGCGAAGGACGGCTTGTCCTATCGCCTGAACTTCGACTGGCGTAATCCTGAATTCTGTGAATGGGTGCGGCTTTCGATTCCCCTGATGCTCGGCGTGTCGCTGGTTTCGGCAGATGACTGGATCCTGCGTTACTTTGCTTCCGGCGGGGCGGGCGACATCACGCGGCTGAACTACGCCAAGCGCCTGTTCGCCGTCCCGATTTCGATTCTGGGCCAGGCCGCGGGACAGGCCTCGATGCCGTTCTTTGCGCGGCTTTTCGGCGAAGGCAGGCGGCAGGAGTTTGCCGACACCGTGAATCTCTCGGTGTACCGCATAACGGCGGCATCGTTGCTCTCGACTGCCTGGATGATGCCCGCCGCACTGCCGCTTATTGACCTCGTGTATCGTCGCGGGCACTTTACCTTCCAGGATTCGCGCGCCACCGCCATCTACTTCTTCTGGTTCGCGCTCTCGCTGGCGCTGTGGTCGGCGCAGGCACTTTACGCTCGCGCTTTCTACGCCGCTGGCGACACCATCACCCCGATGATCGCCAGCACCATCATCGTTGCGGCGTCACTGCCGGTGTACTCGGCGCTCTTCCATCGTTTCGACGTTACCGGACTCGCGATCGCCTCCGACATTGGCATCCTGATGCACACGGTTGCGCTGGCCTGGCTGCTCGACCGCAAGAAGCTGGTGCTGCTTGGCGGCGTGCCGTGGCTCGAATTGATGAAGGCGTTTGGGACGGCGGTGTTTGCTGCAGGGGTGGGCTTTGCTGTAGGGCGGATGGTTGTCGTCAACGGCGGCCGCGAGGCCGACCTGCTGTCGCTGGCCGTGATCAGCGTGGCTTGGCTGGCCGCGGTGGCACTAGGACTGTGGCTGACGAAGTCGAACCTGCCGCGCGAGCTGCGCAGGAAGAAAGCTCCGGCGGCGCCAAACATTACCGCGCCCGAGCAGATGGTGGAGCGGACGACGGGTGGAGTCGAGCCGTAACCGCTTCTGTCAGACAGCCCACAAGTAACTCAGGCGACCTGGAACTCCATCTTTGGTCTCCCCGGTCACGCGCCGGGAAGCGTGCAGTATCTCCATCGAGACCAGATCTCCTCGTTCGTCATAGTTCAGGATGATGCCGGGCTAATCCTTCTTCGCCGTCTGCAACGCCTCCTCTTCCAGCAGCTCCAGAACCCCTCGACGCGCGGCCTCGTTCTCAGCGCCGAACGCCGGTGGTTCGATGTCCTCGTAAAATCGCCAGGCGCTGTGCGCAGGCAGGGAATTGCCGCGCCGATGCGCATCGCCCGCCACTTCGCACAGCAGCGCAAACGCAAGACTCTGGCTCATGCGATGCAATAGCTTCCTCGCATAGCGTTGCGCATTCTTTTCATTGCCCATCGCAATTGTCACCGCATCCTCATCGCTCTGCAAGCGAGACCGCAGCGCCTCGCGCAGGTTGCCGAGCCCTTCCGGAACCTGGTTGAGAATCCCTTGCATTCGCGCGTGATACTGCTCCCATCCCAGATAGCGCGGCGCCAGCAACCGCAGCAACTCCAGCGCCTGGATGTTTGCCGGCCCCTCCCACACCGTGAGCACTTGCGCATCGCGCAGCAACCGCGCCACCGGATAGTCGCTGGTGTAGCCGTTGCCGCCGATCAGCTCCAGCGCGGCACGCGTCTCTGCAATTGCGTACTCGGCGGTCAGATACTTGGCCAGCGCTGTCGCCAGACGCAACCAGACGCGGCGCTCCGCATTCTGCTGTGTTTCGTCGAATACAATCGCCGCCTCGAATGCCAGCAACGCTCCGGCCTCGAACTGCACTCGCATACGCAGCAGTTCGTCTTGCACCATCGGATAGTCGCAAAGAACGTGGCCGAAGGCGCGGCGTGTTTTGGCCCAGGCCAGCGCCTCACGCAGCGCTCTGCGCTGCATTCCTACCGATCCCACGGCGTTATGCACGCGGCTGTATTCCAGCGCCTCCATCATCAGCTTGAACCCGTCGGGAGGAGGAGCGATTTCGACGGCCTCCGCCCCAAGCAGGTCGATTTCTCCGGTTGCGAGACCTTTTGTGCCTAGCTTGTCTTTCAGCTTGCGGATGCGATAGTGGTTGGGTCTGCTGTCATCCAGATGGCTGGGCACCAGGTAGAGGCCCAGTCCGGCCGAGCCAGGAGCAGCTCCGTCGGGACGCGCCGTTGCCACCGCCAAGCCGCTGTTGGCATTGCTAGTGAACCACTTCAGGCCGTGCAGCGCGAAGCCATCCCCGCTGGCAATAGCCACTGTAGTCGTGGCTCCTACGTCGCTGCCGCCGTGCTGCTCGGTCGCCCATGTGCCGCCGGTCTTGGCGAAGCCGTCCATGCGCACCACGTCATAGAGAAAGCGCTGCCGCAACCTTTCCGGCGCGTGCGCACCAAGCACGTAGGCAACCGCGCCCGTCAGTGTGACCGGGCAATGCAGGCTGATATCGGCCTGTGCCAGGACGTATCCCATGGCGAACGTCAGCAGATGCGGGGCCTTCTCCGCGTAGGGCAGTCCGATAATGCCGCGGCGATAGAGCTCCTTATGTTGCTCCTCATACCAGCGGTTGGCGACGATGCGGTTCACCACTTCGCCGTCGCGGTCGTAGGTCTCCAGGGCCGCCGGCGCATAACGGTCCGTGTAGTTGGCCTGCACATCCACTTCGGTGTGGACCCAGTAGTGGAAATTGGCGAGTTGCCGCCTGTACTCCGCCATGCGTGGCACTCGCGCGGTAAGCCAGGGTTCGAGATAAGGGTCAAAGCTGTGGGAGTCGCTCATAGTGACCTCCGCGACGTGGCCGGGAGCCAACAAGCATGAGCTTAACTCTTTTCCCTGCAACCTGCGAACGGCCAACCCGTTCCAGAACTGGGCACGGCGTGTTTGGTTTTCCGATGAACACTAGGTCTGACGAAGCCGGATGGGAAGGCCGCAACCTGCAGTTGGGGGCTCGCATTGGCGTAGTCTGGCCTTTGTCCCGAGCCCTGGACCCGGCAAAAGAAAATAATTATGCGCTGAATCACCGAAACAATATATACTGCGTGCCGTTGGGAACTAATTTAGAACGGAAATTCTCGCTAACCATTTGTGGGGAGGATGTTCATGGGTAACCTGAGACAATTTCGGAGCTTGACGCCCGGGCTAAACCTGGGAGCGACAACCGCTGCGCTGGCGCTGGCGATTGTGTTTGCGCTGACCATCGTCACAACCGACGCGGCGCACGCACAAAGCTTCCAGGTGATTTACACCTTTACCGGCGGACCGGACGGGGCGCAACCCTATGCCGGTTTGACGATGGATAGGGGAGGAAACCTCTACGGAACGACATCTGCCGGTAACGAGGGCTCCAATTGGGGCAACGTCTATCAAATGCGGCACAGGGGGGCAGGCTGGACCTTTGCCCAACTCCACCTTTTCGACGGTACTCTATCAAGTAGAGTAGCCATCGGCCCGGATGGCTCTCTCTACGGCGCAAGCCCGAATAACATAGCCGGCTATGCCTATGGCTACATTTTCAACCTCAGACACCCGGTGTCGGCTATTTGCTCGTCTATACAATGCCCGTGGAACGTCTCTGTGATTTACGGCTTCTCGGGGGGGGCTGACGGAGCTAGCCCTCGCTATGGCGACCTCACCTTCGACCAAGTCGGTAACTTCTACGGCACGACCTCCGTCGGGGGCAGCGGCAATGGTGTGGTTTACGAAATGATGCCGTCGGGTGGAGGCTGGTCGGAGCAGCCTCTTTACGCCTTCGCAGGCAGCCCTGACGGAGCCAATCCTTTTGGCGGGCTTGTCTTCGACAAGGCCGGCAATCTCTATGGCATGACGACGCAAGGCGGCTCAACCGGGAACGGCACGGTTTTTGAGCTGTCACCCTCCGGGGGTGGCTGGGCGGAGAAAGTTCTCTACAACTTCCAGGGCGGCAGCGACGGAAGTTTTCCCACGGCAGGGCTGATCTTTGACCAGTCGGGCAATCTCTACGGCACTACCAGTAACGGCGGCACGGGTGGCGGCGGTACGGTTTTCGAGCTGACCCCCTCCGGGGGCAGTTGGACGTATAACCTGCTCTACAGCTTTACCGGAGGCACCAAGTGTGGGCCGTGGGGCACTCTCACCCTGGACGGAGCGGGCAATCTCTACGGCACAACGGTGTGCGATGGGGCGAATAACGATGGTAACGTTTTCGAGCTGACACAATCGGGCGGCAGTTGGACGTACGGCTCGCTGTACGACTTCACTGGCGGCACCGACGGCAGACGTCCTTACGGTAACGTGACCTTCGACACCGCAGGTAACATTTATGGCACTGCCTCCCGTGGCGGCACGCATGATGCTGGTGTGGTCTGGGAGATCACACCGTAAGACGGCTGATAGTGGTTAGTGGATAGTTTGCTACGTTCGCGCTGATGGCGGGGACATCAGTTTACTGTGAACTGCTGACCTGTTCTAGAGCGGGGCACACCCTTGTTTGATTTTCCAACGAACGCAAAACATCGCTCGCGATTGGCTGGTGCACCCAGGTGGTCAAACTTTTCTTGGTTTTTCGTCACAAACGTGCCTTGACAATGTGAAATAACAGGTTCAGTCTTCTTTGGACGTTCCTCCCATTATTTTCTTTCATCGGAATGGCGGCCTGCTCCCATTTCCGAATGGCGGGCGAGATGAAAGTGGCCCTGTAGTGCCTCGTCCCAGGCGGGGCGGAACGAACGTTTAGTTCATCTGGCTTTTTCTTTTCTTGCGCTTTCAGCGCGCGGGTAGCCATTCGTCTTTCCACGCCAACTGAGCGCGAGTAGTTTCAGGGTTGCTGTCGTGCTTCGGAACTCAGTTCCAGCGAGCAGAACAATGCTGTTACCGACGGATGTAGCCCTCATCGATTCTTGATGAGATGCCAGGAGACCTGCCATGAAAAAAGAAGACTCTTCTGTAATTCCGGAGACTTCGCCCTCTACCGTGGAGCGAGAGCTCCACCCGGTATCATCGCCCAGCCGGCGGAAGTTCATGGGCACGATGGGCGGCGTAGCCGCTGCTGCGGCTGTGACAGCCGCCATTCCGCTAGAACCCCTGTTCGAGGGAAAGCGCGGGGAGGCCGAGGCTTCAGTCGCTTTTTATAAGTCGAACAATCGCGCGAATGACAGTTGGAATTACCGCAAGAACACAGCCCAAAACGAAAAGATCAACGTTGGCGACTTGCCGGACAACGGCGATTCACAGCGATTCACCGACTTCAGCGGCAACTGGAGCAAATGCCTGCAGCACACCGCCCTCGGCATACCCAGTTCTGCCGCCTGGCTTAGCCTGATAAGTGCCCTCTCCACCGGCCGGTTCTCGGACTTCGAAAACATCCTCGTCGGCAATCCTGGCGGCACCAATTTCACCGCGACCTTGAACGGCCCACAGGGCGCTTTGGCCTTCGACCTGGAAGGACTCGACTCCCATGCTACCGTCATCCCACCCGCGCCCAGCGTCGCCAGCGCGCAGACAGCGGCCGAGCAGGTCGAGCACTACTGGGCTGCGCTGATGCGCGACGTGAACTTCACCGACTATGCGACGAGTGCGCTGGCGGCCCAGGCTTCTGCCGACCTGAACAATATGTCGTACATTCGGAGCCAGCAGAACAACGAATTTCCGTACCCAGTCACGCCGCAAAACCTATTCCGCGGACAGATTGTCCCAGGCGATGGCCCCGTTCAGGGGCCCTACCTCTCGCAGTTCCTGATCCAGCCGACGTTTTTGGGTGCGCAGCCCCTCGCCCAGCGTTTGCAACGGTTTCTTTCCGTAAGCCAGGGTGGGGCCGACTTTCTGACCGATCCCACCGAGTACCAGCATGTCCAGAACGGCGGGGTGCCGAACTTCAACCTGTCCTATGACCCGACATACCGCTTCCTGCGTATGGGTCGCGACATGGCAGCTTACACCCACGTGGATGCGCTCCATCAGGCGTACTTCGTCGCCATGCTCGTCCTCGCCGGGATAGGCGCACCGGTGAACCCAGGTAACCCCTATAACGGCTCGCGGACGGAACACGGTTTCGGCACCTTTGGCAGCGTATTCGGCCCGGTGGACGGCTTGGTGACGGTCCCTGAAATGGCTACGCGAGCGCTCAAAGCCGCCTGGTTCCACAAGTGGGTCGTGAACCTGCGCAACCGCCCGGAGGAGTACGGCGCCCTGGTGCAGGCCCGGCTAACCAACCAGCATCCAATGCCGCAGGCGGCGGCGGCGCTGAACTCAGACGTCCTCAACTCAGCGGTCCTTCCCATCATCCACTCGCAGTACGGCAGCTACCTGTTGCCGCAGGCGTTCCCGGAGGGTTCGCCGACCCATCCGTGCTATCCCACCGGACATGGGACCGTTGCTGGCGCCTGCATCGCAGCGCTGAAGTTCTTCTTCGACGGAAGCCAGAGGATACAGCCGCTTCTGCAACACGCCGGCTCCGACGTTATGGTGCCTAGCGAGGATGGTCTTTCGCTAGTGCCGTATACGGGCTCAGATGCCGGCAACCTGACCATCAATGGAGAACTGGCCAAACTCGGCTGGAACATCACCCAGGCACACGGCATTCACGCCGGTATCCATTTCCGCAGCTCAAACTACTATTCACTCCTGTTGGGCGAACAGACTGGAATCAGCCTCCTGCAGGACCGGGCTGCGAGCTACAACGAGCCGTTCACCATCCACATCACGAAATTCGACGGCACCACAGCGACTATCTCCAACCAATAACCCTTGCCAGCGGGGCGGTCCGGACCATCCGGCCGCCCCAATACCGAATTTTCTGCTTACTACCCAAATTAAAGTGTTGAAAACTACATTTCTCTCTTGCTTTTTCAATCAGAGTTGTGGCAAGGTAATGCTCGCGTAAAGGAAAACGCCCGATGATCACTAAGAACCCAATTCGATGTGTAGGTAATCGGCGCCACATTTGGTGTCCGATGGCCGCCGGGCGTAGTCTGTTCTTCCTGCTTAGCGTCTGACGCTCCACGTCTGCCAATCGCTAAATACTTTGCCTGTCGCTTAGCTTGCGTCTAAGTGCGTCTTCGCGGACATAGTCCGTTCGCGGGTGCACTTAAGGAGCCAAAGATGACAGCGCCAATCGCGGCCTGCAAGCTCCAGGCTTGTTTTCGTTCCTTGCCTGCCGGTCGTTCACAGCGTGTTTCTCGCAGTTTGTAGTTGTGAGGTGAGCCATGTTGACCTTGAACATTTTGGCCAAGGAAAAGAGCCGCGAGGCCCTGTGCGCTTCGTGTAACTACGAGGTTACTCACAAGGGCTACGAGGGCGAGAAGCTCACTTTCTGCAACTACGGAGGTGGGCTGCGCGAGCTGACGTTCGAGGTGTGCGAATGCAGTGTCTATGTTGACAGCCGCATCACCAAGCCTGAGAAGGTCATCGGGTTCATCCAGCCCGAAGGCAAGCCCAGGCCGAACTTTACGGTGATCAAGATCGCCTAGCGGTTGGACTCTAACAGAATCGATTGGGAACAAGACCGCCGTCCGAACCTGTTCGGCGGTGCTCCCGGCCGGTACAGCCCTCGGCCATGCGCCGATTAGAAAGCAGTTCCTGTGACTCCGATTTTCGCCAAGAACGGAACTTGGGTGGGAGAGCAGTCCAAGTGCGCTTCGTGCACTCATGCTCATATCCTGCGCGGGTTTCGGGAGAGCGAAGAGATCACCTACTGCGCCTTCGGTATGGACCGACTGCTGGTTGTGCCGTTTAAGGTCCGTGAGTGCTCCAACTTCACGGACAAGAACCGGCCGACCTGGGAGCAAATGCAGGACCTGGCAATCGAGATTCAACCCGTCTCATTCGTCAAAGCTGCCGGGTTTTGCCAGCAGAACGGCTCCGAGCACGAAGGCGACCGCGAAGAGGTAGCAGTCGAAACCACTAACCGATAGAGCCCCAGCCGGGAACCTCCGGCTGGGACTATCCTCTGACAACTGGCAACTGCAACTTGTTATCATGACCTCCGTGGCGAAACATTCAACGCGCGGCAAGTTCATCACCTTCGAGGGGCTCGACGGCTGCGGCAAGTCCACGCAACTGGAGAGGATCGCCGGCGTTTTGCGCCAGCAGGGAATCGAGGTCGTGACCACGCGTGAGCCGGGAGGCACTGAGATCGGTGAGCGCATTCGCGCCGTGCTGCTCGATTCGCGCACCGCCGGACTCGACCCTTACGCCGAGATGACGCTTATGTTCGCCTCGCGCGCCCAGCAGATTGCGCAGGTCATCCTGCCCGCGCTGGAAGCCGGGAAGTGGGTGCTGTGCGACCGCTTTACCGACTCCACCGAGGCCTACCAGGGCGGAGGCCGTCAGCTCGGCAGCGAAGCTGTGCTGCGCTTGCACGAAGTGCTGTGTCGCGGCCTGTGGCCCGACCTTACCATTCTGATGGACAGCGAGGTGAGCGCCAGCGTCGCCCGCGCGCGCCGCCGCAATAAGGCCGCCACGCAGGAGGAGCCCGACGAGAACCGCTTCGAGCAGGAGAGTCACGCCTTTTTTACGCGCGTGCGCAATGCCTTTCTGGAGATCGCCCGCCGCGAGCCGCAGCGCGTCGCGTTAGTGGACGCGCGGCCTTCACTCGAGTCTGTGCATCCGGAGATTGCCCGCGTTGTGCGCGAGCGCCTGCTCTAGTTTGAAAGACAATTACCATGCCCTTCTCTGATTTTCATGGCAATGCCGATGTGCTGCACACGCTGCGCGAGATGCTGGCGCGTGAGCATTTTCCCCACGCTGTCATCCTTTCGGGTCCTCAAGGCTCGGGCAAGTTCACGCTGGCGCAGATGGTTGCGAAGACCATGAACTGTCTGGAGCGTCCCGTTACCGATGGGCTGCCCGACTTCTGCGGACATTGCGCGAACTGCGTCCGCATCGCCGAAGCCGACCCGCTGGAGGAGCGTTTCGCCGAGGCCGTGGAGGCGCGCGAGAACCTCCGCGATGCCGACAAACGCGAGACGCGCATCTTCGTACAGACGCATCCTGACGTGCTCATCATCCCGCCTGATCCGCCGCAGATGCTGGTCAAGGTTGACCAGGTGCGGCATGTCATTCACGAGATCTACTACAAGCCGGCGGAAGGCCGGGAACGCGTTTACATCTTCAGCGACGCTGACTTCATGAAAGAGGCCGCGAACTCTCTGCTCAAGGTCTTGGAAGAGCCGCCAGAATTTGCCACGCTGTTCCTGCTCACGGACAATCCTTCGGCTCTGCTGCCCACCATCCGCTCACGTTGTATGCACCTGCGGCTGGCCCCGGTTCCGGCCGCCGAGGTCGAGCAATATCTCGCGGAAGTTCGTCCCGAGTGGAAGCCTCGCGAACGGGCGCTGGTGGCGCGTGTTTGCGGCGGCGGGCTGGGCCGTGCGCGCAGCTTCGATCTCGCCGGCTACCTTGCGGCGCGTCAGGATGCGCTGACTCTGCTCGGCCCTGCCGCAGGAGCTGCTGACCACAGCGCGCTGTTCCGTGTCACCGACACTTATCGTTCCGGCGCCGAGGGCAAAGCCAGGACGGAGCAGCTCATCCGCACGCTGTACGCGCTGCTGGAAGACCTGCTGTTCCTGAAGTCAGGCACGCCGGAGTTTGTGCGCAACCACGACATCCAGCCGGAGCTGGCGCGCATGGCCGCCGAGGCTGATTTTCAGTGGATCGTCAGCGCGACACAGCGTCTAGGCGAAGTCGAGAGCGGGATGCGCAGGAACTTGCTGCGGTCGCTGGCACTGGACACGTTTGCGACATCGCTGGAGCGGTAACTCCGGTTCGATTACTCACACGAAAGTAGCATCGTGGCAATCATTGTTTTGCGGGTTGGGCTGTGTTAGGGTAATTTCCAAGTTCACACCTTACACAGCCCTGGGCGATTCAAGCCGAAGTTTATGCCAGACTGCCACATCGTCTTTCACGCTTGACTTGGCTCGCCGCATGGCTGGAGTACAGACCACAGGAGCACAAC
>Ga0074045_10006112_pt1 | contig 10380 bp, 9 predicted proteins | sample BogForMeECP23OM2_FD_94442 | JGI IMG/M metagenome (GOLD analysis project Ga0074045, IMG submission 94442) | Bog forest soil microbial communities from Calvert Island, British Columbia, Canada - Bog Forest MetaG ECP23OM2 | ecosystem: Environmental > Terrestrial > Soil > Wetlands ... | reverse complement strand
TGTCTCTCCCCCGAGATCGCGGCTGCGGCACGCCGATTCGCACTGGCGTGTCAGGCGTCGAACGGCGGCTTCGGACGGACGACGGGGGCAATCCCAACGCTCGACGACACCGAGCTCGCCCTCGAGATCCTGCTCGATCCAAAGTTGGGCGCACTACCTCGCTAGGGTCGGCCCAGGACCATCGCGATCCTCACGCGTAAGACGTCTCAGATTTGCGGCGGACGCGTATAGGCTCCGCGCCCGGCGTAGCGAGCCGCGTCTCCGAGCTCTTCCTCGATGCGCAGCAGCTGGTTGTATTTCTCCACCCGTTCGCCGCGCGCCGGCGCTCCTGACTTCAAATGGCCTGTGTCGAGCGCCACGGTCAGGTCTGCGATGAAGCTGTCCACGGTCTCGCCCGAGCGATGCGATACGAAGGCGCCCCAGCCGTGGCTCTGGGCGAGGCGCACGGCCTCGATCGTCTCGGTCAGGGTGCCGATCTGGTTCAGCTTGATGAGCACCGCGTTGGCGATGTTCTCTTCGATGCCGCGGGCAATGAGCTTCGCGTTAGTGCAGAAGACGTCGTCACCGACGAGCTCGATCTGCTCACCCAGGCGGGCATTCAGATGTCGCCAGCCCGCCCAGTCGTCCTGTGCCATGCCGTCCTCGAGCAAGACCAGCGGATATACCTTCGCGAGCTTCTCGTAGTACGCGACCATCTCCGCCGCTTCGAGTTGGCGCCCCTCCGTGCGCAGGTGGTAGCGGCCCTCCTCGAAGAACTCGCTGGACGCCGGGTCGCAAGCGATTCCCACGTCCGAGCCAGGCCGAAGGCCGATCTTGGCGATCGCCTCGACGATCAGCTCGAAGGGCTGCTCGTTGGAGCTGACGTGGGGTGCGAAGCCGCCTTCGTCGCCCACGCCCACCGACAGACCCTTGGCTTCCAGCAACGCCTGCAACGCGTGGTAGATCGCGCTGCCCCACTCCAAAGCCTCGCGGAAACTCGCTGCGCCATGGGGCGCGACCATGAACTCCTGGAAGTCAGGCCCCTGCCAGCGCGCATGCACGCCGCCGTTCAGGATGTTCATGTGCGGCACGGGCAGGCGGGTGGCGCCGGGCCCGCCCAGATGCCGGTACAGCGGCAGACCGTTGGCCGCTGCGGCGGCTCGAGCGACGGCGAGAGAGACGCCCAGGATCGCGTTCGCTCCGAGGTTCGATTTCCTGTCCGTGCCATCGAGCGCGATCATGCGCCGGTCGATCTCGGCCTGGGCGGCGGCGTCCATCCCGATCAACTCTGCGGCAAGGATCCCGTTGACATGGGCCACCGCACGCGTGACGCCCTTGCCGCGGTAGGACTTCGGGTCGCCGTCGCGCAGCTCCACGGCCTCGTGGCTGCCGGTTGAGGCCCCCGAAGGCACGGCGGCGCGGGCAATCACTCCGCCGGTGACCTCGCACTCCACCTCGACCGTAGGATTGCCCCGGGAGTCCAGGATCTGCCGTGCATGAAGTTTGCGTATGCTCGCGCCCACGATGGCTCCGATGCCGGCCACGCCAGCGTCCGGCCTTCGGACGATAGCCTTCGGAGACCGGATGCGGAGGTAGATTCGACCCGCGGGCAGAGTGCTCCTCGCGCCGCCACTCCGTCTCCCCGAGCTCAGCCTCTGCGTACCCGAGCCCGGCGACGCCTGGGTGCAAAGTAGGGGCCGTCTGGGGCTGTCCGGCCGTCGCGGTTGCAGGCCGATGCAACGGGTTACAGCTCTTTTCATGCGTCTCGCGCAAGTTCGCATCGTTGCTCGGGGCGGCGGCCGGTGGCGCCCCGAGTCGGTGCTGTATTGCGGCACGGTCATTCGCCATGCGCCAATAACGGACTCAAGACTGCAAGCGATACCGTCTCCGGTTCCTGCGCCTCTCAGAGGATCTCCCGATGGTGATCGAAATCGTCGACTCGGAGCACCGCATGGAGCGGCTCACCGAGATCCTCTATCGGGCCTGGGGTGTCGAGGAGTCGAATCCAGCCGCTACGTGCGCAGCGGTCACGTGTTTGCGTCTGCTCACGGCGGCGATCCCTTGGCGGCAGGCTGTGCTGCGGTGGCTGCGGAGCACTCAGCGCGCATGGGGCGAATCACCTTCCCGAGAGGTCCGTTCTAGTGCAGAATGTGCCCGCGAGGTGTGCCGGCGGCCTTCGGCGGGCACAGTCGGCACGATGAGCCCATCGCTATCGGTGGCGTGCTGGCGCTTCAGCCCGGTCTCAACGCGGAGGTCGCCCGGCGTCTGGGCAATCCGTTCGGCGCCGGTGTCTTTCGATCTGTGTCAGCTTCGCCCTGGTTGTTGTGATTTTCCTTTCGATGGGACAGGGCGTCTCTTGGAGCGCCGCGCTGTCCATACTCTGGTATCTCTGGCTCGCTGGGACGATCGGCGTGGTCTTCGTCGTGAGCACGCTGTGGCTAGCGCCGACCTCGTCTGGCGCACTCAGGAATCAGTTGATCGGCAACCTGCTCGACGTAAGCGACCCGGCCTGATCGTCTCCCTCGGTGGGCCGGGACAGTCTGATGGCCGTTCGCGGTGGCAGTCGGCGGCGGCTCCTACCATGGGCCCTCGGCGAGCCACCGCTCGACCATCGGCAGCCGATCGCTGCCCCAAAAAGGCTCGCCGTCGACGAAGATCCAAGGCGAGCCGAACACGCCGCGGGCGACCGCATGCTCGCTTTGCTCGCGCGCGATGAGCTTGACCTCGGGATCGCTGATGCCCGCCAGGATCATGTCCCCGTCGATCCCGAGGGGGGCCGCCGCGGCCGCGATGGCGTTGGGATCGTCGGTATCGAGGTCGTTCTGGAAGTAGCCGACGATGATGCGCTTCGCCAAGGCGGCGGCGGCATCCGCATCCTTTCGCTCGAGATGATAAAAGGCACGGATCGCCGGCAAGCCCGTCCTTGGATGATTTTCCGGCAGGTTGAAGGGGACGCCCTTAAGCCTTGAGAGGCGCTGCCAGTCGCGGCGCGCATAGTCGCGTTTGAGGGGCGTACGGCTCAGTCCCTGCACGCCCGTGACCTTGAATGCGGCGCCGAGCGTGAAGGGCCGCCATGCGACCGTCCGCCCGTGGCGCTCCGCCAGCGCCTCGATCTCGAGCGCGGCGAAATAGGCGTAGCCCGAGGCAAAGTCGAACCAGAACTCGATCGGCACCCCGCCGCGGTGCGACGCTTCCTGCATTTTCCGCCCCAGCGCGACGTCAGGGTCTTCATCGTGATGGTCGCCAATCCGCGGGTCGCGCTTGCCTTGCGCCGACCTCAGTATAGCCCACCTCACTGCAGACCCCGGAGTCTCGTCAATAGACTCGGTACTTCGTATTTCGTCGGGCGCCGTGGGAAAATTCCGAAGAGGGCACAACGCGGTCAAGCCCGCGGCCAGCGCGGTCATCGGGACTCATCGAGAGGCGGGTGGTAGCTGGATGGGGAGAACACCCAGTGGCTGCATCATGCCCAGATCATCGCGGTTGGCGAAGTGTTCAACGACTTTGCCCCCGTGCACCTGAAACAGGTGAATATGCTGAACCTCGAAGTGACGCCCGGTGGGTTGAACTTCAACGAGCATACCGCCATTCACTGGTATCCGGCCGATGCCCCGATGAGTGCCGCTAAACATTCCGCGTACCGACCCCCACTCACCCTCCACGACCGATTCGAGACAAGCGAAGTGAACGTCGGGGAACGTCGTCCGGATGTCCTTGAGAACAGCGAGCACTCCTGCCCGACCTACCGGGCGGCCATGATTGCGTGTGTCCTCGGCGAAGAAGCCTGCGGCCGCATTCATGTCGCCTCGGTTGAATGCATCCCAGTTGCCTTGAACGACCTTTCGGTTCGTTTCTGCGTCCAGCATCTCGTAATCTCCTCTCCTGATCCGGTTCATCCACTTCGAAATCGCTAGGTCTTGAACCCCTAGAGGTTAGGCGACATTGGCGTCCGCTTCGGTCCAGCGAATCCTGCGGCGTAATCACCGCTACGCACTTCAGCCTTGTGGCGCGGGCGCGGAGTATCGTTGCGTCAGGATTGCGCGTAGAGTGAAGGGCAGCGAAGAAGGGTGGGCACGGCAACTTGGCGCAGAGGTACTCAACACAAACGTCCATGTCGAGAATGCGGAGACGCTGCGAATCAACGAAAAGGCAGCGTTCAGAGTCCTTCGGTTGAACATACGGAAGGATCTCGCATGAGCCTCCTGGCACGCGGGGGATCGAAGGGCTGAAATGTTGTCCCGGTGCACTTGCTCCTTCTAGAAAACCTGCTTTCTTACGTTCTACACACCGCCGCAGGAGTCCACACCGGTCGCCGCGGTAGAGTGGATTTCCGACGACAGATGGCTTGCTGCCGCGTTCTATTCCGCAACTCCGCGCTCGCAGTTCGGCGTGCGTCCCGCAGAGGGGAGCTCCCACGCGATTACGGGCGCGAGATCTTGTTCGGTGCACTTGCGTTGACCCTGTCGGCCGGGGTGGCGCGAGGCGACGAGACCCTGTCCGCGGCTGTCCAGCGAGCGCTGGAAGGAGAGCCACCCGGGCTTGCTCAACAGTTTCTTAAGGAGAAGGTGGTTCTGCTCTCCGGTTCCGAACCTGGCCACGGCGGTGATCCCGCTCAGGTGCAGGCGCTTGTGCTCTTCACGAGACAGCGGAGCCGTGTGATTCAGCTCCTCCTGCAGACAGCGCGCCAGACCGAGTACCGCCCGGACCTCGAAAAGGTCGAGACCGTCGAGCGTTTTTCAAACGGCGAAGTAGACATGCAGGAGATCAAGATCATGCTGATTCCGATCTCGTACTGGCTCCGCTATCAGTGGGATGTCTCCGCGGGACGGATCTCATGGGGGCTCGATCCCCGGTTTCCCAACGATCTCCGTGTTACAGATGGATATTGGGAATTGGAGGAGATCGACGCCGTCCACACGCTCGGTCGGTTCGGTACGCGAGTCGATGTGGGCCCGGCATTGCCAGCCTTCCTTCAGGAGATCGCGACGCGGAAGAATCTCCCGCAGACGCTCAACCACTGTCGGCGCTGGATCGATTCCGACGGGAGGTATCGACCTTGATCGACTGGAAAGCACTTTCCGACCGTGCCTAGCATTTACCGCCGCATGCTCCGTGCAGCGCTCCTCGATCGGGAGCTGTACGAAGAGGTCGAAGCGGACCGCGGCGCCACCGGCCAAGCTTGCTTTGTGGTCGTCCTCTCAGCTATTGCAGCGGGAATCGGCGGCATCGAGCACCACGGCGTATTGGCGATCCTTGGCTACACGCTCGCCGCGCTGGTGGGTTGGTGGGTTTGGGCATACGTCGCGTATCTGATCGGCACCCAGCTCCTCCCGGGCCCCGAGACGCAGGCCGATCCAGGCGAGCTCCTTCGCACCATTGGCTTCTCGAGCGCGCCTGGGGTGCTGCGAGTCCTCGCGCTCGTCTCACCCATCGCCGGCGTGGTGTTTCTCGTGTCCACGGCATGGATGCTGGTCGCGATGGTCGTCGCGGTCCGCCAGGCCCTGGACTATTCGGGCACCCCTCGTGCTGTCGCCGTCTGTGCGATTGGCTTCCCGATCTACGCCGCGACCCTGGCTCTGTCCATGCTTCTGCTGGGACCGTGGCCGTTGTGAGAGCAGGCTCTCGCAGAACGCTGCGTGAAGATCATGAGCGGTCTCTTCCTATGGCTTCGAGTCCTTGCCTTTTGACGGGGCCCGATGTGCCGCTACCCAAGTTCGGTGCAGATGGCGGAGAATGGCTGGATAAATGAGGAGTCTGCGAAAGGGGTCGATGACCGCCATATAGAAAGCCGTGAGCCGCCCAACTGGAGCGACATAGATTGCCCAGAACAGCCGATAACCGCTGAGACGTGGCTCCAGCGCGAATACCGAGAAGGCGTGGACCGTAGCGTTGCGAATCTCGCTGACCGCTTCGTACGAATGGACATAGAGGACCGTGAACGGGCCGTCAGCTGTGCCGGGCTCGACGAGCGAGCGCATGCGGTCCTGTTCAGGAACCCGCCTCAAGTAGGTCTCGGCTTTGGGAGTTGGAAGCGGGGAATCCCAGCGGAAGACCCGACCAAGCAGGCGCCGCAGGCCGAACAATGCGCGAACGACGGGATTCAGGTGCGAGAGACCCTTCGAACTCAAGAGCGATCGAACATCTGCGATCGTTCGGCCAGGTCCACCGCCCGGAAGCTCGACCTGCCACACGTCGTGGAGTGGCACCTCGGCGAGCAGTTTGTGCGCCCGCAAGTTGAGCCGGCGGTAATCGGTGGGTTTTGCCAGAGACCACGCGCGCACTTTCGAAGGGTAACCCGTGGCCGCTAACGGGTTTCGCGCAGATTCGGGTCAGGCCGCGGCCGGTGGAATGTGATTTCCTTCCTCCTCCTGACTCAGAACCGGATCGGCAACTTCGCGTAGCCGCGAACAGTGCTCGTGTGAACGAGCTCCGCGCGATCCCAATCGACTTCCCATTCGAGGAAGCGCGCGAACACCTCTTCCAACGCCACCCGCCCCTCGAGGCGGGCCAGTGCGGCGCCCAGGCAGAAGTGGGCGCCGTAGCCGAACGACACGTGACGGATGTTCGACCGCTCGACGTCGAAGCGATCTGGGTTGGAGTACTGGCGCTCGTCGCGCCCGGCGGAGCCGGTGAGGAGCAGGATCACCGAATCCTTGGGAACCGCCGTTCCGTACCAGCTCACGTCCCGCACGATCGTACGCGCCTGCACCGGTGAAGGCGCTTCGTAGCGGAGTAGCTCCTCGATGGCGTTGGGAATCAGAGCCGGTCGCGCGACGACCTTGGCGCGCTCTTCGGGGTACTGCGCGAAGGTAGCGCCCGCCCAGCCGAGGAGCCGCGCCACGGTCTCGTTTCCGGCCCCGGAGAGCAACATCAAGAAGGACAGCAACTCCTCGTCCGTGAGGCGGCGCCTCGCTCCGCCAGGATCCTCGAGCTCGGCTTGGAGCAGGTCCGTCATCATGTCATCGCGGGGCGCGTTCCGCCGCTCGGCCGCGTAGCGCGCGAAGTAGCTGAACATCGTCGCCGCGATCTCCATGCGATGCGCCTCGGGGTTGGTCTCCCCAGGCTCCCGATGGAGCAGTTGATCCATCCACTCCCGGATCTGCTCGCGGTCTTCGACGGGAACTCCGAGCATGCTGCTGATCACCATCATCGGGACCTTGGCCCCGAAGTCCGCCACGAAATCGAAGCCGCCGGAGCCCACTTGCACGTCGAGGTAACTGCGCACAATCTCGCGTACCTCGGGTTCGAGTTCCGAGATCCGTCGCGGGGAGAAGGCACGGCTCACCAATCCGCGCAGCCGATCGTGCTCGGGCGGATCCATGAAGATCATCGATTGGAGGTGGGCGCGCTGCGGCGAACGGATGATCTCGAGCACTGTTCCCCGCGCCGACGAGTAGGTCTCGTGGTCGATGCTCGCGTCGAGCACATCCTGGAAGCGCGAAAGGGCCCAGAAATCGTGGCGTTCATTGCGGTAGAGTGGGGCCTCGTCCCGCATCCGGCGCCAAGTCGCGTGCGGAGCCGCATCGATCTCGTAGTCGTACGGGTCGTAGTACAACTCGGGCATCGGGAGTTCTCGGGAGGGTAGGTGAGGTTCGTGATCCTCTCTGGATATGCCACGGTCGCGTGGCGATGGCAAGCGGAACGAATGGGCCCGGCCCGCGCGGGCAGGAGGGTGGTCGCATGACCGACGTGATGAAGGGCGTTCGCGTGCTGGAGGTGGCGGAGCACACCTTCGTTCCCGCAGCTTCTGCTGTGCTCGCGGACTGGGGTGCGGACGTCATCAAAATCGAGCACGCGGTCCGCGGTGACGCGATGCGGGGCCTCGGGCGTACGGGCGTGATGGACCTCTCCAGGGGCGTGCATGTGCTGAACGAGCACTCGAATCGCGGCAAGCGCTCGCTCGGGCTCGACCTCGGCAACTCCGAGGGCCTGGCCGTGCTCTATGCGTTGGCCCGCCAGAGCGACGTCTTCCTCACCAACAAGCTGCCGGGCACGCTGGCCCGGCTGAAAATCGACGTCAAGGACATCCGCACACAGAACCCGAAGATCATCTACGTGCGCGGGACCTCGTTCGGCGTGCGCGGCCCCGACCGGGACCGGGGCGGCTACGACATGACAAGCTTCTGGTGTCGGGCCGGCAGTGCCGCGAGCGTGTCGCCCGCCGAGCTCCCGGGAGTGCTGCCGCAGCCGGGGCCCGCCTGGGGCGACTCGATGGGTGGTATGACCATCGCTGGCGGCATCGCGGCAGCGCTTTTCAAGCGCCTGCGGACCGGCGAACCGTCGGTGGTGGACGTCTCGCTCCTCTCCGTGGGCGCGTGGGCGATGTCCGCCGGCATCGCGCTCTCGCTCCAGACCAAGCGGCCCTGGGGCACGCCGATGCCCGGCGGCACCGGCTCCTTCAACCCGTTGGTCGGTATCTATGCCACGTCAGACCGCCGCTATCTCTGCCTCGTCATGCTTCAGGCCGCGCAGTACTGGCCGGACTTCTGCGCTCACATCGACCGACCCGAGCTGGCGACGGATCCGCGCTTCGAGGACGCCGCCAAGCTCGCCGCCAATGCCAGCGAGGCGGTGGCCATCCTACGCGAGGTGTTCGCGAATCGGACGCTCGCGCAGTGGACCGAGCGCTTCCAAACGCTCCGCGGCCAGTGGGCGCCCGTTCAGAACACGCTCGAGGTGGCGGAAGATCCGCAGGTCCGCGCGAACGGTTACATGGTGAAGACGACCACGAAGGAAGGCACGCCGTTCGAGCTGGTCGGGACGCCCGTGCAGTTCGACGAGGCACCGACGCCCACTCGGCGCGCACCAGAGTTCAACGAACACGGCGATCAGGTTCTCGCGGAGCTGGGGCTTGACAGGGAGCGGATCCTCGAGCTCAAGGCCTCAGGAGCGGTCACCTGAGGTTCCCCTCGCCTGCGCTGAGAAAAGCGGCGATGGATTCGGCGGCCCCTGGGCGTCCACCAGCGTCTCGTGCCGCTCCAGGTCTCTGGACAAGTCGTGAGCTTGCCCCTTGTAGCCGGCTCCCCTGCGAAGCAATCGACACACGCTCGATTGGTGGTAGAAACTTGGACCAGATCGTTGACACTCCAGGAGGCGCAGCGCGTTGCCACAGGTTGCGTGGTCGTGGGACCGGACCTGGCGGTGGCCGCATGCGAAGCCACGGAAGCTGACCCCACAGAGAAAGGAGCAACGTCCGTGACCGACGCGCACTTGGAGGGTCCCGTTCCGGGCGATCCCTTCTTCTTGTTCGGCGCCCGAGACCTGGGCCCCGCCGGCTACGTGCGCGAGGAGTGGTTCCTCGCGAGCACCGCAACCGCCTACATCCTCCGAGGCGCTCGCAACGAGGACGGGCAATGGCAGGCGGTCCGCGGGGCACGCGCACCGTTCAAGACGCGCGTCGTCGTGTTCCGCCCGCACGATCCCACGGCCTTTAACGGAACCGTCGTCGTCGAATGGCTGAACGTGAGCGGCGGCGTCGATGCCGCTCCGGACTGGCTCTTCCTGCACCGCCACCTGATGCGCGAGGGCGCCGCATGGGTGGGTGTCTCGGCCCAGAAGGCCGGCATCGACGGTGGCGGCCTCGTGCCCGGCATGCCGCTCAAGCAGGCGGATGCCAGACGCTACGGTTCCCTCGAACACCCGGGCGATGCCTTCGCCTTCGATATCTACACCGAGGTCGGTCGCGTGCTTCGCACGCGCGGCTCGGGGCCCCTGGGCCGCCTCGAGCCGAAGCGCGTGATCGCCATCGGCGAGTCCCAGTCTGCGGGCTTCCTGGTCAGCTACGTCAACGCCGTGGACCCCATCGAGCGCTGCTTCGATGCCTTCCTAATCCACGGGCGGCCGGGTGCCGCGGCAGAGCTCGACGGCGGCTACCTCCGCGCACCCCGGGACGGTGACCTCACGAATGTGAACGCCGTCACGGGGGTCGGCCACCGCATTCGCGAGGACGTTCGCGTCCCCGTCCTCACTCTTCAGAGCGAGACCGACGTCGTGACCCTGGGCGGCGGCCGTGCCCGGCAGCCAGACTTCGAGCGCTTCCGCCTGTGGGAGCTGGCCGGCGCCGCCCACTTCGACACCTACGGCCTCGTCGCCTCGCAGATCGACCGGGAGGGCGTGGCCATCGACGAGCTCGCTCTGCACATGGCTCCTACCGACAAGCCCATGGGCCTCCCCGCAAAGCTTCCCGTGAACTCCGGCCCGCAACAGCACTACGTGCTCAACGCCGCGCTTACTCATCTTGACCGCTGGGTGCGTGAAGGGACACCGCCCCCCAAGGCCCCGCGGCTGGAAGCTTCTGACGCGGCGGCCAGCGCGCTGGTGCGCGACGAACTCGGCATCGTCCGGGGCGGCATTCGCACACCCTGGGTCGAAGCCCCGAGTGCGGTGCTCTCCGGCGATTCT
>Ga0074045_10006110_pt1 | contig 10383 bp, 11 predicted proteins | sample BogForMeECP23OM2_FD_94442 | JGI IMG/M metagenome (GOLD analysis project Ga0074045, IMG submission 94442) | Bog forest soil microbial communities from Calvert Island, British Columbia, Canada - Bog Forest MetaG ECP23OM2 | ecosystem: Environmental > Terrestrial > Soil > Wetlands ... | reverse complement strand
GCTGCAATTATATGACCGGATATTTCTGCAGGGACCCGTCAGAGATCCCGAATATGCTTCATTGAGAAAGAACTCGCTGGTAGTCGCCCTTAATTGTCTATATCCCAACGCTAATTGTTTCTGCGACTCGATGGGTACAGGCCCAGAGGTCAAAGAGGGGTTTGATATAGCCCTTACTGAGCTAAGCAATTCCTTCCTCCTGGAAATACGGACAGGCTCCGGTCAGATGATGCTGGATGGACTGCCCACAGAAGAAGTGACCGACAGCGACATGAACGAGAAGCGAATGAGGATACAGAACTGTAGGACGATGATCAAAAAAACAATAAGAAGCGATGACCTGCCATGGCTGCTTCGACGGAATCCTGACCATCCGCGCTGGGCTGCCATCGCAAAGCGGGACCTTGAATGCGGAAACTGCACCCAGGTCTGTCCTACCTGCTTTTGCAGTTCCACCTACGATGCCTTGCGTCTGTCAAGCTTCTCAAGAAAGGCTCAGGACATATCAGGGGTCAGAATGAGAAAATGGGACTCATGTTTTTCAAGAAATTTTGCGCGCGTTCATGGAGGCAATTTCAGGCCTTCACGGCGGGCCCGATACAGACACTGGATTTCGCACAAGTTCGCGTATACCCTGGAACAGTTTGGCATAACGGGGTGCGTAGGTTGCGGGAGGTGCATCACGTGGTGTCCCGCTGGCATAGATGTCACCCGCGAACTTGAGGGGTTAAGAAATGTACAGTAAATTCACGCCCTTTGAGACAACGTTAAGGTGGATCAAAAAAGAGACCAGGGATACCGCTACCTACGCGTTGAGGATAAAGAGTGGCGAAATCCGCAAATCATACCGGTTCAGCCCGGGACAGTTTAATATGCTCTATATTCCAGGAATCGGTGAGGCACCAATATCCATAAGCTCCTCACCCGCCGATCATGACCTCCTGCACACCGTCCGGATCGCGGGCGACGTTACCACATCGCTATCAAGACTCACAGCGGGCAGCGCGATAGGGATGAGGGGACCTTTCGGCAAGGGATGGCCCCTTGAGGAACTGGGTGACAGCGACCTGATGATAATCGCGGGTGGCCTGGGCATCGCGCCTTTAAGGTCCGTGATAAGGCACGTGCTGAAAAACCACGCTGAGAAGCGGTCAAGAAGGGATTCAACTCCCAAGAGGGCAATTCTTTATGGCGCGAAGACGCCCAAGGACATCGTTTTCCGGGATGAGTTCCCCAGGTACAGGGATGTCTTTCAAGTTCTTCTCACCGTTGATAAGGCTGATCCGGAAGAATACTGGAAAGGCGATGTGGGCCTTGTAACGGGACTCTTTGACAAGATTTCATTTCATCCACTGCAAACAGTCGTCTTTCTGTGCGGCCCCGAAATAATGATGCAGACGACCGTAAGGGAACTCATTCTAAGGGGAGTGCCCGCAGAGAAGATATTTCTCTCCTTGGAGAGGAATATGAATTGCGGAATGGGGATCTGTGGTCACTGTTTCTTTGGACCAAAATTTGTGTGCAAAGATGGCCCAGTATTTAAGTTTGCGGACATTGATGAGCTCATGGGCATAAAAGAGATTTGACGTGAAGAGACCGAGAATCGGCATATTGAAATTGACCTCCTGTGATGGTTGCCAGCTTTCCCTCCTTAACATGGAGGATGAACTCTTTAACCTCATAGAACTCTTCGATGTCGCCTATTTCCGAGAAGCCTCAGACAAACCGCTCAGGGGGCACTTTGACATAATTATCGTCGAGGGGTCCATATCAACCGAATGGCAGATAGAGGACCTTGTCTCTATCCGTGAAAAATCAAGGTATTTGGTGACCATAGGGGCGTGTGCCACAGCCGGTGGCATTCAGGCGCTGAGGAACTGGACAACTTTGGAGACCTTTAAGAGATTTGTCTATCCCTCTCCTGACATGATCAAGGCACTCTCCATCTCGACTCCGATAAGCGATCACGTGCATGTGGACTACGAACTGTGGGGATGCCCCGTAAATAAGGATGCGCTATCTGAAGTGCTCTCCGCTTTTCTCATTGATAAGAGGCCGGGGGTACCTGGACAGAGTCTCTGTATTGAATGCAAGGCAAGAGGAATTCCCTGCCTCCTTGTTTCAAAATCAGAACCATGTCTTGGTCCGGCAACCAGATCTGGATGCGGCGCCCTCTGCCCGGCCTTCGCAAGGCCCTGCTATGGATGTTTTGGCCCGAAGGAAGGTGCAAACATAGAATCTCTTCTGCAGCTATTTCAGAAGAACGGATTAACACAGAGCGAGTGTGTATTACTATTGGACAAGATGAACACTCTCGCATACAGGCAGGCACGTGTTGAGGAGTAATGATAGACCATGAAAAATCCTGCACGGAGTTACCATGACTAAGCTTATCAACATTGATTATCTGTCGAGGGTTGAAGGAGAAAGCGGTGTCACTGTCCAGTTCGAGGATGGAAAGATAACAAAACTCCGTGTGAATATACCTGAGGCGCCGAGGTTTTTTGAAGCATTCCTCAGAGGAAGGCCTTATGCGGATGTAGTGGATTTCACTGCAAGAATCTGTGGCATATGCCCCGTCGCGTATCAGATGAGCTCGGTCCATGCGATTGAGAAGATCTTTGAAGTCGAAGTCGAAGAACCCGTAAGACAATTACGAAGGCTGTTGTATTGTGGCGAGTGGATAGAAAGCCATGCCCTGCACGTTTATCTGCTTCAGGGTCCTGATTTTTACGGAATCGGCAGCGCATGGTCAAGTAAGGAGTACCTGCCGATTGCGAGGCAGGGCCTAAATTTTAAAAGGCTCGGCAATCAGATTATGACCATCATCGGCGGAAGACCGATACATCCTGTTTCTGTAAAAGTCGGAGGATTTCACAAGGTGCCCGCTAAAGGGTCTCTCCTATCAATGCTGTATGAGCTTCAGAAGGCCTATGAGGATTCCCTTAAGGCGATTAGATGGGCTGCCGGCCTGCCGTTTAATGGTACTGTTTCGGACAATGAATACGTTTCATTGCGAGCAGCGGGTGAATATCCCATGAATTACGGTGATGTAGTTTCAAACGCAGGGCTGGATGAGTCACCCCAGGGATTTCTGGACTGCATTCAGGAATACCAGGTAGGCCATTCCACGGCGCTACACGCAGGAATGAAGAGAGACGGCTCGCTGAGTCATTACCTGGTCGGTCCGCTCTCAAGGCTTAATCTGAATCATGACAGGCTGCCAGCGGAGATCATAGAGGTGATCGGAGGCTGTGGGATACAGCTGCCGCTGAAAGACATTCAAAAAAGTATCATTGCACGCTCCATTGAGCTGTCTTACGCTCTTTATGAGGCGATAAGGATTATAAAAAAATATGAGGTGCCGGGAAAGCCCGCAGTCGGCGCTAAGCCTAAGTCTGGTGAAGCAACGCATATCACTGAGGCCCCGCGCGGAATGCTAATTCACCGATATGCACTGGATGACACGGGGCACGTGAAAAGCTGCACCATCGTCGCTCCCACTTCACAAAACCTCGCACATATTGAAAAGAGCCTCCATGCTTTCCTGCAAAACACTGTCGATAAGTCCGTTGATTTCCTCAAGCACGAGACGGAAAAGATTGTTAGGAGCTACGACCCGTGTATCTCCTGCTCCACTCATTTGGTTGTCCTGAAATAGCCGCCTGCTCACTTGTCGGCTTCTGGTCAGGCTTCCGGCCGCGTAAAGGCAACCGCATTGACCGACAAATGGAATTTCTGATATGCTCATCTACGATGAGAAGATTGATGCTACTCATTATCCTGTTGATTACCGTCAGCAGTGCCGAAGCATTCGACGAAAAGGGTCTGCAGCCACTCTCACCGTTCGGTATTTTTTCCACATTCAGCGCCGAAACGCTCAAACAGAATCAGGTCGGTTTTGAATTGGGTGCAGAAAAGTCTGTCGATCCCAATTTCTACCGCGCCTTCTTCCAATTTGCCTACGGCCTGCATGACAGGTTCGAGATCGATATGACGCTGCCCTATGTTTTGGGGTATCAAAATGGCGCTTATGGCATGGAGGACTTTAATCTGGGGATCAAACACCGCATCTTGGATGAGGGAACTTATACTCCCGCCATAGCTTACATGTTGACGGTGTCCGCTCCCAGCGGCAGGGATGAATTTTCGACCAATGGAAGTGTGGGCGGCGGCCTGATCTTGACCGAAAAAATAGGACCTTTCAAAGGTCACTTGAACGCACTTTATTCCAAACCGCAAGAAGAGGGGCTAAAACCTGAGTACTTGTTGAATATGGGCGCCGAGCTGGCCATAACGCATGATTCAAAATTTCTTACCGAACTCGTGGGGAGGAAGAATTACTACAAGCCTACGCTTGACCTGTTGGAATGGAGGGTCGGATATAGAATTGCGACCACTGACAATATATTCACAACAATAGGTGCTGGCTTCAACATTAAGGAGCGAGCGCCGGCGCTCAGGCTCATGTTCTCCGTGAGCATCATCCTTCCCAAAGAAAAGAAACCGGTCGAGAAGATATACGAAGAATAGTATGTGCTATAATAAACAGCATGTTTGATCTTGGAATTTCAGAACTTATCGTAATCTTCGTTGTTGCCCTCCTTGTTTTTGGCCCCAAGAGGCTGCCTGAGCTCGGTAAAAGTCTCGGAAAGGGGCTTGCGGAGCTGAAGAAGTCGCTGGATGGGGTCAAGGAACAGATGGATACCGAACTGCATGATATCAAGCGGCCTCTCACCATGCACGATACCGCTGAAAAGCCCACCGATGCAGAAGAAGAGAAAACTCCCCATGAGACTGAACCTCAAGCCGCTGAGGACCTGCACCAGGGAGACAAGACCAGCGTCCAGAAAAATGAGCATGACTCAAACTCTGCAGCACCAAAAGATACCCAGAAAAAAGATACGACAGAAGACCTGACGGGGTGAGGTCATGGAAGATGGAAAGATGCCCCTGACAGAGCACCTCGGTGAACTCAGAAAAAGAATAATCATATCATTAATAACGTTGTTTGTCGCCTTTCTCATCGCGTTCAACTATTCAGAGAACATTTTCAGATTTATCATGTTCCCTCTCAAGTATGATCTAGACTTTTCCGTCACCAAAAGGTATATCGAATTCGTTCCAAAGGACAAGCTCCAGAGTACAAAGCTCGTATTTCTGGCCCCTGCTGAAGCCTTCTGGATGAACATGAAGGTGGCCCTTGTAGTGGGGCTATTGCTCTCATTGCCTGTTCTGTTTCTGCAACTATGGAAATTTATCTCTCCCGGACTCCACCAGAAAGAGAAGAAGTATATAGTGCCATTTATTCTTGTGACGACGAGCCTCTTTCTGGCCGGGGCCGCCTTTTGCTTTTTCATTGTCCTGCCTTTTGCGATGGCATTTCTGCTGACCTACAAGGTGGGTGATTTCTTGATGCCGATGCTCTCTGTGGGACAGTATGTTGATTTTTGTCTCAAATTCATCCTCGCTTTTGGCATAATCTTTGAAACTCCGGTGGTGATCATCTTCCTCACGAAAATTGGGATTGTTACCCCTAAGACCCTCGCAAAGAACAGGAAGTATGCTATTCTGATAGCCTTCGTTATTGCTGCGATTCTTACCCCAACACCGGATGCTTTTAATCAGACCTTGATGGCTGTCCCCATAATACTGCTCTATGAGCTGGGGATATGGTTGTCACCACTCTTTGCGAAGAAAACAACACCATTGTCTGAAGGTCAATAACTCCCGGAGGAAGAGGAAGGGTAATGGAAGGAACAAGATACAAAGGGCTGAAGGCCATTACCTTTGACATAGCAGAAGGGTATGTTGCCGTGAACCCGCTTTTTCTGAAGCCCTTCAATGAAGAGGCCCTCAAATCTTTATATAGAGCAGTCGAACGTAAACAAACTGAGATCCGTATTGCGCCCTTTCCGTATAACGAGCCCACTCTGATACGAAAAAGGAACCTGCGGTTACAACGGCTTTACACGGCGCTGGTAGTGATCAAAAATCTGGTCCGTGAAAAAAACTATTCGAACTTCTAGCTCAGCGGAGGACAGTTGAAACTAGCAATCATCGGACTCTCCAACTCGGGCAAAACGACGGTCTTCAATGCCCTTGCCAGACAAAACCTTGATACGACTCTCTATCCCACGGTCAGTGGTGAACCGCATTTTGGCGTCGTCAAGGTGCCTGACAGCAGGGTTGACATCCTCGCCAAAATTTATAAACCGAAGAAAATCGCTTATGCCACTGTTGAGTATATAGATTACATCGGCATCACAAAAGGAGATGCCGAACAGAACAGAAAAGTCTTTGACCTCATCAAAGATGTCGATGCGATTGTGCATGTGGTGAGGGTTTTTGAGGATGACAAGGTGTCTCATCCCCTTGAAGGCATTGATCCCCTTCGGGACATCCAAACAGTGGAGCTCGAGCTCATTTTTGGAGACCTCGAATTCATTCAAAAGAGACTGCTGAGGATGGAGGAGTCTTCAAAAAAGGGAAAGAAACAGAACGAAGCTGAGAGGAAGCTCCTCTTGAAATGCAAAGACGCCCTTGAAAAGGAAATCCCGTTGAGAGATATTCACTTCGATGAAGAGGAGAACAAGGCAATGAAGCCGCTCCAGTTCATCTCGACAAAGCCGGAAGTGGTGGGGCTCAATATTGGAGAGAAGGACTTGAATTCGGAAAAGATATCAATAATTCAACGCGCGTGCGAGAATCATTTGATCACTGGTGGAAAATCCGAAGCGACCAGGATAACGACATTATGCGGGACCATTGAGAAGGAGATTGCGCAACTCCCCGCTGAAGAAGCAAAGGAATTTCTGGATGACCTCAGGATAGACCAACCCGCGCTAAATAAGTTGATTCATCTGAGCTATGACCTTTTGGGGCTGGTATCGTTCCTTACCGTTGGTGAAGACGAGGTGAGAGCATGGACCATTGCGCTTGGGACCAACGCACAGGCAGCCGCCGGCAAGGTGCACTCAGATATTGAGCGGGGCTTCATCAGGGCCGAGGTGGTCAGCTATGATGACTTCATTGCAGCTGGAGGTATGACCGCGGCAAAAGATAAAGGGCTTGTCCGGCTGGAAGGGAAGACCTATACAGTAAAAGATGGCGATATCATCAATTTCAGATTCAATGTGTGATGCCTCAACAGCACGCATTTTCCTTAACGCGTTGTTGTTGCCATCGCCCGCCCTTAAGGGGTCTACCTCAGAAAGATTGATGCCTAAGCACACCTAAGACCTCACTTTTTTAGTATACTGTTACGAGACATGGGAACCAAAGAGCTGCTATATCAGATCATTACATTTGTCATTGTTGTTCTGTTCTTCGACTTCTTAGAGCGTCGGCGTCCAGGCCATACAGTAAATCGGCGCCGGTATCTGTCCCTGAACCTTTTGGCGCTATTCGTAGTCATCTTTGGGGGGGAGTTGTGGAAGCCGCTTATTTTAAAAGGATTAGCTGCCCTCTCACTTGGCGGAGCACTCAGCCTCGATAGGCACTTCAGGATACCCGGCGCGGTGAAGATACTCATGGGACTGACCATCGCTGACTTCTGCCTTTACTGGATTCATAGGGCCATGCACCGACCCTTCCTCTGGAGAACCCACACCTTCCACCATTCTATAGAAGAGCTCTGGTGGCTGTCAGGATCAAGGACGAGCCTGACACATCTTTTTCTCTTCGCCCTACCCCAGACATTTATCTCCCACGAAGTCCTTTCGCTTGATCCATGGGAGGCTGGAGTGGCACTGTCCTTTGGGGTAGTGGTCAATATTTGGATACACACAAACCTTTATGTGAACATAGGGCCGCTGTCATGGTTGCTTATTACCCCTAACTACCATAGGATTCACCACGGGGCCCACGGCCTTTCCAACAAGAACATGGCCTTCATCTTTACTATTTGGGACAGAATGTTTGGAACCTATGTTAATCCGCAGTCAGTGGAAAGGGACTTCTCCCTTGGCTTCATTTCCACGCAGAATCGCGTTCTTCGCATGATTGTGGGTCTTTGATCTCCTGTCCGGCGCCTAGTATCATAGAAACTGCCTAAGGGAAAAGTTCTGACTGCCCCAACCATCAGAAGTGCCTGCCTCACGCAGTCCGCATAGATAGAGTATAATGTTAATAATGATAACGGATGTAAGGGATATCGTAAGGAGGTCGCGGAGGGGTCTCTTTCCAGGTCTTTTGTCGCTTCTTCTTCCAGCGGTCTCAAGGAGATGGCGGACTGTAATATAAAGACTGTAATATAAAGAATCGAGGTGAACAGGAGCCAGCTTAACAAAGATGATTCATGTCGGGCCCTTCAGGTCCGCACGGCAAGATCGTATCACCCAGCGTAAGGGCGGGCTACTGCGAAAATTGTCGGGAGCACCGAAAATAATTAAATCATCATACTAAAATCACTAACTAACAGGAGGAAGACATGAAAAAGGTCACAGACCAAAGATTCTTGAGCATCATCTGTCTCGTGGTTGTTATCCTGCTTTCCGCAGGATCGGTTTTGACATTAGCTTCCCGGTCCGAAGCGGCCGGCTCAAGTGAGGCGCAAGGCGTTGTCGATAATGCGCGTGTCACGTTTGAGAGTTTCATGCGCGACTCGAATATGGGCTGGTTCCACCAGCACCTCAAAGAGGTGCGGGGCTTGCTGATCGTCCCCCAGATGCTTAAGGCCGGCTTTTTCATCGGCGGCTCAGGAGGAACAGGGGTCCTCGTGGTAAGGAACCACAGAACGGGTGACTGGAGTCAGCCCGCCTTTTACACGATCGGCTCGGTGAGTTTCGGGGCCCAGATTGGTGGTGAAGTTGCAGAGGTGATCATGATGGTCATGACGGAAAAGGCTATTGATTCACTGCTCGCCTCTTCGGTGAAGCTCGGTGGGGACACCTCCATCAGCGTTGGACCAGTAGGTATAGGAGCAAAAGAAAATATAACCGCTGATTTCGTTTCCTTTGCAAAATCAAAGGGACTCTATGCGGGACTCTCCCTTGAGGGTGCAGTTGTCGATGTCAGGGACAGCCTTAACAGCGCATATTATAACGCTGATGTCAGACCAACGGATATTATCATAACGAAAGACGTTTCCAACTCCGGCTCCGCTCCTCTTCGTGCGGCATTAAGGAGAGCAGTGAAATAGAGGAAAAAAACCATTAAGGAACCTCTTCATCCTGCCGGATGGGGAGGTTCACCTAGACGCAGGCGTGTTGAGCAAGTCCCGGCTATCCTTAATCCACCAGTTTATTCTGTAACGCATAGCGTGTCAATGCGGCATTATTAGTCATCCTCATTTTCTCCAGGATGCGGGAGCGGTAGGTGCTAATCGTCTTTACGCTCAATGACAGCACTTCGGCGATCTCCTTTACTGTCTTTCCCGAGGCGATCATACACATCACCTGATACTCCCGGTCCGAAAGACCCTCATGAAGCGCCTTTTCCAAGGAGGCATCCAAATCAACGGCCAATTTCTCCGCAAGCGAAGGGCTGATATATTTTTTGCCCTGCGATATCTTCTGCACGGCCGCCATCAACTCACTTGGGGCACTGTCTTTCGTAAGATACCCCGACGCACCCGCCTTCAGCACCCTCACCGCGTATTGCTCCTCTGGGTACATGCTCAATATCAAGACGGGCAGCTTTGGCTTATGGCTCCTTAATTCCTTCAAAACATCCAGCCCGCTCCTTCCAGGCATTGCAATGTCCAATACGACCAAATCGTAGTCATCATTCCATACTTTATCGAGGACTTCCTGTTCATTGCTCGCCTCGTCGATCATAACCCCGTTCAGGTTCTCATGAAGAATATGTTTTAAGCCTCTGCGAACAATAGTATGGTCATCTGCGATTAGAATTTTCTTCACCAGGGACCTCCTTCTTATAATGGGCAAAGATCACTGTCATTACATGCGTTATTTGTAAAATAGGAAATTGCCTCTTCTGGACAATAAGCCTCGCCAGAGGCCACCGTGTAAGACCTGACGTTATAATTATGATTTTTCCTCGTGAGATAAGAGATCTTTCCAGCAGCATATCTTTCATGCACACGCTGAGATTATATCAAATCTAAAATGAAATGCCATATTTTTTTAACATCTTAGGGCAAGAAGTCCCCTTCCGGCAGGCTTGCCTGCAAGGTAGGGGATGAATTGCCTAGCTTAGTGGTAATATAACCTTATGGCAAGGTTCAAGAATAAGCCTATCCACACTATAAAGGACGTAGTGCAGATAGCTTACAGATATCGGACGTATCCTACGGACCTTCAGGTATTGAGCATGGAGAACTGGATGGGCTCTTTGTGCCACTTAAACAATGAGGCTATCGAGGAGCGGAAGGAAGCCTATAAAGCCACGGGCAAAGGGCTGACTTATACTGATCAGCAG
>Ga0074045_10006108_pt1 | contig 10385 bp, 9 predicted proteins | sample BogForMeECP23OM2_FD_94442 | JGI IMG/M metagenome (GOLD analysis project Ga0074045, IMG submission 94442) | Bog forest soil microbial communities from Calvert Island, British Columbia, Canada - Bog Forest MetaG ECP23OM2 | ecosystem: Environmental > Terrestrial > Soil > Wetlands ... | reverse complement strand
CGTGTAGTAGTTAATCGACACCCGTTGCTTCCACGCATCACGACGCTCTTGCAACGCTGCATTGTACAGACGGCAGGCCTCTCCCAACTGTACGTCCAGCAGGTCGCTCTGGAGGCGAGTTGTGAATAGACGATATTTGAACGTCTTACGCATGAGATTTCTGATTCGCAATATACCGCTTGACCGTGACTTCAGAGACGGCACCGACGCTTCCGATGTAGTACGAACGACTCCACAAACTCGGGAGATACGATTTCAACCAAGGAAATTCTTCCCGAAGTTGGTGGCAGGCGAATCCTTTGAACTGTGCTGCCAACCTCGCTGGTTACCATCGTCGGGTCACTCGCAACGAACAGGTGAACGTGGTCGGCCATGATTTCCAAGGCTCGAATCTCCGCCTTGATTTCTTTCGCCTTCTGGTACAGCAATTCCCGCAACCGTTTCTCCCGTGCGCCGGTGAGAATGTCTTTGCGGTGCTTCGGGGCACCACACGGCGAAGACGGAACCAGCGTTGACTCTGTATCGGTTATCAACCACCAAAACAAGTTTGGCACGGTATTCGATACCTGTGAAGTAGCTAACATCTTTAAAAGGAGAAGAGGCCGATTCACCTGTCGGTTGAAAACTTATGGCGTATGGAGACTTGGTGGCGGGTAGAGGAAAAAGACGGGGGCGTTTACTTACAAAACCAGGTCGTTTCCTTGAGCCGCGATGTTCCGGTAGGACTCGATTGGCTGATCGAGCCGTTTGTCAGAGGCATTCCAAAAGAATCGTTGGAATTTACCCTGGGGTCCGCGCGACGCGCGGTTCTTGCCCATCCGGCAAACTCATCGGTCCGCCGAATGAACAGAAACGAATTCACCTTGGCGCTCCCCGCAACGGGGAATGCTTTGTAGTTCGTCAGTAGAGAACCCGGATTTAGCGCCGCAGACCGGAGCGGTTCGCGCACGCCACAAGAGCGTTGCCGAGAACATCGCCAATCGATTTTTGGCATTTCCAGCCGCAAGACTCTCCTCTTCTCTCGCCTGTACCTTGTTTCCGAGCTACTCTAAGTGTGTTAGAATTTTGGGCTTAGGTAAGGAAGCTGGGTGTTAGAGCTTCGTTGCCAGGGTCGGTTCGGTCCGCACACAGGTGACCCCACTCGGCAAGTCGAATGGTAAGCCGATTTCTTGTCGGTAGCGGGGTGACATTTAACAAATTTTCATGACCGCCCTGCGGTCACGAGCGATAACGAGGAATTGTCATGTCTGGGCATTCAAAATGGGCCACAATCAAGCACAAAAAGGCCGCCACGGACGCCAAGCGCGGTCGCGTTTTCACGAGAGTCATCCGCGAAATCACCATCGCCGCTCGCATCGGCGGAGGCGATCCCAACTCGAACCCCCGTCTGCGCACCGCAATTCTCGCTGGCAAAAACGAGAATATGCCTAACGAAAATATTGAGCGCGCCATACTTCGCGGAACCGGTCAACTAGAAGGCGAGCAGTTCGAAGAAGCTACCTTCGAAGGCTACGGCCCGGGCGGGGTTGGACTTTTGATTCAGGTGGTCACTACCAATCGCAATCGAATCGTCGGCGAATTTCGCCACTTGATGAGCAAGAATGGTGGCAACATGGCGGAAGCCGGCGCCGTAGGCTGGATGTTTCACCGCAAAGGCGAAATCAGCGTTCCCAAAGAAGCGGCTTCCGAAGACAAGCTGCTTGACTTGGTTCTAGAAGCCGGCGCAGAAGATATGAAGGACGACGGTTCGGCGTGGTACATCGTCACGCCTGCCGAATCCCTTGAAGCTGTGAAGGAAGCACTCGTAAAAGCTGGCATTACACCCGCCTCGGCAGAGGTCGGCATGGTTCCCCAAAACTACATTAAGCTGACTGGTCAGCAGGCAGCGCAAATGGTACGCCTCGTTGAAGCGCTCGAGGAACATGATGACGTGCAACATGTCTACTCGAATTTCGACATCGATGAGTCGGAAATCCAAGCAGCAGTCAGCGCCTCTTAGGTTTCGCGCAAAACTATTGAAGCGGCTGTGAGCGATCGTCGCAACTATTGATAGAAACAGTTGGAAGGTAGTTCTTCTTCGCCGTAAAATAGCCCCGATGTTCAACGATTCCAGCCGGCAGCCGACAGGGAGTTACTTCCGCGTCCTCGGTGTCGACCCTGCGGCAGCAGGTCCGACTGGCTATGGCGTTCTAGAGAGCGATGGCCGAGAATGCCGCGTCATCCAGTATGGTGCCTTCCGCGTGGCCGCCAAGCGCCAAAAAGATTCTCCCGCAGCCGTTCTCCACGGTGTTCATCGACTGCTCTCCGAGCTCCTGGATGAATTTAAGCCGCATGCCATGGCTGTGGAGTCTGTCTTTACTGCCCTCAATATGCGAACAGCTTTGCGTTTGGCCGAAGTTCGCGGCGTAGTTCTGCTGGCCGCCGAACAGCACAATGTCGAAGTTCGCAGCTACTCACCGCGTGAAGTGAAAGCTTGCGTCGCTGGTTACGGCCATGCCGATAAACACCAAGTGCAGAGGATGGTGCGGGCTTTGCTAAACATGCAGGAAACGCCGGAACCAACGCATGCTGCCGACGCTCTTGCCATAGGACTTTGCTACTTGCAAACCCGCCAGCTGGAACAACGTTTTGGAATAGCTAGAAAGCAGGGAGATTCCCTACAGAAAGCGGCTGTTGCCCGGGCGAGGTCGCAGGTGAGTTCCGAAGCAACGATCACGTGCTCGCCCCGCATCCCTTCAAGTCGATGACCCGCACACGCTGTCCATTTCTTCCCCTTGTTTTTCTTCTCTCTTTGCTTGCCTCCGGCTATAACACCCTTGCGGCTCCAACCGGCGGGGTTTTCACCTTCCGTAGAATTTTCAAGTCGAGCGTTCCAGAGTTCATTGAAATTAAGATCCCGCAAAATGGCGACCAATCCACCGTTGAAATTCGGCAACTCGAGGACGAACCTGGGGCTGCTTCGTTCGAAATTGGCGCGCCTTTGCGCGCAAAGATTTTTGAATTGATCGGCCAACTTGGATACTTTAAGGGACTTGATCTAGACGTTCATCGCAAAATCGCCAATCTCGGAGAAAAGACGTTTGAGTGGAAGAATGGCACAGAGACGTATAACGTCACCTTCAATTACACGTTGAACTCTGCCGCCATTCAGCTCCTGCAAATCTGCGAGGGTCTGGCGCGCGAACAGGAACTACTCGAATTGTTGCAGCGACGCGCCAAGTACGACCGACTCGGCATCAACGATGCGCTCATGCAGTTTGAAAGCGACCTGAACAAGGGAATCCTCCCCGAGCCCGCCCGCGCCTTACCTCTTCTCGATCAAATCGCCGGGGATCCCCGCTTCGTCGAGATAGCGCGTCAACGCGCCCGCTCAGTGGCAGAGCGCATTCGCCATCCGAATTGAAATTCCCAGCGAGAACTCGGGATCCCGGACGCTCACTGCTGCGGAATTCAGCGCCGAAATTGGACCAAAATATGGATTATTGTAGTAGTACTTAAGTTCTACCAATTTCAATATGCTTTATGGCTAGAACCTCCGCGAGCCAGTGTTAAGCATATGCAATAAAAGGCTTTAGTTGGCAGCGGGTTTGGTCAGTCAATTGCCACTGATACTCCAGCAAGTTGCCCCTACTCGGTTAGTACAAGGCAAGGATTTTGTGTTTGGGGAATTGGTCTTAGCACTCGCTTCCCTTCAGCTCGTGTTTCAAGGTGACGCCAAACCGTCAAGGAGGTTTGCATGAGGTGGTTTAAAGGATGTTTCTTTTCTTTTCTGGCAGTACTTTTCGCCGGGTCTCTGGCGATTGGGACTGCAGCTCAGACAGAAATAACGGGAGCGGTTTCCGGCACTGTTCTGGATCCGGGCGGAGCTTCCGTGCCAGACGCCAGCGTCAAGCTAGTTAACGTTGGCACCGCAGAATCTTACACAGCCGCTACCGACAATTCCGGCTTCTTTACGATCAGGCTGATCAGACCAGGAGATTACCGTCTCGCGGTCGAAAAGACTGGCTTCCGGAAGGAAGAACGGACCCTGGCTGTCACGGTGGGACAAAACTTGACGATCAACTTCAAGCTCGAAGTTGGAAACGTCAGTGAAATTGTCGAGGTGGAATCTACACCGCCTCAGTTGCAGAGTGAAAATGCGAACCTGTCCACGACCTTCGAAGCCGAATTGGTCAGCAAGCTGCCCAATCCGGGTAACGATTTGACTGCAGTGGCTCAGACTGCGCCTGGCGTTTTGATGAACACATCGAGCGGCGGAGGCTACGGCAATTTTACGGCGTTCGGTCTGCCGGCGACTGCGAATCTCTTCACAATGAATGGCAATGATGAAAACGACCCTTATCTGAACCTCAACAATTCCGGCGCGACCAACCTGCTCTTGGGCACGAACGAAGTGCAGGAAGTGGCCGTGGTCAGCAACGGGTACACTGGCCAATATGGCCGTCAGGCTGGCGCTCAAATCGACTACATCACCAAGAGCGGGACCAACCAGTTCCATGGCAACGCGGTGTACTTTTACAACAGCGCTGGCATGAACGGGAACGACTTTTTCAACAACGCCAGCGGCACGCCATTACCGCAGGAGGTGAATAACCAGTGGCAGGCTTCAGTGGGCGGTCCGATTAAGAAAGATAAAATCTTCTTCTTCGCCGATTATGAAGGTCTGCGGTACATTCTCGGATCAAGCAGACAAATCGTCGTGCCGACCGCGGCGTTTGGACAAGCAGTCGTCAACAATTTACCGTCGTTCGGAATGAACAATTCTGCAGCCTTCTATCAAAACATGTTCAATCTCTGGGACGGCGCTCCTGGACTCAGCCGCGCTGTGCCAGTTGGCGACAGCATTGACCCCACGGGTAATCTAGGCTGCGGTGATTTGAATACCAGTTCAAAGAATCCCCTTGGCAGTCCTTTGCCAGGATTCCAGCAGTTTGGTGGAGTGGCTGGGACGGCGAATTCCGCGTACGGCTACAATGGCGGAGGAGGCACCCCTTGTGCGAGCGTGTTTCGTTCGACGGTAGGGGCTCTCAGCAGGGAATGGATCCTTGCTGTCAACGCTGAATTTGCCATTAACGATACCAATCGTGTGAATTTCCGCTACCGGGCAGATCGCGGCCTGCAGCCAACCTACACAGATCCGATTAACTCGGCTTTTACCGTTACCAGCAATCAGCCCCAAAATGAAGGCCAGATCAACTGGAACCACATCTTCAGCCCGACAAGGACCAACCAATTGATTATTTCCGGTATGTGGTATAGCGCCATCTTTGGCCCGCAGGCCAACCAAGCGCAGTCAGTGTTCCCCGGAACGTTGGATGATTTTGATACCGCAGGCTGGAGACGACTGGGAGGCGATTCGTACGTCTTCCCGCAGGGCCGGAACGTAAGCCAGGCGCAAATCGTCGACGACTTCACCTGGACCAAGGGCAACCATACCCTTCAGTTCGGTGAAAACTTCCGCTATAACAAAATTTCCGATTACGCGAATACCGTGTTGACCCATCCTCTACTCGGAATAATCAGCACGACAGACTTCGTGGAGGGGGTCAATGACTACATCCTTCAAGGCCATCCAGTTCTGCTCAGCACCTCAGTGGGGATCTACAGCCTGGGATTCTATGCCCAGGATTCATGGAAAGTCAGCTCTGATCTAAAACTGACATTGGCTTTGCGTTTCGATCGCAATTCCAATTCAACCTGTTACCAGAATTGCTATTCACGCTTGGCCACAACGTTTGCAGATTTGAACCATGATCCAACCATCCCCTATAGCCAGATGTTTCTGAACAATCAGGCCCACGCATTCCAGAGTACCCAAGCGATTAATGTCGAGCCGCGCGTAGGTTTTGCGTGGAATCCGAACAGCAAGTACTGGAAGGCGGGCAGCACGGTAATCCGCGGCGGTGCAGGATTGTTCACCGACTTGTATCCAGGGACTTTGCAGGATAACGTTCAGTCAAATCCCACAGCGAACAATCAATACACCCTGGTTTTCCCGGGTGTACCACTTTCTACGGCAGAGCCAGGCAACGCCTATGCTGCGCAAAACCAGTGCAATACCATCTTCAACGGCATTGCCCATTCGGCGACTGGGACGGTTAATGACTTCCTGACAAACCCTGTGGCCAAAGCTCTGGGCTGCCAACCACCGAACTTCCAATCGACGAACAACCAGATCGTCAATCCAACATACATTGAATGGAACCTGGAAGTTCAACACGCCATCACTAACCGCTTGATGTTCGACGTAAACTATGTTGGGAACCACGGCTACGACCTATTTGTCATTAATCCATGGCTGAACGCTTATGGATTTGGCACTTTGCCAGCTGCCGCGCCCGATCAGCGAATCCTGAACGATTCGAACCTGACCAACAGTGGCATCTCCAACTACAACGGTCTGAGCGTTTCGCTCACCGAGCGCGCCACAAAGGGCCTTACCTTCCGCTTCAATTACACTTACTCTCACACCTCTGACGACGTCTCAAACGGTGGTGTGCTGCCCTACAGCATCAACAACAGCTATCTTACTCAACTCTATCCAACTAATATGCACCTGAACTACGGGCCTTCTGACTACGACGTGCGCCACAATATTTCCGGCAACTACGTTTGGACTATGCCCTTCAAGTTCTCGAACAAGATCGCGGAAACCGTTGCGGGCGGCTGGCAGATTTCCGGCACACTCTTTTGGCGTACCGGACTTCCCTTCAGCGTGATCGATAGTCTGACCCCTAACTTCATCGGCAACGCTCTCGGGGCAAACACCAGCGGAACTGTGCTGGCTCAACCGCTTGCGTTTGTGCCTTCGAACTGCAGCAGCTCGGCAATCAACCCCAATACGCCCTGCTTGAACGTGAACCAATTCGTTGGAGCAGGCGGCGAAACAGGGTTTTCGACAACCAGCAAGAACTACTTCCGTGGCCCGGGATACTTCAATACCGATTTCTCAGTGTTGAAGAATTTCGCCTTGACAGAACGGCTTCGCTTTTCACTCGGCGCGAACTTTTTCAACGTGCTGAACCACCCGAACTTCGCGAATCCCGTTAATGACGTCGCCGGGCAGCTCGGAAGTATCACTTCCACAGTTGTGCCCCCGACAAGCCCTTACGGCGCGTTCGTGGGTTCGGCCGTATCCGGTCGCGAAATTCAGATAACTGGCCGTCTCACTTTCTAACCTGAATTAACACTCAACATTGGGGCGCTCCGAGTTTCTCGGGGCGCCCTTTTTTTTGAAATGCAGGTCGAATTCCTGTGGCCGCAACTGTCTTACGAGCGCGAGTTTTCTGATATTATGGACGAGTCAATCGAAGATCACCTAGCGAATCCCGCGCTCCGATTGACCTTCCGTGGAGATGAACAAAAATGCGCAAATCAGGTCTTCTCATGGCGGTTTTGCTGACCGGATTTTCTGCGGCAACCTCAAGTGCCGCATGCCCTCAGGCCAGCAACCCAGCGTTGAATGTTCCTGGAGACACCGTAATTCTGGCAAAACTATTAACGAATCTTGATTTACAGCAGGCTACTGTGGGTCAGCAAATCGAAGCACAGACCACGCAGGATGTGAAGCAGGGCAAGGATGTTTTGCTGAAGAAAGGAGCAACTCTTCTCGGCCATATTTCGACCGTGGAACCAGCCACTGCGACCAATGCCGAAGCAATGGTTGGCATCATTTTTGACGGCGTAAAATCAAAAAGTGGCCAACCACAAACTCTTCACCTTCTGGTCCGTGCATTGGCGCCCGAATCCGATTCTGATTACAGCGGCATTGTTCAGGGTGGCAGAGGAATCTCCGGAGAAACCGACCACGCTGGGCTGGCAGGCGTTGATCGCGCCAACGGTCCTAAAAGTGGGACTGTACTCAATACTTCGAGCGTGGGCGTGGCTGGTATTCCTGGACTGCAGTTGGAGATTCGAAAAGCCAATGGCCAGCAGATCGCCATCCTGGGGATGACCAAGGGAGATGTAAAGCTGAAGAAGGGCACTCAACTAGTCCTGCTTGCAGTCAGCTGATAAAACAGCCGATCCGCCTCTTCAGTGCAGTCCAACGAAGCTCTCGCCATCGCCACTTCCAGCCTGTGGACCCACAAGATCGGCTATCGCCGAGAGATTGAAGTAGGTGCCTAACTAAGCAGCCAAAACACGAATTGGAGCGGGTGGGCTAGAGCAAAGCGACGGTGATTACTTGCGACCTACCGCGATCGTTTCGGCCGAGCTCAGATGCTTTAGCGCTTCTTTAAACGGCGCCTTGGCCACTCCGTGCTCCGTAAAAATTGCACAAATGTAGCTCATCGGGGTCACATCAAATGCAGGGTGCGCCGCGCTTACGCCTTCTGGCGCAATTCGCACACCCTGGATGTGAGTAACTTCCTCAGCCGCTCGGTGTTCAATTGGAATTTGTGTTCCATCTGGAACCGACAGATCAAGAGTTGAGATCGGCGCGGCAATATAAAAAGGAACGTTATTTTCTCTCGCCAGAACCGCCATCTGATACGTTCCGATCTTATTTGCAGTATCTCCGTTCGCCGCGATGCGATCGGCTCCCGTAACGATTGCGCCAACTTTTCCAGTTTTCAGGACAGGTAACACCATTGGCGGACCCTTCTTCGGCCAACAGTGGACCGGCAGGGCGTTCCGACGAGCCCTACGGAAACTTCCTAGGGTTTGTCTCCTCGGTGCGCGTCGTGCAGTTGTCGTTTACGAAACTCTCTTGACCGCCGGAAAATAGATGAGAAGATGCCTTCGTGAAAGCGAGGGCATCTTTTTATGGGCTTTGTGCAGGGTGAAGGCCGGAAGCAAGGCACGCTGTTTCCCGGCTGTCTGGAAGAGTTGATTCCAGACGATCACGTGCGCCGCGTCATCGATGTGTTTGTGGATCGGCTGGATATGGCCGCTTGAAGCGCTGGCGGGACAATTTAAGTCGAGGAAGCGCTCCCAATTCGGGCGTCCTCCGTAAGCAGCATCGACGCACATCCAAAATCTCGAGTTTACCTAGGGGAGTCGCGCGCAAGGAGACTTATACCTCGACAAATATCCCCCTAACGCTAGACACTATTAGTGAGACCAACAAAATTGGCTCGGAAAGTTCATACAAATGAACAAGATTAAAGCGAGAATCCATAAGTCCCTTCGTATATTTGGACTAGACCTCGTTCGTTACAGACCTTCTGATCAAGCGTATCCTCCTGATTTCGCTCCAGAAGAAATAGAAATTATTCGCGCGGTGCGTCCATGGACTATGACGACGCCTGAAAGAATTTTTGCATTGGTTCATGCAACGCGATACGTAAGACTGAACAGAATTCCTGGTGCGATTGTCGAGTGTGGTGTTTGGAAGGGAGGAAGCATGGCGGCAATCGCCAAAACCCTCTTGCAGCTGCATGACATGAGCCGTGATCTATACCTTTTTGATACCTTTCAAGGCATGACCAAGCCTACTCCTAAGGATGTAGAATACACCGGCAAACATGCAACTCAAGTTCTGGAAGAAGAAGTAGACTCCCGATGTGCCGATGCTCCCCTGGAAGAGTTCAGGATGTCATGTACTCGACAGGTTATCCCAAGGGAAAAATACACTTCGTGCGTGGCAGGGTAGAGGAAACCATTCCCACTTCGACACCGGATTCAATCTCGCTGCTACGACTAGATACTGACTGGTATGAGTCCACTCGGCACGAATTGATCCATCTATTTCCACGGCTATCCAGAAGTGGCGTGATCATCGTCGATGCTACGGTCATTGGAAAGGCTCTAGGCAAGCCTGTGATGAATACTTTACAAGTCATGAAATCCCAATTCTGCTCAACCGGATCGATTACACGGGCCGAATTGGGCTAAAACCTTAACCCTGTGAGGGAGCTTAATGTACGCCACCGTACTCTAATCCTACTCCTGACCTCGTTTGTCGTATCCTTATCAAGTCCTGTAGAACAGCTTTGGGATTTGAGCGGGCTGAGGCGGCCGAGACCGGGCGACCTGGCTATGATCCGCGTGATCTGCTGAAATTGATCTGCAACAGATCCGTTCCTCGCGCGGCTGGAGTCGGAGTGCCGGCGGAACATTGAGCTGATGTGGCTGCTGGGACGACATTACGACAGTTCCCCAATTTGCCTAGCCGCCTTATTGTGTGCCGGCGGTTATCGCTTCCGCTGTGCTTACTTTTTTCAGCGATTCGATGTATGGGGCCTTGGCCACACCACGCTCCGTAAAAATCGCCGCGATATATCTGCTTGGCGTGACATCGAATGCCGGGTGCGCCGCGTGTACCTCGGGCGCAATTCGCACTCCCTGAAAGTGCGTAACCTCTTCCGCCCTTCGCTCTTCGATGGGGATATGCGTACCATCGGGAATCGATAAATCGAAAGTCGAAATCGGAGCTGCAATAT
>Ga0074045_10006106_pt1 | contig 10387 bp, 11 predicted proteins | sample BogForMeECP23OM2_FD_94442 | JGI IMG/M metagenome (GOLD analysis project Ga0074045, IMG submission 94442) | Bog forest soil microbial communities from Calvert Island, British Columbia, Canada - Bog Forest MetaG ECP23OM2 | ecosystem: Environmental > Terrestrial > Soil > Wetlands ... | reverse complement strand
TCATGGAGCGTTGTTCATGCCAAAGCTCGATCTGACCTCCATTCCGGAGCGAAAGGGTTCGTCCTATCCGGCGCCGTTTGACAAAGATGTGGCCACGCGCATTCGCCAGAGGCTCGGCGATGCGGGCGGCTTGACTCAATTCGGCGTCAATCTCCTGCACTTGCCGCCAGGCGCGTGGTCCAGCCAACGTCATTGGCACGCATCGGAAGATGAATTCGTTTTCGTGATCTCAGGCGAAGTCACGCTCATCACGGACCGGGGAGAAGAGATTCTGCATGCAGGCGATTGTGCCGCGTTCCCCAAGAGCGTGCCCGATGGTCATCATCTCATCAACAAGGGCCGCACCACGGCCTATTGTCTCGAAATCGGCACGCGGGCGCCCGACGAGCACGTCGTCTATTCCGACATCGATATGGAAGTTGATTCGAAACGCGGTTTCACGCACAAGGACGGTTCGCCCTATCCCGGAGCGTGACACCGGGTCCGCCCGCGGCTCGCGTGGCACACGACAATGGATACGCTGCACACCCTGATCGCCAGCGTTGGCTTGTTTGCTTTGACCTTCCTCATCCCGGGAGCCAATCTGCTTGTCGTGGTGCAGTCAACGCTCTCGGGTGGTCGGGCGGCCGGGATCGCCTCCGGGATGGGCGTCGCCGCGGGTGATGGCATCTATGCCGGGCTTGGATTGTTCGGCATGTCCGCGCTCATCACCGAGGGAGGGATGCTGTTCCAGGGAATCAAGATTCTGGGTGGGCTCTACTTGATCTGGCTCGGCATCGGATTGATTCGCAGCAGAACCTCGCTCGCCCTCTCATCCGACCCCATGTCGACCGTGGGAACCATGCTCGGATACTTCACTCGCGGTCTAGTAACCGACCTCGCTAATCCGCAGACCGTCCTTTTTTTCGTCAGTATCTTTGCGATGACCCTCACCCCCATGACGCCGATGTGGGTCAAGGGCGCGTCCTGGATCGGCATTGTCGCGACGTCGTTGCTCTGGAGGAGCCTGCTGAGCGTTGCGCTGTCGCACGATCGCGTGCGCCGCGCCTACGAACGAGTGCAGGTACCCATGGAGCGACTCGCGGGCATCGCGTTGGGTGCGTTTGGCGCTCGACTGCTCATCGAGGGCGTTGGCCAGCGCGGAGGCGGATAGTCCTGACTGATGCCGATTAGCCGCGTCCCATGCGAATTACAGCATTGACCTCGTTTACGAGGGAGCCGCTGGATGCCGCTCGCTTCGACCCGTCTCCCCGGTTTGCGGCAAGGCGGCGCGAGATGCGTTCCTCAACGGCCGCCACGTTGGGCGACTCCATCGCTTGGGTGCACTGGGAGCAGGGTCTCGGCATGGGAGTAAGTCCCGTTGAATCAATATCTTGCCTTCCTTAGCGCATGTGTTCCTGCACGGCCCATGGGCAATAACTTGGCATAGGCATAGTATTTGCAGTGGATTGTACGTAGGACTGGAAATCGGTTTCCCCAGACCCTTATGAGCGCTGTTCATGCGCCGGGCATCTGAGCGACCCGCGTAGACATCGAGCCCGAAGCCACCTTGCGCACGTTTGAATGACATCCGATCGGAATGACCCGCTGACTCGTCGCTTCGTGCTGGCGTGGCGGACGCCGTTGGTCGCGTTGCTCGCTGCACTGGCCATGTCGTCGGTATCGGCCAATGATGACTTGCTTCATCGTGCGCTCGGAATCGAGGCTACGCTCTATGGCTACCCCAAGAGCGCCTTGCTCGACCTGGAGGGATTGCTCGCGCGCGCCGATGCGGGTCCCAAGGATGTACGCCGATTCGTCTACGCCCTGTATGGCCAGGCGATGGTTCTGGCAGGAAAGGCGCCTGCAGCCGCCGCGCTCGCCGACCGGTTGGAAGCCGAAGCCGCCAAGGTGCAGGACCCCTCCGGGCTTGCGACCGCCCGCCTCATTCGCAGCGCGATCGAATCTTCTGCCGGTGATGCGGCAAAAGCGGCTGACCTTGCGCGTGAAGCACGGTCGCTGCTGAAGGGCTCAGACGATGCGTTTATGCAGTACTGGGCCGCGCTGGCGTTCGGAACGTCCGCCCGGACCCGGGGGCAGTCCGACGAGGCGTTGGCCGCCCTCCACGCCGCGCTGTCCTTCGCGGACGATGCGGAAAACGCGTATCGAAGGTCGAGCGCGCTCTACCAGCTCTCCGTGTTGCACCTCGCCCTCAAGCAGGGTCAGGAGTCGCTCGCCGACAGCGTGGCAGCGTACGAATACGGCAAGGTTGCGAACAGCGTCTATGCAATGGCCAATGCCAAGCTCGCCGAATCAGCGGTCATGGAGCTGTTGCAGCAGCCGTCGCGAGAGCTTGCGGCGATGGAAGAGTCCCTGAGCATCGCGCGCCAGGCCCACTCACTGGTTGCCGAGGGCCGGGCGCTTGTCAACCTCGCCGACATTCGTCTTCGACGCAAGCAGTTCAACGAGGCACTCGAGGTCTCGCGGCAGGCGCTCCGGCTGTCAGAGACGACCAACGACGCCGGGCTTGCGGCCGCGAGCAAGGCAAATATGGGGTTCTCTCTCCTCGGCCTGGGGCGTATCACAGAAGGCAAGCGCTTGACCGATGAGGCAGTCGCTGACTATGAACGCACCGGGGCGACGGCCGATACTGTCGATCTGATCGACGAATACGGACGCGACTTGGAAAGTGCCGGTGATTACCAGGGAGCGCTCGCGCTCTATCATCGTGAGAAGGCGCTCAAGGAGGCGATTGCCCAGGAAACACAAGTGCGCGCTCTTGTCGAATTACAGGAGAAATACGAGTCGGAGAAGCGCAACCGCGAAATCAGCCTTCTCAACCGCGAAAACCGCCTCAAGACCTCCGAGCTCGCCAACCAGGAGCAGGAGCGGAGGGTCTGGTGGTCGCTCGCCGGGCTCTTCGCACTATCGTTTGTCGTGGTGACGGTGCTCTACCGCAAGCTTAAGACGACCAACCAGCTTCTCGGTCAGAAGAATGCGGAGTTGGGCATCCAGAGCACCCGGGATCCTTTGACCGGTCTCTATAACCGCCGCTATTTCCAGGATTTCATTACCGCCGAGCACACCGGCCCCGAACGCCGTCGTCGGGACGACGACCGAACGGTCCGGGCTCTGCTATTGATCGACATCGATCACTTCAAGGAAACCAACGACCGCTTCGGCCATGCGCTTGGCGATGCGGTGCTGGTGGCAGTTGCGCGGCGGCTGCGTGATTCGCTGCGCGAGACCGACATGATCGTCCGATGGGGCGGCGAAGAATTCCTCGTCCTCGCGACAACCAATGCCGATCGTCTGGATGAGCTTGCGACCCGAATTCTTAACGGCATTTCTGCGGAGCCGATCGTATTGCTTGACAAAGTCATTCGAACCACAGCTTCCATAGGCTACGTCCCGATCCCGCTTCCGCCGGGTGACGTCGCCCTGCCTTGGGACCGTGCAATCGGCCTCGTCGATATGGCGCTCTACATGGCGAAGGTCAACGGACGCAACCGAGCCTATGGGATCCGACGGCTCGCCCGTGGTGATGCGGAGACGCTCGCGGCGGCAGTCAACGACCTCGAGCACGCGAGCAAGGCGGGGCTGGTCGAGCTGCGCGTGGTCTACGGCCCCTACCCCGCTAGCTCAGCCCAGGTCGAGCCATTATCACCCAACGCGCCTGCAGCGGTGGCTCGACCCCTGTTCACCGCCAAAGGCAGGTGACGGCAGCCCTGCCGCTCTCGGAATTCCGGTTAAGACCGCTTCGTTCGTCGACCGCAATCCAGGATTGCCTGCATGCGGACGATCCGTTATTTCTGGCCGAATCCTCGTAGGCCTGCCGACTCACGCGTTGCCTGCTCGGCCACTGTATAGATTGCTTCCGGCGTCGCTTCGAGCCTTTCCCTCGGTATCGGTTGGCCGCTGGCGTCGGACAGACCATAGGTGCCCTCTGAGATTTTTTCCAATGCCCGCCCTATCTGCGCCAGCCGTCGCGCATTGCGAGCGACGAGATTGCCATCGAGTTCCAACGCTGCGAGACGCTGCGCGTCATCCTCATACTCTTCCGCTTGGCCGCTTGATTCGGCATTGACCTCCTTCTCTTCGGCTTCTTCGGTTTCAGTCGCGCCCGCCAACTCGTCACGCAGTTTTATCAATCGCCGGCGTTGTTGATCGATGAACTCCTTGCTGAGCCGTTCCTCTTTGCTGGTCACAACTCCTCCAAGTAGCCTGCTGGCCCGTCGCCCCAGATGGACGAAAAACGACCCGCATGGCCGAGACAATACAGAGCGTGTAAATATAGCATCTTCGCCGCTCGGGACTGCTGATGGGACTTCGATTCACACGCTTGTGCCCGGGGTATATACGGCGGTATATTGCGCTTCCAATGCTCGCATGGGAGTACGCGTGCGCTGCTTCAGGGTTGCACTATCGGCGTTCCTTCTTGCGATACATCTGATCGTCGCGCCAACGGTCACCCTGGCCGCCGACGTGACCGTCTTTGCGGCTGCAAGCCTGAAAGAAGCGATGGATGACCAAGCCAAGCAGTTTTTGGCGAGCAGCGGTAACAAGGTGGTCGTCTCGTACGGGGCAAGCAACACCCTGGCGAAGCAAATCGAGGCCGGAGCGCCGGCCGATCTCTTCATTTCCGCAGACCTCGACTGGATGGGTTACCTGGAAAACAGACACCTGGTCGCTCCAAATGCCCGGCTCGATCTCTTGCGCAACACGCTGGTGCTGATTGCGCCGTCGTCGAGTAGCTCGTCGCTCAGGATCGGGCCGCATTTTGGTCTTGCAGCCGCGCTCGGCACGGACAAGCTCGCCATGGCCAACCCCGACAGCGTGCCCGCCGGCAAGTATGCCAAGAGTGCGCTCGTGAGCCTGGGTGTCTGGACCGACGTCGAGAAACAGATTGCACGCGCCGAGAATGTTCGCGCGGCGCTGGCATTGGTCTCCCGGGGCGAGGCACCCTTCGGCATTGTCTACATGACCGATGCCCGGGCTGACAAGGGCGTGAAAGTGGTGGATACGTTTCCCCCCGACAGTTACCCCCCTATCATCTACCCGGCTGCCGTGCTCAAGGCCAGCCAGTCCGCAGCAGCCGGCCCACTGCTGGATTACCTGCGCTCCGCAGCGGCGCGCGCAGTGTGGGAAACATACGGCTTCGGCTTAGCGCAATAAGCCATGTACACCCTTAGCTCGGAAGATCTCGGCATCCTTGCACTTAGCTTGCGTGTCGCCGTGGTCAGCGTCATCTGCAGTTTGCCACTGGCGATCCTTGTAGCGCATGGCTTGGCGCGGCTCTCCTTTCCCGGGAAGACGCTCGTCGATGCCGTCATCCACCTGCCCCTCGTGTTGCCTCCGGTTGTTGTCGGCTTTGCGCTGCTGGTGTTGTTTGGAAAGCACGGGCCAATCGGCAGTGCGCTCGACCATTGGTTCGGCATTGTCTTTGCGTTCCGCTGGACGGGTGCTGCGTTGGCGTCTGCGATCATGGGCTTCCCGCTGATGGTTCGCGCGATCCGGTTGTCGATCGAGGCCATCGATCAGCGGCTCGAGATCGCCGCGCGCACGTTGGGCGGATCGCGCCTCTGGGTGTTCGCATCCATTACACTGCCGCTCGCCCTGCCGGGCATCATCACCGGAACGCTCTTGTCGTTTGCGCGAGGCTTGGGCGAATTTGGCGCGACAATCACCTTCGTTTCCAATATACCCGGCGAGACCGAGACGCTGCCGTTGGCAATCTACACGTTTACCCAAGTCCCCGGCGGCGAAAGCCAGGCATTACGTCTTAGCGTCATTGCCGTCGCTCTCTCGATCGCCGCATTGGCGACTTCGGAGTGGCTCACTCACCGGTCCAAGCGACTGCAAGACGATGATCGCCATTGACATCGAGCAGCAGCTCGGCGCGTTTCACCTGCGGATCAAGTTCGCCGCGGAGGCCCCGATCGTAGGGTTATTCGGCCGCTCGGGAGCCGGCAAGACCAGCGTTATCAACGCGATTGCCGGAATTACCCGACCGTCACGCGGTTTCATCCGCATCAACGACTTGTCCTTGTTCGATTCCGCAAAGGGCATCGATCTGTCGCTGGAAGAGCGTCGCATTGGCTTCGTGTTTCAGGATGCGCTGCTCTTTCCACACATGGATGTCGGGGCGAACCTGCTGTATGGACAACGGCTGCGCTCGCCCGAGGATCGTTTTATAGAGCAGACGCGGGTAGTTGAACTGCTTGGACTGGGCGCACTCTTACGTCGAAGTCCGAGGGCGCTATCTGGCGGCGAAAGACAACGAGTCGCAATCGGCCGCGCCCTGCTCGCCCAGCCGCGCATTCTGCTCATGGATGAGCCTCTCGCAGCGCTCGACGTACCGCGCAAGACGGAAATCCTCGATTACATCGAACGACTGCGCGACGAACTCACGATTCCAATCGTATATGTAAGCCACTCGGTCAGCGAAATCACCCGGCTCGCCGACACGGTTGTGGTCCTATCAGAAGGAAATTGTCTTGCAGTTGGCGATGTCGATGAAGTGATGGGCCGACTGGATCTAAAACCTGTCACAGGCCGCTATGAGGCAGGGTCGGTCATCGACAGCCGCATAACAGGGCATGATGCCCACGATCAGTTGACGACGCTTGCGTTTGACGGAGGTCTGCTCGTTGTGCCCCATCTAGACGCGTCTATCGGGGAGCGGGTGCGCGCGCGGATTCGTGCGCGGGACGTATCACTTTCCGTTCAGAAGCCGTCCGGAATAAGCATACTCAATGTGCTCCCCGCCCACGTCACGGCAATCGCCGAGGAGACCGGACCTATCGTCGATCTGCAGCTGGCGGTGGGAAACGTCACTCTGGTGGCCCGCATTACACGTCGATCCTTGCGCCAACTCGATATTCGAACCGGGCAGGAGCTCTATGCAATGGTAAAAGCCGTCTCATTTGACCAACGGAGCGTTGGCTATGCGTAATGGCTTGGGAGGATCGATGAAACCCGAGGTTCGATTTCATATCCGCGATAACGGCCGTGAGACCAAGCTGGCAATTGGCCCGGGAAAGGTCGCACTGCTGGAGGCCATCGAGCAAACCGGCTCGATTACGTCGTCCGCCAAGAAGCTGGGAATGTCCTATCGCCGCGCGTGGCTGCTGGTCGACGAGACCAATCGCTGCCTCGTTCGACCGGCCGTGCAAACAGCGGCCGGCGGCCGACGCGGCGGAGGCAGCTCGCTTACCCCAGTTGGTGCTGAGCTGGTCAGGCGTTATCGCGCGCTGGAGCACCAGACCGGGTTGGCGGTAACGCGTAGACTGAAATCCCTGTTGCGTACCATTCCTCGCGTTGATCGCTCCCCGAAATGATGGCCGGTGATCACAGGCGGTGAGCGATTGGGGAAACGTCAACGATCCATCATTTGGAGGTGGTTATGAAGGTTAGTGCTCGCAACCAGTTTTCCGGAACCGTGAAGAAGATTGCCAAGGGGCCAGTCAGTGCCGAAGTCACCGTCGCGATTGCGCCGGGCATCGACGTCGTAGCGGTTATCAGCACGACCTCAGCAGACAACCTGGGGCTGGTCACTGGCAAGGCCGCGCATGTGCTTATCAAAGCGAGCAGCGTATTGGTCGGAGTCGATTAGCATGCCTCGTCCAAACCTCTTGCATCTTGTAGTCGCGCTCCTTGTCCTGTGTTCAAGCGCCGAAATCGCGGCGCAAGCGGCTGGACCGGTATCGACGACCGTTACCGTTGGCGGCAGTGTCTCACAATCGCTTGCGTTAACGGTCGCCGACCTGAAGCGCTTTCCAGCGCATCCGATCGACTACATGCCGGCGCAGACCGATCTCAAGTCCGGCGCCGGACCGGCACGCCGATACACTGGTTGCCTCTTGCGCGACATCCTGGCCGCCGCAAAGCCAGTCGAAGGCAAGCCGCACGACCTGCGCAAAAGCTATGTGGTGGCGGGCGCAAGCGACGGATACGAGGTCGTATTTTCGTGGGCGGAGCTGTTTGTTTCGTCTGTTGGAGATAACGTCTATCTGGTCTACGAGCGCGACGGAGCTCCCCTTCCCGATGATGAGGGCCGCATCGCCCTGGTTGTCCTCACGGACCTGCGCCCAATTCGCCACGTGAAATGGCTTTCTACATTGACGTTGCGGGCCGCGTAGACTTCGCTCTGATTTGGGTGCCGCGATAACGCAATCGACCCGGACTGGTGAACCGGACGCACTCGCGGCGTTCGAGGCGCAGCTTCATGCCGGATTACAATAAACCCGCATCGCGGAATAGGGAACGGGGCGACCCATCACCGCCGTGACGAAATCACTCGTTGTGTCGACTGCGCTGGCTGCGCTTTTCGCCATCCAGGGTTGCGGAGTCGCGAGCCGAGCCGCAACCGAGCAGCGTGCCGGCCCCGCAAGAATCGCGGAAGTTCGGCCGAACGCTCCCGCAGGCTATTTGGCGGCCGGTGTAGTTCCCGATAGCCTCGCCGTTCTGCCGCCTCCTCCGGTCGCCGGATCGGCCGCCTTCGCCCTAGACGAAGATGTCAGCCAAAAAAGCCTGGCCTTGCGCGACACGCTGCGAGGCGCGCTGGCCACCGAAGATGCCGATCTCGCTTTTCCCCACGTAGCGGGCACGTTTTCCTGTGCCCTTGGTGCACCGATCACAGAACAGGACACGCCGCATCTCTACCAGCTGCTCGAGCGCAGTCTGGTCGACGCGTTCCGCTCCATTGAGGCCGCCAAGAGCCACTATCTTCGCGTTCGCCCCTACCTTGTCAACAAAGTGCCGCCATGTGCGCCTCCTGGCAGCATGGGTTCGTATCCATCGGGGCATGCAGCCGCCGGATGGGCCTGGGCACTCATCCTAGGCGAAATGGCTCCCGAACGAATCGACGCGATCCTTTCGCGGGGAGGAGCATTCGGACAGAGTCGTCTAATATGCAACGCGCACTGGCAGAGCGACGTCAATGAGGGCCGATTCATGGGGGCCAGCACCGTCGCCAGCCTCCATGCCGATTCCAATTTCCGTACCGATGTGGCGTCGGCGAAGGCGGAAATCGTGGCCGCTCGCGCCAAGGGGCTCAGACCGCAACGCGATTGCAAGGCCGAGGCCGAAGCAATGGCGCTGCAACCGTTGCCGCTACGATAATCCGATATCGCAACACGGCAGCTGACGCCATGGTCGTGACCGAGTGGCCGTAAAGAGCGCCACGCCGATTCGCATGCGGTCGGCAAGTATCGTTTCTGCCGCGCATGGCATTGCGTTGTTGGGCGGATTCGGGCGGCATAGACGGCTCCGACGGCGTCGCGGTTGGCCAGTCACCGGCGGCGTGCGCGATAATCGAACCAGTGACCCTCGGCAAACGGCGTTGGATGTCATGGCGAGCAATAGCGAGCATAGGCTGTGACAAAACAAAGGCATCTATCCTGCACCCGTCTTTTTTATGCGTCAGTAGCGCAATGACATTCCACCTGTTGCTGACCATGCCCATCCCGCGGGCGACGCTGACGCGGCAGCGCCGACGGCTTGGCTTCTTGCGTCAGGGAAAAGCCTAGTACCCGGCTGCAGTATGGGACAACCGAGCGCCACCATTATCGTGCGCACCGTCGGCCATGCGCGCCTCGAGCAGGCGATATTGTCGCTGCATAGGCAAACGCACGACAACCTGCGGATCGTGTTGGTGCTCGCCAACCCCGATTTCAGGCCGGACCCTGCGCTGCTCGATGCGCGGGTCGACGTCGTCACCACGGACAGGTGGCTGCCACGGCCGCAAGCTGCTAATCGCGGACTCGACGTTGCGTGCGCAGACTTCATAGGATTTCTGGACGAAGACGACTGGCTTGCCTCTACCCATGTAGCGACACTAGTCTCGGCATTGGTAGCCAAACCTGAATGCGCATTGGCTTACGCCGACACGGTCATTGTCAGCGAGCCACGCGAGGTGATGAGCCGCGGGTACTGGAAGTGGCGATTCTCGAAATATCCAGTATTTACGATCAATGCCGCACTATTCGCCTCCCGCCTAGTCATCCAGGGATGCCGTTTCGATCCTCACCTTGACCTGATGGAGGACTGGGATTTCTGGCTGCAATGTGCAGAGAAGACCGATTTCCTGCACGTCCGCGAAGCGACGGCGTATTACGATCCGACCACCGGAACGTCGGGTACGGGTCGCATCACCAATCTTGATCATTGGTGCAGCGATATTGCGAAACTACAACTACGCAGCAAATGGGTTACGAAGTATCGCGCAATCGAGGAAGCAGGCCGCGAAGCGCTGGTGCAAGCGGATGCCCTCATCGCGTCCAAGGAACTTGAGCGTGTCCGCGTCTTGCTAGTTAGCGCACTGCAGGTGGATCCCGGCAACCCCTCACTGTTGAACCGGCTCTCGCTGTGCCTGCACGGGCTTGGCGATCCCCTTTTGGCCCTAATG
>Ga0074045_10006105_pt1 | contig 10391 bp, 12 predicted proteins | sample BogForMeECP23OM2_FD_94442 | JGI IMG/M metagenome (GOLD analysis project Ga0074045, IMG submission 94442) | Bog forest soil microbial communities from Calvert Island, British Columbia, Canada - Bog Forest MetaG ECP23OM2 | ecosystem: Environmental > Terrestrial > Soil > Wetlands ... | reverse complement strand
GGGAAGGACGAGCGGAGGCTGGCGCTCCTGGTGGCGACGCTTGGCCAGGATCCCCACCGTGCGAGCCGGTCGCGATTCGGCTGCCTAGCATCGCCCCAGGCATCAGGATCGCGCAGAGCCCTGGACGGGAGGTGCGGTGCTCACTGTGCGAGCGATTGACATACCAATCGATCGCGAGCGAAGCGCTGCTGCCCTGAACCTCCAGGGCCGGGGCTGGCACTCGTGCACCCCGGAGATCGAAGTTGCTGAGATCCCCGTCGAAGGCGAGCCGTTCTGCCAGAGACTCGAAGGCGCCAAACCGATGAGGAAGGCCAGGTCTTCCCCCGGTCGGACATCCTTCGGCGCAGGCCCCGCACACCGTCACGGCTTCGCTCCGGTGGGGCTCAACCTCTCTTGCGTTCGACCGATAACGTCGAACGGGGCGGTCGGCGAGGTAGCCACCGCGAAGGAGTTGCAGCGTACTAGCCAATCCGCGGGGCTCGAAGTGCAGCGTGTCGCGCACATCTTGGGTCTTGTCGTTGTGGGCGTGGTCCTTGTGTTGGGGCATGCGACAGCACTTGTCACCGACTTTGACTCGACTGCAGGGTATCTCCGGGATGGGCAGTACGGGAACCTGTACGCGAAGCTGACGGAACAAGACCACAGACAGGAGCCCGCGAGTAGCGACTCCACCCGTGGCTCGATCGGTAGGAACCGACCGGGCAGGGCCCGCCCGAGCGAACGGAGACTAAGCCCGGCCGCTCCCTCGTTGCCTTCCTCTACGCGCTGAGGCTTGGAACGCGGCGCTCGACCCATCCGGCAACTGAGAGAACCCGTCGCTTCCACGTGACTCAAATCCGAGAGGCACTCCGACGTCGGCATGAGGCAGGTCGACGGGGTGAACGCTCGACCAGAGCCGCACCGAGTGGGACCCCTGGGGCAGGACAGCGGCAGTGTGAGGCAGGCAGCGTGCTGCAATCCGGCGCGCGGCAGGACCTCAGTGGACCGCGGCAAGGTGGGTACGAACGCAGAGGAGGGCGCGCTTGCTGGCCGGCTGCGGGAGGAGAAATGTCGACGACGGAGCGCCTCCGCCACCACCTACCACTCGATCGTCACTTCGACCTTGGAAGATGCCAGATTCGCAGCCTCCCGAAGCCACGCTGTGCCCTCTTCGAGTGCGGCCTCTGCCGGGGTAGGGTCCCCGAGCTGGCAGGTAATTGCTGTCACTATGGGGTTGTTTGCCGGACCGCGTGCGTACGAAAAGCCGTCTGCGGTTCGTTCGACGGTAGAGACCGCTTTCATGCTGATGGACAATTACCGAAACGAGGAGGTCGATAAATCGGCAATTTCCTTGATGGCGAGGCGGACGGTCGAATCGGCCGGGTCCTTCGCGGCTCCCGGAACGCGCGGTAAGGCGCCGCTCTCCGAGGGAGGCAACCCGCGAATCGTGGGCTGGGACGGTACGGAGGATTTCTGCAGCGAGCGGGTCATCCGCTGTCTAGGGCGCTCATAGCGCCAGAGGTCAAGTTCTAGGGCGGGTTTGAGGCACGGGATCAGGAAGCAACCACGCCTTCCGGTTGCAGATCCGATTTCCGAGCCGGAACTCACAGGGATGAGCTGCCAAGAGCCCTCCGCATGGTCGTGTTACGGATCGGCGCGAAGCCAGCGTTCGCGTACAGCGCGCGAGCTCGTTTATTCTTCGGGCTTACTTCAAGCTCAAGCGCAACCGCATCAGAAAAAACAGGAAGACTCCTGCCAGCGAGCGCCTCGAGGAAAGCCCTGCCGATACCACACCCCCGAAACGACGGTGCGACGTAGAGTTCGTCAAGGACGCATACGCGTCCGCGCAGCTCGTTGCTGTAGAAGGAAATGAGCAACGCATAGCCTGCGATCGTCCCGGCGTCCTCAATGACGATCGCATGTCCCCAGGCCGGCGTTTCCCGGAGCGTAAGGAGCGCCATCCGCGCAGAAGTCTCCGTCGGCCGATCCGGTGAAGAGTCCTCGCGATAGAGCGAGAGGATGAGCCGGATCAGCGCGTCATCATCAACGGCCGTCGCGAGCCGAAAAGTAATCACCCGTGCAGATTATCACTGCCCGTCGGCTGATACGATATTGCGTCTCAGGTTTCGCGATCGGCGGCGCTTCCTTGGCTCGGATCGCTCGCCCCGGGCCGCCATGTCGCTCCTCGCGGGTCCGACAGGAAGCGGAGAGAATCCGGTTGCGCTGGTATAGGCGCTCGGGGGATATCACATCCTGGCCACTTCGAATCCTCGGGGGAAGCCGATTTAGGTCCGGCTAGTGTCGTCTGGATAGCGGCGGCGTGTCATTCGAGGATTCCGTCCGACCATGATCGGCTCGGCAAATGCCGATCGAGTGAGACGGGAGTTCGGAGTGAGCATCGGCCGTATCTTCGGATGGAGGATCGATCCGATACTGAGAATGGCGACCAGTACCGGGCGCGAGCGGACGCCGCCTGACGTCGACGGACCGAAGGCCCCCACGTCAAGGAGGCCGGCGCCGCGAGTTCGACCGAGGCGGCTGGTTGCGGTCGTGAACAGACGCCCGATGGACTCAACGGCGCCGGCGGCCCTCCGCGGATTAAGCGCGCAAGGCCGACTACATTGTGGCCAAGAGTACGAAGGTCGTCTGTGACCTCAGGCACGGCAGAACGCAGGCAACTGCGAATGAAACTCTCTGGTGTGAGAAGATCGGTAGGGAGAGTGCCTCGGAAGGACCAGCGGAAGGGACGGCAGCGAAGCCGAGGAACTGAGGGGCGAGCGTAGGGGCGACTCTCTCGACTGCGCAGGCCATAGGAAACTTGGGGCAACGGGTGGGGATCATTGCTGCGCACGAGAACGCGTCGATTCGCGAGCCACGGCGCTCCGCCGAGCCCGCGACCACGGCGGCTCCAGGGCGGGGGAGTTACCAGGTCTTCTCGCCCTTCCCTTTCTGGCACCATGGGTTGCGCGGTACTCCCTCGCACGGGTCCGCCATGGAAGGTTGCAGCGGAAGCGGAAGAAGCATCACCTGGGTGGGTTGGGGGTAGCCAGGGTTTCCCGGGAGCCCTGTACATGGGCCAAGTGCCCCCGTCGCACAGGCGAGCTGCAGACCGATCGGATCTAAGAAATTGGCGCCCTGGTTCGGGACGCCACACGTTCCGTGGGTGGTCTGGAGATCCGCAGGAGAACTCGTCACGCCCTTTGGGTCGAAGTTCCCGTACCAACAGTTTCCGGGGTTGTTGAGGCCGCTGATCTCGCCGAGGTCGCCGTTCGTATCGTTGCCGAAGAAGCCGTTGTCCTTTAGGAAGTTGCTGTGTACCTCGTTGCCGAAGTCGTCGAAGTAGCAACTGACGCCAAGGGAAGCGAGGACACCTAACGGGAACGGATCGGTCACCTGCGGCACCACGCCGCCCGCGCAGCTCGCGCCGGGCGGAGGTGGGTTGCTGAAGTCGGCGAACGGCACGAGCAGGAGCCCCCAAGAGCCGTTGTGCTCCACGCGATTCCACGCCACGGTGTCAAACTGCCCGCCAGAGACGAGTATGCCGGTCCCGATGGGTCCCATGCCCGCCAGCCCTGCCCCGGGCACATTCGGATTGTTGTTGTCGTGGATGTAGTTGCCAATGTAGTAGGTGCACAGGCCGTTGCCCGCGAGTCCCTTTTCCGCGTCGGGACATTTCCCGCTTTGGGGGGAGGGCCCTTCAGTGTCCTGGCTGTTGGCAGAGATTCCGGTCAGGTTTCCGTCCCACTCGGAATATGCGACCACCAGATGTCCGCCAGAGTTCGTGCCAGAGTAGCCCTGGGCGGAGTTCTGGGCGTGGGCATCGGCCAGGACCGCGTTGCAGTCCGGACACGCACCAATGTAGAAGGAGGAATCCGCCATGTTGCTGGCGTAGGCGTGGACGATCAGCCCTGGCCCGCGCGAGTTGCTCGCAAAAATCCCGTACTGGGCCTTCGGCTGCTGGGCGCTCTGAAAGTAGGTCGACGTGGCCGAGAGATACTGGCCAAGGTACGGGCCGAGGCCGATCTGGCCGGATTCGTATCCGCCGTTCCACCAGATCTGGTTGCCGCCGCCCCCCGAGCCATCGAGAAAGTTGCATGCGGTGAGGTTCTCGACTGTGACATTGTCGGCCTTGAAGACGAGGACGCCGTTTCGGCCGAGGGGATTGCCGCTCCAATCGAGCGGACCGAGATCTTGGTCGCTCGGATCAGAGGAGCACTGCGGGGCACCCGGCTTCGTGCCATCCACCACGACGCCGTTTCGGTCCATGCCGCGCAGATGGAGATCGGGCGTCCCGATGTAGACGCCGCCCGAGGCTACGCCGGGCCACAGATACTCGCGGTCCCCTTGCTCGTGGTAGTCCCCGGGAGCGACGAGAATCCAGTCGCCCGGGTTGGCCGCATCGACGGCGGATTGGATAGAGGTGAACTGGCCGGGGATGCCGCGAAAGGTCCCCACGCGCAGGACGCGCTTTTTCGCTTGCCCCGGCGGCAAGCAACCGTTGTCCTTTTTGGCAAGGCCCGGCGGGCATTCTGGGGGTCCCCCGGCTTCGCCGTTCCAGGCCTGCGCGCCGCTTTGGGGCAACGCCCCCATGAGGACGGCAGCCAAAATGAGCTGCGCGAGTCGCCCAAACCCGCCGGCGGAGAAAGAAGAAAGAGGGAGGAAGGGGCCGCTCGCTGTCATGGGGGACTCCTTTCGCGAAGGCAGCCCCGTAGTGGACCACCAACAGCACGCTGGTGTCCAGCGGAATCGGGCGGATTGCTTTACTCCCGTTTTTCAGAAGGGCTCCGCGTGATACAAACACGCGAGGCGGCTCCCCCATCCTCTCCTGTTCCTCCCTAATACCGGTTGTTGCTTCGGTGGAGGCGGCGGCACTCCGTGGGTCGACGTGAATCTTGAGGGACTACGGTCTCGCATCGCTGGCGGCGCGGCCGACGGCTGCTCCCCTGGGTAAAACCCCAAGACTGACCGGCAGAAAGGGTAATTTTGGCCACGCCCGACCGAGCCCCAGGCGTGTCGGAGTGGAGCGGTCGCTACCGGGCTACGTACGCTTGCGTCTTACTGCAGCGAGCGCGGCGCGGCCGACCCCAAATAGGAGCGCGGTAAGGAATCCGGTCGTCACGAGGTTCTCGAAGGTCACCATGCATGCCTCCTTCCTGCGGGAGGTATCGTCCCTCGCGGGACGCTCGGGCGCTATGAACTACTTCACAGCCTTTCTTCTGCGGCCAGAGCCGCTCTCGCGGCGTTCTGGCAGGTCCGGCCTGCATCAGTGATTGCTGGGCACAAAGGAAACGCCGGGCATTGCCACGGGCGCGCTGCCGGGTTGTCGGCGGATCTCCAGGCTTCGTTGTGTTGGGAGCCGCCTTCTCCTTGGCGATCGTTGGAATGCGACCGAAAGTGCCGTGATTCCGGAGAGCCACAAAAGATCGGATTCTGCGACCGGTCTCAGGTCCCCAATCATGCAAGAGGGCTTGCGCGGTTAGTTCGAGTCCACGACGACTGACTTGCGCCAATGAGAGAAAAATGCGGTGTAGCCGACGATTAAGGGTCCGTCGCGCATTGGATCATTGATGAGCAACTCGACTGTACCATTGTCGATTCGGATGCCACGAACGATAACTACATGCCCTCCTCCGGTATGGTTGTCGATCGCGGCGATGATGACGCGATTCTGATGAAGGGTGTTGTATACGCTGCTTGGGTCCGGAGGCGGGCCGATGATCCGAGAAAGGTGGTGGCTGTAGTGCGCGATGAGCTGTCGGATTTCCTCAAGTGCGCCGGGGCGCGCGCACCTGTCGAAGAATTTACAACACGCTCCTCGCGGAGCGTCAAGGAGAGACTCAAGCAATTGGCATTGAGGGGGAGGGTTCTTCCCGGTGTAGTACTGGATTATCATCTCGGAGACAGCTAGCCAACACCATTGAGGATTCACCTGATGCTGTGAGGGGACGTCTAAGGAGACCGAGGGCTCCGCGGCGACACTCGCGGCAGCAGGAGCACTCAACGCCGCCATGATCAGGATCGAAAGAAGTCGCTTAGACATGAGGGTTTGGAGGCCCCGGCGCGGTGGCAGCTGGAGGGGGCGGGTCAGTACCACGGGTTCCCCACGACGGACCCAGAGCGTCTTCCCCCTCTACCTAGGAAGTGGCGGCTTGGCAGACGAAGTGTCACCCGACGGGGTCTTAAACGGCCCGAGCGGTCGCGCCTGCCTGGACGGACGCCCTGGATAGGGCGATGCGATCGGCGCGATTGGTAGCCAAGCAGATTCGGTTTGGCGGAAGTAAGCTTTCGGGGATACCAGTTCCCGGGAGGAGATTCCTAATGGCTACGTCCTACAAGAGCGGCTGCTTCTGCGGCGCGGTGCAGCTCGAGATCACCGGCGATCCCGCGGTTCAGGCCTACTGTCATTGCAGCTCGTGTCGCGGCTGGCTCGGCGCGCCGGTCCACGCCGCGTGCCTGTGGCCCGCGGCGAGCGTACGCGTGGTGAAGGGTGCCGACAAGCTCGGGCTCTTCAAGAAGACCGAGGCGAGCCACCGGCAGTTCTGCACCGCGTGCGGGAGTCCGGTCCTGATCGGCCACCCCGGCATGGGGATGACCGACATCCCAGCTGGCTCAGTGGCCGGGCTCGCGTACAAGCCCGCGCTGCACGTGCACTACGGCGAGAAGGTGCTCTCGGTGCGCGATGGCCTGCCGAAGTTCAAGGACTTCCCGACGGACTTCGGCGGCTCGGGGAGCCTGCTGCCCGAGTAGGGCCTGGCGCCAAGCCACGTACGGGCGAAATTCGTGGTGGTGTGGGGGCCGGGTTGATATTCATTGATCATCCGTGCCGCGTCGACTTCGGACATACACCAACAAACCCAACGCGATGATGACGCCCGCAGCGGCTCCGAACCACGGCAGGAGAAGAGAAGGGTCGCTGCCGGGCGTTGCCTCGCTGACGATCCAGCTGCCGGCAAACGCCAGACCCAAGAGCAGCAAGGCAATAATGAGCATGGTGCCGGCCTGGGGAGATCCACTGCTGGGCATACGGGGATTGTAGTTCTATGCAGCAGCATGCTCCAAGGGTCGATTGAGAGAAGCGCCCACAGCGGACCCCACGTGTAGTCCAGGATGTAGCCGGTGACGATCGTGATCAGCTGGCGAGAATCGCACAGTCAATGCCCACGGACGAGTGGCGTGGGGATACGTCGGCGGCAGTCTCGCGAGCGAATGGTTTTTCAGCGGGGCGCAACCAGTGTCCCTGAGTTGTAGACGATTTTCCCCCCGACCATTGTCAAGACGCTTTCCGTTCTCGGTAGGTCACCGAGGGGAACGGTGAAGATGTCCTGCGACAGAACCGCAAGGTCCGCGAGTCTGCCCGGCGCAATCTCACCCTTTTCGTCTTCCTGGAACTCGGCGTACGCAGAGCCCCGCGTATATGCCTCAACTGCCTGCTCGCGTGTCATCGCCTCGTAAGGCCTTGCGGGATGAATCACGGCGAACATGATATTCAGATAAGGATTCAGAGGGCCGTCCGAGCCCAGTGCGAATGGGATACCAGCCTCGATCAACGATCGGGCAGGTATGTAGTCGAACTTCTCGCCGTAACGCGCCACAAAGATGTCCTTAAAGACGAAATGACTCGGATTCTGGACGACGAGCACACCTAAATCGTGTGCGCGAGGAATTAGATCCGGAAGCAGGCCATCCCCGTGTTCGATCCTGACCCGCTTGGTCTTCCAGTCAACGCGTTTTGCTTCCGATTCCATCGCACCGAGGAACAACTCCGCGGTCCTGTCGCCCACCGCGTGGACAAGCAACTGATCATTGCTTTCCAGAGACTCGCGAAGCATCGCCCGCATCTCTTGCTCGGGTAGATATAGTTGGCCTGACCAGCCCTGACGATCGCGATACTCCGTGCGCAGGGCCGCTCGCCGCTCCAGAGGTGTTCCATCGAGAAGCCATTTCGTGCCAGTCACCGTAACCCGCGCACCGCGCCGCGGGTGCTTCGGCAAATCGCGGCCTTCACTCAGATCCCGAGCGTCCAGTCCCGTCGCCGGAAATCGAATCACGCGAACGCGAATCGGCAACTTGGCGTGCTGCAGCGCCCGCACGTATCTGCTGGTCGCCATGAGAGACATGTTCTGCAGCGAAGTTATGCCAAAGCGGATTGCCTGTTCTGCGAGCTGTTGCGCGCTGTCGATCGCGTCCTGATCCGACGCCTGGTGAGCCAACTTGCGCCAATGCGGCCACTGCGCATAGCCGAAAAACTTGCCCGTGATCCGTTTGGTTCCCGCAACGCGCTCGCAGCATCCCCCGAACGGATCCGGTTCCTCCTCCGACATCTGCAAGGCGGCGATCGCTTTGCTGTTCAGCACGCTTCCGTGGCCGAAATAGGAATTGAGTCTCACTGGATTGTCAGGCGCGATTCGATCTAGCTCAAAACGGGTCGCTCGTGGGTCGTTCACCACGCCGATCCCGTGAATCCCAAGAATCCAGGATCCCTTTGGGGCTTCCTTCACTGAGGTTGCGAGGGCATCCAAGACCTGCTCCCAGGTGGGCTCCATGCTGGTGAGTTGCAGCAGGGTGGCACGTGGGTCCGGCGTATGATGAAAATGCGCGTCGTTGATACCGGGAATTGCCACGCGGCCCCCAAGATCAATGCGCCGCGTCTCAGCGTCAGCCATCGCCTCGATTTCATTCGTTGTTCCGACTGCCGAGAATCGATCACCCGCGATTGCCATCGCTTGCGCGTGCCTGTTGCCCGGATCGGCGGTAAACACCTTGCCGTTCAACAGAATGATATCGGGGCGCAAGGGGCGATTTGCTCGATCTCCCGACGGAGTCAAAGGCTCTTCTAGGCGGCTTGCCATGTCGTACTCACTCCAGTTATTGCGAGAAGCGGTTGAGCTTCAGGGAGTGGTTATTTCGATGCGGCGGTCGCGCGACCTCGTTCGCGAGCGGGTGAGGGCGTTCGAAGTGGACTTTGTGAATACCCTTGTGCAGGAGCGCATCGTGGCCGTGCGGTTGAGATTGCTGAAACGGTTGTGATTCCAGAAGGTGTTACAAGAAGTCTGCGTCGGCGACCGGACCCAGGTCCCCAATCATGCACCTCGACCGGGACCCCAAGGGGTGACGCGATCCTGCGTCTCCGTGGTCGGCAGAGCGCGGCAGGCGTATGCAGGCAGAGGCACCGCGACGGAAAACGCACCCTATACGCACCCTCATTCTGCGACCAATTGGTGCTCGTCCAAGCCCGCCGATTCCGTTCCATGTGGCTAGCGGCTGCACCCACCCCCATGCCCACCCCTCCCACAGCCGCCTCGTGCGCTTATAGGCTGCGAGCAAATAGACTGTGAAACTCCATCGTGTCCCCTGGGGGTGCCTGGGCCGCCGTCCGCAGGGGTGCAGGACAAAGCACTGCCATAGCAGGCGCCACGACGAACACTGCAGCCCCGGCTGCGCCGGCGCGGGGCCGACCCGACGACGTCCTACTATGGCTGCGCTTCGAACACCAGATTTACCGGCGTCTGGGTAGCTCGTCGGAAGCGTGTAAACCCACCCCCAGTGACAACCTCGCGAATGCGAGCCTCGCCCGCCTGGGCGCCTAGCGCAAGTCCGACCTCCTGCGATAGTGAAGCAGGGGTACAGACCTGCGTAGACGCGCTGTACATGATGCGACCTATGGGATTGAGATTCTCTTCTACGCGGTCGTGCGCGAATGGCTCGACAATCATCCAGCTCCCATCAGGCGCGAGCGTCTTCAGCACGTGCGATGCCGCACCCACCGGGTCGCCCATATCGTGCAAGCAGTCGAAAAAGGCCACCAGGTCGTAGCCTTCACCGGGATACTCCTGCGCTCGCGCGACCATGAACCGAATCCGGTCATCCACGCCCTCCTGCTTCGCCAGCTCTTGCGCGCGAGCGATCGACGCCGGGTGATAGTCAAAGCCAAAGAACGTAGAGCGTGGATACGCCTTTGCGAGAAGACGCGTCGATGCGCCGAGGCCGCATCCCACATCCGCAACGCGTGCACCCGCACGCAGCATTTCCTCAACTCCGTCCAGCGCCGGGATCCATTCCGAGACGAGGTGGGCCGCATAGCCCGGCCGGAAGAAGCGCTCGGTGCCGGAAAAGAGATCGGCATGGTGGTCATGCCACCCGACACCCTGGCCAGTCCGGAACGCATCGAGCAGTTTTTCCTGCGCGCGGGAGGCGGCAACCGCGCTCTGGAAGCCGCCCGGGACGAAGGCCGGACTCGACTCATCAGCGAGCGCAAAGGCTTGCTCTTCATCAAGCGAATACTTCTCGGTCGCAGCATCGTAGTGGGCATAGCCGCTGGCGGCCTGCGCAGCGAGCCACTCTCGGATGTAGCGCTCGGCAGTATTTGTGCGCTTTGCGAGCTGGCCTGACGTCTGGGGGCCACCCTCCGCGAG
>Ga0074045_10006101_pt1 | contig 10393 bp, 11 predicted proteins | sample BogForMeECP23OM2_FD_94442 | JGI IMG/M metagenome (GOLD analysis project Ga0074045, IMG submission 94442) | Bog forest soil microbial communities from Calvert Island, British Columbia, Canada - Bog Forest MetaG ECP23OM2 | ecosystem: Environmental > Terrestrial > Soil > Wetlands ... | reverse complement strand
GTATCTTGCCTATGCGCCCGCGGATCATCCGCGCATCGCGCTTGCGGTCCTGGTCGAAAACGGCGGTTTCGGCGCGCAGGCCGCGGCGCCGATCGCCCGCGCGGTGTTCGACTACTACCTGCTTGGCCGCACGCCGGCCGGCATGCCGGTCGAGCCCGCGCGCGTGACCGACGATGAAAGCGACTAAGACGCCGACGCCATGAATCGCCTCTTCGCCTTGCTGGCCAATATTTGGGAGGTGCTGGCGCGTCGCGTCGACAGCGTTCTCATGGGCACTGCGCTGGCGATCGTTGGCGTCGGCCTGGTGACGCTGTTCTCGGCGTCCGATCAGAGTGTGCCACGGGTCATGACGCAGGCGCTTTCGCTCACCTGCGCGCTGGTGCTGATGTGGATCGTCGCCAACGTGGCGCCGCGCCAGCTCGCGCGCGCCGCCCTGCCGTTGTACGTGGTTTCGGTGCTGCTCCTCGTCGCAGTGGCGCTGGGAGGCACCGTCGTCAATGGTTCACGGCGCTGGCTTAATCTTGGCGTCGGGCGCTTTCAGCCATCCGAGCTCATGAAGATTGCGCTGCCGCTCATGCTCGCGTGGTACTTTCAGAAGCACGAAGCGCAGGTGCGCCTGGTCGACTTCATCCTGGCCGGGGTGCTCATCGCATTGCCGGTATGGCTTATCAAGAGAGAACCCGACCTCGGAACCGCACTGATGATCGGTGCCTCCGGATTCTACGTTCTCTACCTCGCCGGCCTGTCCTGGAAGATCATCGTGGGCCTGGCCGCGCTCGCCGGCGCGGCGGCCCCCCTCGTATGGCCGCTTCTGCACGATTACCAGCAAGAGCGAATTCTCACCTTCATCGATCCCTCGCGTGACCCGCTGGGCGCGGGCTATCACAGTACCCAGGCCTCGATTGCACTGGGCTCCGGAGGGGTCATCGGCAAGGGTTGGCTGAACGGGACACAGACGCATCTCGATTTCCTCCCGGAGCGGCACACGGATTTCATCTTCGCGGTGTTCGGGGAGGAGTTCGGGCTCATCGGCGCGGTGGTGCTGCTGGTGCTTTATCTGCTGCTGATCGGACGCGCGCTGGTTATCACCGCCAACGCCTCGACCCTGTTCACACGGCTGCTGGCGGGCGCAATTACGCTCATGTTGTTCACTTACGCATTCGTCAACATGGCGATGGTGAGCGGGCTGCTTCCCATCGTGGGTGTGCCGCTGCCGCTGATTTCATATGGCGGAACGGCGCTGGTCAGCACCTTCGTCGGTCTCGGCATCCTGATGAACGTGCAGGCAAATCGCAAGTTGATCAAGACTTGAAATTGCCGGCGCAGCGGGCGCGAAGGGCGAAGCATTAACCGTATAATTGCCGCCCATATGGCGTTGACTCGGTGCAATCCAAGCGGCAGGGGTGCGACAGGGCTTGGCTTGTTTACCGTTGTCGTCCTTCCGCTGGTTGCATGCACGTCGACGACACGCCACGAGGCAGCGCCATCCGTACCGGCGGAGATTGCAACATCGCCCGGTCCCGTGCCCGCGCCCCGGGGCGGCGGGTACTACAAGGACGACGGTCCCGGGGAGCATCCGCCGGCCAACCTGGATACGCTGCCCGACGCGGTGCCCAAACTGGAGCCGCTTAATCGCTTTGCCAATCGCCCCTATTCGGTATTCGGCGTCGATTATGTCCCGGCGACGAGCCTGCGCTCGTACAAAGAGCGCGGGCTGGCCTCCTGGTACGGGCGCAAGTTTCATAACCAGAAGACCTCGACCGGCGAAATCTACGACATGTACGCGATGACCGCTGCGCACCCGACGCTGCCGCTGCCGTCGTATGCACGCGTCACCTCGCTTGCCAGCGGCAAGAGCGTCGTGGTGCGAGTCAACGATCGCGGCCCTTTTCATCCCGGGCGGGTCATTGATCTGTCCTACGCGGCCGCATACCGCATCGGGATTGCGCAGCGAGGCAGCGGTGAAGTCGAAGTCGAAAGCATTTTGCCGAGCGACGCGCCGTTGACGCCGGCCATGGTGCCGCTGCCACCGGTCGCGGCAAGCGCGGCGACCGCGGGGGGCCCCCTGGCGGTCGGACGGGAGGTCGGCGGCTACGTCGTACAGCTCGGGGCGTTTGCCAACAACGCCAACGCCCAGATATTTGTGTCCTACGTGGCGAACCAAATTGCGACACTCGGCGTCGAAGCGACGGTGCATGAGACAGGCGGGCTGTATCGCGTCGTTGTAGGACCGTATCCGACACGCGACGAGGCAAGACGAACCGGCGAGCGCCTGCGCGACGCCTTGGGCCTCCAAACCATGGTCAAAACGCAGTGAAACCGATGGACCTCCTAGCGATGAAGCGCCACCTCGGCCCCACGTTCCTTCTGGCACTTGTCCTCTGCCTCGCGGGCAGCGCGCGAGCCCAGCTCACCATCGACATCATCGGCGGCGGCGCCACGACCTTGCCGATTGCCATCGTGCCGTTTGCCGGCGAAGCCAACTACCCGTATCCCCTCACGCAGATTGTTGGCGCTGACCTGGCGCGAAGCGGTCTGTTCCGGCTCATCGATCCGGCCGGCGTCAATCCACGACCGGCGCGGGCCGAGGACGTCCGCTTCGCGGACTGGTCCGGACGCGGCGCGGACGCCGTGGTTGTAGGCAGCGTCACGCCGCAGTCGGACGGGCGGGTCGAGGTGCGCTTCTTTCTGCTCGACGCCGTCAAGCAAACGCAGCTCGCGGCCGTGTCCTATGTCGTCACGCCGAGCCAATTCCGTGCCACTGCGCACCAGATTGCCGACATCATCTACGAGAAGCTGACCGGCGACGCCGGCGTCTTCAGCACGCGCATCGCCTACATCACCAAACAGGGCACGCGCTACGAGCTTTTGGTCGCCGAGGCCGACGGCTACAATCCTCAGACGATCGTTACTTCCAACGAGCCGCTGCTCTCGCCAACCTGGTCGCCCGACGGCACGCGCATCGCGTACGTCTCGCTGGAGAGCAAAAAGCCGATCATCTATGTGCAGTCGCTGGCCACCGGGCAGCGGCAAGTGCTCGCCAATTTCCGCGGCAGCAACAGTGCGCCGGCCTGGGCGCCCGACAGCAACCGACTCGCGGTGACGCTGTCGCGTGAAGGCGGGTCGCAGATCTATCTCATCAATGCCGACGGCAGTGGCGTCCAGCGGCTGATGAGCTCGGGCGCCATCGATACCGAAGCGAACTTTGCGCCCGACGGAAAATCCATCCTCTTTACCTCGGATCGCGGCGGCAGTCCGCAGATCTATCGCCTGACGCTGGCGACCGGCGCGGTGGAGCGCATGACCATCGAGGGCAGCTACAACGCCTCGCCACGGCACCTTCCAGACGGGAAGGGCTTCGTGTTCCTGCGTCGTGACGGCGGTAACTTCAACATAGCGATCGAGGATTTCGCGACGCGGCAGGTGCAGGTGTTGACACAGGGCACGCTCGACGAATCGCCGTCGGTCGCGCCGAACGGCAAGCTCATCCTGTATGCGTCGGAGTCTGGAGGGCATGGTATATTGGCCGCAGTCTCCAGCGACGGTCGCGTGAAGCAGCGGCTCACCGCCGCCGCCATCGACGTGCGCGAACCCGCGTGGGGTCCGCTGCGCAAGTAACGACAAGAGGAGATCGACGATGAAGCCAATGAATCCGGGCAGCAGCATGCCGATGCTATGGGCCACCGCACTTTTGGCCGCCCTGCTCGCGGGTTGCGCCAGTCCGCCACCGGAGAAGTCCGCCACTGAAGATCAGACCGTCGTGGCAACCACACCGGGCACCGGCACCGGCGCCGCGACCGCGGGAGCAACCGGCAGCGGTGTCACCGGTAACGCGGGGATGCAAGGCAATCCGTTGCACGATCCGCGCAGCGTACTTTCCAAGCGCAGCGTGTATTTCGACTTCGACAGCGTTGTGGTGAAGGACGAGTACAAGCCCATGATCGAGGCGCACGGCAAGTACCTGCAGACGACGCGCACAGCCAAGTTGACCATTCAGGGCAACTGCGATGAGCGTGGCAGTCGCGAGTACAACATCGCCCTTGGGCAGCGTCGCGCCGACACGGTCAAGCGCATGATGCAACTCTATGGCGCCACGGATGCGCAGATCGAAACGGTGAGCTTGGGCAAAGAGAAGCCGAAGAACCAGGGGCATGACGAGGCGGCATGGGCCGAGAATCGGCGCGACGACTTGGTCTACGCGGGCGAGTAGCGGATGCGGCGTAGTCGCATGGGCGCGGGATTCGCGCCCGTGGCTCTGGCGCTGGGCCTCGCGGTGCAACTCGCCGGCACCCCCGTCCATGCGGGGGTTTTTGATGACGATGAGGCGCGCCATCGCATCGACGTGCTCAAGGGTCGCGTCGACCAGCTCGAAAGCTCGCTCAATCAGCGAATTGGCGCGCTCGAATCGACGGTCAAGAGCCAAGGCTTGGTGGACCTTCTAAAAGATGTCGAAGACATCAAGGCCGATGTCGCCAAGCTCCGCGGACAATACGAAGTATTGACCTACGAACTCGATCAGTCACAGAAGCGCCAGCGCGATCTGTATCTGGATCTCGATGGGCGGCTACGCAAGCTCGAGGGAACGGCCCCGGGCGCGCCGGCGAGTGCTGCGCCCTCCGGCGCCGATGCCGGGGCAACGAGTGCGAGCGGCGCCGCCGCGCCGTCGCCGGCGACGGCGCATGCGCCCGCGGGCACAGCCGATGTGGCCGGCGAGCAACGCAGCTACGACACCGCGCTGGATCAATTCAAAAGCGGCAACTTCGCCGCCGCGGTGACAAGCTTCCAGGCGTTTGTCCGCGCCTATCCGCGCAGTCCCTTGGCGCCCTCGGCCATTTACTGGAGCGGCAATGCGCAATACGCGCTCAGGGATTTCCGTGGTGCGATCGCGACGCAGCGACAACTGCTCGCGGCCTATCCGGACAGTCAGAAAGTGCCCGACGCCATGCTCAATATTGCAAGTTGTCAGGTCGAGCTCGGCGACGCGGCCGGATCGCGACGCACGCTCGAGGACCTGGTCGCCAAGTATCCGACGTCCGAAGCAGCGGGAAAGGCCCGACAGCGTCTCGCAGGGCGGTAGGCGCTTTGCGACAATCCTTCGCAGCGCGCCTGATCGTCTGGCAGCATGCGCACGGTCGACGCGATCTGCCGTGGCAGCATACGCGTGACCCGTACCGGATCTGGCTTTCGGAAATCATGCTGCAACAGACCCAGGTCGCGACGGTCATTCCGTACTATCACCGCGTCCTGGCCGCGTTTCCCGACGTCGCCCGCCTCGCCTCTGCGCCGGTAGAACGGGTGCTCGAACTCTGGAGCGGCCTGGGCTATTACCGGCGCGCGCATCTGATGCACCGGGCGGCCGGCGTCATTATGTCGCAGCACCAGGGAGAGTTTCCACGCGATGCGGACACGCTCGCGAAATTGCCGGGTGTCGGCCGCTCGACCGCGGCGGCGATCGCCGCGTTCGCGTTCGGAGCGCGCGGCGCGATTCTCGACGGCAACGTGCAACGCGTGCTCGCGCGACACGCGGCCATCGCCGGATTGCCCGCCCGGGCAAAGGTCAAGCGGGCCCTCTGGCGATGCGCGGAGTCGCGGTTGCCGCCGAGCGAAATCGAGGTCTATACCCAAGCCCTGATGGATCTTGGCGCGACGGTATGCCTGCGCGCGGCGCCGCGCTGCGCGGCGTGCCCGGTCGCAGCCGATTGCGTGGCGCGCCGCGAGCAGCGCATCGCCGAGCTGCCGTCACCGCGGCCGAGAAAAGCACTGCCCCGCCGCGCGCTCACGGTGCTGCTGCTTGAGCGACACGGTGAAGTGCTGCTGGAAAGACGGCCGGCAAGCGGCATTTGGGCCGGATTGTGGAGCCTACCTGAGCTCGAGGCCGGCGCCGACCCGGTCGCGCATTGCGCCGAGCGCTTCACCGCCCGCGTCACCTTGCTGGCGCCGCTGGCTGCGATCGAGCACGGGTTTACGCATTTCCACCTGACGCTGTATCCGCAACCCTGCGCGGTGCGAGCCTGGCCGCGCCGCGCCGCGCCGGGTCTGCTGTGGGTACCCCTGCCTGATGTGGCTGCCGCCGCACTGCCCGCACCGATCAAGGAACTGCTGCGGCAACGCGGCGGGATCCGAGCGGCTGCGACGGGCGGCTAGGGCTTGGCCTGGCGCAGGTCGGCCGGCAGCAGGGCGTCGGCGTGCTCGCCGTAGGCGGAACGGAAGGCCGCCAACTCCTTCGCGGCTTCGTCGAACCGGCCCGCATTCTTGAGGTCGCGGATACGCTTGATCCAGTCATCGACGCTGCGCGCGGATGCCTGCGCGACGCGGGCCTCGTCGGCATTCGCGACTCTTGCCGCCACATGAGTCGGCGCCTTGACCGCCCCGGTGGCCACCTGCGCGCCCGGGCTCGCTTCCTCGAGCGACGCTTCGGGGTGGGGTTGCGACGCAGTGACCGCGGGGAAAGCCTCGGGGCGCGCCGCCGGGGCGGGCGCTGCGGCGGGTCCAGCCACTGGGCTGTTCGCGGCAGCGCGCTCCGAGGCGATGCGCTCAACCTCGTCGTGCGCCCTTGCTTGGGCAGCCGGGCGTGGTGCACCCCTCGCGGGCGACTGGCGGCCGCGCTCGCTCGCCACAGCGCCCGCCCCCTCGCTCGGTACGGGCGTCGCCGGCAGCGCCTCCTGTGGCTTGGGCGCGGGCGATGCTGCCATGGCCGCATCCTTCGCCGTGGCGGCCGGCGCAGCCCCCCCCTGTGCACCCCGTGTGGCCGCCATGTCGCTCACGCTGGGCCCGACACGTTCCGGCGGCGTCAGCTGAGCGATGCCGACCGCGAACACCGCGACGGTCGCGGCCGCCGCGAGCGGATACCACCAGTTTTTGTTTCTTCGGCTCGTGGATGACCGCCCTGCGGCGTGCCTCGCGGCGGCGCGAATGGCCGTGTCGACTGCCTGCGACGGCTCTTCGTGGCTTGCGCGGCGCCAGGCTGCATCGACCATTGGATCGCGTTCGTCTTCGCTCATCCGAGCCCCTGGCGCATTTCATCGTCGAGATCGACGAGGTCCTCTCGCAACTTGGCGAATGCATAGCGCAACCGGCTCTTCACCGTCTCTGCGCCCGCCCCCGTCAATTCCGCGATCTCGGCGAGCGACAAGCCACCTTCCTGCTGCAGCAGCAGCGCTTCCCGCTGCGCAGGTGGCAATGCCGCGACGGCGGCGCGAAGGCGCTCGCCGAGCTCACGGTTCTCAGCGCGGAACTGCGGCTCGTCGCCCCGGGCCCCCGGGAGCTCCGCAACGGCGTCCTGATGCGCTTCGTCGTCGGCGGAAACCAGCGTCAAGTGCCCATTGGCGCGATAGTGGTCGATCAGGCGGTTACGCGCCAGCCGGTACAACCAGGTCGCGAATTTGGCGCTCGGGACATAGCTCGCGCGGGCACGAATCAGGTTCATCCATACATCCTGGAACAATTCGTCGGCGACACCGCGATGCGAGCACTGACGCAACATATAGCGATACACACCTCCCCGGTGCCGGGCGTAAAGCAGATCAAACGCCGCGGCATCGCCGGAGACGTACGCAAGCATCAGGTCCTCGTCGCGGGTCGCAGCAGAAGCGGGCATCGCCCCGCGAGTATGCGAGGCGGCCCATGTGCTGGCAAGCAAGCAGCGTTCGCGTCAAGGCGTCCGCGGATCAGGCACGAAACGGCCAGCATCCGGAAACGGGTCAGGACGCATCCGCGCCAGCGGTGGCGTGGCAACGGGCACGCCCTGCGCGAGCAGGTTCTCATAAGAATCGTAATAAATCGCGATCGTCTCGGACGGCGTGTTGCTCGCGCGCTCGAAGCGGCTATAGGTGGCGTAGGAGGATTCATTGCGTCCGTGGCCAGTGCCCAGGCGTTCTGCCGGTGCCTGCGCGACGGCGTCTTTAGCGGCGCCTGCCGCAGCAGGCTGAGCCGCTGCCGGCGCGGCCGCGTTTTCCGCTCGCGCGACGCCCTGTGGGCGGGTCTCTTCGCGTGCAATGGGCACGACTCGCTCGCGATATACGGCGACGCCAATCACGCCGACGTTGTCCGGACGACCCGTGCGCGCCGCATACGAATCGGGCAGCGCAGTGAAGTAGAACGCGGCGGTGCGCGACATGCTCTTGCGCCAACCGCTGATGTCGGTGCTCTCGTACGGCGCAAGGACGTAGCCCGACTGCTCTGGCGAAGCCGTGGCGCCACTAATGACGTTGACGCCGTCGACGCTCATGACTGCGAGCATGCGACCGCCACCGGCATTGCGCACGCGGATGGCGTATTCGTTGCCCGGTTTGCCGATGACATAGCGCCGGCCCTCGTGCCAGTAAATCGGCAGCACCCGTCCCTCGGTGCGGTCGACGATTTCGACGCTTGTCTGCGGCGGTAGGACGGTGCTCTGCGCATGACCCACCCGCGCGATGGTCGTGGCAGCGAGCGCCGCGGCGCACATGACGGCGATACCCAAGAACCTCCCTGTTTGCATGGTCTGCTCCTTTTTCTGCCGCAGCCATTCTGCGGCTGCTGGCTGTAAACGGCGGCGGCGGCGGTTCGGGGTTAACGCGCGTGCGATAATTTCGACTCCGGCTGCGGGACGTCACGACGCCGGGCTTTCAAGCCATGCAGGAACTCGCCTCCCTACCCGCCATCGTCGCCTGGTGTGGCTTCGCTCTCGCGTTCGTGTTTGGTGCAGTCGCCAACCGCGTCAACTTCTGCACGATGGGGGCCGTGTCCGACCTGGTCATGACCGGCGACTGGCGGCGGATGCGCATGTGGCTCTTGGCGATCGCGGTGGCGATCGCCGGGGCAACGTGGCTCGATGCGAGCGGCCTGGTCGACCTTGGCAAGTCGATCTACACGGCGCCGCGGGTCGCGTGGCTATCGCATCTCGTCGGCGGGTTCCTCTTTGGTTTTGGCATGACGCTCGCATCGGGCTGTGGGAGCAAGCTGCTCATCCGCGCGGGCGCGGGCAACCTCAAGTCGATAGTCACGCTGATCATCCTTGCCATCGCGGCATACATGACGCTGAAGGGCCTGTTTGCAGTCTGGCGCGTGCAGACGCTCGATACGGTGCGCCTGGATACAACGACTTTCGGTGCCGCGCGCTCCGATCTGGGCACGGTGGTCACGGCCCTCTCCGGTGGCGGGTCGGTAAGAGTCGTGCTGTCGTTTGCTATTGCCGCGGCGGTGGCCGCGTTCGTAATGGCGAGCCGGGACTTTCGCGCCAGCGGGGAAATGATCGCAGGAGGGCTTGTCATCGGCATAATCATCGTCGCTGGCTGGTACGTTACCGGTCACCTCGGGCATGTCGCCGAGGACCCCCGCACTCTGGAGGAGGCATTTCTCGGCACCAACTCGGGCAAGCCCGAGTCCTACAGCTTCGTCGCGCCGGTTGCCTATTTGCTGGAACTTTTGCTGTGGTGGAGCGATCAGTCGCGAACGGTCACCTTCGGCATTGCCGGCGTGCTGGGTATGGCGGCGGGGTCGGCGGCCGTCGCGCTCGCGACTCGGACGTTCCGTTGGGAAGGGTTTGCATCCACCGAGGATCTGGTCAACCATATCGCCGGTGGGCTGTTAATGGGATTTGGAGGTGTCTGTGCGCTGGGCTGTACGATAGGCCAGGGCCTTACCGGTATCTCGACCCTGGCGATAGGGTCCTTCCTCGCGCTGGGGGCGATCGTTGCAGGGTCCGTGGTGGCCCTCAAGTACCAGTACTGGCGCGCGGCCGGAGTGTGAAATGCAAGTACGAACATGATTGTTTATGACTTGATCTGTGCGCACCAACACCGATTCGAGGGCTGGTTCGAATCGGCGGGGGAATACGCGCGGCAACGCGAGGACTCGGCAGTCCGCTGCCCGATCTGCGACGATGCCGTGATCGAGCGTCGCCCTACTTTGAACATTAGGGTCGCGCGCGCGGCTGCGCCGAGCGAAGCGGGCACCGAGGTCGCGGTCGCGGGCGGCGACGAGGAAGCGCTCAAGCGCGTGCGGCGCTTGATCGCCCAGACGGAGAATGTCGGCCGCGCGTTTCCCGAGGAAGCGCGCAAGATCCACTATGATGAAGTGCCCAAGCGCGGGATTCGCGGGCAGGCCACGGCCGAAGAGGCCGAGGAACTTCGCGACGAGGGTATCGACTTCCTGTCCTTGCCCAGCGCGCTCACGCGCGATCTGAACTGAGCTGAGTTGGCTTGGGGGCGCGCGGAAGAAGGGTAGCCCGTGGGGGTTAACCTGTGGCGCACACGGCCGAAACATTGCGTTACACGCCGTAACGACTTTTTGCGCGCCCGCACCCGATTGGCTATAATTCGCGCCCTTCGGCGGGCCGTTAGCTCAGTTGGTAGAGCAGCGGACTTTTAATCCGTTGGTCGTGGGTTCAAGTCCCGCACGGCCTACCAGTATT
>Ga0074045_10006100_pt1 | contig 10393 bp, 7 predicted proteins | sample BogForMeECP23OM2_FD_94442 | JGI IMG/M metagenome (GOLD analysis project Ga0074045, IMG submission 94442) | Bog forest soil microbial communities from Calvert Island, British Columbia, Canada - Bog Forest MetaG ECP23OM2 | ecosystem: Environmental > Terrestrial > Soil > Wetlands ... | reverse complement strand
CGTAAAGAAGAGATGCAGCGGCTTGCCGTCCGCCGTCCCTTTGTGCTCCGTCGAGAACACGAGAGGGCCAGCTTTCTTGTAGCCTTCCCAGGTCACTGTAACGAGAGCTGGCACCGGGCTCTTTGGGGACCCCCGATGGTAGACCATTACCTTGATTCGGTTGTCAGACCCGACGTACAGATCCCAGGTATCTCCGGGCGTGTAGCCGCCGTTCGGATATTTGACCGTCACCAGCTTCGCCGAACCCTTCCCCAGCGGCAGCTTTTGCATGCCCATGTCTTGCACATTGGTGCCAGAGGAATCCCAGTAAAGATGGAAAGGGAGGAACGCCCAATAATTATCGTTTACGAAAAACCAGTCAATTTTGTCCTTCGCGATGGGAGAATCGGCAGTGACCTTGGATTGCACAAAGGTAACTTTCACCGGCTTGCCGTCCTTATCTACTCCTTCGTAGGAGATTTGGCCGGTCTTGGGCTCCCAAACCCATGAACGGCTGACCGATATTGCGCCCCTTATGTTGAACCCATAGCGGATCGCTTCAACTTGCTCGTACGAGTCCAGGCCATAGGCCTTGGCAATCTGTTCGGCAATGGGCGAGCGCGTTTGCGCCCAGGAAGTTGAAGCAAGGGCCAGCACTCCAAAAGCCAGGACGCGGATTGGTGTAAAACGGTCCAGCTTTGCCATGTGAGTCCTCCTCAGTGAAGAAGTGAATGTCGTGTTGAATAGCGGCGGCTCAAAAAGATCTACCACTGATTGAATCAGGTTGCTAAAAACCCGGCAAACGAGCGACCGACGCTCCAGGTAGCTCCGCGAGAAGATTGCTGGGATAGCCGAGGCTCTGAGCAAACTCTTCGCCGACCGGAAACGCGTACTTGCCTCGCGGGTCCGTTGACCCCTCGGAGTATGCCTCGCGGACGGCTTCGCGAGTTCACCGAGCATCATAGTAGGTGCTCAGTACCATGACAGACCTCCCAGCATTATCGCGAACTTGAACGAAGCAGCACAATCGACCCTTTCGATAGCGTCTGAAAATAAAACGCGGTGCGAGTCCGTCGCTTGCCAACGCCGCTGCCGGCTCACGATCCGCTGTATCTTGTCGCTCTTTCGAGTCGAGGTGTGACATCTTGACCGCCCGTTTCAAAAAGAAGCGGATTTGCCGTTTACGATAAAACGATTGCCGCCGCGACAAAGCGCTCGGAGCAGGTTGCGCTGAAGATCTGCCGATCCCTTATCGAACGGTTCGGCGGCATGGTCCGGAGCGTTGGTGACATGGGCGACTAGGCCGACCGGAAGGCCGCGTGCAGCAGCAAAAGCGAACAGAGCGGCGGCCTGCATTTCGACACCTAGGGCGCCCATGTCGGCATAACGCCTGATTTGTTCGGCCGTTTCCCGGTAGGGAGCGTCCGTCGTCCATACCAGCCCCCGCCATACCGGCAGGCCAACGGACGACAATTCACATTGCAGCGCGTCAGCCACTTCGGACGGGGCCTTGACGGAATCGCTGGGAGGAAGATAGTGGAAGCTTGTGCCCTCATCGCGGATGGCCTGGTCTGCGATAACGATGCCGGGGACCGGCAGGCGGGAGTCGATGCGTCCAGCGGACGTCAAGCCGATCACAACCCGGACGCCGCAGACGGCCAACTGCTCCGCAACGAGCACAGCATAAGGCCCGCCAATGGTGCGGGCGATAATGCCGAATCGCGCGCCGTCAGCCTCGAATGTCCACATTGCGGTGTGAAAGCACGGCCACGCCTTGCAAACCTCGGCATCTCCCGCCTGAATCAGGGCGTCGGTAAGATCGCCGTCGAAATCGAGCAGGCAAACCTCAGGCAGGTCCTCGGCGGGAATGCTCCGCTGCGCGCGCACGGCTTGCACCAGTTCTTCGGGTCGGAACAGTGTCGGAGCATCAAGTGGATGGTTTAGCAATGGTAGTTGGTAAGGATTGGCCACAGAAATGTGTCTCATGAAACAAGTCCTCTTTTCCGGCATGGGTTTCTCTGGAGTTCACGTCAGCCCTCCTGCGGCGGCGCTGATCGGTTTCCGAACGTAACGCCGCAATGGTACGGAGGCAGGTCAATCGCGGCAGCCTGACGCGGCTCAAAGCCCACTTCGATAGCCTGTGCGACGGTCACCAGCAAGTCGCCGAGCAATATGAACAGCAGTATCATTCGGAGCGGGACTTTAACGGTCTCTCGACGATTAGCAAGTCTCCACTCCGTCATCCCATTCTGCCAAAATCAGCAATCCGCCACACACACCAGCAATTCAGCGTTGCGGTCAAGTAGACCGCGCACTAAAATGGGGGTGAGTGCCTCCTGCAGGCGGCATGAGGAAGATTCCGATCAAATGCGATCGACAGTTCCCTGTGACCGCGCCGGAGTCGCGACACACCCAGAGAGCGTCGCCCGAATCATTGCATTCGACGGAAGCATCCACCGCGACGCTTTGGCCCACTGATCGCGAATACGCGAGAATGGCTCGCTCCAGAGTCCGCGTCACTCGGGCGGGAGTCCCGAACGAGGACCAAATTAACAACCTGAGAAAAACTCTTTAATCTATGTGGATAGTCGCGCTCGCTCTGAGGCGTCCCGTCAGCATCATCGCGATGGCCGCGTTGATGATGCTGTTTGGGCTGTACTCATTCTTCTCGATGTCAAAGGACATCTTTCCCGCGGTCAACCTCCCCGAAGTCAATCTGGTCTGGTACTACCCGGGAATGTCGGCGCCCGAAATCGAAAAGCGCATTGTTAACATCACCGAACGGGCAACCTCGCAGACCGTCACCGGAGTCGACCATATAGAGTCCAACTCTTTCAACGGCATCGGGCTCGTCAAGATTTATTTCCAAGAGAACGCGAGCACCGCACTTGCGATTTCGCAGTTGTCATCGGTCACCAGCGCGATCAGAAACATTTTGCCCCAGGGCATCGCGCCTCCGACGATCCTGGATTTCAATGCGACCAACGTCCCCATCATCGACATCGTCAGCACCAGCGAGACGCTGACGGAGATGCAGCTCTACGATTACATGTTCAACTTTGTCGGGTTATTTCTGTTCACGTTGCCGGGAGTACAGAGCCCGGCACCGTTCGGCGGCGCGACCCGGCAGGTGATGCTCAACCTCGACCCGGCGCAGCTGTACGCGAAAGGGCTCTCGCCACAGGACGTGCTGAACACGCTCGAGACATCGAACGTCATTCTGCCGGGCGGCACCGCAAAGTTCGGCAACTACGAATATGTCGTTACGCTAAACGGCAGCCCTATCAAAGTTGACGAGTTCAACAAAATCCCGATCAAATACCAGCACAACGCGACGGTTTTCGTTGGCGACGTGGCGCCCGCGAGCGACAGCTATGCGGTGCAGACCGACATTGCGCGCGTCAACGGCGTGCGGGCGTCATTTCGCTACGTGTTGAAGCTAGCGTCGGCATCGACGCTCGACGTGGTTAACGACGTCAAGGGCGTCATTCCGCGAATTAACGCTCTGGCGCCCAAAGGAACCAAAATTTACCTGGCCTTTGACCAATCGACTTTCGTCAGAGAATCGCTAATCGATGTCTTTCAGGAAATTTTCATCGCTTCGGTGCTCGTCGGGTTAATGACGATCATTTTTCTCGGATCGTGGCGGAGCACCCTAATCGTAATCACATCGATTCCGCTCGCAATCATGACCTCGATCGCCGCTCTGCACGTGACGGGACAGACGATCAATATAATGACCCTCGGCGGGCTGGCGTTGTCAGTCGGAATGTTGGTCGATGACGCCACTGTCGAGATCGAGAATATCCATCGCAATCATGCGATGGGTAAACCGCTGGCGGTCGCGATTCTGGACGGAGCGCATCAGATCGCGATGCCGGCGATGGTCGGGACGCTTTGCATTTGTATCGTCTTCGCACCGGTCGCGATGCTGAAAGGCGTGTCGAAATTCCTGTTCACTCCGCTAGCGATGGCCGTGATCTTCGCGATGCTCACGTCGTATCTGCTGTCGCGAACCCTCGTGCCGACCATGGCCATAAACCTGCTGCCGGAAGATCCCGAGGAGCACGGAATCGGAGGACGGGTAGGCGAATACCTGGAGCGGTTCGATCAGGCTTTCGAGCGTTCCAAAGAGAAATATAGGCGCGGGCTCACGACCGCGCTGCACCATCGCGGGCTGGCGCTCGGATGCGTGGGGATAGTGATTTTGTCGTCGTTGTTGCTCTTGTACGTGGTCGGCCAGGATTTTTTTCCGTACGTCGACGCGGGACAAATAAAGCTGCACGTGCGGGTGCCGGCGGGAACTCGCCTGGAGGAGACCGAGCGGATGATGGCGAAAATCGAGAACATCGCGCGCGCCACGATTCCGCCCGACGAATTCCAACTGATGACCGATAACATCGGTTTGCCGGTTTACTGGGCTCTACTGTTTTATCAGACTGACACGATCGGTCCGCAGGACGCTGATCTGCAAATCGAATTGTCGGAGAAGCATCATCCGAGCCTGGGATACATCAAGAAGATCCGTCAAACGGTGAACGAACAAATGCCCGGCATCGAGATTTATTCGCAAGCCGCGGACATTACGAGCCAGGTCCTCAACTTCGGCCTATCGGCGCCGATAGACGTTCAATTTCAAGGCCGCGACGCGTTTTCATCATACAAACTCGCAGTCGAGCTGCTCCCCAAAGTCAAAACCATCCCGGGCGTGGTTGACGTGCGGATACCGGAGACATTCGACTATCCGACGCTCAAGGTGAATATTGATCGGGCCAAGGCTCTGCAGTTGGGAATCTCGGAGGACCTCGCGGCGGAGAATCTGCTCAATTCGCTCGCATCCAGCGTCGTAGTGGCTCCCAACAACTGGCTGGATTGGGACACCGGCGTCAACTACAGCGTTGCGGTACAGACTCCGCAGCACGTAGTCAGTTCGTTCGATGAAGTCCTAAAGACTCCTATCAACCCCAATCTTGTCAGCAGCAACAGCGCCAACAGCTCCAACAACGCGCAGACTCAATTTGTGTCCAATATCGCGTCGATCGAACACACGGTAATGCCCTTGGGAATCGCACATATGAACGTATTGCCGGTGGTCGATCTGAACTGCGGAGTTGAAGGACGCGCTCTCGGAGGAGTCGCCGCGGACGTGCAGAAGGCAATAAATACACTCAAGGACGTCCCCCCAGGAACGACGATCCGGATTCGCGGACAAAGTGAGGCAATGCACGAGGCATTCGGCGGAATGGGCCAGGGGCTCATTCTCGCGATGGTCCTCGTGTACCTGCTGATGGCGATAAACTTCCAGTCGTGGCTTGATCCGCTGTTGATCATGATTGCCCTGCCCGGAGCTCTTGCGGGCGTGCTGTGGATGCTCGTGATCTGGCATACGAGCCTGAATGTGCAATCCTTAATGGGAGCGATCATGTCGGTCGGCGTCGCGACCACCAACGGCAATCTGCTTATCACATTCGCGAACGAATACATGGAGAAAGAGAATGTCGATCCGATGACCGCTGCGATCGAGGCGGGCACGACCAGGCTGCGACCGGTCCTGATGACCGCACTCGCAATGATCCTTGGGATGCTGCCGATGTCGCTGGCGCTTGGCGCCGGTGGTGGTGAGAATGCTCCGCTCGGGCGCGCCGTGATCGGCGGCCTAATAGCGGCGACATTTATGACCTTGCTGGTGATTCCAATTGTCTATTCCTTCATCGGTGGCACTCGGGTCAGCAAGCTGCAGCGCGACGCGCGAATGCGCCGAACTCTGGAGCAGACCGAGGCTGCGAAAGAAGCGCAGATGTAGAACGTCATGGCTGAACGAACTTCGACCACATCCGCGGGCGGTCCTGGCATTTACATCAGATGGATCGCTCTTCCTGTCGTCGGCCTGATCGTGGCAGGCGGTATCGTACTGGCGCACGAGCTTTCGCTTCGCAACCAGCGCAGTGACCTGGAGCAGGCAGCAGCGCGAGGACGTGTTGTTCTATGCACCAAACTTCACAGAGAGAGCGCCGCTCGGACGATCGTCCTGCCAGGCGAGATCCATGGCTTTTACGAGACCCCAATCTACGCGAAAATTTCTGGATACGTGAAAGATATGTTCGTGGACAAGGGTTCGCGGGTAAAGGCGGACCAGTTGGTCGCTACAATCGAATCGCCTGAAACAGATCAGCAGGTCCGCAACGCCAAAGCGACCTACGACCTCGCGAAGATCACGGATGATCGCAATCAAATTCTCGTGGCTAAATCCGTCATTCCCCAGCAGACCGCTGACGACACCCATCAAACCATGCTTGCCGATTTAGCCAGCTGGAAATCCCTGGTCGCAACGCAACAGTACGAACATGTCTATGCGCCATTCGACGGGATGATCACCGTCCGCAATCTATACCCAGGCGCGCTGGTCGCAACGGCATCGGCCTCGGGTACCTCGAATCCCAGCATCTATGAGATAGCGACTCTGAGCCCGCTCCGTGTCTATGTGTACCTGCCGCAAACGTATACTCCCCTGGTACATGATGGAGACCAGTCGGTAGTCACAGTGAACGAATACCCAGACCGCGACTACAATGGATGGATCACACGGCATCCGAGCGCGCTGGACCAGGGGACGCGGACGATGCTTCTTGAAGTCGACCTGCAGAATCAGGACCTTTCATTGTATCCAGGGATGTATGCGAACGTCGCAATTACCATCAAGGGGTCAAATGGCGCGCCGCGGGTCCCGGACCAGGCATTGATCTTCAATGGCGAACGGGTCTATGTCCCAATTGTGCGGGATCAGCGAATCCATCTGGTGAACGTGAAACTGGGTCTGGACGACGGGATCAATTGCGAGATCACTCGCGGCTTGAAAGGCGACGAAACCGTGGCACTTGCGCTCGGCCAGGCGGCTGTCGAGGGAGAGTTGATCCGGCCGTTGATCCCAAAGGGCGAATAGTCGCGCTCACGGAACGACGAAGTTCAACGATCGATGAAGCGGACACATGAAAAAGAGCGTATCGCTGCGCTCAGCGCCGGTCTTGCGATCACTGTTCTGGCATGGACCGCAGCACAGGCTTTTGCGTCCGATTGGATCGATTCGCTCGGCGTTTTCTCCGTATGGCTTTATGGACCGGCCTCCGCGGCGGCGTGGGGTCTCTTAAGCACCGTCGCGTACGTACTCATAATCCGCGCGCAGCAACGAAACCCGGCTCTTTGCCCGGAGCACGAAGAGATGACTCGCGAGGAGCGACGGAAAACCTGCGAGCAGACCAAAGTCCCCAAGTGCATCGAGTATGTAGACGAAATCGAGCGAGACAAGCTTGGCGCCATGATGGGAGGTTTCGCGATCACTATCGCGGCATGGCTCGCTCTCCTCTCGTTTGTGCCGCTGCAATTCCTGGATGGCATCGTCAGCACCACGCCCTGGATTTACAGTCTCGCGACGATGGCCCTGTGGTGGGGCTCCGCGGAGCTGTTGTATTGGAGCTTCCGTCGCGGCCGTCAGCACCGTTTTGCCCGATCAACTCACGCGCACTGATCGCACCTGTGTGTGGAGAATTACCGATTTCGCCAGAATCAGCAATTCGCCACACACACAATAAATTTTCGCTTCGCCGGCGCATCCTGGCGATCATCATTCTGTGTACGAGTGTCTGGTGGACGTCCGCCGACACGCTCGCGCAAGAAGCATCTCCCAGCGCGTTGAAAACAACTGCGCACTCGACTTCGTGGTCACTTGAAGGGCCGGGGCCCAACGCGGCTCCACATCTGGTGATCGGTATGGCGGATCGCGGTGACACTCCGTCTTACGGTTCGCTTCGGCTCGCTCAAGACGAGGGAGCGAATCCTTCTGCGAAGAGTACGATATTGCGACCTGTCTGTGGCGAATTGTTGATTCTGGCAGAAAACACTTCTGAAGCGCAGTTTTCAGGCCGGTCGGCAGCATCGCGGCGCTGCCCGTCCTGGGCGGGCTGCATCATCAATACGTCCGGATTTAGATATTGGAGTGGGCACAGGGGTCAGAATCCAGCCCAACGATCGCTCCAACGTTTATTCGGCACCAGTGTGATCACGCAGGGCTCAGGCGCGGTGACGTAACTGAATGCGCCACAGGCCGCGTCGATCTGATCGTCGTGCTCGTATTCGCGCTCGTCGGGACTGAACTGTTCGCATTCCTCGAGGAATGTGTCATTCCAGACTCCTCGCAGAAGTTTGAGATTCCCAGCCTCTGCGGCGGCACGAAATGGCTGCGAGCGTTCGAATTTACTGCCGCGAACCGAATCGGCGTATACGGGATACCCCTGCAACATTCCACGCTGCATTGAACTGATCCAAAGCGCACTTCCACTTCCGGGTTCCTGTTGCAGTATGATCCGGATGTTGCGGGTGTCCTGGGCAGCAACGTTCGCGATGAATGTCTCGACCTCGTGCGGAGTCCCCCGCATGCGAGCGACATCAAGTACGTAGCCAATACCGGCGCGGCTGATTCCGTATTTGACACCCACCGTATAGTCCGAAGTCGACTTCTTCTGGAATGCCGTATCCCAATACCGTATCAAGGTCAGATCCGCTGGCGGGCAGTCGACAATTTCGAACCACTCGCGACGCAGAACACCGCGCGTCGAGCGTGCCTCCCAATCTCCATTCAAGATCCTTGCGCGTGTCAGGGGATCGAGATTCATCAGGGACTTCGTGTACTCCTCGGCGTTGATGAACGGGTTGTCATCCAGGCGCGCGGGTACGAACAGCCGGTCGCCTGGCGACGCCCCCAGTCGCGTCACAAATCTTCGCTTCACCCACTCATGCCCGATGTTACCTGGATTCGATGCGGAGCGCATGCGCAATGGGATATGCGCCGCGTGCAAATGTTGAAGCCGTCCGCGGGGCGCAGCAACTTGCCGGCGTTCGAGATTGTTGCACGTCGGGCAGTCGGAGGCCGTCTGCGCGTGTACCTGTGCGCGGTGCCTGCGATGCTCGTCGGAGAGTGTGCAGGCTGGACAGGCCGGCGCACGCAGCCGTGCGAAAAGATCGAGATATTGTTTCTCGGGAAATTGGGTCAGTTCGTCTACCCCGATGAACTGGAACTCAGCGGATGCGTAGCGGTCGATGTCGCGCGCCGCGTCGAGGTAACCGAAGGTGAGCGTGGCGCCTCTCGCGAAGGTCCAGCGCTTCTTGGACTCGTCCCAGCGAGCGTCTTTGCGCCCGCCGAGCCAGGCGTGCGCGCGGTCCATCAGTGCGTTCGGCATCGCGAGGTCTGGAATGTTGCGCCGGATAATGAGCGCGTGATAGCCGGGCAGGTCGGCGTACTGGAGAGCCGTCATCAGCAGCGCGTCGGACTTGCCGCCGCCGCCCGCACCCCCGTAGAAAGCCTCCCGACAATCGAGCAGGAGAAACGCCGCCTGGCGCGGCGTCGGTGTGTGCGGAATGAATCGATTGACCCGCGGCGCGAATACATCGAGATCGAACGGCGGAATTTGTTTGCTCGCCAGGTTTTCCTCCCAATATCGATTTACGGTTTATCGCGCTTTGACGAGGACGCGGGTGAGGTCTCGCGGCTCGTACCAAGCACTTGATCCAGATAACCGATGTCTTTGAGGATTCTCGCGATTTCAAGGGCGCGAGCTTTCTTTGCTTCGTCCGACAGCGCGGGAGGAAGCGGAGCATCTGGAGTCGCGGACCCAGGGGACTCTAGACGGGCTTCTATCAGGGGGATCTGGTTGACCAGTAGAAGTTGTATTGCACGGTGATTGCCCGAAGCCGCCTTGTTGACGATTTGAGTCACGATCGCCTGCTTCTTGGTGATCCTCCTTCGGCGACCGTTCTCAGTGATCACCACCTGTTCGTTGAGCGCCTCCTTCAACAGCGTTGTCGCGTTTTTGGAGCCTCGAGGGCGACCCTTCGGGTTGCCAGAGCTGCCCTTCTTGAACCGGGTGTTCCGCGGGGGCCGTCCGTAGCCGACGGGGTAGTCCGAGTCATGCTTGTTCGCCATCGTTTCTCCTCGATTGGGATTCATTCCGCCGGCGATGTTTTGGTGCGCGACCTAGGGCTCTCCGATTTGAAGATGAACTATTCGCGCGCCGGCGCTGAATTTCGTCAAAACTTAGGCCGGTCTCGCCGTGTACCGCTTTGATACCAGTGAGTTTTTCGAATCTTCTGATCGCGACGTCGACGTACGCCGGGTCCAGCTCCATCAGGAATCCCTTCCGCCCGGTTCTCTCAGCCGCCACCAGAGTTGTTCCGCTTCCGCCGAAGCAATCGAGCACGGTGTCGCCACGCTTGGAGCAATCAAGGATCGTATCGCTTATCATCAAAAGCGGCTTGACCGTCGGATGCATCGCCAGTTCCTCGAGCCGTCCCGCGCGCATCGTGTTGACGCCCGGATAGTCCCAAACGTTGGTTCGCGATCGACCAAATCTCCCGAGCTCGATAT
>Ga0074045_10006099_pt1 | contig 10394 bp, 10 predicted proteins | sample BogForMeECP23OM2_FD_94442 | JGI IMG/M metagenome (GOLD analysis project Ga0074045, IMG submission 94442) | Bog forest soil microbial communities from Calvert Island, British Columbia, Canada - Bog Forest MetaG ECP23OM2 | ecosystem: Environmental > Terrestrial > Soil > Wetlands ... | reverse complement strand
TCGGCCTTGTCGAATGGGACCTTGCTGACATTGTTCCAAAAGCGGTTGCCGCTATCGACCACGGTCATCTTGGTCAGCAGGCCACCCTGGCTGTGTCCGATGACTACCATCTGGTTGAGCGCCGGATCCTTGCCGTCGGGGTCGACGTCCTTGCGAACAGCCTGCAGCGATTCCCGCAACCGCATCGCAGACAACACGATCGGATTGCCGCTGTTATAGACGAAGAACCAGAGCTGATAGCGCGACGCGATCTCGGGATCGCCAAGCAGCTCGTTCGCCATCTCGGCCCATCGCGCGGGACTCGACGCCGTCCCATGAACGAACACGACAGGAATCATGTTCGGATGGTACGGATGCAACATGAAGAGACCGTTGATGTCGGTGCTCTGACTCATGCCGGGAAGCAGAAAGTCGCCGCGGCGGAAGCCCGCAAGCTCGAAGTCCCAAATCGGCGCGCCTTCGAGCCGATAGGCGAGGGCGGCGCTGGGATCCGACTCGAGCGGCACCGAAACGGATCCGACCTGCACCGCCGTCGTCCGATCCTCGTCGTATAGCTCGACGGTGCCATGGAGGTGACCGGTACTCATCGCGAGGCGCGGATTGTCGAAGCGCACGAACGCGGTGATCGGCACCTTGGAATTCGGCGGGATCCATCGGCTGGCCGGCACTCCCGGCGACGCCTGAACCTGTGCCGAAAGCGCGGCGCCGATACCAGGTCTGCGATAGGTGTTGCGCAGCCCGCGCACCTCGAGGTCGGCGAGCGATACGAATTTAGTCAGACGATATCCGCTGTAGGTGAATGCGGCGGGATTGGAGCTCAGGTCGAGCGAGCCAAACGGCAAAGCCAGTTGACGCGCGCCAAGGTCGACTTCCTTTCCGTCACTGGATGCGAGTCCCAGTGCTATGCCTCGGTTGTATAGGTCAAGTGCGAGGCGGAGGCGCGGGTCATAGGGGCCTGGCGCATCGGCAGGGTCAGCCGGGAACAGGAAGGCGTACGCATAGGCGGCCGATGCGAGGTAGTAGGACCTATTTCCCGAATCTTCGGCATAGGCAAAGGACAGCTCGGCTAATGCGAACAAGCGGTCGCGCTCGTCGGGCTTGCCGAGGCCGGAATTTAATTCGCCCAGCACTGCCTGCGGATCGCTCTCGAAGCGCTCAGTCAGAGCCGATCGCTCAAGCAGCTGTGTCGAGTAGTCGCTGGGTTTGCCGGTGGATAGGACGTTCGCGTTGAGCTCGCGATGAGCTGCTTGCTCGTCGAGACGTTTAACTCCTACCGGAGTAGCGCAGCCGCCGGCGAATAGAACTACAAAGGCAACCGATAGGTGTACCAGTAGGAAGGCGAGATAGGTCTGACTCGCTAGGGAAGCTGCGCGAGTTCTCATTCAGCTCGATGGAGTATTTTCACAGCAGCAGGCTGGCGGGGTTTTCGAGGAAGCGCTTCAGTTCCGATAGGAAGCGGCCGGCGACGACACCGTCGACGATGCGGTGATCGAACGAGCCGGTGATCATCATGGTCTTGCCGACGGCTAGCTGGCCGTTGCGGACGACCGGACGATCCTTGATGGCGCTGACGGCGAGAATAGCCGCTTGCGGCGGAACGATGACGGCGGCGAAGTGCTCGACCCCGAGCATCCCCATGTTGGAAATCGAAAACGTCGCGCCGGAGAGTTCGTCGGAGGTGAAACCGCCGCGGCTCGATTTCGCCACCAGGCGATGCGCGGCGCGCGAGATTTCGAGCAGCGAGAGCCGTTCGCATTCGCGAATCACCGGCAGAATCAAACCGTCCTCGACCGCGACGGCGACTCCTATGTTGACGTTGGGATGGATGACGATGCCTTCGTCTTCGTAGCTCGCATTGATGCGCGGATAGCGGCCAAGCGCGAGCGCGCAGGCCTTCACGATGATGTCGTTGTAGGTGACGGTTTCCTCGAACAACTCAGTTGCTTCGAGCGAGTCCTTGAGGCGGACCGCATCTTCCATCGCCACTTCGACGGTCACGTAGAAGTGCGGGATCTCCCGCTTCGACAAGGCCATCCGCTTGGCGATGGTCTTGCGCATCGCGGACAGTTCCTCGCGCGAGCCGGGCGCGCCCTCGCGCGGCGAGACGAGGCGGCGGAATTTGAAGAGCTGCTGCTCGCGGATGAAGTTGTCGATGTCGCGCTTGGTGACGCGTCCGTCGGGACCCGTGCCGCGGACGTGCGCGAGGTCGACCCCGGCCTCCTCGGCGGCGCGACGCGCGAGCGGAGAAGCGCGAAGCTTGTGGCCGTCGCCGTCGTCGGGCGGCGGAGTCGCGGGCTCGGGGCGCGCAGGAGGCGCGGCAATCGCGGTCGGCGCCGCACTTAGATTCGCGGACATGGCGGGGTGGACGTGCAAATCACCCGCGGAGCCGTCCGTGACGACGGCGGCCGGCGCGATCGATTTCTTCGGCGATTCTTTTTTCTCGAGGACCTTGGGCTTGATCGCAACCGGCTTCGGCGGCGCCTCCGAGGTCGCCTGAGCCTCGGTGCCCGGATTTTCCATCGCGTCAGCCGGCTGCGACTTGGCGTCAGCCTTCGATTCCTTCGCGCCCGCAGGTTTCATTGTTGCGATCACGGCACCGACCTGCGCGCTCTCGCCTTCGTTCAGCTTGATCTGATCGAGCACGCCCTCTTCGAACGACTCGAGCACCATGTCGGCTTTGTCGGTCTCGACTTCGGCCAGCGCCTCGCCGCGCGCGACTTTGTCGCCGGAACGCTTGAGCCAGCGCAGGATTTTGCCTTCCTCCATCGTGTCCGAGAGCTTGGGCATCGTGATTTCGTTGCTCATTGATGGCTCGCCCAAAATCCGCTTACGTCAGTTGCTCCGCCGCCTTTACGATATCACCGGCGCTGGGCAACGAGGCATGCTCGAGATGCTTGTTGTATGGCATCGGAGAATCGAGCGCCGCCACGCGGGCGACAGGAGCGTCGAGCGAATCGAACGCGGCTTCGTGAATTTGCGCGGCAATCTCCGCGCCGGCGCCGCCGGTGCGCCATCCTTCGTAGGCGACGATTGCGCGCCCGGTTTTTTTCACCGATGCGACCACGGTCTCCATGTCGAGCGGGTTCAGCGTCCGCAGGTCGACAATCTCGGCGTCGATGCCGGAGTTCTCGAGCGCCTCGGCCGCGGCGATCGCGTCGTATACGCACTTCGAGTAAGTGACAATAGTCACATCCTTACCCTCGCGAACTATATTTGCCTTGCCGAACGGCACCATGAACTCGGGATCTTCCGGAACTTCGCCCTTAACACCGTATAGTGACTCGTGTTCGAGGAAGATCACCGGATCGATCTGACGAATCGCGGTCTTCAGTAGTCCTTTGGCGTCGGCCGGAGTGGCCGGGATGACGACGCGGAGCCCGGGGCAGTGGAGAAAATATGCTTCCAGGCTCTGGCTGTGCTGCGCGCCCAGCTGATGGCCCCCGCCCTGCGGCGCGCGAATGACTATAGGTACATTGGCGTTGCCGCCGAACATGAAATGTATTTTGGCGGCGCTATTGACTATTTGATCCATAGCCAGCAGCCCGAAGTTGATAGTCATCAGTTCGACTATCGGCTTGAGCCCGCCCATCGCAGCGCCGATGCCGGCGCCGACAATAGTCAGTTCGGAGATAGGAGTGTCGCGCACGCGCTTTTCGCCGTAAACGGCCAGCAGGCCGTCGGTGACTTTGAACGCGCCGCCGAAGTAGCCGACCTCCTCGCCCATGATAAAGACGCGCTCGTCACGGTCAAGCTCCTCGCGCAGGGCTTGGTTCAATGCTTCGCGGTAAGTGATTTGCGCCACTACTTTTTCTCCGACGCGTAAACGCCCTTGCCGAGTTCGTCCATCGAGGGCTCGGGGCTTTCGTCGGCGAACTTGACCGCTTCATCAATCGTGGCGGCGACTTCGCGCTCGACCTCGTCGAGCCTGGCGTCGGTGGCGCGCTTTTCGGCGAGCAGGCGCCGGTGCAGATTCTTAATCGGGTCGCGCTCCTGCCAGATTCTTTCCTCGCGCTTCGAGCGATACTCGGCGGGATCGGACATCGAATGACCGCGGAAGCGATAGGTGACCGCCTCGATCAACGACGGTCCGTCGCCGTTGCGCGCGCGCGCGACCGCCTCCATCGTAGCGCCGTAAACTTCGAGCACGTCCATCCCGTCCACCCGCACGCCCGGCATCTTGTAGGGCTCGGCGAAGCGGTAGAGCTCCTCCTGGCTGATCGCGTTCTGGACCAGCGTGCCCATCCCGTAAAAATTATTCTCGCAAATGAAAACCAGCGGCAGCTTCCACAGCGACGCCATGTTGAGCGTCTCGTGGAAGGCGCCTTGCGGCAGCGCGCCGTCGCCGAAAAAGCAGCAGACCACTTCGGGACCTTCGTTGTAGCTGACTGCGAGCGCGAGGCCGCAGGCAATCGGCAAGCCGCCGCCGACGATCGCGTAGCCGCCCATGAAGCGCAGGTCCTGGTCGAACAGATGCATCGAGCCGCCGCGGCCATGCGAGATGCCTGTCGCCTTGCCGAACAGCTCGGCCATCACGAGGCGCGGGTCGGCGCCCTTGGCGAGGCAATGGCCGTGCTCGCGATAAGTCGATACGACGTAGTCCTTGTCGTACAGCGCGTAGATCGCGCCAACGGCGACGGCCTCCTCGCCGGCATACAGATGGCAGAAGCCGGTGATTTTGCCGCGGCTGTACATCTCGGCGGTCTTCTCTTCGAAGCGCCGGATGAGCGTCATGCGCCGATAGAGATCGAGCAGCTGGCTCTCGTGTAGGGTCAGCAGCGCATGCTGCGCAGTATGTTTGTCGCGTTCGAGCGCCATGGTGATCGATCAAACTGTAACCCGATCAGCCGTGGGGGTAAACGAGGGTCAACATCAATGAAGTTGAAACGACGACTCAACGAATGTGGTGAAGTCGTGCGAAACTAAAACAAATCGCGCTGCGCCGACGCCGCTACCGGCTGGAACGAACGCCGATGAATTGGCGACGGGCCCAACTTTTTGATCGATTGCATGTGCTCGTTGGTGCAGTAGCCCTTGTGTTGCGCGAAGCCGTAGCCGGGGTAGAGCGCGTCGAGCTCCACCATCATGCGGTCGCGCGTGACCTTGGCGATGATCGACGCGGCGGCGATGCAAAAACTTTTGCGATCGCCGCCGACGATTTTGGTTTGCGGCAGTTCGAGGCTTGGAATGAGGCGGCCGTCCACCAGCACGTGGCCGGGCGTGAGACTCAAGGCGGACAGTGCGCGGCGGCTCGCCGACATGGTGGCCCAATAGATATTGAGGCGATCGATTTCGTTGACCTCGGCGATGCCGACGCCGACTGCGATCGCGCGCTCGCGAATGGGCGTGAAGAGTTCCTCGCGCTGCTCATGCGTCAACTGTTTCGAATCATGCACGCCGCTGATGAAAGTTTCCGGTGCGAAGACGACCGCGGCTGCGACCACCGGCCCGGCCATCGGGCCGACGCCGGCCTCGTCGACGCCGGCCACCGCGTCGATGCCGAGTTTCCAGAGCCGTCGTTCGTAGCGCAGGTCGGGCCGCTTGCTCATCGCGATTTATGCCATCCGCTTCAGGCGCGCCTTGCGAATCGTTTCGGCCGCATTCTCGGGGTCAGGGATTTCATGGAGGCGAATCGCGTAGTCGGAGCTCGCTGCCGACGCGATCGTCACGTCGCCGAGCCCGAACATCCGTTGAAAGACGCGCTGGCCGACTTCGACCGAGCGGATATCCGCCAGCTCCATCTCGCGCCGGCGCGTCGCGACCAGCCCACGCTTTTCAATCAAGCGGTCGGACGTGAGGCTCCAGTTAATCGTTCGTGCGCGAACCATCGTGACAATGAAAAAGAGCACGCCGATGCCGATCAGCGCGAAGCCCGCCTGCACCGGCTCGAATTTCACGTAGAGCAACCTGCCTCCCGCCGCGATCAAAACCGCGCCGACCAGGAAGCCGTTGGCGTAGTACCAGAGCGACGGGCGATAGACGGCGAGAGCGTACTCGCGCACCGCAGACGGCTTGGGCGCGAACAGCCGCGTGCCGCATCGCGAACAGAACGCGGCGCCTTGCTGGTTGTCGTTACCGCACTGGGGACATCTCATCGCGCGCCCGCCTCTGCCACCGCATCGGGAAAGAACTGTAGTCGATGCGATTATGATGATGCGTGGCGCGTCGCGTCAATCGGCGGCGCCGCAACTGGCCGCAATCCGCCAGTCGTGGTAAGCGTCGTTCATGAAATTCGGATTATTCGGAATCAACAACGGACCGTGTGCGTTTCCCAAGTGCGCCGCCGCCGTCGCGCGCGCGGCCGAAGAGGCGGGATTTGAAAGCGTGTGGACGGGCGAGCATGTCATTCTGCCCGACCCGCAAGCGCCGCCGTCTCCCGTGCCGGCGAACTACCCGATGCTCGACCCGGCGATCTCGCTCGCATTCGTCGCCGCGCATACGACCAAGATTCGGCTCGGGACCGGCATCATTATATTGCCGCAGCGAAATCCGGTGGTGCTCGCCAAGGAGCTCGCGTCGACCGACGTGCTGTCCAACGGGCGGCTGATTTTCGGTATCGGCGTCGGCTACCTGAAGCCCGAGTTCGACGCGATCGGTGCGCCGTTCGATCACAAGGGCGCGCGCTCCGAGGAATGGCTGGCGGCGATGATCGCACTGTGGTCGATGCCGAAGCCGGAGTTCAGCGGCAGGTGGGTGAAGTTCAAGGGCGTCAATGCGATGCCGCGGCCGGTGCAGCAGCCGCATCCGGAAATCGTCTTCGGCGGCCATACCATGGAGGCGTACAGCCGTGCGGCGCGCCTGGCCAAGGGATGGTACGGGTTTGCGCAGGACCTGGACGGAACGGCGAAGTGCGTCGAGGGGCTGAAGGCAGCATGCAAGGCCGCCGGGCGCCGGTTCGAGGATGTCGAGGTCAGTATCACGCCGCATGCGCGAGTGAAGGTCGATCGCGATACTGCCAAGCGCTACGCCGATTTGGGCGTAAGCCGTCTAATCCTGCTGCAACGAGGCGCGGACGAAGCCGAGCTGCTGAAAGGCGTGAGCGAGGTCGAGCGCGAACTAATCGGCAAGGTATGAGCGCGTCAACTGGCAGTTAGCGCGACACATCGCAGTCAAAATGAGACGAAGAGTGTCTCAGGGCTGCGACGGCGGGCGATAACGAGTCGCGTTCGCGGCGCGATCGGCATTATTCGGTCGTAGTGGCAAAATCCCACCGCCTGCGGCACTCATTCTTATTCGCAGGCCGCTTTATTTGGCTGACATTTCTGTCCGCACACCTTCGGCACGCACATTGCGATACCCCCTTCCCGAGGGCCGAGGGCGCTTGGGGAATCTCAAGAACGAGGAAGGGGTCTAGCAGATGTTTAAAAACGACAGCAGTCACGTCCTGACAGTGAAGGAACTTTCGGACTACCTGAAGGTTCATCCTTCGACGATATATCGGCAGCTGAAGCGCGGGCGGTTGCCGGCGTTCAAGGTCGGCAGCGATTGGCGGTTCAATATTGAATCGATCGATCGATGGCGTCTCGAGCAGGACGCTTTCAAAGAGCTTTAGAAAAGAACTTTAGGAAGAACTATAGGACGACAGACGCGCGCCGCGGGGGGTGACGCGCGCCGACGGACAGAAGGGCCGAAGGCCAAGGGCCGCAGGGGGAGCGACCAAGGGCCGTCGGGGGAAAGAGGGGAGTCACGCAGAGGGCGTCCGCAAGGACGCCCGGCGTGACTGATTTCGACGCAGCGTCCACGCGATGTCTGCGTCGACGCACAATGCGCGTCGGAAGACGATAGAGGTAAAACTATGCGGCTTACAGTTGTAGCGGGACTGATCTTCGGCCTGACGATGGCGATACAGTCCGCCGTGAATGCCCACGCTAGGGCAAAGATTGGCCACGCAGCGAATGCGATTCGCGCCCACGTCAAGGAAGTCGCGCCGTGGTACATCGCGCAGCGCAGCTGCGGGAATGTCGCAGGTCGGCGCCGCGGTATCGCGGCGACGTCCACTAACGTTTGATTTCATTCTGACCAAAAACCTCTAACAGGGACGAAGTCCCGCATCCTTTCTTTTAATACCGGGTGCAGGGGTCACCCCTGCCCAAGGAAGCGTGAAACCCACGGCGGGTTTCACATTAAATCAAGTTCTTTTCTTCAACCTGTGCGATTGCCTCTGCCGCGTCCGCGCTGCGGTTGATACAATCGCCGCATGAATGACGCCGAATTTCTCGAGCGCTCCGACGTTACGCTGAGCAAGGTTGCGAAATGGCTCGAGGATTTCGATCCCGACGAAGTGGACTACACGACCGCCGACGGCGTCGTGACGATTGAGTTCGCAGGCGGCGCGAAATTCATCCTGTCGCGCCAATCGCAGATGAAGCAGCTGTGGCTGGCGGCCGGTTCTCACGGATTCCATTACAGTTGGGACGCGTCGCGCGGGATTTGGCTCGACGACAAGGACGGCCACGAATTGTTGCCACGCCTGGCCGAGACGATATCCGAGCAACTCGGACATCTGGTGGAGTCCCTTTAGTCCGCTGGATCTGCGATAAACCTGCGATGAGTGTGGACGCCGACGTAATCGTAATTGGAGCGGGGCCTGCGGGTTGTGCGGCGGCGATCAGACTCGTCGATGCCGGCTACAGAGTGATCGCACTCGAGCGCAAGGAGCGCGAGGACGGCGAGGATATCACGTCGGGCGAAGTGCTGGTCGTGCCGACGCAGAACGAATGCGACCAGTTGGGACTCGAGTTCGAAGGCGACTGGATACTCGACCGTATCACCGGCTTCCGCAATGTCTATCCTGATCTCTCGTGGACCTATCATCCGATTACGAGTCCCGTCTGTCCCGCGCAGGTGGACCGCGGCGGATTCAACGCAGCGCTGCGGCGCCGGCTGGTCGAAGTTGGCGGGCGGCTGGTCTGGAATGCGCGCGCGACCGACCTGGAATTTCGCGGCGACGCGGCCGTTGCGATCACCGCCGACCGCACCCAGTACTCCGCGAAGATGCTGATCGACGCGGGCGGCCGTTACGCGCCGTCGCTGCGCGTTCTCAATCTCAAGTCCGAGGATCCCGAGTTTTCGCAAATCGGTGTCGCGGTCTTTTTCCAATCGTTCGACGGCACTCCGCTGAATACGTGGGACCGTCATCTGTACGGCGTGCGTGGCGCGATGATCAGCGGCTCGCGGATTCGGCCGGGGCTGTATCGATACATCCTCGAAGCGGACCTGGCCGAGAAGCAGAGCGACCGGCTCGGCGCGATCGAATTTTACGAATCGGTAGCCCGGCAGCATGATCCATGGCTTCACGAGCGCGTGATGAGAGAGCCGCGCGTGGGCAGGCAATGGTCGATGGCGCCGCTCGGATATCGCGTCAGCGCGGTCGCGCGCGACAGGCTGCTGCTGGTGGGAGACGCGGCGGGATATCTCTCGCCGATAACAGGGCAGGTGCAATGAATTCGCGCTGCGCACCGGACGGTTGGCCGCGGCGGCTGCGGACAGCGCTCTGCGCAACGGCGATTTGTCCGCGAGCGCATTCGCGCCGTACGTCGAGGGCCGCAAGTACGAGGTCGATCGACAGGTCGATTACGTCAGGGCGCAGTTGCGAATCCTGCGAGACCGCGACGCACTGTTGCGGGCCTCACGCGACGACGAGTACCGCGCCTCGATATTCGGTCCTTACGGAATTCCAGCAACCGAGCGCGGCTCACTGGCGTAACGGGCGGAAGGATACGTGACTCAGGCGTGACCTGGCGACCCCTTTTAATCGCTCTGTTGCTTCTCACGCTCGGTATCATCGGCGAACCGAGCCTCGGTGCTTGTGCAGGATCAAGCTGGCCTCTCTTGCAACCGTTAACAGCCAGAATCGGAGTCGACACCTCGGCCGATAGAATTTTCTTTCAATTACCCCTGCTCGATGTGCACGGCGTCACGAGGTACACGCTGAACTGTGCGGGCGGAGAGGAAAAGTTCCTGGACGAACTTAGCGGCGCCCAGAATATCAATTACGTCGGACCGTTCGCGTGTAGATTGAACGAAGGAAAGTCCGACACGGAAGGCAGTCTGCTCTCTGAAGACGAGTCGCCCTACTGGTTCTCGCGTGGCCAGGTTCACGACTTCAGTGAAATTATCGGCGCGTGCGGCCGATATCCCGAGTACGGTGCAGTGCGCCACTTTCGATTGAGAGGTTTTGAACTGACGCTCGAGTTTACGGACATTGCGCTCGACGGGAAGGGAAAGCCGGCCTACTTCGTCCTCGTAATCTCCGTCCGCCCGGATCCAACCGCGCTCTCTGCCGATGCAGAACAAACTGGTTATTTGACTCCGTACAAAACTGGCCGAGGGTGCGGCAAGGTCCTGCGCGGAAACGAGCCGAGGATGTGCCGCGACTGGCTGCATAGCGGCGGCTC
>Ga0074045_10006098_pt1 | contig 10394 bp, 7 predicted proteins | sample BogForMeECP23OM2_FD_94442 | JGI IMG/M metagenome (GOLD analysis project Ga0074045, IMG submission 94442) | Bog forest soil microbial communities from Calvert Island, British Columbia, Canada - Bog Forest MetaG ECP23OM2 | ecosystem: Environmental > Terrestrial > Soil > Wetlands ... | reverse complement strand
TATTCCCGAGCCGATCCAAGTTCAGGAAGAGTGCGCTCCGGCTCTTCATGCCGGGCCGCCTGTTGAAGATTCGCAAGTCGCCCTACCCGAAGGCCGCGGGCCTGAAGTCGAGACCCCTGAACCTCCGGTCCACGTCGATGAGCAGCCCGTACCGCCGGTCCATGTCGCGGAGACGGAGCCGGATTCGCCTGCGATGCCCAGCGACGCGCCAACCCCTCCACCGGATGACACTCGCCGCTGGACGCCGCACATCGTGCCCAGACCAACGCCCGGCACCGCTTCACCGGCGCGAACCGGCGCCACGCCGCGCACTCCAGTTGTTATTCGTCCGTCGTCCGATTCGCTGCCGTTAACAGCTCCGCCCGCGTCGGCCGGCATGCCCACCTTCCAGTCCGTGGCCGAAGCCTCTGGCGGGCCCGCCATCAGCCCATTCGAGCCGCCGGCCCAGAAACATCCCGACGAAGAACGAGAACTGCAGGAGTTCGTCGCCAGCTTCCGCTATCAGCCACCCGAGGAGTCCGTCGACGAGCTGACCATGCGCAGCGAAGTTCCCGTGCTCGACGCCGAGGCGCCCCTCACCCCCAGCCACCCTTCATTCGACGACGACGTGCCGCCTCCACCCGAAGCCGGTCCGCATCCCACGGGTCGGGAATACTATCCGCCCGCAACCGCATCGTCCGATCGCGCTCGCTTCCTGGAGATCGAAGCTTCTCCCCATACCGCCGCTGGCAGCGCCTCGGCCTCTTCCGGCACCTCGTTCCTCGGACTCGACGAATCCCCGGCCGCCGATGTCCCGCGGCCCGGCGAATTTAGCCGGCCTGTGCGACGCCGCCGCGCGCTATGGTCGTGGCTCGCCATCCTAGGCATCATTTTCGGAGCCATTGGATTTTTCCAAGGTCGCGCCGAGATGACCCGCGCCTATCCCGGCCCCGTCGCCGTCCTCCGCCAGCAATACGCCAAACTCCGCCAGCGGGTTTCGGCTCTCACAGCCCCTGCGCCCGCCACCTCAACGGAATCCCCAGCCGCTCAGACTCCCGAAGCGAAGCCGGCGCCGCCAGATCAGTCCACCAATAAGCCTCCTGCAGAGTCTTCGGACAATCCGAATCCATCTGCGTCGCCCGCAACGCAGTCCGCAGCCGTGCCCGATCAGCAGCCGTCAAAGTCGTCTGACGCTTTGCAGCAATCCCCCCCGGCTGCCGACGCTTCAGCTGCTTCTCCCCAGCCTGCTACTCAGAAGCCCACGGCGGACGCGCCGCCCAAGCCCGCCCCCGACGCCACCGCAACCAAGCATGGACTGGCGAGTGAGCCTCCGCTTACTACCGCCAAGCCCAAGTCCAAGCCCGATCCTGGACAACAAGAGTTGGCCAACGCCACGCAGGCCAGCGATCCCGCGGCCGCAGCGGCATGGCTCTGGAAGGCTACCTCCCGGGGTAATCCCGTCGCGCCGGTTCGTCTCGCCGACATGTACATCAAAGGCAAGGGAGTTCCCCGTAGTTGCGAGCAGGCTCTCGTGCTGCTGCGCTCCGAGGCCGCCAAAGACAACGCTCCCGCGCGCAACCGCCTGGCCGCGCTCTATGCCAACGGCACCTGCGTCCCTCGCGACCGCGTCCGGGCCTACCAACTCATGTCGTCGGCCCTCGCTGTCGACCCAACCAGCGAGTGGGCCGAACAGAACCGCAAGGAACTCTGGCAGCAAATGACTCCCGAAGAGCGCACTCAAGCCGAGAAATACCGCTAAAGAACTTCCCGATCTCGCACCCCTCGGAACGTCGTACTGCCTACTGACGACCGGCAACTGGCAACTATCTTCTCCTCACCCGCTATAATGTCTCCGACATCACACACGGCTGCTTTTGCAACCACCTGAGTTTCCCTGGCATCACTGACATTCGGAGGAAAGAACCAGAATGGCATACGAAGTTCCGCCGCTGCCCTACGACTACTCTGCTCTGGAACCGTTCATCGATACCCAGACCATGCACTTGCATCACGACAAACACCACCAGGCCTATGTGACCAACCTCAACGCCGCCGTTGAGAAGGCTCCTGAGCTGAAGGATCTCACCGCCGAAGACCTGATCAAGGGCCTGGAAAATGTGCCCGAGGCCGTCCGTACCGCCGTCCGTAACAACGGTGGAGGCCACGTCAACCACTCCATGTTCTGGACCATCATGGGGCCCAATTGCGGAGGCGAACCCAGCGGAGCCATCGCCGAGGCCATCAAGAGCACCTTCGGAGACTTCGCCAGCTTCAAGGAAAAATTCAACGATGCCGGCGTCAAGCAGTTCGGCAGTGGATGGGCGTGGCTGGTGCGCGACTCCGCCGGAGCGCTTCACATCAAGAGCTCCCCCAACCAGGACAACCCACTCACCCAGGGCTTCTATCCCGTCATGGGCAATGATGTCTGGGAGCATGCCTACTACTTGAAATACCAGAACCGCCGCGCCGACTACCTCAAGGAATGGTGGAACGTGGTCAACTGGCCTGAAGTCAACAAGCGCTTCCAGTCGGGCAAGTAGTATCGCGCTGGAGCCAATCTGAAGACTGCCAATTTCGATTAGATCTGGGTGCCCCGTTCAAGCGCAGCTTGCGCGGGGTTTTTCTCGCGGGTGCAATTCAAGCGAAGCTTGATTGGGTCTTCGCGTCATCACGCGGGGTGCCCCAGGGTCGCGCCAGCCTTTGGCGCTAACCTGGGATTTCGGTATCACCGGGCAGTCAGCTCTTCGCTGTCCGACTCAAATCCATCTTCGACAACGGCAACTCACGCACTCTCTGCCCCGCAGCTGCGAAAATTGCATTACACAGAGCCGGCACAAACGGCGGCACGCCCGGTTCTCCAACCCCCGCCGGCGGAGCGTCGCTCTCCACCACGAAAACATTAGTCTGATACGGGGCCTCGTTAATGCGCGCCACCGGGTAGTTGTTAAAGTTCGACTGCACGATTGCACCGTTTTCCGCTGTGATCTGGCCATACCGTGCCACGCTCGTCCCAAATACCGCCGCGCCTTCGAACTGCGACTTGGTGCGATCGGGATTCACCACTGTCCCCGCGTCTACGACGTAATCCACCCGCGGAATCGTGATGTCACCGTCGCTGTTCACATTGACTTTGACTACGCACGCAACGTAAGTCAGGAAGCTGCGGTGCGCCGCAAAGCCGTAGCCCACACCGTTGCCCGACTTCTCCTTGCCCCAGCCGGATTTCTGCGCCCCCAACTCAATCACGTTACGCAGTCTCCCGGTATCCACCGGATACTCTTCCAGCGATGCGCCATAGTTCGGATATTCGACTCCCATCGCTTTGAAGTCGATCTTGCGCGGTGGCCCAATAAGCTCAAGTGCGAACTCAATGCGATCACGCCTCGCGTTCGCCGCCAATTCATCCGTAAACGTCTGCACCGCGAACGTCTGGTAGATGTTCGCAACCGACCGCAACCACCCAATGCGAACGTGCGCGGGAGCAGGTCCATTCTCGACTCGAAGATTGGGCAGATCGTAAGGAATGTCCGTCCATCCCTGCTGCAGTTCGCCGGCGCCCGGCGAATCCGCCCCAGCTTGGAACGTCGACCCGATCGTAGGAAATGCATTCCGTTGCAGCCATGCCGTCGGCTTCCCCTTCGCATCCACCGCCGCCTTCATGTGCGCCGCTGACACCGAGTGGTAGTAGTCGAAGCGAATATCGTCTTCCCTGCTCCACACCACCTTCACCGGTTTCCCTGTCTTCTTAGACAACACCGCGGCCTCCACCACATAGTCGGGTTTCGACTTGCGCCCAAACCCGCCGCCCAGCAGGGTCACGTGGCACGTGACGTTCTCTTTGGGAATCCCCAACGCGCCGCCAATCGACTCCTGCACCGCCTGCGGATTCTGCGTGCACGTCCACGCTTCCACCCTATCGCCCCGCACATCCACCAGCGCCATCGGAGGCTCCATCGAAGCATGTGCCAGATGTGGCAGGTAATAATCCGCCTCGATGATCTTCCCGCCCTTGGCGAACTCGGCCTCCACGTTGCCCTGGTTGCGCCACACCTTACCCGGCTTGCGAGCGGTCTCCTGCAACTGCTTCTTGAATTCGTCGGAGTCGTAGCTCGCGTTGGCTCCGTTGTCCCAGTCAATCTTGAGCTGTTTGCGCCCTTGCATCGCCGCCCACGTGTTATCGGCCAGCACCGCAACCCCGCCCAGCGGCTGAAAGTGGCACGGCGGCTTGAACGTCTCGATGGTGATCGTTTGCTTCACGCCTTTAACTTGCAAAGCCTGCTTATCGTCGAGGGACTTGACCGTCCCGCCGAGCACGGGAGGATGCGCGATCACGGCGTACAACAGGCCCTCCATCTTTGCGTCGATTCCAAAGTTGGCTTTGCCGGTGCAGTAGTCGCGCAGGTCGTAGGGATTTTCTCCCTTGCCGATGTAGCGCCATTGCGAGCGCGGCTTGAACTTCACCTCACTTTTCGCGGGCACCGGCAGCTTGGCCGCGGCTGCGGCCAGTTGTCCGTAGTCCGCCTTGCGCCCGCTGGAACTGTGGATCACCTGGTGCAAACCGGTGGTGCATTCGTCCGGCGAGACTCCCCACTGCTGCGCCGCTGCCCGCACCAGCATCAGTCGAGTGGTGGCTCCAGCCTCGCGCATGGGATTGAAAAATTCCCGCACCGACTTCGACCCGTCCGTGTCCTGCGATCCGTACTCTGGATTTCCCAGCGCCTGCTCGATCTTCACTCGACTCCAATCGGCATCCAGCTCATCGGCGAGAATCAACGGCAGCGAGGTACGGCTGCTCGTCCCCATCTCCGAGCGATGGGCCACGATATACACCGTCCCGTCGGTTTCCACTCCCACGTAAACACTGGGATGCAGCGGCGCATGCCCGACCAGCGATGCAGCAGTCTGTTGCTCGGCAAGGCTCACTCCGGGCACATAGCGCACCGCCAGTACAAATGCTCCGGCCGATACCATGCCTTTCAGAAAACCGCGGCGGCTGACGTTCTCGATGGTGGGGTTCATGCCTTCACCCCCGCCGCCTGCTTGATCGCTGCCCGGATCCGCTGGTACGTCCCGCAGCGGCAGATATTTCCCGCCATCGCGTTTTCAATCTCAATGTCGCTGGGTTTTGGAGTCTGCGCCAGCAGCGCAACCGCCTGCATGATCTGTCCTGACTGGCAGTACCCACATTGTGGGACAGAGTTTTCAATCCACGCTTTTTGCACGGGATGCAGGCCGCGGTGCACCGAGATCGCTTCGATGGTGACGATCTCCTGTCCTGCGACTCCGCTCATCGGTGTCGAGCACGATCGCACTGCCTTGCCATTGCGATGCACCGTGCACGCTCCGCACAGGCCCATCCCGCAACCAAACTTCGTGCCGCTCAGCCCGGCGATATCGCGGACATACCACAACAGCGGCATCTCCGGATCGCCGTCAAAAGCCTTCTCCTGCCCATTGAGTTTGAATTTAATCATTTCCCACTCTCCGCACGACCAGCCCTCAAGATACTCTATCGCTTTCCCAAAATCTTGATGGCCATCGCCCGATCAAAGGTTCCGGAACCGGCGTCCTAAACGCCTTGATTGGCGATTGCAGTATGGCGGATTCGAGCAACTTCACAGCGCCAACCTTGCGACAATAAATTAAGAGTACAGAGGGAAAACCCTTCCAACTAAGTTGCAATACGGTGCATATATTCTTGTCCGCGTTACATTGCAAGAGTCGCCAAAGCTAAGGTCATTGAATCCGCAAGTGCTTCACTAATATTACGTTACTGGCGGTTTGCCGGCTCCGTGGAAGCCCCGACGGTGTGGCACCTTACGTGCCGCCAATACGAGTTAGATATCCCTGACTAGGGGAGAGGAACTACCCAATGAAGCCACTTTCCAAGTTTGTCGCCGCCGCCGCTTTGCTCACCGTGTTGACCTGCGGCGTAGCTCAAGCTGACAATTTCTTGTTCTCTTTCTCCAATGACCCCAACGGCCCCGGCAACGTCCAGGGCACAGTTACCGGCGAGGTCTTTGGACTACCTCACAACGGAACCGGTCCCGCCACCGACATCCAGATTTACAGCTATCCCGCCGGACTCAGTTCGTACGCTCTCCCGATTGACGTGTTTCTATGGGCAGGCACCATCGGCGAAAACAGCTATACAGTAACCAGCGGCGTTGTTACCGGTGGCGGCTTCTACATCACGCAGGCCAACGGTATAAACGACCAGCTCTACCTCAGCTCGAACTGCAATTGCCAAATGTTTGGCCTGATGCTTGGGACCAATTTCGTTGACCTCGGCAGCAACGACACGCTCTACGTCTGGAATGACGATGGCATCACGCCCACCGGTGTGATCTACACGCCCGCACAGAGCAGCGTTCCCGAGCCCACCAGCCTCGTTCTTCTGGGCTCCGGCCTCATCGGAATCGGCGGCCGCCTCTGGAAGAAAGCAAAAGGGTAGACTTCCGCGCCCTCTGGCCAAGCCTACGCACGTTCTATGTTGGGTGCCTCGTTCTACCGAAGGTAGGGCGGGGCATTTTGCCTGCCCACCGGATCATTAACAAGCAAGGGGGCACGGCTTCCGCCCTGCCCCTCGCACTTCCTCAACCGACGGCCGTATTACGCAGCCTTGTTCGCGCCGCTGCAGCAAGGCATATAACCACCCTTGCAGCAACCCGCACCCTTGTGGCAGCAGGACTCTGAAGCGACCGCCGCGCAGCAACCGCCAGCCTTACCGGCGCCTGACCGTCCGGCCGACGACTTCCCGCCCTTCATCATCGGGCATTTATCGCCACAGCAGCCCGCCTTGCCGTCTTTCTGCGCCATCATCGGGCACTTGTCTGCTCCCGAGCAGCATGCCATCTTGCCGCCCTTGTGCGCCTTCATGTCGCACTTACCGTCTTTGCAGCCGTTGCCATCTTTGCCACAGCAATCCATCTTTTCGCCTGTCTTGGCGTCGGCCTGATTGCAACACGCACACGCCTTCGCGGCATCGCCCGCCGCCGCCGGCGCCGTCGGAGCTGCCGTCTGCGCCATCATCGCCAGCGCAAACACCAGCATGCTTACCACTACCATCACTTTCGTTTTCATGATTTTCCTCATCTCATTGGAGCCATCGCTCAAGCGTCTCGGGTGGAGCACCGCTTCAGCGGTGCATTCTTGCGGGACAAAAACCACGGCTTTTAGCCGCTGAGGTAATCCCGCCCACTTGATACACACTCTCGCTTGACTCCCGCTGCGCAGACGGATGCTCTGTTCCCAACGAGAACCGGTGTTACGCTCGGTGGGCCAGCGCCACGCCCGCTGCTCATCTCTTGCAACGGCATACTCCACCGTCGCGCAGACGCAGCGATGCTCGTTCTAGATCCTGAGGTCGGTTTTTAGTTCGAGGACGGGTCTTAGAAAGCGGGGCGTGTCCGCGCTCCGCCATATTCCAAACTGTTGCGCCGTCTGCGGCTGGGAGCCGCTAACCGCGGTCGCCACATCCAACGGCTGCGCCATGGTTCGCTGTGAGCTGACCACAAATCCCAGTGGACGCTCCGGCGCGTTGCTTACCGAGCAGCACGGCGGCCGCTCTCCCGACAATGCAGGTGCCTGCATCCCATCATCGGGGCAGCAAGTCATCTCGCCCATGGCCTGCATTTCGTGCGCGCTCATCGAGCACTGCATGACCTGGTCGCCCTCGACCAGTGCCAGCCCGGCCTCTGCCCACAAGGCGATCGCCAGCACCAGCAGCGCCGTCAGCAACCTGCGAAATGTGGGGCTCATTTGCACGATCCGATCCTATTCTGCAACTCGCAGGCTAAATCGGTCTGTGACCTGGGTCACGAATGTCTTAGATTCGACGGCGTTCATCGACAAAGGTCATCGTTATAATTCGCCGCTGCCGACCTCTTTGGCCCTACGCGCAAATTCTGACTCGGCTTGCCGTCCAATCCCTCACTTCTTCGGGGTTGCTACGTTTTGCGAATGACACCTGAGCTGGCAACTGACTACTGGCTGCTGCCTACTGATCGCCCTGCATTACACTGTTAACGCAAAGGAATCAGCAACTATGAAGAGATTTGCCGTCCTCGCCATCCTGCTCACCGCCACCCTCACGATCGCTCAGAGTCCGTCCGCCTCTCCGAGCGCCACACTTTCCACCGGCAAAATCGGCCCATCCTCCGTCTGGCACATGCCATCCACATTTCTCGCCGCCGCCCACAAGGCCTGCGACAACGCTCCGCCGCCCAGCTTCGCCGATTGCTTCATCAACCAGATGTCCGTTGCCGGTGCATCGCCTGCGGCCGTTGCCTTCACCCGCGCGCTCCAGAAGCAGAGCGACGGAGACGTCGGCATCATGAGCGGCTTCAATAAGGTCGGCCCCGTCGACGTCGCCTTCGTCGTCTATCCTCTGCGCGCCAATACCAATAACGGCCTCCTGTTCGTCAACGGCACGCCGAAGATCGTCAGTGCCGAAAACCTGCACCTGCTCGACCAGGCGGGCATGCAGCAGAGCCCGCAGTTCCAGAACACCAAGGCGCAGTTTCCCAACGTGAATCTCTGGCCCGGCGACCGCGACGGCACCACCTGGCCCAACTCTTCCACCAACCCCGACGGCAGCGTCTCCTTCACCCTCGGCTACCCGCTGCTCAATGGCTGTCACGCTTGCGCCCGCGCCGGCTTCGCCCAGTTCAACTGGAACTTCGGCGCCCACGGCAAATTCCAGGGCACCACCTTCATGGGAATGACTCCGCCGCCGGTGCAGTGAGGCTGAGTATCGTGTGGGCCGCGGTCTCGAACGGGCCTATCGAGGGACGGCGTGTGATTTCCGTCACGGCATGTTCGACGGCAAGCGACCAAGAACTGATTTAATGCAGCTCCGCGGGAGCCTCTAGAATCTGGTGTCGCACATTGCCGTATTGGTTCGTCCTGTTATGAGTAAGACGGAAGTCAGATTCGACGCCGCCCTTGTTCTGGCCTTGGCACTTCTCTTCACTCATTCACTTATGTGCCAAGCGATACCCGACGCGTCATCGGATCGAGAATCTTCTCCCGCGAATCAGTCCAGCAATTCCCCGCCGGATCAGGGACCGCCCGTCTTCCGAGTGACGGCACGCGAAGTTGTCATTGACTTCGTCGCACGGGATGAATTCGGTAAGTTTGTGTACGACCTTTTGCCGAACGAACTGAGTGCTTTCGAGAAATCCCAGGCGACAGCGCCAGTTCAGCAGGAAATCACCAGCGTTCGCCTAGTGCAACCGGGAGTTGCTGACGGTCAAGCTGCGGCGTCAGCCGAAGGGCTGCGATTGACGGTGGGCGGCGGCTGCGCTGCAAGGTTTACTGCCCACTACGAATTGGCATATCACCCCAATGCGGAGGTCTGGAAGAGCGGGTACCACCAGGTGCTTCTGACTACGTCTCGTCCTGGCGTGAAGCTCTCCTACAGGGCACGGTACTACGTTGGCGAATTGAGTGCCTTGGCCATTAGCAAGGGGCGTAAGCAGGCGGAATTGATGTCCGAGCTTGAACAGACAGCTTGCTACAGGTCAGACGTGCCCGCATCGATCATGCTGTTGGCCCACCAGATTCAGACAGAACAAATCGACTCATTGCGATACTCGCTGTTGGTATCGGCCGATTCCCTTAAGTTCACAACTCTGTCCGGGCAGGCGCATCGCGTCGAACTCGACTACGCGGTCTGCATGTTTGACCGCAATGGCTTGGTCCTGGAGTCCATGAATGCTTCCTCCGCGCAAACACTGACGCCCGAAGAGTACCAATTGTCGCAACGGTATGGATTCCCGCACCTGCTTGAGTTTGCCGCTCCTAGCAACCTCTCGCTCGTCCGATTCGTTGTCAGGGATCGCGCCACCGGCAACATCGGTTCGGCCGAAGCGGTGGCCTCAACTGCGCCGGTCGATAAACTGAATGCCGAGGAGCAAATATGGAAAGAGCGACACTCGAATGTCGCGGTGGGTGGATTGGCCGCGTTGCTCCCGGTTGGGCCTATCGGTTCATTCGGATCAATGGTTCCGGATTCGACGGCGCTGTGCGGCGACGTGTACGAGCTAGAAGTTGTGAACGCTTTGCCAGACTTCTGGACCTTGCCGCCCATTGGGTCGATTTACACGAAGACTCTAAATGTGCCGGATCAACAGTATTGGAACGCTCACGGTATTCCGGGTGTGACGCGGAGAACGGAGTGGTTCGGCATCGACTATCACGGGACATTCTGGGTAAGAGAAGCTGGCGAGTACGGGTTTCAGTTGGAATCTGACGACGGGGCCAAGCTAATCATTGACGACCAATTGGTAATCGATGTCGACGGCACTCACGACGCCATACGCAAGGAGGGACGGATCACTCTACAAAAAGGTCGGCACACGATCCACGTCCCGTACTTTCAAGGACCGCTTGCCGCTGTCGCGTTGGTTCTT
>Ga0074045_10006097_pt1 | contig 10397 bp, 8 predicted proteins | sample BogForMeECP23OM2_FD_94442 | JGI IMG/M metagenome (GOLD analysis project Ga0074045, IMG submission 94442) | Bog forest soil microbial communities from Calvert Island, British Columbia, Canada - Bog Forest MetaG ECP23OM2 | ecosystem: Environmental > Terrestrial > Soil > Wetlands ... | reverse complement strand
GCCGACCCAGTGGAAGCTTTCTACGTCCCAAGTCTGGGTAAACGAGAACTGTGTGTAGGTGGTGGCAAAGTTGCCGAAGCCGTTAACGGTGTCATTCTGGGAGGCTATCAGGTTGGAGCCGCCATCCCAAGGCTGGCAAGTGATCTGGTTGGCTACGCCGCAGGGAAGTTGCGCAAAGCCAGATAACGATGTGGCCAGCGCAAACAGAGCGGTCAGCAAGACGATGCGTGTGGTGCGTGAGGTCATTCTTCACTCCTTGGTAGAGTCGGATGCCGGTAAGTCCGTCTTGAGAGCCCCCAATGCCCCAGAAAACGGAATCCGAAGGATCATGCCGCTATACTACTTTGCACGTAGGCTGCCACAATTATTGCCACCTAAAGCATTAATTGTAAACATTTTAGTCTGAAGGCGAGGAAACCCGATGTGCAATATCGTGCACATACTGCCTCTCGGTACGGCACAAGTTTGCTACTTTCTGGTGCTTCAGACCGGGGGATCTAACGCGAACCAGACGTCCTTGACGGGGTTCGTGGGGGCACAATAGAGTTGGCTTACCTTTTGGAGAAGCGGGATTTGGATATCAAAGTCGCGCAGCATATCCTGCATTACACGGTCCTGCGGCGACTTGGCGCCGGCGGCATGGGCGTGGTGTTTGAGGCCGAAGACAGCAGGCTGGGGCGTCACGTTGCCCTGAAATTTCTGTCTCCCGACGCTGAACAAGATGCGTCGGCGCTGGAACGGTTCAAGCAGGAAGCCCGTGCGGCCTCGGCCCTGAATCATCCCAACATCTGCACCATTTATGCCATCGAAGAGTGCGATGGACGCTTGTTCATTGCCATGGGATTGCTGGATGGCGAGAGCTTGAGCGAAACGATCCAGAGCGTTCCGCTGCCGCTGGACAAGATTCTCGACATCGGGATACAGGTCACCGACGGGTTGGAAGTGGCGCACAGCAAGGGCATTGTTCACCGCGACCTGAAGCCGGGAAACATCTTCGTGACGACCCGGGGGCAGGCCAAGATCCTGGACTTCGGTTTGGCTAAGCTGGCGCGCGACCGATACGCGGCGATGGAAACGGTAGAAGGCGAAGCGCCAACCATCTCGCGTCTGCAACTTACGTCGCCGGGAAGTTCGGTGGGGACGGTGGCCTACATGTCGCCCGAACAGGCGCGCGGCGAGGAGTTGGATTGCCGGAGCGACTTGTTTTCGATGGGTTCGGTGCTCTACGAAATGGCAACCGGAAGGGTCCCGTTTGAGGGCAAGACTCAGGCGGTTGTCTTTCACGAGATACTCGCGGGCGATCCGCTTCCTCCGGGGCAGGTGAATCCGTCTGTTCCACCCAAGCTGGTAGAAGTCATCGGTAAGGCGCTGGAGAAAGACCGTGACCTGCGGTACCAGTCGGCGGCAGAGATGCGTGCCGACCTGAAGCGGCTGAAGCGGGACAACGACGCGAGCCGGGGCTTTGTGACATCCGCGCAATCAGGAGCTGCGGCGGTAGCGTCGTCATCATCGCCGAAAGTGGTTCCAATCAGCGGTGGGATCCAACCTGGTTCGAGCGGCCGCGTCCTGATTGAGAACGCCCGGAAGCACAAGACGCGCACTGGGCTAGTTAGCGTGGTTGCGGTGGCGATTCTGGCGGCTGCGGCGTTTGGAGTGTACTCACTGTGGGGCCGGCGGGAATCGGGACCGATGCCCTTCCAGAACATGAGCATGGAGAAGCTCACCAGCACCGGCAAGGTGAAGCTGGCGACCGTGTCGGCCGACGGGCAGTATGTGTTCAATGTCCACGATGACGGAGCTGGGAAACAGAGCCTGTGGATGCGCCACATCGCCACCGGCAGTGACAAGGAAATCATTCCCGATGCCGAGGCCCAGTACACGGGAATCACGTTCACGCCGGACGGAAGCTACTTGTACTTTGTGCGGATTGAGCCGCAACGACCCAGTATCGGGGTTTTGTACCAGATTCCCGTGCTCGGCGGGACGCCGCGGCAACTGGTCGAGGACGTGGACTCGGCGGTAACGTTCTCGCCCGACGGACAGCAGATGGCGTTCGTGCGCAACAGCTCGGCCGAGGCCAATTCGAAGCTCATCATTGCCCACTCCGATGGGACCAACGAGCGAGTGCTGGCGACGCTGCCAATTCCGGGCTACAACGATCCGGCGTGGTCGCCGGACGGAAAATCGATTGCCGCGGCGGTGATCGATCCGGGAGGCAAGAGCCTGGGCCGGATCGTGACGCTCGACGTCAACGAGGGCAAGGAAAAGACGGTGTACGCGGCCACGGCGCAGCTGAACAAGCCGGCATGGACCCCCGATGGACGCAATCTCGTCATGATCTTTCGTGACAGCACGACCAAGTGGGACGGGCAGATCGGGGAGGTTGACGTACACAGCGGAAGGTTTCAGCGCATCACCAACGACTTGAACACTTACAGCGTCTATTCGCTGGCGGTGACCAAGGACGCGAAAGAACTGGTGGTGATTCAGACCACTCCGGAGACGGGGCTGTACGTGATGCCGTCGGAGCCGAATGCGAGCGCCAGTCCGCAGGCGGTTGACACTCACGGAGATGTCGGCGTGGGCTGGCTCAAGGATGGGCGGTTGCTGGCGCTGGATTATGACGGCCACGTCTCATCCATGAACGGCGATGGCAGCGATCGCAACGTGATTCTGCAGACTAACCTGCCGATCTTTGGGATGTCGGTTTGTGCTGACGGAGAACACGCGTTGTTCGTAAAGCCCACCCAACAGACCAAGGCCCTGAACGTCTATCGGCTGGACATTGCCGGCGGGCGAACGACACCGCTGACCAATGGCAAGTTCGACCAGAACCCGGCGTGTTCGCCGGACAACAAGTTCTTCGTTTACGCTGCGCTGGTCAATGGCAAGAAATTCCTCATGCGCATGCCACTGGAAGGCGGCGAGGCCAAGCGATTATCGGACGACGTCGTCGAATTCGCCGCAATTTCGCCCGATGGGCAGCAGATTGCGGCACTCGTCATCGAGGGCGACGGCGTTCATTTCAAGCTTCTGATTAAGGTCATACCTGCAAACGGCGGTGCACCGATCAAGAGCTTCGACGCTCACCCGCTGATCTCCGGCATGATGCAGTACTCCGGCGATGGGAAGGCGATTTTGTATCCGACCACTGAAAAAGGCGTATCGAACCTCGTCAAGCAGTCGCTGGACGGTGGAGCGCCTGTGCCGGTGACAAATTTCTCGGACCTGGTCATGTACGGATACGCTTATGACTGGGCGAACAAGAAGCTGGCTGTAACGCGCGGGAAGTCGAATTCCGATATCGTGTTGATCACGCAGCAACAAGCGGCGAAATAAGGGGTTTTTGGTGTAGCGACCCGGCGGCGGCGGCCTAAATTCAGCAGACACTGGAGGAATGGATGTTTTGTATCGCGTGTGGACGGCAGATGAACGACGAAGAGCGGTTTTGCTCGCAGTGCGGGACGCGGAGAGCGGTAATCCCCACGGAAACCGACCCGGTCAGGATGCCGGTGCCGCCAGTGAGAGCAGAGCAGCCTCCGAGTGTGCCTCCTCCAGCATCCGTCCGACCGATTCGTTCGACTGCCGAAATCATGCCGATGCGAGTACAGAGGCCGACCGCTCCGCCTCCTGTGGAAGAGGCCCCGCCGCCGATGGATGCGAGGGCGCACTGGCAGGAAGAAGAACCCGCCACGCCGTCGTTATTTACGACGCCTGGGCCCGCCGTGTACAGCGAACCTGAACCGGCCAGGCAGACCGCGCCCGCGCCTGCGGCGAACACCGACGCGCCGGCGAGGGCAGCGAACCGTCCGGCAGACAACTCTTATGCGGGAGTGCCCTTTGCGGCTGCGCCGGGCTCCGTCGAGGCGAGCGCCGGAAGAAGCAAGATTTCTCCGGTGCTGATCGGGGCCGTGATCGTGGCGTTGCTGGCGGTGGGCGGCATTGTGTGGATGCTGCGTTCGTCGATGTCGGCGAGCGCGAAGCCCACCCCGGTCGAGATCACGATGTTTCCGACTACTGCGAAAGTGGCCGCGGGCAAGGGAGTTGACTTCGCCGCAACGGTAACGGGCGCTCCCACCAGCGAAGTGACTTGGAAGGTCGAAGAGGGCGACGACGCTGGACAGATCCAGACGCGAGGTGCATACGCCAAGGAAGGCGCCATCTCGCTGTATTCGACTTATACCGCGCCGAGAACTCCAGGGACGTATCACCTCGTAGCGACCAGCACGGCTGACACCAGCAAGTCTGCTTCGGCGGAGATTACGGTAACCGCGAAATAAGTAGTGAGTTTCTAGCGGGCCTGGACGGCCATCATGGTGTGGGCTTCGGCGATGCTCCAGTCGGGAATCGCGCCGGAACGACTGGCCACTAGCGCACCCACGGCGTTGGCGCACAGTGCGATGCGTTCCGAATCCCATCCCTGGTTGAGACCGTGAACAAAGGCGGCGGAGAAGGCGTCGCCGGCGCCGACGGTGTCGGCCACTTTGACCTGATAGCCAGGCGCCTGGCTGTACTTGCCGTCCTTGAGGATGGCGCAGCCGCGTTCGCCGAAGGTGACGCACATGGTCTCGCAGCCGAAACGGTCGCACCAGCGGCGGCAAAAGTTTTCAATGGAGTGGCCCGGGCCTTCAGAGGCATCGACGCCGGCATCGAGCGATTCGGCTTCGGAGTCGCTGAGCTTGATGACGGTGGCAAGGGCCGAGAGTTGCTCGATGGTGGCGAGGCTCCAGTGACCCTCGCGAAGGTTGACATCGTAAAACCGATTGGCCTTGGGAACCGCCTTCAGCAGTTTCTTGGTCGAGGCGAGGGCCTGTGCTGACATGTGGTACAGCGTGCCGAGGTAAATCCAGTCAGGCTGGATTTCGGCAAAGCGCTTGAGTTCCTGGTTGGTGAGATCGACGAAATCGTAGGCGACGGGCCGCACGATGCGGAACGTGGGCTTGCCTTCCATGTCGAGCTCGACTTCCGCTGTGCCGGTGGGTTTGTCTTTCAGCACCTGCACGAACTCGGTGGACATGGCGCGCGCTTTGAGTAGTTCGAGGGCCTTGCAGCCGCGCGCATCGGCGCCGACGGCGCTGAGCGGATACACCTCGTGACCAAGCTTTTGGGCGTGGGCCGCGAAGTTCAACGGCGCTCCGCCCAGGTATTCGTTCTTGCCGATCACGTCCCAAAGAATCTCGCCAACGCTGACGATGCGCACCGCTGTGCCTCCTGGCCCGAACTTCGGCTGCCGCTACAGTGGTCCAAGCGGCGATCAATCCAAGCGGACACAATGTATCAGACTACGGAATATTCGCAAACGGCGGAGGGCAACGCACTGAAGGGTTGCAAATGCCGCCAGTGGGTTTATGATCGAGTTCTTTCCGGGCGGAGCAATGAAATTTTCCTTCAAGCGGGCTGATTCGCGAATTGCCGACGCAGCACCCACGCTGGCTGAGGTTCCTCAGTTGGCGGGAGCCGACATCGCCGGGCTGGTCCATGGCCAGCGGGTTGGGGGCGACTTCTACCAGTTTGCGCGCGCCAATCCCAGGCGAGTTCTGTTTGGCCTGCTCGATGTCGCGGGGGCGCTGAGCGAAAACCGCGGCATCGTGGCGGCAGCGAACCAGACGTTCCGCGACCAGGGTCCCGCATGCCTGGCCCGCGACGAACTGAACGAGGCGGACGCGATGATGGAGTTCTGCCACGAGCTGAACGTGAGCATTCGCGCCTCTGCCGCGGGAGTGCGCTCCTGCGCCGCCTTCATAGGCTGCTACAACGAAGAGCGGGGCACCGTCTGCTACGTGAATGCCGGACACACGCCCGGCCTGCTGCGTTTCAACTCCGATATCAGCGAACTTGCTGCGACCGGCCTGCCACTGGGATTGTTCGCTGCGTCGACCTACGAAGCGCCTACGGCTGCGGTCCCGAAAGGGGGCGCCCTCCTGCTGGTTTCACGTGGGGTGGTGGAGGCGACCCATAAGAAAGAAGAGTTTGGGTTGCAGAGGCTCAAGCAGCAATTCGGGCAGACGCCGTTGACCAGTGCCCAGGGTGTGGCCTCGGCTGCGCTGCAGGCGGTCCGCCAATACGCGCACGCAGCGGCGGAGCAGAATGATCTCACAACGCTGGCGTTGGTGCGGCCCTCCCAGGGCGCATAAATAGCTTGGCGAGTTACACTTCTTAACCGCGGAAATTGCTCCCAGACGGGCTTTGCCGGCGCGCCTCTGGTAGTCTTGAAGGTGGCCGTTTCGCGGTTGTTTTCGCGTTGATAGTGGAACCTATCCCGTCCTGGCCATGAACTGTACGGTGAGATCTATTTCGCGGATGAAGTTACCTCGCACCCTGATTTTTGTTGGGATCTTAATGATCTGGGCAGTGTCTGGGTTCGCCCAGACACCTACCGGCCAAGATGCCGCGGCTCAAGCACCGGCGGCGCCGCCGGCAGCGCAGGAGCCCGCTACCCCTGCGCCAGGCGTCGAGGCTCCGGCTCCGCAGGCCGCTCAGACGCCACCGCGAAAGACCGCCGAAGAAATCCTGGCTGAAGAGAAGAAGCAGCGGATGCTGGGCATCGTCCCGATGTACGGCGTTACCAATTATCAATACGCTCCAGCATTAACCAGCGGCCAGAAGTTCGACTTGATGATTCGCGCGTATGCGAGTCCGTTCCCATACTTGTCGGCAGGATTTCAAGCCGGTCTCAGCCAGGCTTTCAATTCCTTCGAAGGTTACGGCCAGGGAGCTTCCGGCTACGGCAAGCGATTCGGCTCGGCCTTGCTGGATGGTTTCGATTCAGGATTTTTCAGCAATTATTTCTATCCAGTTCTGTTCAAGCAAGACCCCCGCTACTTTCGATTGGGTAACACCAGCACGAAGAAACGTCGCATGGCTTCGGTCCTAGAACAGGAATTCGTGACCAAGAAGGATTCCGACCGCACGCGGACGTTCAGCTACTCGAACGTGCTGGGGGCGCTGACTGCGGGCGGCATTTCCAACGCGTACTATCCGCAGGAAGAACGAGGCTTCGGGCTGACCATGAGCCGGACCGCAGTATCTTTCGGGTGGGGCATGGTGGGGAATTTCGTCCTCGAGTTCTGGCCCGACATTTCGCACAAGTTTCGGCACAAAGGCACACCTGACGATGTCACGGTGAAGTAAACGCTATCGCGGTTGTTGTAGCCTCTCCAACGCAAAAGACGACAAGTTGAGTCTCGCGGGCTTTCCCAACGCCCGCTGTGCGAGTGCCTCGCCTACCGCCGAGGAGTGCTTGAATCCGTGGCCGGAACAGGCCGAGGCGAACAGAATGTTCTGGCTGGCGTCGGCGTAGTCGATGACGAATTTGGCGTCAGGCGTGACCGTGTAAAGACAAGTCGCCGTCCGCAGACATCGGTTGCTGACATCGGGCAGGCGCGGCGCGATGTACTCGGAATACATGGCGTCTGTTGATTCTTCGGGCACGTCGCGGGGGACGGCGTCTGCATCCACCGTATTTTCGTAGCGCTCAGTAGCGACCTTCAGACCTCCCGCGGGTCCGTCGATGGCAGGGAATCCGTAAAGCATGTCTTGCAGGCGATCGCCAGTGATCCAAATGAAAACAGGGAAATGCCCGGGTGAATATCGGTCCTGATTGTGTTGCAGCCCAAACCAGCACAACGTCTGGCGGTAGACGGCGAAGTGACCGGCGAGTTCATGTGGAAGGAACTTCGCGATCCACGGGCCGGCGGTCAGGATGATCTTTGCGGCCGAGTAGGTTGCCTTGTCAGTTCTTATCTCAACAGACTCAACGGACGCACCCAATTCCAACACTCTCTCTGAAGTGAATACGCTCGCACCCAATGTCTTCGCTTGCTCGATTTGCGCTTCCACGCAGGCTTCGGGCCGAAGGAACCCCGCACCCGGCTCGAAGTAGCCGATCTCCTGGTCGTTCAGCCGAAATTGCGGATAGAGGTGGCGGATGTCGTCGCCGCTGAGTTGCTGGTGCGGGATGCCGAAGGCCCTTGCGATGTTTATGGTTTCGAGCAGAAACGAATTCGAACCATGATGCTTGCCTTCGATATTAGGCGAGGCCAGAATCAGCCCGCCATTGCGCGTGATGAGGTCACGCCCGGTGGCGGATTCCAACTCATCCCATATTTCGTTCGAGCGCAGGACGAGCGGCACAAACTCGCGGCCCTCGCCAATCGCCTGGCGGGTGATGCGGGTTTCGCCGTGCGAGGAGCCCTGGTCATGCGGCGGCTCGAAGCGATCGATGCCGATCACTTTTACGCCGAGTTTCGCCGTTTGGTAGAGAGCGGCGCTGCCCACGGCTCCCAGGCCGATGACAGCCATATCTGCGGTGATGGCCATTCCCGCAATGATGCCATACGGCCCAGCTTGCGGCGAACGCTTGCCCTGCATGAGAGACTGATTTGCGGTAAAGAGCTATGACGATTCGGCAATTGAGTTCACGAGTGGTCTATCGCAATCCGTGGATGACGGTGCGCGAGGACGTGATCGAGCGCGACAATGGCGCGCATGGCATCTACGGCGTTGTCGACAAGTGCGACAGCGCGATTATTCTCCCCGTTGAGGACGATCAGATCTATCTGATCGAGCAATTCCGCTACCCCATTGGCGAAAAGTCGCTGGAGTTTCCGCAGGGCAGCCTGGAGAAAGACGGCGTCGATCCAGCGGAAATTGCGCGCAAGGAACTGCAGGGTGAGACCGGGCTGGTGGCCGAGAGACTGGAATGCTTCGGCGAGATCCGCATCGCCAGCGCTTATACCAATCAGAAGACTTATGCCTTCCTCGCGATCGGGTTGACGCAGGCGGCGCGGACGCCAGACGTGGAAGAACACGACCTCGTAGTGCGCAAAGTAAGCCTCGCACAACTGCACGAGTTGATTCGCGACAACCGTATCAAGGATGCGCAGACGTTGGCGGCTTGGGCGCTGTACCAATCGCGCTCGGGCGGTTCGTCGGAGGGTGCATGAGGCATCGGTCCGAGGCGTGGCGGAAGATCGACGGCGCGAGCTTCGATGTTTGTGTTATCGGCGGCGGCGCCACCGGGTCGGGCAGCGCGCTCGACGCGCAGTTGCGCGGCCTCAATACGGTGCTCATCGAAGCGGGAGATTTCGCATCGGCGACCTCGAGCCGCTCGACCAAGCTCATCCACGGAGGAATTCGCTACTTGCAGGAGGCGGTGACCGACTTCGATCCCGGGCAATACAACGTGGTGAAGCGGGCGCTGCATGAGCGCCGCATCATGCTCGACAACGCGCGTTTCCTGGCGCATCCCATGGAGTTTCTCGTTCCTTGTTATTCGTGGTGGGAAGCGTTTTATTACGGTATCGGCACGAAGATTTACGATCGCATAGCGGGAAAGCAGAACTTTTTTGCGAGCGGTTATCGCTCGGGCAAGGACGCGGTGGCACGCTGGCCGCTGCTGCAGGGCAATGGGCTGAAGGGGGCCATCGGCTATGCCGATGGACAATTCGACGACGCGCGGTATTGCATCGCGCTGGTGCAGACGTTCACGCAGTCCGGTGGAGAGGCGATCAACCATGCGCGCGTCGTGCGCCTGCAAAAGGATGGGGGCGGCAAGATAGCTGCGGCCGAGATCGAAGATCAGCTTACGGGGGTGCGCACGACAGTGCGGGCGAGGGTCTTCGTCAATGCCACCGGGCCGTATTCGGACCACATCCGGGAGATGGCGAGGCCGGGGGTGGAGAAACGGCTGCGGCTGAGCAAAGGCGTGCACATCCTGTTGCCGCTGGACGAGCGCACGACCGATGCCGTTGTGGTTCCGAAGACAGATGACGGGCGGGTGATTTTTGCCATTCCGTGGCTGGGGCGGTTGCTGGTGGGAACCACTGACGACGAAGTTACGCACGAAGACGAGTTGGTGGTGAAGCGCTCAGAGGCCGAGTACCTCTTGCGGCAACTCAACCGCTACCTTTCGCGGCCCTTCATGATCGAGGAAATCGTGGGAGGGTTCGCGGGAGTGCGCCCGCTGGTGAGTCAGGGCAAAGGCGCCAAGACCAAGAAGCTGATTCGCGAGCATGAGGTCGAAGTCGATCGCGAGAGCGGCCTCATCAGCGTGATGGGCGGCAAATGGACGACGTATCGCGCCATGGCCGAAGATGCAATCAACGCCGTGCAACAGCAGCTTGGACTTCCGGTTGGCGGATGCATGACGCGCGAACACCATCTGAGCGGTTCGCAGGGATATACCGAGGCGTATCCGCAAACCATGGCCGCTTCCTCTGGTGTGCCCGGCACGACTGCCCGGCACTTGTCAGAAAAATTTGGGACGAACGCTGCAGCCGTACTCGATTTGGCACGTGAACAGCCAGAACTGGCGGAGCCGATCGTCGAAGGGCATCAGGCGATCCGGGCGGAGATCGCGTATGGCGCACGCAACGAAATGGCGGCGACGCTCGACG